>ULWI01031948.1_pt1 | contig 11832 bp, 9 predicted proteins | sample 1960301 | NCBI WGS metagenome assembly ULWI01 (sample SAMEA4835811, study PRJEB28245) | human gut metagenome | biome: gut microbiome; material: fecal sample | place: Denmark | collected 2008 | reverse complement strand
CCCAGATTCTCCATATCATGTACATCCAATCCCATCATGTGACCTAGTCCGTGCGGATAGAACAACGCGTGGGCACCTTCGCGTACAGCATCCTCGGTATTTCCTTTCATCAATCCGAGCGTCTTCATACCGTCCACCATGACGCGGGCTGACAGTTCGTATACGTCCATATAAGGAATACCCGGACGGAGAGCCTTTACGGATTCCAGATGCATGGCGTTCTGAATCTCGTATACTTCACGCTGACGGGTGGTGAACTTCTTATCGGCAGGAATGGTAGACGACATATCACCCGCATAACCTGACTCTACTTCTGCACCGGCATCGATTAAGAACAAATCACCCGGCTTCACTTTATTTCCGTGATAATGATTGTGCAGAGTCTGCCCGTTGATAGTGGCAATTGTAGCGAATGATAGCTGGCAGTTATTAGATTCGGCCACCCGGTTCATTTCAGCTACCACTTCATATTCGTACATACCCGGACGAAGTACTTTCATAGCTGTAATATGCATATCGGCAGTTACATCACAAGCCTTTTCTATTTCTACGATTTCTTCTGCAGATTTATAGTTGCGTTGAGCGATCACGGCACGGATGAATGGAACAGAACCTTCCTGATGTGCGGGAGGAATACCCAGCCAGTCCATCAGTTTCAGTTTATGTTCAGGGCGGTAAGGAGGCAGATAGTGAATTGCTTTCCCTTTCTGTACACACTGATGGAGGTAGCTTACAATGTCAGCAGACGGCATCAGATTTTTTACGCCTACACGTTCGCATTTTTCGTGCAACGTCGGCTGTGATCCCATCCATACGATTGCGTCGATAGACAACTCATCACCAAAGATAATTTCTTTGTCTTCATCTATATCGATAATAGCCGAAAGTCCGGCACATGAAAGTCCGAAATAATAAAGGAAAGTGGAATCCTGACGATAACGGAATGTGTTATCTTCGTAATTCAGTCCGCACTCGTCATTTCCGAGAAATAACAACACTCCGGAGCCTAAGTTCTTTTTTAGCAGGGCTCTCCGCTGCATATACGTTTCTTTGGCAAACATATTGTCCTAGTTTTTAAGTTCGTGCAACAAAGATAACGAATTTTGTGTTATAGGATTAAAAATTATCTCCCTAATCTGTGTAATCTCTCGTTAAAAAGTTACTTTTGTAGCGAGAAACAGTAGAAAGCAAAAACGAATATGGCACAAGGTTCCCGTCAAATACAATCTCAGGCGCAACAGCAGGTACAGACGCTCTCGCCCCAGCAGATTCTGGTCGTGAAACTGTTGGAGCTTCCCGCAGTAGAGTTGGAAGACCGTATCCATGCTGAACTGCTTGAAAATCCGGCACTTGAAGAAGGTAAAGAAGAGAATGCTACGGATAATGAATATTCCGATACCGAGAATGCAGAGGATGGCATGGATAGCGATGCCAATGACTATGATTCTTTGAGTGACTATCTGACAGAAGACGATATTCCCGATTATAAATTGCAAGAGAACAACCGTTCGAAAGATGAACAAGCGGAGGATATTCCATTTTCCGACTCCACCTCTTTTTATGAAATCCTGAAAGAACAGTTGCGTGAACGCAACCTGACAGAGCACCAGTGTGACTTGGTGGAATACCTGATCGGTTCATTGGATGATGACGGATTGCTTCGCAAATCTTTGGAAAGTATCTGCGACGAACTGGCGATTTATGCCGGTATCGAATCGACCGAGGAGGAACTGGAAGAAGCATTGAACATCTTACAGGACTTCGATCCGGCAGGTATCGGTGCGCGTAGTCTTCAGGAATGTCTGTTGATACAGATTCGCCGGAAAAAAGAAGAAGAGAAAACTCCCAGTCCTATCTTGAATCTGGAAGAAAGGATTATCAGAGAATGTTACGAAGAATTCACCCGTAAACATTGGGAGAAGATTATAAAGAAACTGGATATTGATGAAGAGACTTTCCAGGAAACCATTACTGAAATAACCAAACTGAATCCACGTCCGGGTGCTTCTTTAGGAGAAGCAATTGGCAGAAATCTCCAACAAATAGTTCCTGACTTTATTGTGGAAACGTATGATGACGGAACCATCAATGTAAGTCTCAATAACCGCAATGTTCCCGAACTCCGTATGAGTCGTGACTTCACGGAAATGGTGGAGGAGCATACAAAAAACAGGGCTAACCAGTCTAAGGAATCTAAAGAAGCGATGATGTTTCTGAAACAGAAAATGGATGCGGCACAAGGATTTATCGATGCTGTCCGTCAGCGTCAGAATACCTTGATGGTTACCATGCAGGCGATTATCGACCTGCAACGTCCTTTTTTCTTGGAAGGAGATGAATCGCTATTGAAACCGATGATTCTGAAAGACGTGGCGGAACGTACGGGATTGGATATTTCGACAATCTCCCGTGTGAGTAACAGTAAATATGTACAGACGAATTACGGTATCTATCCGCTCAAATACTTTTTCAGCGACGGATATACCACAGAAGATGGCGAGGAGATGTCTGTCCGTGAGATTCGTAAGATCCTGAAAGAGTGTATTGAAGGCGAGGACAAGAAGAAACCCCTGACCGATGATGAATTGGCGGATATATTAAAGGAGAAAGGTTATCCCATTGCCCGCAGGACAGTAGCCAAATACCGTCAACAACTGAATATCCCCGTGGCGAGACTGCGGAAATAATGGATAATTGACAATGAAGAATGAGAATTGTAATTTATAATTAGTAACTAGTAATCAAAGAAGAGTGGACAGAGAGAGAGAACATATCATAGCGGATAAGACGATGTTGCAGGTGGCGAGAGTCACTTCGATGGTCTTTACTCCATTTTCTATTCCGTTTTTATCGTTTCTGGTGTTATTCCTGTTTTCTTATCTTCGTATCATGCCGATACAATATAAGTTGATAGTGTTGGGAATCGTTTACTGCTTCACCATACTGACACCTACTATTACAATTTTCTTGTTTCGTAAAATCAATGGGTTTGCCCGTCAGGAGTTGAGTGAACGTAAGAAGCGTTATGTACCTATTCTACTGACCATTATCTCGTATGTGTTCTGCCTGCTGATGATGCGTAGGTTGAATATCTATATGACTGGTATCATTCTTGCTTCCCTGGTAGTGTCTATCATTTGCATTGCAGTAAACCTGAAATGGAAGTTGAGCGAACACATGGCAGGAATGGGCGGGGTGATCGGAGGCTTGATTTCTTTCAGTGCCTTGTTCGGTTACAATCCGGTCGGATGGCTATGCCTGTTTATTTTGATTGCCGGTATATTGGGTTCTGCACGCATTGTTCTGGGACATCACACACTGGGTGAGGTGCTTTCCGGTTTTGCTGTCGGTCTGATATGTGCCCTTTTGGTACTTCATCCGGTGAGTAACATCTTATTTCGAGTATTTTTATTTTAAAACAGTATAAATCCTAAAAACTAATCATTATGAACTTTCCACAGAATTTGAAGTACACGAACGAACACGAATGGATTCGCGTTGACGGAGACATTGCATACGTTGGTATCACCGATTATGCACAGGAACAATTGGGCGATATTGTGTTCGTAGATATCCCGACTGTTGGTGAAACGTTGGAAGCCGGTGAAACTTTCGGAACGATTGAAGTAGTGAAAACTATTTCCGATCTTTTCCTGCCGATAGCAGGTGAGGTGCTCGAACAAAATGAAGCATTGGAAGAAAACCCGGAACTGGTTAATAAAGATCCCTATGGCGAAGGTTGGTTGATTAAAGTGAAGCCGGCGGATGTAAAAGCGGTGGAAGATCTACTGGATGCCGAAGCGTATAAAGCCGTGGTAAACGGATAGTGCAAACAGAAATATAACTAATATAAGTTGAATGTAGCTGAACCCCCTCTCTTCGTGAAAGGGCTGTGAAGAGGCTTTTAATTTTTATTCTATGACTCCAATTGTAAGTATTATCATGGGCAGCACGTCCGACCTTCCTGTTATGGAGAAGGCTGCACAGCTACTGAATGATATGCATGTACCGTTCGAAATGAACGCTCTTTCTGCTCACCGCACGCCCGAAGCTGTGGAAGAGTTTGCGAAGAATGCCCGCAACCGTGGCATTAAAGTAATTATCGCTGCTGCCGGAATGGCTGCCGCCCTTCCCGGTGTAATTGCGGCTAACACTACATTGCCGGTGATCGGAGTACCTGTAAAAGGTTCCGTGCTCGATGGTGTGGACGCACTTTATTCTATCATTCAGATGCCTCCGGGCATTCCTGTAGCAACGGTTGCCATCAACGGAGCGATGAATGCCGCTATCCTTGCCATCCAGATGCTGGCATTGAGCGATGAGAAACTGGCAGAAGCTTTTGCTGCTTACAAGGAAGGACTGAAAAAGAAAATCGTAAAAGCAAACGAAGAACTGAAAGAGGTGAAGTTTGAATATAAAACGAACTAATGGATCTATTCAATTATTTTCGAAGAGAAACCACAGAAGTAAATATTGGGGCTGTGCCGTTGGGCGGCCCCAATTCTATTCGTGTCCAGTCGATGACAAACACGTCTACGCAGGATACACAGGCTTGTGTGGAACAGGCGAAACGTATTGTTGATGCAGGTGGAGAGTATGTCCGCCTCACAACCCAGGGCATCAAAGAGGCCGAAAACCTGATGAACATTAATATCGGACTGCGTAGCCAGGGATATATGGTTCCGTTGGTTGCCGATGTGCATTTCAATCCGAAAGTAGCAGACGTGGCTGCTCAATACGCGGAAAAGGTGCGAATCAATCCGGGAAATTATGTAGATGCTGCGCGTACTTTTAAAAAACTGGAATATACAGACGAGGAGTATGCGCAGGAAATACAGAAAATCCATGACCGGTTTGTCCCGTTCCTGAATATCTGTAAAGAGAATCACACGGCTATCCGGATTGGAGTAAATCATGGCTCTCTGTCCGATCGTATCATGTCCCGTTATGGCGATACTCCCGAAGGAATGGTGGAATCCTGTATGGAATTCCTTCGTATCTGTGTAGCGGAGGACTTCACAGATGTAGTGATTTCCATCAAAGCCTCCAATACAGTGGTAATGGTGAAGACTGTTCGTCTGTTGGTGGACGTCATGGAAAAAGAGGGGATGACTTTCCCGCTCCACCTTGGGGTGACAGAAGCCGGAGATGGAGAAGACGGACGTATCAAGTCCGCCCTTGGCATCGGTGCGCTGTTGAGTGACGGATTGGGAGATACCATTCGGGTCTCTTTGAGCGAAGCTCCTGAAGCTGAAATCCCGGTGGCCCGTAAACTGGTGGATTATGTTCTGTTGAGGCAGGATCATCCTTATATCCCGGGATTGGAGGCACCGGAATTCAATTATCTGTCTCCCGAACGTCGCAAGACAAAAGCCGTCCGTAATATCGGAGGTGAACATGTACCTGTGGTTATTGCCGACCGTATGGATGGGAAGACAGAGGTAAACCTGCAATTCACACCGGACTATATTTATGCCGGAAGAACCTTGCCCGATCAACGGGAAGACGGAGTAGAATATATTCTTGATGCGGATGTATGGCAGGGAGAAGACGGAACCTGGCCTGCATTCAATCATGCACAGCTGCCGTTAATGGGAGAATGCAATGCAGAGGTTAAATTCCTGTTTATGCCCTACATGGCACAAACGGACGAAGTGATAGCCTGCCTGAAACATCATCCGGAAGTAGTGATTGTTTCCCAAAGCAATCATCCGAACCGTTTGGGTGAGCACCGTGCACTGGTACATCAACTAATGACGGAAGGTTTGCAAAATCCGGTTGTCTTCTTCCAGCATTATTCGGAAGATGATGCGGAGAATTTGCAGATAAAGTCCGCAGTCGATATGGGAGCCTTGATTTTTGACGGTCTTTGTGATGGCATCTTCCTGTTCAATCAGGGTAACTTGAGCCATGCCGTCGTTGATGCTACTGCTTTCGGAATCTTGCAGGCCGGACGTACCCGTACCTCCAAAACAGAATATATATCTTGTCCCGGTTGCGGCCGTACACTTTACGACTTGGAAAAGACTATTGCCCGTATTAAGGTAGCCACTTCACATTTGAAAGGGCTGAAGATCGGCATCATGGGGTGTATCGTGAATGGTCCCGGTGAGATGGCAGATGCAGACTACGGCTATGTAGGAGCAGGACGGGGGAAAATCAGTCTCTATAAAGGCAAGGTGTGTGTGGAGAAAAATATTCCTGAAGAAGAAGCGGTAGAACGACTTCTGAAGTTTATTCGGATAGACCGAGAAGAAAACCAACAATGATATTGATTAGATATGGATTACACGGATGAATACGGATTTAGTTAAAATCAGGAGTAGGAATCCGCATAGTCCATATCTAAATAAAAGCCATTTTAGAAGGTAATATTTATATCTTTCCCATTCTCTGTGTGATATGTTTTCACGGGCTTTCCATTACGTAGCACATAGGTCTTTATTTTATTTCCTTGTCGTTCAACGATTATATCAAACGGCGAAAATGCAAATGCCGAAACATTATTCAATCTCATCGAATTCCATTTATCAGGTAGTTGTGGACAGAGTGAGAATGAATTAAATCCTGTCGGACGAATACCAAAAATACCTTCGGTTACTATACGGCAATACAAAGCACTTTCGGCTGACAAATGCCGTTGGTTTCCTTCGGGCCAGGCCTCGATAGGATATGGAACATGTTCCCCAAGCAGGCGTTGCTGTGAGTAATATGCCATGTGTTCCATTGCCCTCTCCCTTGCTCCTGCGCTATACACTCCTCGTAGAGCGTAAAGAGTAGATCTGTCCCAGAAAGTATCTGTTCCGGCTTGTGTCAATAAGCCGTCTTTGCTCCACAAACGGGGAGAGAATAATGCTTCGACGGTTCCTGTCTTCTTTTCAAAGATCCCGACTGTCAGAGGGATAGCTATCCATGAACGTAAAATATCATTGCCTTCATAATAGCGGTAACTGTCGAACCCTTCTATACGGCTACCAAAATAATTGTTTATATTATTTTTTAATACTTTCGCCTGCCGGGCATATTCTTTTGAAACAGAAGACTGCTTGCCAAGTTCTTTGGCAAGATAGCTTGCCGATACCAGAGCGTCATAATACAAACTTGATGTACAAAGGTTTGCGTTACCTGCTGGAAAGCGTCCTTCAAGCTCATCAGCATCTGAAGTCACAATTCCGGAAGCATTTATTTTTCTTTTGCAGTATTCCAGACACCACTCAATCAAGGGCCATAACTCTTGTGCTTCCTTTTTATCTGCTTTGGCTAGTGCATAACGGGCGGCCCCATAAGCTATCATCGCTGCATCGCCACGATCGCCAGCCCCGTTCCAGGTATCCTTCCCCTCGGCAATGATAGAGCTGGGTATGGGTTTGTAATCAGAATTCATGAAGCGGGCAAAAAGCCTGAATGAGTTTAATGCGGACGCGTTTCCGATATCATAACCCAAAAAGGGAAAGAAAGGATTGGCATACTCCGCTTGGTCATTCGCCCAAACAGCTGCATAATATGATTCTCCTCCAGGACTGTGCATGAATCCTCCTCCGGTAGCAAAGATACTCTCTGCTGCTCTTACTTTAGCAAAAGCAAATGCTGTATTTACTACCGGATCAGGGGAGACAAAGCTAAGATTGTTCCATATCTTGTCGACAAAGGCCATTCGTTTATGTTCCTCGTCTGCTATATCGACTATCAATTCTTTCTCTCCTTTTTTATAAGCCTGAACAGAAGCGTCGAAAGTCAATGATTCTTTAGGAGCAATAGTGTATAAACAGTCTTCCTTATTTTGTATAGAGGTAACTATAGTGTATGATCCATCCACTCCTTTTACAGGATCGGTTTTGTAAACGGCTTTTTGAAAAGGTACAATAACAGAAATAGGTTTTGATGAGATATTCTTGACCGTATAACGTTCACAAAGCATCGGTTTGTCTGTTGAAGGAAAGAATGATCTCGTAAGTTCGACTACAGGTACTGGCTCTCTATTGCGTGCCGTACCTGTATTCTGGTATCCAATAGCAAAAAGGCTTACTACCGTGAGTCGTCCGTCGATACATATCGATTTCACTTTTTCATTGTTGAGAGCCATACCATTAACTAACAACAAAGAAGCGTAATCAATTGCAAATCGTTGCATCAGGCTTGCATGTGTATTGTTGGGTATCGTCCGCAACATAGGCCATATCATTGAACGTTCCATCACAAATTGCCCATCGCCGTTTACGCCATAACGTAATACCGCTGAAACCTTTAAACCGCTCATTTCAATATGGTCATAATGGGGGAGCCGACCGTCTATCTGCCATTCTATCGCTCCACTATCCAGGATACGCCAGCGAGGTGTAGCATTAGCATTATCTGCAAGGCAGAACAATACAAAAAGCAATAAAACGATTTTCATCTTTCTGGTAAACATACTATTAGTCTATTTCTATGTAATCGAGATAAAACTGTCCGTTATCACCAGCGTCCCGTTGAAAGGCTATTTGATTTATGCCGGCTGCCAACGATACCTGAACTACTTTTTCGCTCCAGTTGGATTGTTCCTGAAATCCAAGTTGCGATTGTTTTTGACCGTTGACATATAAGCTACACGTAGCTGTCCCTTTGGAATAGTTGTAGCCCATGACATGCAATGTATATGTACCGGCGGCATCAACCTCTACATCAAACTCAACACATGCATTTACGTTTTCAAGCCCTTTGACATAAAAGCCTTCGACTTTAACATGCTGGTTGTTATCGTCTTCTGTCTCACCCTCATTGCTACAACCTGTGCAAACCAGTAATAGGGCGAGAACTACAAACCATAAATATTGAGGGTATCCTTTCATAATCATTATCTATTTATAACTGCACCATTTCTGAGTGAGGCAACAGCCGCTTTGTATCTCTTTGAATTGGGTTTGATACGTAAAACCTTACATGAATGTGGTTCAAGTCGCACCGAGTATCGGCCCGACATTGCGCCTAAATCCTGATGCAGCCACAAATCACGTACATTCTTCACCTTTCCACCTTTAATTCCCAGTTCCTTTTCAAAATCAATACCATATTCAAGCACTGTCGATTCTCTATTGAACAGCCCGACAATCCAATCTCCATCAGGAAGTTGTCCTATCCATCTCGAACTGTTTTGTTTATCCCATATACTGGTACTAAGTGGCTTACCTACAAAACCGAGTTTATTCAATTCCAGCATCTCTGTGTTTTTGTAGAATTTGGCGCAATCACCAATCGTATTATATTGATCGGTGATACCAATTGGAGAACCGCTAACCAGCAACATTGAGATATGAAACTCTCTTTCGGCATCGCTTGCCAATGTGTTGAGTTGAACAAAATCGGGATCCATTATAGTTTGTCCTTTCACCCCGATAATATCAGCCCATCCGATTAATCCATCAAAAGCACTTCGGTATTTATCACCTTGTCCGCTTTCGTTAACCTGTCCGCGCTCTTTGTCGCTGATAAACCACCATCCGCCACCGTCACAGTCAGTACTTATGCGAATCATATCCGCATAAATAATCTCGTTGCGGGCATCGTTGCGACAATTAGGAACAGAGTAACTAAGCAACATTTCATCTCCGGCTTCTTCAGCCATCCATTTCAATGCCTTGATGTATCTATTGGTTCCGTAATCCCGTTCATAGTAACCAAGAAAGTCTATCTTCAGCAACTCTATTCCCTGATCTATCATTGTTCTGATACAGCCTTTCACCCACTGTTCCGCTCCTGGTTTGTCAGTATCTATCCAGTACAGGTGATCTTCAAACTTTGTAGTGCCTACCACGTCAGTTATCGGAATGGAAGTTCCTTTGATATTATTATTCTGCACATAGGCAGCTTTAGGTACCCATAATGGGTTGAAATAGAATCCGAATCTCATGCCTTTACTTTTGAGATAATCGCCCCAATACTTCAGTCCGTATGTCCACGAACTGTCATATTTGGTCAGATAACCATATTGATCTATAGAATTGAGGTTAAATAACCAACCGTCAGTAGCTGCCATATCATATCCATAAGGTAAAAACTCCTCGGCAAGCCAGTCGATATTCTTTTTCCAAACATCTTCAGGCATTGATGTTCCATACCGGAAATTGTATTGGTACATATTCCAAAACAATGGTCCGCTGCCTCGCTTTGTGAATTTGCTTTCTCTGGCAAAGATACCTGCTGGTATTGTAAACAATACCAGCAAAAGTGTTAAAAAATTAAATCTGTGTTTCATCTTATTGAATTATTTTTCCAATCATTGTAGAAAGTTGTTTTACTTGCAATTCGGCCATACCGACAACGATGTAATCCACACCATTGAGCCCATAGGGATCGTTGTATGCACTGGAAATTACAATTTTCAGGAATCGTCCCTTTTGTGGCGTTATCGTCTCACTGTCACCGAACCAGATGGTTTCATTCTGTCGTGGAGCGTTCTCTTTAGAAAAGAGAAGCGTCCAGTTATTTAGTGCCACAGCCGAGTAATCAGCAGATGTTCCTCCATCGGCAATCGTTTTGAATAAAAATAGAGGATCGTCCGAAACATAGAAATCTATCTTCTTAATGTTCGCGTTATCTCTTCGTTGAGTCAGTCCGATATCGCTTACTTCTATTGAATTCTTCATATCTATGACAATTGTGATAGGTGTTCTCATTCCATCAAAACAATGATAATCTGTGAAGCCATAGTGGTAGTCATCTTTATTATTGAATCCATTGACATCTTTTCCCCAATAACTCGAATGCCAGTGATTGTCGAAAATTCCATCTATGATGGCTCCGGCTCCGATATTATCCCCATCCGTTGATGAGGGATTCTCCATCTTCTGGTCGCTGTTGCATAGCAATATTTTCCATTCTCTGTTGTCGGGAATGACTTGTGGATCAGCAGGTACCACAACAGTCAGGTAATAAATCTCGTCCGATACCTCTATTTGTGGGGACGAGGGGGCTGCAAACTTCAACGGAAGAAGATAGTGCTTATCTTTTTGCAATGTTGAACTTGCTACTGTCAATGTCGTTGTAGCATCATCATTGCCATTTGCAAAAGAAAAATCATTCACATGGTAGGCTCCTGCGGGAAGCGCTTCATAATTGGTTGAATGAAAATCATTATATGCAGACACCAGTTGCGCGTTTTGTGAGAAATCGAGTCCGCAAGAGAAATTGGATATATTATCTGCAATTTCGGCTTTGAGTTTTACACTCATTGAACTATATGTCGCACTTTCAATCTGTATATCCTTTTTTCCCCATTCCACTTGCTGCCCGTTTATATCAAAAACATATAAGACCCGGTTCATTTCAACATTCACAATACCCTCTTCTGTACTTTCCAACTGGAGTGCCAAAACAAGTTTAGATCCAGGTGCCGATTTGATTAACTGATATATTTTAGCTACATCAAAATTCAGATAAAGATATTTCGACGTCTCGTTAGTTGCAAACGTTAGTTCGTGAACTCCGTCTTTAAATGAATATGCATCAGGCGTTATTGTCTTGTAACTTTGATTTTCGGGCTGGCTATAATTTTCATCGATTTCCTGTTGTGTCAATGCACGCACGTTAACCGTTGCAGTCAAAGACGGGTCACTTCCTGCCTTAATAACCAGAAGAGGCTCTTCGACCGTATTTTCAGAAGCCTGCCAACTAAATATATGCTTGCCCTCGTTCTTGAAATACAATATTTTGTGATATTCTTCAGGGAATAACTTATCATTCGAATATTCGTTGCTACATGAATATACAATCTGACATACACCAAGTATTAAAATTAATTTCAATAATATCGTTTTCATAATTCTGGTAATTCTAAATTAATATTCGGGCGATTGT
>ULWI01008528.1_pt1 | contig 12058 bp, 10 predicted proteins | sample 1960301 | NCBI WGS metagenome assembly ULWI01 (sample SAMEA4835811, study PRJEB28245) | human gut metagenome | biome: gut microbiome; material: fecal sample | place: Denmark | collected 2008 | reverse complement strand
CCGCAGCGGGTCTTCCGTGTGGCGGACGTAGAGCCAGCGGGCGATCTGCCGCGCGGCGAAGCGCGGCATTCCCAGCTCGCCGCAAAGGGCTGCGAGCTGGTCGGGCGTTTTGCCGTATAACGATTCCTGATGTGTCATTCCTGCGATTCCGGGGGCTGTTTCCTGCGACAAAAGTAGGTAAAAAATGAAGATTTTTGCGTCCGTATGTTCATTTTTGAATTTTTATCCATATATTTGTGGTGCATAGCGCCCCTATGCCCGTTTTTTGCCCGAACATTAAAATTATTTGAGATAAATGGAAATTAAGAAATCACCCAAAGCGGACCTCCGGAACAAGCGGGGTCTTTTGCTCGAAATCGGTCTGGTCATTTCGCTTTGCCTCGTGATCGGGGCTTTCGCCTACACCCCGAAGGAGCGCAAGATTGAAAAGATGGATTTGCAGGCTGCCATCGTCGAGGAGGAGATCGTCGAGATCACCCGCCAAGACCAGAAGCCTCCCGAGCCTCCCAAGCGTGTAGAGGTGAAGGTTATCGCCGACCTGTTGCAGGTCGTTACCAACGACACGAAGATCACCACCGAAGTGGACTTCGCCGAGTTCGACGAGAATACCGAGGTGATCCAGCAGGTCGAGGTGGCCGAAGAGACCATCGAGGACGACCAGCCGTTCCTGATCGCCGAGACCATGCCTTCGTTCCAGGGCGGAGACCTCAATACCTTCCGCAACTGGGTGCAGCAGAACGTGAAGTTCCCGCAGATCGCCCTCGAAAACGGTATCCAGGGTCGTGTGGTTCTCTCGTTCGTGATCGAGAAGGACGGCCGTCTGACCAATATTCAGGTGCTTCAGACGCCCGACCGTTCGCTCTCCGAGGAGGCCATCCGCGTACTGAACAAGTCTCCGAAGTGGAGCCCCGGCAAACAGCGTAACCAGGTGGTTCGCGTGAAGTATACCCTGCCGGTAGACTTCCGCGTACATAACTAAAGTCCGGGACGGGAATATCCGCCCGGCCGTTCGCCGGCGGATGAAAGGGCCGTGTGTCGAACGAATCGCCGAATGGAGCCCCGGGAAACGGCGGAATCAGACGGTGCATGTCAGATACGCCCTGCCGGTCGAGTTCCGCATGCAAATTAAGGCGTTACGGCTGAACTTTTTGAGGGTATCCTGCTTTCGGGCGGATACCCTTATTTGTAGCATCGTGTTTGCAGCACGTTGTCCGACCCGGCGGAAGCCGGAGTTGAAACCGGAAATAAAATAGAATTGTTTTGGAAGAAAATAAATTGAATCCCCAGCCTGTCGCCGCGGCCGATTGCCGCGAACGCGCCGTGCTGGTCGCCGTCATCCGCGACAACCAGGACCCGCGCCAGACCGAGGAGTTTCTCGATGAACTGGAGTTTCTGGCCGAGACGGCCGACATCTGTTCGGTGAAACGTTTCACCCAGCGGCTGCCGCAGCCTTCGTCGCGCATCTACGTCGGTCCCGGCAAACTGGAGGAGATCGCCGCGTATTGCCGGGAGCATGAAATCGACGTGGTGATCTTCGACGACGAACTGACTCCCTCGCAGACGCGCAACATCGAAAAGGAGATGCCCTGCCGTCTGCTGGACCGCACGCGTCTGATCCTCGACATCTTCATGTCGCGTGCCCGGACGGCTTACGCCAAGACGCAGGTGCAGCTGGCCAATTACGAATACATGCTGCCCCGGCTGTCGGGTCTATGGACCCACCTCGAACGCCAGAGGGGCGGTACGGGAACCCGCGGCGGCGCCGGAGAGCGCGAAATCGAGACCGACCGCCGCATCATCCGCAACCGCATTGCCAAACTGAAGGAGGACCTCAAGAAGATCGACCGCCAGATGGCCGTGCAGCGTTCGAACCGCGGCGCAATGGTCCGCGTGGCGTTGGTCGGCTATACCAACGTGGGCAAATCGACGCTGATGAACCTGATTTCGAAAAGCGAGGTTTTCGCCGAGAACAAGCTCTTCGCCACGCTCGACACCACGGTCCGCAAGGTGGTTTTCGACAATCTGCCCTTCCTGCTTTCGGACACGGTGGGCTTTATCCGCAAACTGCCTACGGAACTGATCGAGTCGTTCAAATCGACGCTGGACGAGGTTCGCGAAGCCGACCTGCTGGTTCATGTGGTGGACATTTCGCACCCGCAGTTCGAGGAGCAGATCGCCGTGGTGAAGCAGACCCTGCAGGAGATCGGCGCGGGCGACAAACCCGTCTATCTGGTTTTCAACAAGGTCGACGCCTATACTTATATCGAGAAGGAGGAGGACGACCTGACGCCTGCCACGCGCGAGAACCTCTCGCTGGAGGAGCTTAAAAAGAGCTGGATCGCACGGGCCAACACGCCCTGCATCTTCCTCTCGGCGCTGGCGAAGACCAATCTGGAAAAATTCCGCTCGGATCTGTACGGCATGGTGCGCGAGATTCACGCCGGGCGTTATCCGTTCAACAATTTCCTCTACTGACAACCAACCAAACCCACTCAACCATGACGTTGCATATCCTCTCCCAGCAGAACACCGTTCTCAACAAATTCATCGCAGAAATCCGCGACAAGCGGATTCAGCGGGATTCGATGCGTTTCCGCCGCAACATGGAGCGCATCGGCGAGATCACGGCCTACGAAATATCGAAAGCGTTCAGCTACAAACCGTGCGTTGTCGAGACGCCGCTGGGTGAAGCCACCGTCGAGATGATCGACGAGCAGATCGTGGTGGCGACGATTCTCCGTGCGGGACTTCCCTATCATCAGGGGTTTCTCAACTACTTCGACGACGCCCAGAACGCCTTCGTCTCGGCCTATCGCAAGAGCACCAAGGACGGCAAGTTCACCGTGAAGGTCGAGTACATCTCGTGCGGAAGCCTCGAAGGCAAGACATTGCTGCTGGTCGATCCGATGCTGGCCACCGGATCGTCGCTCGTGCTGACCTACAACGCCTTGTGCGAGAAGGGCGGTACGCCGGCCCATACCCATGTCGCCGCGGTCGTCGCCAGTGAGCAGGGGCTTGACTATGCCATGAAGAACATGCCGCGGCAGACCACCACGATCTGGACGGCCGTCGTCGACGAGGAGCTGACTTCGCGCTCCTACATCGTTCCCGGCATCGGAGATGCGGGAGATCTGGCCTACGGCGAAAAAATATAGTTTTTCGGTTTTATGCGGCTATTTCCGCACATCCCTTGCGCGTGACGATTGGGGCGTACTTCGGCACTGCCCATCCGTCCCGTGCGGCGCGATGCCCGAAACCACCCTGTCTGAAATCAAAAAATAGGAGTAAGTAATGCGCCGAAAACTCGCTTTCCTCGTTGCCGTGTTCTGTGCGACCGTCCTCGCGATGGCCGTGCAGAAACCCGTCTTTATGGCGTGGTATGCCGCAGAGGCGGCCGGGGCGGGTTTCGGGGGCTGGATGGAGGTGCTGTGGCACGGGCTGACGCTCGACATGACCGTCGCGGGTTATGTCACCGCGCTGCCTCTCCTGGCCGTGCTTCTCTCGCTGTGGGTGCGTATCCCGGAACGGGTGTGGCGGGGCGTGCTGACAGCCTATTTTGCGCTGATCGCCGTGGTGACGGCCGTGATCTTCGCCGTCGACGTCGCGCTGTACGAGCATTGGGGGTTCCGCATTGATGCGACGGTGCTGATCTACCTCTCCGATCCCGAGGAGGCGATGGCGAGCGTCGATTTCTGGCTCGGCGTGCGGCAGACGCTGCTGGCCGCCGCGTATGCCGCGCCGATGCTCTGGGCCTACTGTCGCATCCTGCGCATTTTCGACGGACGTCCCGTCGGCTGGCGGCTGGCCCTGCCCGGAAGTCTCGTCGTCGTCGTGCTCGCAGGATTCGACTTCCTGGCGATCCGCGGCGGGCTGGGGGCCTCGGTGGCCAATGTTTCGAAGGTCTATTTCAGCCCCGTGCCGTTTCTGAACCATGCGGCCACGAACCCCGTTTTCTCGTTCCTGTCCAGTCTCGGCGACCGTGCCGACTATGCCGGCGAATACCCCTTCTTCGACGAAGAGACGCGGGCCGCGAAGTTCGACGCCCTGCGGGGCAACGGTCCGGCTGCGGGACCCACGGAGCGGGTGCTCGACACGCTGCGGCCCAATGTGGTGATCGTCATTCTGGAGAGCTTCGCCCGGACGGTGATGGACGCCGAGGTCGACGGAGAACCCGTCATGCCCAACATGCAACGGCTGAAACGCGAGGGCGTCTGGTTCGAGAATTTCTTCGCCAATTCGTTCCGCACCGACCGCGGCGAGGTGGCGATTTTGAGCGGATTCCCGGCGCAGACGCGCATGTCGATTATGAAACTCCCGGCCAAGAGCCGCAACCTGCCCTCGGTGGCGCGTTCGCTCGCGGGAGAGGGGTATAAGACGAGTTTCGCCTACGGCGGCGACCTCAATTTCACCAACCAGGCCTCCTACATGTACGCCACGGGATGGCAGGAGCTGATCTGGCAGAAGGACCTGCGCTTCGACGCCCCGGCTTCGGACTGGGGCTACGACGATCGGCTGATGTGCGACTGGTTCGCCGACCGCGTGATCGCGTTGAGCGAATCCCGCGAGCCGTTTCTCGCGGGACTGCTGACGTTGAGCAGCCATACGCCCTTCGACGTCCCCTATGCGAAGTTCGATGACCGGGTGCTGAACGCAATGGCCTTTTCGGACGACTGCGTGGGGAAGATGATCGACCGTCTGAAGGCTTCGCCCGCGTGGGAAAACCTGCTCGTCGTGCTGGTCGCCGACCACGGCTATCCCTACCCGCGGACGCTGGCCTACAACGAACCGCTGCGCCACCGCATTCCGATGATCTGGACGGGCGGGGCCGTCGCCCGGCCGCGTGTGGTGGAGGACTACGCCTCGCAGATCGACATTGCCGCGACGCTGCTCGCCCAACTGGGCGTTCCGCACGACGATTTCGATTACAGCAAGGACATTTTCGCACCGACCCCCCCCCGTAAGTTCGCCTACTACGCCTTCAACGACGGTTTCGGCGTGGTCGACGCCTCGGGCGAGGCGGTGTGGGACGCGACGGGCGGCCGTGCCGTGACGGAGACGAATCCCGAACTGCTCGACGTGGGGCGCACGATGTTGCAGACGACCTACGTGGATATCGGACGCCGCTGAAAATACCCTTTTTTAGGTATTGCGGCACGGCGCTTGTCCGCATATCTTTGTGGCGTCGAAATGAATACCTGATGGCAGGTATAAGTCCCCCTTGGCAAAGGGGGATTGGGGAGGATTGTCAATATGGAACCGGCGCGGTAGGCGCTGTAACGGGAATCCGGTGCATTCCATGTTTGAAATCCGGGCGAAAAAAATTCAATCCGATGCACCGGATTCACGTTGTCTATGTATAAAAATGGTGGATATGCGGGTGACGACCGGATGTGCGATCTGGTCTGCGACCGCTATGCCGTGTTGCAGGTGATGAGCCGTTTCGGCATTGCGCTGGGATTCGGCGACAAGACCATCGCCGAGGTGTGCGCCGAGAGCAGGGTGGACGCCGCGACGTTCCTCGCCGTGGTGAACATGCTGATGAACTTCGGCAACGGCGCGGAGCTGGCCGGCGAGGTCTCGGTCCGTTCGCTGACCGACTATCTGCACAACTCCCACGGCTATTTCCTGGACTTCCGGCTTCCGGCCATCCGGCGGAAACTGATCGAGGCGGTCGACTGCGCCCTAAGCGACGTTTCGTTCGCCATCATGCGCTTTTTCGACGAGTATGCCGCCGAAGTGCAGCGCCACATGTCCTACGAGGAGCAGACCGTTTTTCCGTATGTCGAGTCGCTGCTCTCGGGCGAGAAGAACACGGCCTATTCGATCGACATCTTCCGCCGCCAGCACGACCAGATTGATATCAAGCTGCGCGAGCTGAAGAATATCATCATCAAATACTACCCTTCGGGCAGCTCGAACGAACTCAACGGCGTGCTGTTCGACATCTTCAACTGCGAGCACGAACTCGCCTCGCACAACGCCGTGGAGGACGAACTCTTCATCCCGGCCGTCGAGCGGCTGGCGGCGGCGGGCCCCCGCACGGTGAACCCCGAGCCGTTGAGCGCCCGTGAAAAGGAGATCATCGTCTGCGTGGTGAAGGGCATGACCAACAAACAGATCGCCGATGCGCTCTGCATCTCGGCCCATACCGTGATCACCCACCGCCGCAACATTGCCGCGAAACTGCAAATTCACTCCGCGGCGGGACTTACGATCTACGCCATCGTCAACAAACTGGTCGAACTCTCCGAAATCAAGGACACCATAACCGATCCGCAGCCATGACACACGAACACCATCACCACGAGCGCACGGTTACGTCGCTCAACAAGGCCTTCATTCTGGGCATTGCGCTCAACGTGGCTTTCGTCGTCGTCGAATTCGCCGTCGGCCTCTCCTACGGCTCGATGGGCCTGCTGTCCGATGCCGGGCACAACCTTTCCGACGTCGCCAGCCTGCTGCTGGCCATGCTGGCCTTCCGGCTGGCGCAGGCGCAGGCTACGCCCCGCTACACCTACGGCTACAAGAAAAGCACGGTGCTGATCTCACTGTTGAACTCGGTGATCCTGCTGATCGCCGTGGGGGTTATCGTCGCCGAGAGCATCGGCCGCATGCTGCATCCCGCGCCGGTCGAAGGCGGCGCCATCGCCTGGACGGCGGGCGTCGGGGTGGCGATCAACGGCTTCACGGCGTGGCTGTTTCTGAAGGACAAGGACCGTGATCTGAATGTCAAGGGTGCATATCTGCACATGGCCGCCGATGCGCTGGTGTCGGTCGGGGTGCTCGTTTCGGGACTCGTGATCTCGTGGACGGGCTGGACGATCGTCGACCCTGTCGTGGGACTGGTCGTCGCCGCGGTGATCGTGGCGTCGGTCTGGTCGCTGACGCGCGACAGCCTGCGTCTGTCGCTCGACGGCGTTCCCGGGGAGATCGACGTGGCCGCGATCGGGCGGAAGATGACGGACGTTCCGGGCGTGAAGGCCGTCCACCACATCCATGTCTGGGCTATCAGTACGACGGAAAACGCCCTGACGGCCCATGTCGTGCTCGAAAGCCTGTCCCGTATGGAGGAGGTGAAACACGATCTGAAAGACCTCCTGAACCATGCCGGAATCTCCCATGCGACGCTCGAATTCGAGTCCGCGGCCGAGCGGTGCGACGACCTGCACGATTGATCTGTCCGTCCGGGCCGAATCGTTCTGTTTAAAGGCGGAATCCCGACCCTGATCGTCAGGGTCGGGATTGTTTTTCTCCGAAAAGGATATGATCTTTATTGCCGGAAGGAAAATGGGTTCAAAAGCAAATGGTGACGCGACTCTTCGGAAGGAGGGGGCCGGTCGGCCGGCCGTTTTTGCGCTACGGCACGGGGTCGTAGCCGCTGCCGCCCCACGGATGGCACTTCGACAGCCGCCGCAGGGCGAGCCACAGTCCTTTCAGGGGGCCGTATTTGCGCAACGCCTCGAGCGCATACTGCGAGCAGGTGGGGGTGAACCGGCACGACGGGGGCGTGAAGGGCGAGATGCAGAGCTGGTAGAACTTCACCAGTCCGATCAGCGGCAGGGCGCAGGCCTGTTTAAAGATGCTCCACGACCGATTCCAGAATCCTGCGGACTGCATTTGCGACGGTTTTATAAGGCAGCGTCTCCTTCGACGAGTAGATCAGCGCCAGGTCCAGGTTGACCGGCCGGCCGTCGTGCAGAATCTGCTTTTGCAGGCGGTAGGCCTCCTTCGTGCGGCGGCGCACGAGGTTGCGTTTGTTGGCCCGTTTGTGGAACTTTTTGGGGACGGAAAAGAGCACCTCGACCGATTGCTCGGTGTCGGGCTCCGCGAACCACACGTAGCGGAACGGGAAGATGAAGCCGCTTTCGCCGCTCTCGAACAGACGGCGCACGGCCCCGAGCGAACGGAGCCTTTCGGTGCGGGGTAGCGAGTGTGCGGACATGGCGGCAGGGGGCTTGCGGCCCTTATTTACGGGATTCCGTGGTCGGACGGCGCGTGCGGCCCTTCTTGGCCAGCTTGTGCTGCTGGCTGCGGATGAACTCTTCCTTGCGGGCGTCGGTCACCAGTTCCACCGGCTCGATCTCCTCGCCTTTCTGCACCTTTTGCAGGTAGATGTCGATGGCCTTGACCATCGAGGGGGCTTCGGGCGTCGGGGCGTTGGCCAGCACGGTGATTCCGGCCCCGAGGGCGGCGCGCAGCGTGCCTTCGCCGAATACCGCCACGGCGGGCAGGCCGTCGGTTCCGAACTTCTCGATGAGGGTTTTCACGTCCGAGGGCGAATAGAGCGCCAGCAGGTCGTAGTCGGCCATTTTAACGTCGTCCAGATCCCCGGCGACCGTGCGGGCCAGGATGACGGGATCGAACGAGAGTTTGAGCTTGGCGAGCGTTTCCGGCAGTTCGGGTTTGTGGGGTTCGCTCAACGCCAGCAGGAATTTCTCCTCCTTGTGTTTGATGATCAGTTCGATGAGCGACGTGAACGAGCCGTCGGCAAACGAGATCTTGCGTTTGCGGTAGACGATGTATTTCTGCAGGTAGAGCGCTACGGCCTCCGTCTGGCAGATGTATTTCATGGTTTCGGGCACGGTGATGCGCGCCTCTTCGCAGATATGGAAAAAACTGTCGACTGTCGTACGCGATGTGAATATGACGGCCGTGTGCGTGAGTATTTCGACCCTTTGGGCGCGGAACTCCTTCAGGGAGACGCCTTCTACGCGGATGAAGGGCCGGTAGGCGATTTCCACGTGGTGTTTCTGGGACAATTCGTAGAACGGGGACTTTTCGATGACAGCGGGCCTCGGCTGCGAAACTAATACACTCTTTACTTTCAATGTTGCGAATTGATTTAGGTTTGTCTTTGCCGTTTCATCTTACTGCAAGCAGCCATAATAGGCTGACAGGGAAGACTTCCACGGTGCAAAGGTACAAAAACCAATGCAAAATCGAAACTTTTTTGGAAAGAAACAGGTTTAATGTCTCCTTGAGGTATAAGGCGGCCGCTGCGGCCAATTCGACGGCGATGATGCAGAACCAGACGCCGCCCGTGCCCTGCGGGCAGAGTGCGAAGAGCAGCAGCGGGGGTGAAATGAGGATCATCCCGAGGGCGAAACAGGTGCGTTTGAGCAGCATGAGCTGTGCGATGAAGGGCTGCGAGAGGGTCAGCGCTCCGGCCAGCCGCACGGCGATTGTCTGATAGGCGGCTATGCCCAGCGAGGCGAGCGAAACCAGCAGGCTGAAAATCAAGGCTGCGCCCTGCGGAATGGACGCTGCCAGCCGGCCGGGCATCAGCGTGTCGCCGTATTTGACCGCCGCGACGCCCAGAAAGAGCAGGCCGATGGCGGTGGCGATGTTCAGGAAACGCGAGTAGCCGCTTCCGCCCGGGTCCTCGGAGAAGCGTTTGCCCGTGGCCGCGTCGCGCGAGATGCGGCCCAGCAGCGTGCGCACGTCGCCCAGGTTGCGGTAGAGCAGCATGGCGTAGGTGGCGGCGAGCAGCAGCACGAAACTCTGGAAAAGGGCGTTTTCCGCGAGCGGCGGAGGCGGTGCGAGCGGAATGCGCGCGGGTTCCGCGAGGGTCGACTGCGCTCCGAAAATTGCGGCGGAGGTCGTGTCGCGCCATTCGGAAGGGGCTGCACCGGTCGCTGCAACGGAGAACGGCGCGGAACCGCCGTCCGCAAAGGCCGTTTCCGCAAAGGCCGGGTTTGCAAAGTTCGTTCCCGCAAAGTCCGTTTCCGCCCGGAGCGTATCCGGCCCGGGGACATATCCCGTCCAGGCCGGTGCGTCCGGAGTCCCGGACACCGAATCCGCCGCAGGCACTGCGGGTTGCGTATGTGCCGGCGAGGAGTTCATCAGGCGAAGTGGCGTTTGAGTGTGATGCGAATGGTGGTTCCCTTGCCGATTTCGGAGTCGATGACGGCGATCTTACCCTGGTGGTACTCCTCGACGATGCGGCGCGAGAGCGACAGCCCGAGGCCCCAGCCGCGGGTCTTGGTCGTGAATCCCGGTTCGAAGATGCGTTTCCAGTTGCTCTTGGGAATGCCCTTGCCTGTGTCCTTCACGTCGATCATAACGCTCCTGTCGTCCGACGAAATCCGCACGTCGATGGCTCCGTGGCCTTGCAGGGCGTCGAGCGAGTTTTTCATCAGGTTCTCCACGACCCATTCGAACAGTGCGGCGTTGATGTTGGCCTGCACGGGGGCGATGGCCAGTCCGTTGTAGTCGAGCGTCACGTTGCGGGGAATGCGCTTGCGGAAATACATGACCGATTCGCCCACCACTTCGTTGATGTTCGCCGGGGTGAGGGGCGTCTCGGAGCCGATTTTCGAAAAACGGTCCACGATCTTCATCAGGTGCGTGAGGTCCTTGTTCATCTCCTCGACGGCCGTCTGGTCCACATCCTGCGAACGCAGGTATTCGATCCATCCCAGCAGCGACGAGGTCGGGGTTCCCAGCTGGTGGGCGGTCTCCTTGGCCAGTCCGATCCAGACGCGGTTCTGCTCGTCGTGCTTCGACGAGCGGAAGGCGATGAATCCCAGCGCGATAAAGGCCGTGATGACGAGGAGCTGCACGTAGGGGAAGTAGTAGAGCGACTTGAGCAGCGCCGACTTGCCGTAGAAGATGATGTGGTAATGCTGCGACGACCAGACGAACTTCACCGGGATCGGCGGGTTGTCGACCGAAAATTTGTCGATCTGTTTCCGGAGCCGTCCGGGATGGTTGATGATCTTCTCGGGGATGAGGTGCGAGTTGATGACTTCGAGGTTCTCGTTGGTGATGATGAACGGGATGTTGTTGCCGTTGGACATGATGTCGGCCACGAACGGGTCCTGGATCGAGCCGCCCAGCACGTCGCGCGTCACGCGCTCCATGGCGTGGGCCCACAGCGCCACGTCGTGCTGCTCCTTCTCCTTGAGCCGCCGGGCCATGTCGTTGGTGTAGAGCAGCGACAGGGCGCCGAGCGTCACCCCGACGACGATCACCACCACCCGGTTGCGGAACGAGAAGAATTCAGTCCTGATTTTCATGTCTTTACTTGCGCTTGGTGTCCTGCTCGCGGGTGATTCGGGCGTACTCTGCGGGATCGCCGAGCACCTCGACGGCCTTTTTCACCTCCTTGTCGCCCGACAGCGAGTGCTCGATCACGCCGGCCTGGTAGCCGTGGCGCATGACGATGTCGTTGTTGATCGTCTCGACGACCTGCGTGCGGTAGGTTTCGAGGTTGGTCTGCGTGTCGTCCTTCAACTCGGCCTCCACCTGCTCGAACTTGTTCTTCAAGTCGGCGAAACGGTCGTCCTCGGCGGCTTTTTTCAGCGCCTTGAGCGCCCGGCGGGTGTCCGATTCGTAGGGGACCTTCTTGTCTTGCATGAACTCCGCGAAGTCGGCGTAGTCCTTGTCCGTGATCGAGAAGGTGCGGATGTCGATCTGCCGGCCGGGGTTGCGGCGCGTGTATTCGTCGCCGAAATCCTCGATGAATCCCAGCGCGTAGAGCGTCAGGGCGAAGCGTGAAATGTACTCCGGGTCGGTCGCGATGTCGGGCATCACGCCGCCGCCGTCGTAGACCTTGCGGCCCGCGCGGGTCGTGAACTCCGAGATCAGCGAGTCGGGCACCGCGCGCACCGAACCTTCCTGCGAATGGGAATAGTCGATGGCCTGGATGCAGCGGCCCGAGGGGATGTAGTATTTGGCCGTGGTGAGTTTGAGCATGGCATTGTAGCCCAGCGGTCGGGGCGACTGCACGAGTCCCTTGCCGAAACTGCGCTGGCCGATCAGCACCGCGCGGTCGAGGTCCTGCAACGCCCCGGCGACGATCTCCGCCGCCGATGCCGAACTGCCGTTGATCAGCACCGTCAGCGGCAGGTCTGCAAGGATCGGCTCCGTGTCGGTGCGGAACACCTGCTTCGAATCTTCCGAACGCCCCTTGGTGCTGACCACCTCGGTCCCTTTGGGGACGAACATTCCCAGGATTTTGACCGCCTCCTGCATGATGCCGCCGCCGTTGGAGCGGTAGTCGAGCACAAGCCCTTTCAGCGGCTTTTCGGTGCGCAGCCGTTCGATGGCCGCGCGC
>ULWI01019842.1_pt1 | contig 12076 bp, 7 predicted proteins | sample 1960301 | NCBI WGS metagenome assembly ULWI01 (sample SAMEA4835811, study PRJEB28245) | human gut metagenome | biome: gut microbiome; material: fecal sample | place: Denmark | collected 2008 | reverse complement strand
TGATAGCGATTTCAATCTCATCAATCTGGCTTTCTAAAACAGCACGCTGTCTTTCTGCAGAAAGAGGGATTTTTTCAAACTGAGAATGACCGATGATAATCGCATCGTAATCGCCTGTTGCAATCCTCGCACAGAATCTTTTTCGGTTTTCCGGGCGGAAATCTTTTTTTGTTGCCACAAGGATATTGGCAGCAGGATATAGAGTAAGAAATTCTGCTCCCCATTGTTCTGTAAGGTGGTTTGGCACGACAAACAGGGATTTATGAGCAAGTCCGATACGTTTTGCTTCCATTGCAGCAGCAGCCATTTCAAACGTCTTACCTGCTCCTACACAGTGGGCGAGCAGGGTATTTCTGCCGTAAAGCTGATGGGCGATTGCATTTTTCTGATGGGGTTTCAAAGTGATCTCTGGATTCATGCCAGGAAACTCCAGGTGCCTTCCATCAAACTGTCTTGGACGTATTGAATTGAATTTTTCGTTATAAATAGAAACCAGCATTTCCCGCCGTTCTCTATCCCGAAAAATCCAGTCTTTAAATTTTTCTTTTATCATATCCTGTTTCTGGCTGGCTAATATCGTTTCCTTTTTATTTAATTCTCTATGTTCTTTTCCTTCTGTATCCGTGTAAGTATCAAATATCTGGATATTTTTCAGGTTCAAAGAACTTTCCAGTAAACGATATGCCGTTGCCCTTTTTGTTCCGTAAGTATTTGTTACTAAAATACTTCTGTCCGTGTTTTTTCCTTCGATATTCCATTCTCCTGTATATTTGGAATACTGCAGCTTGATTATATCTTTAATATATTGTGGTGGCTGGAAAGTTTCTCTCATGAACTGGTCATATACTTCCAGAGGAATCCACATCGTTCCCAAACGGACTTCAATCTCGGAAGCATCCAGTTTTTTTGGCTGTACCTTCTTTAATGCTTCTACATTACTTTTATAGCCGGTATCATTTTCTGATATTCTCTCTGCTACACGCAGTTTTTCCCGGACATTTCCCGACAAATATTCATCAGCCGTTTCCCATACCTGCGTATCCGGGTTTTTAAAGATAACTCCCGTTAATTCTTCTGTGATCTGTTCAGCAGATTTTCCACACAGACCTGACATAAAAGCAAGGTCAACTTTTCCGTTTTCCTCCAGTGATACTGCCAATGCTTCATTTGCAGTATCTACATGAGTGATCGTTTCGCTCTTTCGGATAGTACGTTTCGTGAACATGTCCGCTTTTCTGTCAAGGTTTCCATCTTCATCTAATTTCTCTAAAGAACATAACAGGGGATATGAGGAATCTTCCGAGAAAGCCCTTTTGTTTGCCGTACTATTTAACAGCCCCCATTTGGCAGTATACGAATCATAAAGCGCATTGAGCCTTGCCTGCTCTGCAGAAATCTTTGTATCTGCATCCTCTGTTTCCTCCATTTGCAATCGAATCAGTTCACGGACACAGTCCCTTATTGCGACCATACCTGTGATACGTGCTTTTGCTGTTTTCGCTGTCTCTTTTTGTTCCAGACCAGATTCATTTTTATAATAAACCTCTCCCGTGTCAGACAGTACATAGCTGTACATCCGTACCTCGGAAGCATTGGGTGCATCTGCCTGCTGTTCTTCCCCGTACCGAAATTCGGCACGTTCTTCTTCCACTCTTTCAGGTATATGTCCTGTGATATGTGATATAGCAGCCCGCAGCCGTTCTCCTAAAGGAACTCCCTCTTTTTCTACACAAGTAGTTTCCATTCCATATGGTCCTGATATTTCCTGCATTGTTCCCAATATCATTTCCGGGTGTTGTACAAAATAGCTGTTTATACGGAATCCCTGTGCATCTTCTGTAACAGCGATCCATTCAGGATTTTCTATTTCTTTTTCCCGTTTCTGCAGAAATAAAATATCCGCAGTTACTTTCGTTCCGGCATTTTTAAATGCCGTATTAGGCAAACGGATAGCTCCCAGTAATTCTGCCTTCTTAAAAAGAAATTCCCTGACTTTTGTACTTTCTTTATCCATTGTACCTTTTGTTGTGATGTACGCAGCAACACCACCAGCACGTAATTTATCCAGAGTTTTTGCAAAAAAATAGTCATGGATTAAAAATCCATGACTGTTATAAACTGAGTCATTTACCCGGTAATCTCCAAATGGCACATTTCCGATCGCTACATCAAAGTATCCATCTGGATAGTTGGTACGTTCAAATCCTATATTCTGGATATTTGCTTCAGGATAAAGGTAGCCTGCTATCTTTGCACTCATTCGGTCTAATTCAACACCATATAAAGTAGAACCATCCATATCTTCTGGAACAAGACCAAAGAAATTCCCAATCCCACAGGAAGGCTCTAATATCCTTCCTCGGCTAAATCCCATATTTTCTAATACCTGATACATTGCTTTAATGATAAGTGGCTGCGTATAATGGGCATTTAAAACAGATTCTTCTGCAGAACGGTATTCTTCCGGGGTAAGGGCTGTGTGTATCCGTTCCCGTTCTTCCTGCCATTGTGATTTGTTCACATCAAAGACATCTGCAATCCCACCCCAGCCAACATAATCTGCTAATATATCCTGTTCTTCTCTTGTTGCCTTGCGCTGTTCCTGATCTAATTGTTTTACAGTCTCAATCGCAAGGATATTTTTCCAGCATTTTTCACGGGTTGTCCCTGTCCCTAATTCTTCTTTCGGAATATGATAATTTTGTCCTCTGTCATTTGAAACAGGAGTGATGGCTATATTGTCCGTATCTAAGATTTCTTCCTGAAGTTCTGTTGCTGCAATCCTGTCTTCTCTTATTTCTGCAGCCCAGTTTATCATTTCGTCATAACTGATCTCTCTTATCTCATCCGCATGGCTCTTAATATAATTTTTTGCTTCCTTTTCACTATAAAAGAGAATAGTTTCTGGAAGATACGTTTCTAACCCGTCATTCCCCTTTTGTATCAGACGGTAAACAGGCTGTCTGTTTCCTTCCGTATCGACTGCTGTGACAAAAGAACCGGCAATATCCTCATAATCTTCGCTGCTTTCAACAGCCACCTCAATAAGATTTGATTCTTTTTGCTGTTCCTCTATCCATGCACTGGCTTCTTCCCTGCTTTTACAGTATTTATTACGTCCAGAAAAAACAAACTCGTTATTTTCCCTTGTCCATTCCTGTACATCAAATGGAAAGTCTATGCGACCTGTATCCATAATCTCATACTTTTTATCCTGTAAAACTTCTGGTTCTTCCTTATGTATCAACGCAGTGATCTGTTTCCGTTCTGCAGGTGTCAGGTCTAAGTGGCTTTCAAGATACGGCAAAAAATTTTCATTATACTTTGTGAGTTGTTCTATCTTTTCCTCTAATACGCCATCTTCCTCCCAGTATTGTCTATACATACAATCTGGGGACAGACAGTAATCATAATATTCCTGGATATGTTCTATCAGGGATTTTCCTTCACTTCCTATGTCATATCTTCCCTGGAAAGAATATTCTTCTCCATTTATAATTGCATAGATAGAAAATGCCGTCTTGTAATAAGAATAACCTTCTCCCTCATTCTCCTGCTGCTCCATCTCCTGTTCATCTAACTCCGCAAACAGTCTGTTTGCTGCCGCAAAAGACATTTTAGCAGTAACATAGGCTTTCTTTTCCTTATCATAGTGGCTTAAAATATCATGTTCAGAGAAATCAATCTGGAACTGAATGGTATCTGCCTTTTTTTCTTCCTGTGTACCGAAATTCGGCACGTTCTCCCTTGTTTCTGTTTTTGCTTCCTGATGTATATACGGATACTCTTTATTTTCTATTAAAGTACGGATACGTTTTTCTGCTTCTTTCCATGTCAGTTTCTTTTGTACGTTTCCTTTTTCTAAATGAAATCCTTTGGCATCGTGCCATTCGTTTGAATTCCGGCTTTCTGATATAGAATGGGAATGACCTCCCATACCATACTCCTGTTTCAGGAAATTAATTGCTGTTTTGGTATCCGGCGCAGGCTCCTGTTGATAGAAAGAAAGTATTCTTCTTTTTCCTCCCTCAACAATACCTCCTTCCTGCAATAATCTATCTATCTCATCTGCTGTGATAAATACCATTGGAGCTATTTCCTGTACATTTTGTGGAACAAGAGGAGACAGATTCCCTAACTTATAGAGTCTCTCTGCCAGATTCTCGCATCTTTTTTCCTGCCATTGGCTTATGCTACCTGCTCTAGCTGTTCCAAAAAGTGAAATCTCATCGTATAACTTTTTTATACCGGCAGTCGCTTTTAACTCCTCAATGATTGATATGACAGCTTCACTATGGATGTTTCCCCATCGGGACTGTCCCATATCTTCTTTATAAAAAAATGCAATAAGTCCTGCCGTTTCTTCCCGAATCGTACTTATTGCATTTTCTGATAATTCTCTTGTGGTAAACTGCCCATTTCTATAAAGAATTTCTATCCGTTCGGCAGCTTCCTCCCATGATAACAGCCTTTCAGGATTCTTTCTTGCACCATTGCCTCTGCGAAAAGAAATCCCTTCTTCGTTATACCAGACACTCACTTTTATGCCGTCTGGCATTGCAAGCCCTTTTCCACCTTTCCAGTTTTCTTTTAAATCTTTTGCAAGTATTTTTTGAGGGTTTTCCTGTGCCAGATCAAGCAGGACATACTCTAACGAAAGTTCATTGTTACCACCTGTTCTCAGACATTCATCAATATAGTTATCCGGGAATGCAAAAACAGCAGCAGGTGTATTACCTGCTGCTGTTCCATACTCAGCTTGCTCTTGTGGATTTTCCGGGAAAAGGCTTAACTGTATATAATCTCTTCTTTGATTATCTCCTCCGCCTGCTGTTTGCAGTTGTTTACGAGTCCGACCCACTTCATCTGATCGGCTGCCTTCAGTTCCTCTGTTGCTCCTGCTATCTTCATCAGTTCTGGCATCAGTTCGTCCATTCTCTCCTCTGCCTGTTTCTGAATGTCTATCATATGTTGATTGATTTCCCCGGTCATCATCATCGCCGTATACCTTGATTTCCGATGCTGCTCCAGATAATCGGCTCTCATTACTCCGTATTTCCCGATGTATCCCTTCGGAGCTTCCTTTAATTCCAGATCCGGATACAGCAGTCCGTCCTCCTTCTTTGTGTATGTCAACGTCATTTCTGTTCACCCCTCTCTTTTGTTCCTGTGTTTTATTATCTTTATTATATTCCCTTTGATTGCTTTGTACAATAGACTCTGCTCTGTTTTTTTGTAAATTTTTCTGCCACAAATACCGGGATATATCTTTCAATACAAAAGAACATTGCTCACTTACAGGTGTTCCTAAACAAGAAATCACATTGATATTATTAAAATCAGTAATTGCCCGAAAATCCTCTAAATACATATAGTCTCCGGGTTCTATCCCACATCGTCTTAAAAGCATATACCAGGCAGAATGAATAAATAACTCCCGATATTCTTTGCGGATAGTATCTATATCTAAATCTTCAAGATAAGACCCTTGTTTTTCCTTCAAGATTTCTGATATTTCATCATCTATCACATCATTAACCGTTTCTTCTATTAATTGTTTTAATACCAAACCTAAATCTTTATTTTGTGGTCGTATATCGTATTTATTATTAATATAGTCACATAAATCTTCCTGCCCGTCTTCTCCCAAACTCCAGATATAAGGTTTTCTTATATCGGTTTCTGGAACATTGGAAGCCACCCCTGTATCACTATAATCATATACATAACGAAGCTTTCTATTTTCGCTATTTCTGACAATAAGGGCAATTCCTTGTGTTCCCCTTTTAACATAGTGATTCATTTGTTTCCACTTTTCAAAGCTTGTACATCCTATTGCATTTGGTCGCTGGGCATAGATCATAAGCTGGGCATCAAAAGTATACTGATATACACGAGATGCTGTATTTAAAAACTTTAGCCATTCCTGTGGTGTAGAAGAAACTTTTCGGACAGTTTCTTCAAACAGGTCTTCTGCAGTTGGTAATGTCATTGCCATACATCATTCCCCCCTTTATAATCTTGGAGCCTGTTCCTGTTTTTTAGGTTTTGATAAGGATAACTCTTCTTTTTTATTAAAATGATTCTCCAGATATTTTACGGCTTTTCTTACCTCCCGGTTTTCTTTGTAACGAGGAACTGCATCTAACATTTCCCGGCAGATTCTCCCGCCTGCCAGTAGATCACATTTTCCAGAATACATATCGTCATCTGGAAAATGCAGGTCAATACCGATTCCTTTTACACCATTAAGCCGTTCGCCCGGTATTTTTTCATAGATGGCGATTGCTTCAGCAAGTGTTAAACCGTCATAATATTCGCCCAGTGTCGGAAACTCTGAACATTCTGCGACATAAAAATCAACCTCTGGTATCGTTTCAGGTTCTCTTTCAAAGATAGATAATCTTTCGAGTTTCTCCATCTGGATAAACATATCCTTTCCTTTTTTCACATCACTTTCTGTTTCCGATTTTTCTGTTGCTTTCAGAAAATCCTTAATATAATCCGATTTTTTGTGTAAAATATCTTCTGTGATTGCATCTGCTGCTTCTTCCTGGCTCATCGTTTTATAGACATACAGATTATCATAAGAACGTGCTAGAGAATCCACTTCTATCGCAAAGTTTTTAATCTCCATCTCATCCAGATAATATTCTGCCCGTTGCATGTATTCAGATAATGTCCCGGATTTTTCTTTTCGTATGGGATTAATATCTATTGGAATATTCCTGGCATATAACATATCTTCTTTTAAATAATTAAAAAACGTATCCTCACTTATTGTCCCTTCATAACTAAGAGCAACATCAATATCAGAATCCGGTCTGTATAAACCTTCCCTGCTGCGTGAACCGTATACTCTTGCTCCAATTAACTCTACTTCATCATGTAATCCCAGTTCATCTAATATGATCTGTGCCTGCGACAGGACAATCTCCTCAATATCTGCCCGGCTCATCCCATTTAAAGATTTTTCCTCATAATACACTTCTGATGTAAGAGCAACATCTCCTTCCTGTAAACGTCTTTTAGATTCCTGGATCACTGACTCTAATAATCCTGCTTCTTCTGCTTCTTCAATTTCCTGTTCTAATTTTTCATAGTCAGTTTCTTTTATATTTTCAATCGTTTCTCCAGCATCATTTAATATATCCTCTATGGCTTCTTTCAGGGAAACATCCAGATTATCGTAAATACCTCCATCCAGTTCCTGATACTCCTGGTCATAAAAAGTATAATCATATCCTTCATCCGTCTCATGGATGAGAAAGTATCCTTTATCTGCTGACAAGATATAGGCAGCTTCTTTTTTGTCATGAAGTGATTTGTCTAATAAATATTCTCCGATCAATTTCATCGCTTCTGGACTAAATCCATGCCATAAATCTTCTGCAATAACCTGTCCTTGTTCATTTACAATAATATCTGCAACCTGTTTTCCAAATTCATCATGCCGCATCTGAAAAAATTTCTCATTGTGAAATTCCTGCATCTGTATTGAATGCCATGTTCCAAAGTGTCCTTCAGCTGTAAAACCCTTTGTTGATTCTGTTATCTGTTCTACTACTCTTAACGACGGCTCTTTATAAAAATCAGGCAACGGAACAAACCCTATCATGTCCACGTAAGAGACATTTACTTTGCCATTTCTTTTTATCAAAATAATGTCACTTACAGAGAGGGAATGTCCTGTAAAATCATCAGGGTGTGCAATATTAAATTTTGTAAACAGGCTGTCTCTATTTTCATCTGCTCCTAAAATATCACTGTAAACAAGCTGATACTCTGTTCGCTCTGGTACTTTTCCTTTTGAACGTAAAGAATCAAAAGAAAGGAAAGCATAATCTCTTCCTGCACCTTTCCTGTTAACCTGATAGATTCCATAGGCATCTTCTTTTCCATGCAGGATTTCTTCCTCTGTCAGCCTGCCACCCGTTTGTTCTATCTTTACCATTATTGTCCCCTCCGTTTCTTTCTTATTTGTCTTAATCTCTGCATCATTGCAGGAGTAAGACTTGCAGAAGCATATGTTTTCATTTCCTCAACAGTGTCACCTTCTTCGAGACATTTAATCAGAAATTCTTTTTGTGCTTCATTAAATGTATCGCCTGCCAGATACGTTTCAATAAATCTATCCGGCTCCTTCGATCTCTTTTCTTCTTTATTGAAAAAATGCCAGCGTTTCTTTTTTTCGGTTACATCTCTTACTGAATTTTCTTTTTTAGACGGTACCTCTTTTTGCTCTTCCTTATCATCGTCAGATGATTTTTTTTCTTCTAACTGTAAAAGAAGTGTCTTCTTTTCTGTTTGCCATATTTTTTTATTCTGCTCTATCTCATTCACTAGACTTTGTATCTTTTCATCTCTTTCTTTTATTAATTCCTCTTTTGCTGCCAAAGAGTTTTGATAGGATTCCCTTTGTTCCGTAAGGGCATTTTTTTGTATATCTAACGTCTGCTGCAATGTAGCGTTCAATGTTATTCTTAATTCTTCCGTCTCCTGAAACACCTTACCAGCTTTATCATGTAACTCTGAAATCTGCTTTTGCATTTCTGAATTAGGTACGAATATGTTTTCCAGAAAATTCAGCCGTTCTTCTTTGATGTGTTTAATTTTAACCCGCCAGTCCTGAACAGCAATGTTATCAATCCGACGTATCTCTTCCACAGTCATTCCATCTAATGCACATATGCAGTAGTATTCCCGGAATACATCGTCATCTATCTCATCCAAATAGGCAAGCATTTCAGCCGTACAGTTTGCTTCCTGCAAAACCTTTCTTTGAAATTCTATGATGATATTTTTTCCCTCCTCTTGCTCCATTTATTTTCACCTCCTGTGCCGAATTTCGGTACGTTCTGTTTTTGAAATCTTTTGTTCTTTATTCAGACTTCTTTCTTCTTCAACGATTCGGTTTACAATCCGTTTCTCATGACGGATTTCCTGAAGTATTGCATTAATCTGCTGTCTTTCTTCTTCAGCTTTTAACATTCCTTCGGGCATCTGTTTCAAGAACGTATTTAATTCCTCTTGATATATTTCAAATCGGTCATCCCAATCTGGAGTATCAGACAGACGTTTTTTCAAAGCCCGGTACTGCCTTAACATTTCTTTATCTTCCACTGAACGGAGAGAACTCCGGCAGTTCATCAACTGCTTCTCTTTTGCCAGTAAAGCATTTTGTTTTTCTAATAAATCATCCTCTGTCTTAATGTCGTTTTTTAGAATGTATTTGCATTCTTCATATAACTCATTAATCCGAATGGCATTTTTCCGCACATCTTTTTGATTTACTGCATAAGGATTTTTCCCTTCAAGATAATGCCCTGCTTGATAAAAAATTTTGATTTTTTTAATCTGAAATATCGTAAGTGTCTCTGTATATTGAAAGATTTCTCTTTCATATTTCTTAGACAATTTAGAGGACAGAATACTTTCTGCCCCCTTTTCCTTTCCTTTGTTTTGAATCCTCTCTTGGATTTCTTCTTTCCTGTATCCTGTACCAAGACGGGAATCTCTCCGTCCCCGTTCAAAACCGGGTGGGATATATGTCACATACTTCCCTTGACGGATTTTATAGCCTAGACTTTCCATTTGCTTCACAAAATCGTTCCAATCTTCTGATGCAGCAATCACAAAGTCTATGTCTGCCTTAATAATCTTTTCAGATGATGGTCTGCCCTCTTTCTCTGCATAATGTGCTGCATAAGATTTCCCTATCTTATTATGTGGGTCATAAACCAGTGGCGGCAGACCATATTTTTCACAAACACGGTCTGTAATTGGCTGGATATATTTTTCCCAGTCTCCTTTTTCATAACGGTACTTATACCCATCCATTCGGTTGACAGAATTAAAAACAATATGTCCATGCATATGTTTTTGGTCAGTGTGAACGGAAAACACATAATCAAAATTTTCTCCCAGATATTCCTCACAAAAATCATTGATCACAGCATATGCTTCTTCTTTTGTCGCTTCTCCCGGTGGAAATGAGATAACGAAATGATAGCCTTGCCTTCCATTTTCTTTTTCCCATTCTTGCTTTGTATCCATCATTACCTGATAAACTTCCTGCGGAGTAGTTCCTGCATTTCCTCCAACCAGACCCTCTGTTTTATCAGAATTTAAGATATACGAAATACAATTTTTTAAATGTGCCGCCCCACCTCCCTGTGGTGTTCCAATATTCGATAGCTTAGTGATTGCCATAATCCTCTACCTTCTCATTAAGTGTTTTCATCTCATGCTTTACCTGCTCTAATGCTTTTTCAAGATTATAAATATCAATCTGATTGCCATAACCAGCATTAATTTTTGCAACAACCTGATTGATGTTGACTCCTATTTTACGCACTTGGTAGGAAAGAGTTTTTAACTCTTTTTTCAAGCTGACAGGATCATCGTCCTGTAAAAAAATACACTTCCGTATATATGCAGAAGTGTTTGCTTTTTCTCCCTTTTTTGTTTTTGTTTCGGGGTCATTCTCCGCTTTAGCTAAAAGTAATTGATACTCTTTTTCTGTCAGCCGGAGGTCGAATCTCCTTTTCCTTATTTGTCCTCACCTTCTTGTTCTTTTTCCTCTATTGATTCTTCCTCTGATTCTTTTTCTTCAGTAAATTCAGACATGTACATGTCCAAAACCGTTTTTAAATCTTCGATTTTTTTAGCATCCATCGGTCCAAGATATTCCGTAACGATTTCTGCAAGCTGTTTATTTTCTTCATTCTCTTTCTGTTCTTTTGCTTTTCTCAGTTTTTCTTCTACCTCTTTTTTTCTTTCTGCGAGTCTGTTTTCTTTCTCTATTAATTTTTTAAGCTCATCCTCTAATTTTTCAATCTGTTTATTCCAATCCATCTCATCAATCTCCTTCTTTGTTTTTCTTTTCAAGTGTATCTATTTTTACTTGTAGATTTTTTATCTCTGCCTGCAGTGCTTTTCTTTTTAATAGTTCATACTGCGACACCTCTGTAATCTGATTTGGATATTCATAACGGCAGAGAGTATATTTTTCTTCTTCATCATCGCCTCTTGGTGATGGATATTTTCGATACATCTTATACCATTCTTCAAGAAAATCATTGATAATACTATCGCTGTCAAATTTTAAATAGTATCCGTCCTCTTTCTTAACCGGGCGCAATCCGTGAAAATCTTCCATATCAAACAGTGCGTAAAACATTTCCTGATAGGAAAGCATATCTGCATGGATCAAAGCACCTTCACCAACTCCTAAAGCATTACACATATCTTTCAAGATTTTTTCTCTTGGAATTTTTTTATTTTTTTCATACTGCGCAATCCTTACATCTGCGGATGAAAAAGAAAAGCCACACATCACACCTAATTCTTTTTGTGTGTACTTACGCAGCATACGGATTTTTTTAATCTTTTGCCCCAGAGAACCGGGAGATACCCAATTTTCTTTTTTGCATTCTATGATTTGCTTTATCCAATCCATCTCATCCATCCTTTAGAATCTATTTTAGGAAATCTGGTTTTCCATAAAGTTCTTTTTTTTCTGCATCGCTTGAAAAGGAACTATTTTTTTTACCTGTATTTTCCTCAATCTTTTTTTCGATTCTATCCAGTTTATCCTGTATATCTTCTAATTCATCCATTAAATTTTCTTGTTCAATCCCCCTTCCAAAGTATTGTATTGCTGCATTAACAAACAAACTTTCCTTTGGATATTTTTGTTTATCCCTCATCTCAATAAATTTCAATGATTCTTCTGTCATTCTATAATGCTTATCATTTCCTATTTTAAACATCTCCTTTTGTAATATATTTCCTAAAACTATATCCCTAATATAGGAATTTTATACATCCCATTTTCGGGAATTACATCCCTTTTCCGGGAAAATGCACATCCCATTTCTGGGAAGTATATCCCAAATACGGGAATTTTATATATCCCACTTTCGGGAATCATATCCCTTTTCTGGGAAAAAAACATATCCCATTTTTGGGAACTATATCCCAGAAAAGGGAAAAATAAGCCGATAGGCTTATTGCAAGATACGCATTTTGTACACACAAAATACATCTTGTTAGGGGGGAAACCCCTAAAACC
>ULWI01025766.1_pt1 | contig 12108 bp, 10 predicted proteins | sample 1960301 | NCBI WGS metagenome assembly ULWI01 (sample SAMEA4835811, study PRJEB28245) | human gut metagenome | biome: gut microbiome; material: fecal sample | place: Denmark | collected 2008 | reverse complement strand
AAGCTCCTGTTAAATCAAAATGATAGTTCTTTTTATTGTTAAAAAATTCATACGTGATAGAGCCGAAAGTATTCATAATATGTAACTGATGTTTATGACTCACTCATCTTATTCGAAAAATAAGGGCAAACTAAAAAGTGTATGTTTACTATATTGAAGTCATATCTTTTGAACGACAAAAAGTAAATACTTATATAGAACAACTTCCAACATAATAATCACTTTTTAGCATGCCGCATACATTGTTAACCTTAAAAATCTTTTTACCTGTTGCAAGTAAATCTTACATTTACTATGCATAAACTAAACCCTATTTACTTTCCTCTCTTGCTTGACTTTAAATTATAAAAGACAGGGATCATACCAGTGGGGCACAAGTAATTTATTCTCAAACTATTGTTATCAACTATATTAGTCATTTTTACAATCTTTTTTATACCTTTAGCTGTTAAGCTCTTTAATGTAAAAAGTTGGTTAATACTAATTATAATTGGTGATTGCCGTAGGTTCTATTATTCCATTAGTCTTGATAATACTTGATCTGATGATGGAATATTGGATTCATCCCGGTTGGACACCAAAAGTTGATATTGTTGCAGTCGTTGGCATTCAAATTAGTAGGATGATTTGAAAATATTGAACCAATATAAACTATAATCTTTCTCATACCTATCTGAATTAGTCTCTCTAGTTTCGAGAGAACGTTAGTACTACTGAGCTGCCAATTCACAGCGCTCGATTATTATAAAATTCTAATGTGTCTCAAATTCATTTGCTTTGAAAATCACAAAAGATGGGGGGCATCCCAGTCGGACACCAAAAGTTAATCTTATTACACTTATTGGAATTTGCACTATTATTAGCAAACACAGTACTTAAAAACATTTCAATCTTTTTCATACCTTTCCAAATTTAGTTCCTCCGAAGAGGGGTTTATACTCACTTTTTTCTTTCTTTGACAATTTGATATTATTATCCTAACAATCACCAATATTTGTATATTCAAATCGTTATTTAATAGTTATTATTTATGACTTTCTTTTTATTTTCTGTTATCCTGTTTTGTTTTTCTGGTGCAAATGTATGTCGATTTAGAATTACAGACTGCAATAAAAGTGTGAAAATTTAAATTTAAGCAGATTTATTTGACATTTATCAAATCATGAATTATGTTTGAAATGATATTGAGATAAAAAACTAAGATATGACTCTTTAAATGGAATGTTAATTAACGTTTTTTTCTTCCTCTTATAAATCACCTTGTAAATTAAGTTATTATATAACCGTATCACATTATCTGAATAAAGTTTAATAAGTGATAATACTAATTATAGAAATAGTTTATGTATCTTTGTATGAGATACAAAATAGCATAGGTAAGATGAATTCACACATATGGAGAGACATTTATATATAATTGGTAATGGTTTTGATTTACACCATGGCATAAATAGTTCATATCGAAATTTTCGTGATTGGTTATATGAAAATGAACCGACTGTCATTCAAGACATAGAAGAAGCCTACGGCTGTTGTGATGATGAGTGGTGGTCTGATTTCGAGAATCAACTTGGTTCACTAGATATATTAGAATATGCTAGTGCTGTAGCAAGTGAAAATGTGCCGGATTTGATGTCTGACCATTGTGATAGAATGTGGAATGATGCCCAAATAGAGGTGGAGCAGAGCCTTGATGGACTATATAGCGATTTAAGAAGTTGTTTTAGAAATTGGATACTGCAACTGAATTCTCCAAGAGAAGACAAAAAGATTGAATTGATAAGAGAAGGATCTCGTTTCTTAACCTTTAATTATTCGAAAACTCTTGAGAATATGTATGGTGTTCCTTCCGCACAAATTCTTCACATACATGGCTGTATTGATGATAATGAAGAATTTGTTCTAGGACATTGTGTAGGAGAGGATGAATTACGGAAGATGATAATAGTAAATGATCCAGAACCACCTTCTGACGATGATCCAGAAGCATATGAACAATGGAGAATGGAGATGGAGGACAATCATCAATTACACCAACAATTAGCAGAAGATGCCGCAGTAAGTGGCGTTGCATCTCAACAAAAACCTGTCAAAAAATTATTGCATAGGTATAAAGACTTCTTTGATAGCCTTTACGATGTGACACATATACATGTTTATGGAATGTCATTCTCGGAAGTTGATGCGCCATATTTAAACATGGTTGCTCAAATAGCAAGAGACGCAGAATGGGAAATAAGTGATTATCAAGGATATTGTGAAATGGAAATCACATCGTTTATTGATTTACATAAAATAACCAACTATAAGGTGATTGAACTGAACACATTAATATCTCGATTACAATTAGAAATAGATTTTCCAGCCAACTAATCAATTTCTCTCTCTTATTACATTCAAATTATGTGGATTAGCCTGTTCACTTATTTGTGCAATAAGTCACTCATTTAATATATATGCTGTGGTACATCTATTTGTTTCACGGTAATAAAACGCGACCCGCCAGCAGTTCTTACGAGATGCTGACGGATTCTGTTATTTTTTGTTTGAGTTTTTATGCTCTATAAGAACCTTTTTACAGGTCCATTTACAAACTCACACAGATAGACTCACTGTTTATCTCCAAAGAGGTTCATTCTTCCAGTTGATAGGAATACCAATTTTATGAATAGGTATGACTTGGGAACTTGTCTCAAACAACGCCTTTACTTTTTCTTGGATAGATTTGCTACCACTTACGGCTCTACAGAGATAAACCAATGCACAAGTTACTGCATAGGGCTTTTTCTTCTGCATTTCTGAGAATTCGTTATTCAACCAAAGGTCTCTATGCCCCTTGATATTCGATATTTTCTTGCTGAGTGCTCTGTTCCATAGACGAGAATGGTGTGCTATGATATTTCGCATTAACGAGATTATCTCTATCCAGTTAGAAAACTCTCTCGATGAGTAAAGTCCAAAATCATTTGCAATGGCTGACTTTTGAGGCAATTGATTCTTCAAGTTCTTATACATCTTCGACAGTGTGCCGAAAGTAGCCACCTCAATTATCATCCAAGCATCAGGGTTATCACCCTCAAAACTATCCCCTTGCCAATTGGGATGGTTCTCAATGTACTTCTTAGCAAATGGTTCAGTACTTCTTTCAAACTCATATTTCAAGTTAAGCACAAACTCTTGATGTCTGTCGGCATCTTCAAACAATGATGCATCAAGATACCAAAGTCCATTGCCTGCTGCTTTTGACATATGATTGATGATTTTAGCACGAAAAGCTACTTCGATCATTTCTATTGCATCAAACAACACCAATCGTAGGTTATGGTCGAAATTATAGCGTTTCATGACCATATCAAAAGATGTATCAGGCAAGAAATCACCATCTGTAGAGTCATCAATCAGGTCTGTCCAGAAATACTTCAACCGGAAATAACTGATTCGAGCAAGCAAAGCTTTTGCTTCGCCTAAATCTTCAAATTCCATCCCTTTTGCTCTGAGCAATGAGACCTGTTCTTCTATTGTGCGTGGGCGCTGGTTCATAGTAATAAAAAAAGCGACCCGCCAGCAGTTCTACGGGATGCTAACGGGTTCTGTTATCATTGACTCGGCACAAACCGATGATCATCATATTTACGATGCAAAGGTAATGCTTTTTGTCTCTAATAACAAATAATTGCAGAAATATTTTACAAGAATCATGCTTTTTTACCTAAATCCTTACAGTTTTAGAGAATTTCCACGCTTCTGCGCCTGTTCATATCTGCCGATAGCAACATCATCCACTTCGCGAACAGCCTTGCGGTACTCGCTGTTGGATAGGTTCTCTTTTTTGTCTGCCGTGAACACGAGGAAAGTTCCAATAGCTCTGTAATCCTCCTTATTTTTACCAAAGGCTTCCATCACACTCTTGATGGTCTTTGCCTCCTCTCGGCTGAAGATACTACGATATGTATCTTTGGCAAAGTTGATGATTGAATCGACTGCCTTTCTGAAGGTGCCATTACTTTGCATCAGGATTTTTGTGAACATCCCCAGCATCTTGTCTCTCCACGAAATGCGGTCTTTCAAGTTGTTAATTTCATCGTCCTTTTTGAGTGTGGCATTGCGAACGGCACTTTCCATCTGCTGTGCAACTGTTTTCTTGTAGGCTTCAAGTTTGGCGGTTTCAGCCTGCGTCCGTTTGCGTTCTTCGGCTATGGTTTCGTGTGCTTCCGCCAAGTCAAATTTTAAGTCCTCAATGTCGCCTTTCAAGGCTTTGGACTTTCCCGTAGCCCAATCAGCAACTGCTCCGAGCAACTGGTTTCCTTTCTCCTTGTTCAGTTTGGAGCGTTTATCACTGATAGCCTTATCGAGCATTTCACTCTGCTTCTCTTTTTGCAGGGCTTCATCACGTAGGGCTTGTGTTATACTCTCTGCTTCCTGAACCTCCTGCTCGGCACATTTCACTTGATACTCCTTGTATCGCATTACGGCATCCAAATTACGGAGTTCGGATTTCTGTTTTTCAAGGATGAAGTCGTTACGTTCCAGATGTTCCTTGCCTGTCTCGGCTTTCGATTGTCCTCGCTCCATTTCAAGAATCTCGGATGCTGATGTCTGTATTTCCATCATATCGTTATCATTAAGTTTGCAGCTCTTTCCTGTGTCGTGGTTCATCCAATCAAAAACGATATGGGCATGGTAGTTCGGTTTGAACCATCTGTCCCCAATTTTGAAGCTCTCCTTATCGCCTGCATCGGGTTCGCCAGGGAGCCAATGCCCTTCATCCTTGTGTATGAAAATCTGTATCGGAGTGATACCCCAACGCTGTTCGCATATATCACAAAATCTGCGAAGATCATTCAAGGTGGTATCTGCTTTGATAAGCAATACTCCTTCACGGATGGGCGAGCACCCGGCCACCTTGATAATCTTTCCGTTTTTGCCTTTGCGTTCACGTTCCTTTTCCTGCATCGCACGCCCAGTCTTTTCCTTAACCATACGCTTGATGTTGTCATAATGCGTCTGCAAAGCGACATTGCCGAAACTGGGATTTATCCACTGCTCGTTATCGGCAGAGAGTTCGGGTACGATATAGATTTTGGAGTCCCCGATGTTACGCATGTATTCGGGAGTCCTGCGGTTATGAGCCTCGCTTGATGTTATATTGCAAGGCTTGATATGTATACTGCTTTTTGTTGCCATTTTTTTGAATTTGATTTGAGTTATTGACTAACATTTCTTTTATTTGTCCGCTCATAACCGCAAGGGGTTCTTAGGGGTACAACCCATAAGCGGAGATTGCAAAGAGAGGGTCACTCTTTGCTCTGGGTGCTCAGGGGAGAAACGCCCTAAGTGGGTCATTAGGGCAAAGCCTTAATCCCCTCGGGAGAGCCCACAACTACGTAAGCGAAGCGTGTAGTTATAGTGGGCTATATCAAGGGCAAGCCCTTGTCAGTCCGCTACAGCCTACGGCTTCCGCTCTCCTGCTGTCAAGGAGGGCTTTTGTCATCGCTTGCGATGTGACTTGCATCGACCAATACAAGGTCGAGTTCATCAATCAGCTTTTGCAGTACAGGGTTCTTCTCTATCATCTGTTGGAGGATTTTTTCAGCTTCTACCAAGTGGTTGGCAGTGGACATTAACTTGCCTTCCTGTATCTGAATAATAATCCAGTCGGCTATGTCGATATGGTCTGCTTTCTGCTTGGGAGTAGCGTGTTTTTCCAAGAGGTCAGAAACGATAGCTTTGCAATAGGTCATGCTCTCGGCACGCTGTTTCCACTCGGTATATCCGTCTGCATCGGGAAAGAGAAGTACGGTTCTTCCGCTCAACACACGAAGTTTGTCCTCTTTCATCTGACTCTTGCCACCTGTCGCCAACCATACATAGTTAGGGAAGATAGCAGAGCCGATGATGGCACTCTTCTCGGATTCAACCAATACCACCACCTTGTCGGGATAGAGGCTTAGCAGGTGTTCACCGAAAAGACATTGGGATAGTAGCCATTCTTCTGGCAATACATTCTGCTTTTTCAGTATGTTATGTATCCAGTTGATGGCTACACCTTGTTCCTTGATACGGTGTCCATCTTCGGGATTGTACTGCATTACCTTTCCTGTACGCACCTTTCCGTTCTTGTCTATCTGCCAAAAGATAACAGCACCGTCACGGGTCGCCCCCAAACGATACTCATCCAACAAGCGGTTCAACACCTCCTGAGACTTGCTGCCATAGTAGTTGCCAAGCAATATAGAGAGAAAGCGGAAGAAATTACTCTGCACGCTTTTAGATTTCTCCACATAGTGAATCGGAACATAGCCGATGGGCGTAGGTTTCATTGGCTCGGTCGGAGTGCTCTTGCTCTTCACTTCTTTCATTTGCCCATCAAAAGAAGAAGCATCAAAGGTACGGCATTCGGGATGATCCTGAAAGTATTGCTTGGGAGTGTAATGATACCCGCAGCTGCTTTCGTAGTTGCATCTTCCGACTGACGGATGCAGAGGTGTATTCTCCTCGTCCACATAATAGACAAAGGAACGCTTGTCGCCACAACTTGGACAGGTATGCCGTGTGGCTATACCTTTGTAGCTTTGTAATGAATATCGTTTCATGCCTTGGCCTCCTTTCTCTCGGTATTATCGGGTGTCCCGTCCTGTCCCATCTCCCGTTCCCCTAAGGGCTGGGACGGTGGGACACTTGGGACGATGGCTTTTTCATTCTCTTTGCTTCGGTGGATTACTCGCCCGACAGTTGATTTACCGCAACCTACTTGTGAAGCAATCTCCCTTAACGACTTGCCCATTCGGGAGAGCTCCAATATCTGGCTGTCCCTACGGGTGGATTCATCGTCTCCCAACTGCTTCAGATGTTCCTTTTCCGTGGAGTACCCTCGGTGTACAAATTGCAGAAAGCAATCGACCTTCTCAATCTCATAGATGATGACATTGTCGCCATCGTATGAGTATGTCCCATAGCGCACCTTAAGTTGCTTCACATAGCGTAGACTTCCATCTTGGGCACTTTTGCCAATGGCAAATACACTGTCAAAGAAGTTGTACAGGCGTTTGCTTCCGGCAAGGTCGTTCGAGGTGATGGGACAGTCCAAGGAGCGTTTGGGAGTATGTGCCAGGACGAGGAGGGACAACCCGTATTTCTTCTTGAGATTGTTGAGCTGGATCATCAGCCGTCCTGCCGCATCCCCCTTTTCCATGGCACAGCACAGATAGGTAAGGTTATCAACGATGAATATCCTGCATCCTGTCTGCAGTGCCATCTGCTCGATGCTACCGATGATTGCCTCCTCGAAGTTGGCATCAAGGAGGGAATCACAATCAAGGGATACACGGTACAGCCTTTCGGGGAAGGAATACAGATTGCCGTGCTCGTTGGTATAGCGGAGCTGGAACTGTTTCTCGGACAACTCGAAATCTAGATTAATGAATATGGAAAATAAGAAGGAAGAGCCAACTTTGAACAAGGTAACGTTCGTAAACGGTGTGCAGATTAAAAACAAAAGTGGAAAGCACTGATGTGGGATAATTTTATCTATTATGGTAAGATTAATCAAAACAGAGACAGTCATAAGTGTACTGATGGGGCATTTTATAAAGAAATTATTGTTTATCTTGCTGTTTGTCGGGGTACTGATTGCTCCGGCAAACGCACAAAACGAAAAGAATATGTATTCGTACAAGAAAATTGGCAACAAGTATATTGTCAGCATTAACAATCATACTGAAATTGTGAAAGCCCTGAATGCTTTCTGCAAGGAGAAAGGAATTCTGTCGGGTTCTATCAACGGGATTGGTGCTATCGGAGAGCTGACCCTCCGTTTCTTCAATCCCAAGACAAAAGCATATGATGATAAGACATTCCGGGAGCAAATGGAAATATCCAACCTTACAGGGAATATATCATCTATGAATGAGCAGGTATATCTTCATTTGCATATAACCGTCGGCAGGAGCGACTATTCCGCTTTAGCCGGACATCTACTTTCCGCAATACAGAATGGTGCAGGGGAGTTCGTGGTGGAAGATTATAGCGAGCGGATAAGTCGCACATATAATCCGGATTTAGGACTGAATATATACGATTTTGAAAGATAGTTGCCTATAAATATCGCTTGGAATACAGGATAATACATCATTCAGCTTAGATGATATATATCAAAAAAAGTTTATCAATTCTGTCACGTTAACTTTGCAACAGAAATAATTTAAAGACTATCAAATATGGATAAAGACAAGGATATGAGCCGCCGGAGATTCCTTAAAATGGCGGCATTGACAGGAGCTGCCATGTGTGTCGGGCCTACCTTGAACAAGGTAACGGCAGCAGAACGGGTATGGATGGGGAAACAACAAGTTGCAAACAACATCCCTGCAGGCATGGCGGCGGTGCGCACTCGGCGAACATTGGGACACGGAAATACGGCATTCACTGTTTCTGCAATGGGATATGGCTGTATGGGCTTGAACCATAACCGCAGCCAGTACCCGAGCAGGGAAAAAGAAATCGCCCTGGTGCATGAAGCTGTTGAACGTGGGGTGACCCTTTTCGATACAGCCGAAAGCTACGGCTACCACATCAATGAAAAATTGGTCGGCGAAGCCTTAAAAGGATATACCGACCGGGTATTTGTGTCATCGAAGTTCGGACATAAGTTTGTAAACGGTGTGCAGATTAAAACCGAAGAGGACAGCACTCCGGCCAACATCCGCCGGGTTTGTGAAAACTCGTTGCGCAATCTCGGAGTTGAAACATTGGGCATGTTCTACCAGCACCGCATAGACCCGAACACACCGATTGAAGCGGTGGCTGAAACATGCAGCAAACTCATCAAGGAAGGTAAAATCCTGCATTGGGGCATGTGTGAAGTAAACGTTGATACCATCCGCCGTGCGCACAAGATATGTCCGGTTACGGCAATCCAAAGCGAATATCACTTGATGCACCGCATGGTAGAGACGAACGGAGTGTTGGAGCTGTGCGAGGATTTGGGCATCGGTTTCGTTCCATACAGTCCGCTGAACCGTGGTTTTTTGGGCGGTATGATCAATGAATATACCAAGTTTGATGTTACCAACGACAACCGGCAGACCTTGCCACGCTTCCAGCCCGAAGCCATACGCGCCAACTATCGTATTGTGGAAGTTCTTAACGCTTTCGGCCGTACAAGAGGCATTACCCCGGCACAGATAGCTTTGGCCTGGCTGATGAACAAGAAGCCTTTTATCGTGCCTATTCCGGGCACCACCAAACTCTCTCATCTGGAAGAGAACCTTCGTGCCTGCGACATCCGTTTCACGGCAGAAGAGATAGAAGAACTGGAAACAGCCGTAGCTGCCATTCCTGTGGTGGGTAGCCGCTACGATGCCTTGCAGGAGTCTAAAATCCCAAAATAATCCGTGTATGAAGAAACAGATATTTTACATGACGTTCATCGCTTTACTGTCGGGCTGTAATTGTTACAAAGGGAATATTCTGCAAATAGAGGAACAAGGCAGTTTTGCCGTAGGTGGCACCGTACTGACCGATTCATTGGGACACAAATACCACGGCGACCATGCTTATGTATTTTATCAGAAACCGGTTGATGCACGGAAATATCCGCTTGTTTTTGCACATGGTGTCGGCCAGTTTTCCAAAACATGGGAGACCACTCCTGACGGACGCGAAGGGTTTCAGAATATATTTCTTCGCAAAGGTTTCTCCACCTATCTTGTCGACCAGCCTCGCCGGGAAAATGCCGGACGGAGTACGGAAGCTGTCACACTGGAACCGGTATTCGATGAAGAAGAATGGTTCAACCGTTTCCGTGTGGGAATCTATCCTGATTATTTCGAGGGTGTACAGTTCAGTCGCGACCGGGAAGCCTTAAACCAGTACTTCCGGCAGATGACGCCGACCATCGGACCTTTGGACTTCGATGTCTATTCCGATGCCTATGCTGCTCTTTTTGACAAAATCGGTCCGGCCATATTTGTCACTCATTCACAAGGCGGTCCGGTGGGTTGGTTTACTTTGCTCAAAACGAAGAACATCAAAGCCATTGTAGCATACGAACCCGGTGGAAGTGTACCCTTCCCAACCGGTCAAGTTCCCGAAGAAGGCAAAGTCTTGACACGGTCTAAAAAAACAGAAGGAATAGAAGTCCCTATGGCAGTTTTCAAGAGATACATGGAAATTCCCATCATCATTTACTATGGGGATAACCTGCCCGAAACAGACGAACATCCGGAACTTTACGAATGGACACGCCGTCTGCATCTCATGCGCAAGTGGGCCGAAATGCTCAATAAGCTGGGCGGTGACGTGACGGTCATTCATCTGCCCGATGTCGGTCTGCATGGGAATACGCACTTCCCGATGTCGGATTTGAACAATGTGGAAGTAGCTGACCTGCTGTCGAAGTGGCTGTATGAGAAACAGCTGGACAGATAGAAATTAACAGAGGATAACCCCAAAACCTAAATAAAAATAGTTATGAAACTGAAGTGCTTATTGGCAATGCTGCTCTTAACCTTCCTTTCGTGCAGCAACACTCCGGCTGTTGAAGATAAGATAGATTCGTTGCCTCACTCAGAGCCGGGGAAAACATTGATAGTCTATTTCTCATGGAGCGGACATACGCAAACTGTAGCCAACATTATCCATGAACTTATTGGATGCGACATGGTGGAGATTGAACCGGAAGAACCCTATTCTGATGAATATAATGAAGTGGTTGACCGTTTCAAAAATGAAAGAGACAATCATATTCTTCCAGCTCTGCGTACAAAAGTAGAGAATATGGATGATTATGATACATTGATTATCGGTAGTCCTATTTGGGGTGGTCTTCTGTCTTCTCCTGTAAAAAGTTTCCTGTCCGGTTATGATTTGTCCGGGAAAAAGATACTCCCATTCTGTACACATGGAGGAAGCGGAACAGCACAAAGTGTGGATAATATCCGCAAACTATGTCCCCATGCTGAAATATTGCTGTTTATGGCAGTCAAACTGCAAACTCTCGGAATGAAGTGAAAAAATGGCTGTCAGAAGCCGGATTTTCTGTCGAATTAAATTACGCCCGTTTAATAGTTTTAATACTGAAATGAAATATCCTTTGTTATCCGCACTCTTTCATCCCCTTTTTCAGAGATTTGCAGATAGACCAGTAGTTGAGATTAGGGAATATGAGATTGTCTTCCTGACAGGGTCGGTAACGCTCGATAATCTGCAAAGGAGTATCCAACAGTTTCACTTGGAACGGCACTTTTGTCTTGTACCGTTTGGACAATATCCACTTCTCACCATTCACTTCTACGATGTTGCTATTGGTTAGTTCCTTGATGTCCACGAAAGAGAGGGCAGTGAAGCTGGCGAAAACAAAAATGTCACGAATATAGAACAGTTGGACATCCCCAACTCGTGCGTCATCAACGTTTTCAGTTCATCTTCCGTCAGGAACTCACGTTCCGTCACATTAGGGCTGATGTGGAATTGGGCAAACGTTTTTTTCGGTATTAGTCCGTTAAAGTGCACACACATGACAACGCCTTTCAGCCACATGCATTTTTCCCATATCGTCCCGTTGTGAAGTCCCGCTTTCGTTGATAGGTAGGCTGCAAACCCCTTGATGAAGTCGGGCTTAATCTCCAGCATGAACATATCCGTCCGTCTGTAAAAAGACTTGATGAACGCTGCCACATGGTTTCTTGCCACCACCCGTGAACGGTGGTTGCCATTACCCTGTCTTTTCCGACACGCTTCTTGAATACTTCGTTCTCACGTCCGGACGCTTTGAGCAGTGTCTCATACTCACTGCCGATACCCTGATAAGCATTGCTCACCATTTCAGCCGTCACGAACGCTTCACGGTCGAATATACGCAGGTAGTGCTTGATGATTTGAGCCTTGATGTTGTCAAGGGCAAGGTTGATATCACGTACTTCCGCACTCTTGCCTTTCGCCCTGTTCTCTTTCACGTCCCAAAGCGTTTTCGGGATACTCTACTTATAGCTGAACTGCGTCACAATCCCGTTAATCGTTACCCGTCCTATGATGCGGACAATATCGTTTTTCTCCTTGTTGCCGTTCACGTAGAACAGCACTTTGAATGTACTTCTTGCCATACTCGTT
>ULWI01033134.1_pt1 | contig 12118 bp, 10 predicted proteins | sample 1960301 | NCBI WGS metagenome assembly ULWI01 (sample SAMEA4835811, study PRJEB28245) | human gut metagenome | biome: gut microbiome; material: fecal sample | place: Denmark | collected 2008 | reverse complement strand
ATGAACATGGGCGGCGACGATTTTATCGCAAAACCATTTGATTTGCAGGTGCTGACCGCAAAATTACAGGCGGTACTTCGAAGAAGCTATGGAAGCGAACTCACAAGCCACTCGATGGAATGTGGAGAAGTTGTACTGAATCTGAATGATACTTCAGCGGCAGTCCGTGGAGAGAAGATCGATCTCACGAAAAATGAATTTCTGATCTTAAAGACGTTAATGGAAAAACAGGGAAAAGTGGTAAGCCGCGAAGAGATTATGGAGCGCCTCTGGGGCAATGATGAATTTGTGGATGACAACACGCTGACGGTCAACATCACAAGGATACGGAAAAAGCTGGAAGCCGCTGGAGTGGATGATTTCATCACAACAAAGCGTGGGCTTGGATATCTGGTTGGAGTATAAAAATACAGGAGTTAGATGATGAACCATAATATGCAGATGCAAAAAGAAAAAGGAAAAATTTTACATAGAAAATTTTTGTCAGAAAATATAGGCTTATTATTGATGGCTCCTGTTTTCCTGCTCCTAATGTTTATAGTATCCAATTTATATCAGCTTCCGGCAGAATATGCCTTTTATTTAACAAGCATATTTCTGATACTTTGGGTAATCGCTTTGTGTATGCAGTACCGGGGATTTCGGAAGAGAACAGAGCAATATGAAAAAGAAAGCAAGGAAAAGCAGGAAAGTAATTCTGAAGAGAGCAGACAATGGGAAGAATTACAGGAAAAGCAGGACTTTTTTGCATTGTGGGCACATCAGATCAAGACACCGATCGCGGCTTTGAATCTTCTTTTGCAGGGAGAAAAGCAGGATGCGGCAGTATGCCGACAGGAATTATTTAAAATAGAGAGTTACGTGGAGATGGCATTGAATTATCTCCGTTTTGAAGAAATGAGCAACGATCTTGTACTTGAGCGTAATTCACTGGAACAATTAGTCCGGCAGGTAGTAAAAAAATATGCAGCAATTTTTATCTACAATCATATTTCCATTCAGCTGGAACATTTGGATTATACAGTGCTTACAGATGAGAAATGGTTTTGTTTTGTGTTGGAACAGATTTTATCGAATGCGTTAAAATACACAAAGCAGGGAAGTGTGAAGATTTCGGCGGAAGAATCTGCAAATGGTTTGAGAGTTTTGGTAAAGGACACCGGCATCGGCATTCGGAGTGAGGATCTGCCGAGGATTTTTGAAAAAGGTTTTACCGGATATAACGGCAGGATGGATAAGAAGGCGAGCGGTCTTGGACTTTATCTGTGCAAAGGTGTGTGTGAAAAGCTTGGGCATGGAATTTCTGTGGCTTCGAAAGAGGGAGAGGGAACGACTGTGATGATTACTCTTCAGTGCGAAAAAGTGCAGCAGGGAGATCTTGTGAATATGTAGATCTTGAAAAGAGTAACATACTTTTCTTACAAAAATGTAAGATTATGACAAGGAAATGTAAGCCAAAGAAAGGGCACTACATTTCCTTTTTTGCTATGATAGTCTTACAAACAAGGAGGTAAATATATGTCAATCTTAGAAGTCAATCATATCAAAAAAGTATATAAAACACGTATGGGCGGGGACGAAGTCACCGCATTAAGAGATGTGCATTTCAGTGTGGAGCCGGGAGAATTTGTGGCGATCATGGGAGAATCCGGAAGTGGTAAGACAACGCTTCTGAATATCCTTGCAAGCCTTGATACACCGACCGCCGGAAAAGTGTTAGTGGATGGAAAAGATTTCACCACATTAAAGGACAATGAGCGTGCGATTTTCAGAAGAAGCAATCTCGGATTCATCTTTCAGGATTTTAATCTCTTGGATAATTTTTCCATCGAAGATAATATCAAACTGCCGCTGGTGCTGGCAGGAGAGGATTATAAGAAAATGGATGCAAAAGTACAAAAGGCTGCCGGGCAGCTTGGAATTGTGGAGCTTTTGAAGAAATATCCGTATGAAGTGTCCGGTGGGCAGAAACAGAGAACTGCGATCGCAAGGGCTTTGATCACAAATCCAAGGATCCTTCTGGCAGATGAACCGACCGGGGCATTAGATTCCAAGGCGGCGACCAACCTGTTAAAGCAGCTCCGTGAGATTAACCAGACAGGTCAGACGATTCTTATGGTAACACACAGCAATGTGGCGGCAAGCTATGCCGACCGTGTCATGTTCATTAAGGATGGTGAAGTATTCCATCAGATTTACCGCGGTGATATGACAAGAAGTGCACTGTTAGATAAGATCTGTGACGCAGTGACCGTTCTGATGAGAGGAGGAGAGGACAGTGAATCATAAGCTTCTGACAAAATTTGTGTTCAGTGGAATGCAGAAAAATAAAAAGACACTGATCCCATATCTGCTTGCAGGAACGATGACTGTCATGATTTATTATATTTTGCAGTCACTTGCGCATTGTCCATACATTTATAAAGATGGAGTGGAAGCGTTTTATGGTGCACAGATTATCTCGATTTTACTGGAAATCAGCGGTCAGATCGTAGCAGTCTTTGCGGCAGTTTTTCTTTTTTATACAAATCAGTTTATGATAAGGGCGAGAAAAAAGGAGATGGGGCTTTATGGAGTTCTTGGAATGTCCAAAAAGAATATTACCTATATTTTAGCTGCGGAGAGCCTGATTCATGCTTTGACCAGCATTATTACAGGAATTATGATGGGAACTTTTCTGAACAAATTAATGCTTCTCATTCTCTATAAGATTATCAATCAGCCACCGGTAAACGGACTGTTTTTCTCAGTGGAAGCACTGAAAAGTACATTGGTTTTATTTGTTATCCTTTTTGCAGTCAGTCTGATTTATAATGTGGCTTCCATCCGGGTTGGAAAACCGATCGCACTGCTGCAGAGTGACAGAACAGGGGAAAAAGAACCGAAAGTGAAAGTTCCTATATTTATTCTTGGAATTATAACACTGACTGCGGGATATAAGCTGGCACTGTCTGCTAAGTCAATCGGGGGTGCGGTCAACATATTATTTGTCAGCATTCTGCTTGTTGTGATCGCAACCTATTGTCTTTTTACAGCCGGAAGTATTTTTATCCTGAAGTGCATGAAAAAGAATCCGAAGTTTTACTATAAAACAAAGAATTTTATCAGTGTATCGAATCTGATGTTCCGGATGAAACATAATGCAGCAGGACTGGCGTCCATCTGTGTACTTTCTACAGGTGTGATCCTGTTGCTGACCTGTGGCTTTTCACTGATGATGCTCATCGGAAAAAATATAGATGACAGATATCCGACAGATATTAAAGTGGCAGAAACTGTTTCAGAGGCAGGAAAAGGCATGGATGATTTCGTTACTATGAATAAAGCGTTGCAGCAGGATGGGATTGTGACTACCGACCAGATTTATAGACAGTACCGGAATATCATGGTCACGGAAAAAGATGGAAAACAAAAGATTGCAGACCCGGATACATTCGACAGTGACATAGCCTCCGATATCGTTACGTATCTGTTGTCTGCTGCTGATTATAACGAATATGCCGATATGAATCTGACACTTAAGGATGACGAAATACTCATCTACAGTTCAGGAAAAGAATGGAAAAAAGGTGATAACCTGAATTTTATGGGAAAAGAGTATACAGTAGCAGGAGAGGCAGAGTATTCTGCAATCCGCTATATTATTGATTCGACCATGTCAATTTTCGAACGTGAAATTCTTGTCTTTCCAGATGATGAGCAGATCTGTGCTCTGATGGCGGAAGCCGGACAGAGAGTGAATCCGGATGAGTATGAAGTCTTCATCGGATACCAGTTAGAAAAAGCTCTGACAGAAGAACAGATGGAAACGGTCAGAGCTTTGATGGAACTGGGGGGATTAAACCGTGAAGCAATTCGTTTTAAATCAGAGGAGATGAGCGCTTTTTATAGTATCTATGGTGGAATCTTTTTTGTAGGAATGTTTCTGGCAGCACTCTTTCTCATGGCAACGGTTATGATCATTTACTACAAACAGATGTCGGAAGGATACGAAGACCAGAAACGATTCCAGATCCTTTCCAATGTCGGTCTGACTGAAAAAGAAGCAAAAGAATCCATCCGGACACAGGTTATGTTATTATTTTACCTTCCGGTCGCAGTAGCGATTATGCATATGATCGTGGCAAGCAGCGTGGTCAGACTGTTTTTACGGATGATACTGATCGTGGATACCTTTACCTTTAACATGGCGATCGCAATCGTGAGCATGATCTTCCTTGTGATCTATACGATTGTATACAAGATCACTTCGAGAGAATACTACAAGATCGTGAATAGGAAAGATTAAATTTGCCCTATTGACAGCACAATGCTTTTTACTTGGCTCTCTACTGAACTATAGCATACATCAAACTATTGAAATTTGGCATCGCACTTGTGATGCCTTTTTCAATGATTTTCAGCCCATTTCGCAGCAACTCATTCTCAAAAGTACTGAATGAAACCATCCTGCAAGAAGTTCCAGCAACCATCATTTTTCCGGTTTCATGTTCTCTTTCCTGAAGCTCAAAAGCGTTGCTTATATCACTTTGCATTTCATAATTTCCGTCTCCCATTGAACAAATAAGTGCAATTCCATCTGATTTCAAATGACGATGTATGAATTGATAAAACCCGTTTCTGTCTTCATCTAAAACTAACATATGAACAACTGCAACCGAATAAATGAAATCAAATTTCTCATCCAAATCACTTGATAAACAATCCAAAACCATGAATTTTGATTCAAAATCAGGCATTTTTTTCTTGCAATAGTTTATTGCTTCAGGCGATATATCGGTTGCTATAAGGTGAAAGCCATTTTCTAAAACGGTGGCGGAGTCTCTGCCTTCACCACACCCGATTTCCAGTAACGACTGCTCGGGATGAAGGTGATATCTCTTAATAATATCCATAACAATTGGAGTATTTTTCATCTGTGTCCAACTGACACCCTTTTCATGAGCGGTTTTATATCGATCTTCATAGGCTTCATAATATTTTCTGTTCTCTTTTTGCATGGATGCCCCCTCATTAAAATTTGTATACCATCCAAGGCGGAGCGTATGCTTCACCGAATGGTTTTTTATGGTGATAGTTTATCATACTACGCAGAATGTGTGTAGGTTTTCGCATCAGATACAAAAAGAATATTATCATACAGTACCGCAGGCTAATGTGTTTTTGGGGAAACCGTACGTAACTTACAGATAAAGAAATCAAAGAACCTGCCGACAGGATCCATAACGATGAAAAAGCAGAAAAAGATGCATAGAAGAATTAGGTATGATAAAATAAGAGAAGAGAAGTCAGATGACGTTATAGATACCGAGAAACGATAGAAGGTGGGGCAGTCAGATGAAAAAGAACATCCTATTCGGACTTATAATATTATCATTTGTTCTTGCAGGCTGTAAGCAGGATGTAAAAGAAGAAAAAGAAGCATCAACAGAAGTAACAAAAGAACTGTCCGGCGGGCAGGAAGAAGTTACAGAGACACCGGAACATACAGAGACACCGGGACAGAATACACAAAGTTTTAAGGGAAGAGTGATTGAGAATCAGACATTTGAAATTCAGCTGGATAACTGGGGAATGGTAACATTTACATCAGTTGCACCTGAAGAGAATTCGAATAATCCAGAATTCTTATTAGTGAAGAATGATAAAGTTATATATGAGTTTCCGGAAATAAAGGCAGACGCTTCGGATTCATTTAAACAGATCAGTGGTGTAAAGTTTTCAGATGTGAATATGGATGGGAAAAAGGATGTTTTGCTGCTACTCCAATACTGTAATGATGGAGATTCGTGGAATATGCCGGTTATATTTTTACAGGAAAATCCGGACAATATGATGTATCTGGATTATCCAAATCTGGAAAGCTACAAAGTCGAAGCGAAAACAGAAAATGGCACTCCTTTTTATAGGGATACTTTTTTTGAAGAATTTCTCGGTAAGCAGCATCTGACAGAAAAGCTTTCTGATATGGAAGGCGTATGGACAGATTATGTAGAGTATTTGGACAGCATATCAGGTGCCACTATGGACATCCAAAAGCAGATTGAGGTATTTGCACAAAACAGGGACAAGTGGGCAACTGACATCGATTTTGCTGATGAACAATATAAATTCACGCTGGCTGATCTGGATATGGACGGACAAGTGGAACTTTTGGTTTCACATTCTGGTGGCACAGGATTTTTTACTTATACAAGTTTTTACAATGTAGATAAGAATGGAAAACTAAAAGAACTGAATACGACTTTTTCAGAATATGATTCCCAGCCGGATCTTATGGATCAGGTATCGGATGAAAGTGATGTGATAGTATATTCTAATATCATAAATGGAAAAGGATATTATAATTATATCGTGTACGATCTCATGAAGGAGTCACCGAGCAGTTATGTATACCGTGTCAGTTCGCTTGCAATCGTTGATGATGTTGTAACAGAAACAAAACTGGCAGTCGAATACGAAACATATGATGGTCCGGATTATGCAGCGACAGTCAGCTATAAGGACTATACCGGGGCAGAACTGACAGAGGAAGAGTATTATGCTTATGCGGCAGCCTATTATGATGCACAAAATGCAGCAGAACACCAGGCACATTTCCAATGGAAGGACGTCAGTGATATCGTAAATGCGAGTGACGAAGAGGCAGTCCAAATGCTTACGGAAGTGTATAACGCATACAGTTTTGATTAATAAGGTTTAGGTGTCAAAAAGCGGGAAATAGACTTTTTGATACCTGACTTTTAATAAAAAACAGAAAGCAGCACGGTTAAGAGAAACGATTAAAAAAAACTGTCATATATTAAAGTGTACCTGAATATAGCACGTTGCTTAACAGGGACAATAAAAAACAGGAAAGGAAAAATATATGGCACGTTTTACAAACCAGGCACAATTGCGTTATGGAAGATCCATTGCCAATTCAAATATAGCAGTCGGTGAGATTCTGGAAGTTTTATCCGCTGCAAAGGAGGCAGTGCGGAATACTTACAGACAAAACGATACGATCACCTATGTGATCAGTATTGTAAATGCGGGAACGTTAGCTTATACAGGACTTACCATTACAGACAATCTGGGAGCATATCCTTATAATACAACAACACTTGTTCCACTGGATTATATGGAAGGAACAGCGAAGTATTATATCAATGGTGTATTGCAGCCTGCACCGGCAGCAACAGCCGGACCGCCACTTGTAATAAATGGGATCACAGTACCGGCAGGCGGCAATGCAGTGATCGTATATGAAGCAGAAGTGAATCCGTATGCACCGCTTGCTGCAACCGGAAATATTGTAAATACAGCAACGATCACAGGCGGAGGCATTACGCCGATCGAGGTGACAGAGACAGTGGTAACAGATAATGAGCCGCTATTAAATATCACGAAATCGATCAGCCCGGTTCCGGTAACGGAAAATGGAACGCTGACCTATACGTTCCTCATTCAGAACACCGGAAATACTGCAGCGGATGCAGCCACAGCAGCAGAGATCATCGATACGTTTGATCCGATCCTTTCCAACATAGCGGTAAGCTATAATGGAACAGCACTTGCGGCCGGAACAGATTACACATACAACGAAGCAACCGGATTATTTGCAACGACAGCCGGAAGAATCACGGTGCCTGCGGCAGCCTATACGCAAGATCCGGCAACCGGCAACTGGATCGTAACACCGGGAACAGGAACCTTAACCGTGACAGGAACAATCTGAACACAACGCATATAAAGAGCAATTCCACAGTATTACCGGAGAAAGAAAAGGATTTTTGCAAAATAAGCGGAAAACACTTTCTTAATGTAATGTGATATAGTATAATGCAACTTAAGAATAATTTCAGGAGGCAGAGAAAATGGATATGAATATCGTATGTCTGGATCTGGAGGGTGTTCTTGTGCCTGAGATCTGGGTTGCATTTGCAGAAGAAACAGGAATCCAGGAGTTAAAGAAAACAACAAGGGATGAGCCGGATTATGATAAATTGATGAAATGGAGACTTGGAATCTTAAAAGAGCATGGTCTTGGACTGAAAGAAATTCAGGAAACGATCGCAAAGATCGATCCGATGCCGGGGGCAAAAGAGTTCTTAGATGAACTGCGCAGCATGACACAGGTGATTATCATCAGTGATACATTTACACAGTTTGCAGCACCACTTATGAAAAAGCTGGGATGGCCGACTATTTTCTGCAATTCGCTGGAAGTGGCAGAAAACGGCGAGATTACAGGTTACAGGATGAGAGTAGAAAATTCCAAGTATTCAACAGTAAAAGCACTCCAGTCGATTGGGTTCGAGACGATCGCAAGCGGAGACAGCCATAATGATCTTGGAATGATCAAGGCAAGTAAAGCCGGATTCTTATTTAAGAGCACCGAACAGATCAAAAAGGATAATCCGGAGCTGCCAGCGTATGAGACTTATGATGAATTAATGGAAGCGATTAAGAAGGCGTTATAAAAGCTACAAAAAATACCGGGCAGCTTCAAATAGAAGCAGCCCGGTATTTTTTTGTAGCAGAGATATTATTTTCGTATCGCCTTCACCAGCCCATACAATGTAATCAACATCGTCACAAACTCCGCAGCAGGAAAAGCGAGCCATACGCCATTTAATCCAAGCAGTTCAGACAGCACGAATGCAAAAATGATGATCGCAACAAATCCGCGTGAGATGGACGCAAAAAATGCATATTTTGCAGATTCTATTGAGCTTAAAATGGCAGTTCCGATAATGTTTATTCCGGCAAAGAGAAATCCAATGAAATATAACCTTAAACCGTTTTCTGCGTAGGAGGCAAGCACCTGATTTCCCTCTCCGTTAAATATAGCGGTGATCGCAGGGGCGTAAAGGTAAATGCAGACCACCAGAAGGATAGCAACGCCGATGGTGGTCGTGACTGCCATTTTCAGATAGGTGGTTACATTCTTGTGATTTCCCTTGCTGTAAGCTTCACTGATGAGCGGCTGGGAGCCTTGCGCAATGCCGTTAAATAGGGCGACTGCGACCAGTGAGGTGTTGGCGACGACGCCGTAGGCGGCAACTCCGGTGTTTCCCGCAAGACCGAGGATCAGCATATTAAAGACGACCGTGATAACCCCGGAAGAAATCTCACCGACGAAAGAGGAAACGCCGACCTGACAGCAGTAGAGCAGTCTGCGGAAGGAAGGCAGGACCGGTTTCAGGCGGATCGTACTCTTTTTTGATTGAAAATGGATACAGCAGATCGCAATGCCTATGACCGGGGAGAGGGCAGTTGCAAGTGCAGCACCTTCCATGGAAAGTCCCAGTGGAAACATCAGGATATAGTCAAACACGATGTTGAACAGACTGCTGAATAAAGTTGCGGACATCGCAATGGAAGGATTTCCATCATTTCGCACAAAAGCATTACAAATGTAGTTCCACATAAAAAAGGGAGCAAAGCACATAAAAATTCTTGTATAATTTTTCCCGGTGGCAACGATTTGGGTATCACCGCCTAACAGTGCGATCAATTTATCCGGAAGAAACAGGCCGACAAAAATAAAAAACAGACTGATGATAAAAGCCCACACAAGAGCATGGAAAAAATATCCATCTGCATCCGGGCTTTTTTTATTGCGTTCCACAACAAAACGGATCGCAGAACCAACGCCCATCATCGCACCGATCGCAAAAATAATATTATAAATTGGCAGAACCAGATTTAAGGCAGTGATACCGTCGGCACCCACCGCTACAGAAATAAAGTAGGTGTCTGCAAGAATATAAACAGACATACCTACCATACCAAGCATATTTTGAGAGACGTATTTAATGAACTTCTTTAACATGATAGAACTCCAAATATGTGTAATAAAGAAACCGGATGCAATGTGACATCCGGTTTCTTTTAAGCTAAAAAACAAATTAATGGATATTAACAGATCATTAAGCCTGAGGACCAGCAGCAACTAATGCTTTACCAGCTTCGTTTCCTTCGTATTTTGCGAAGTTTTTAACGAATCTTGCAGCTAAGTCTTTTGCTTTTACTTCCCACTCAGAAGCGTCAGCGTAAGTATCACGAGGATCAAGGATCGCTGGATCAACGCCTGGAAGCTCTGTAGGAACTTCAAAGTTGAAGTATGGGATTGTCTTTGTAGGAGCTGTCTTGATGTCTCCGTTTAAGATAGCATCGATGATACCACGTGTATCTTTGATGGAGATACGTTTTCCAGTTCCGTTCCATCCTGTATTTACGAGGTAAGCTTTTGCTCCGCTCTTTTCCATTTTCTTAACAAGTTCTTCTGCATATTTTGTTGGATGAAGCTCTAAGAAAGCCTGTCCGAAGCATGCAGAGAATGTAGGTGTTGGCTCTGTAATACCACGCTCTGTACCAGCAAGTTTTGCTGTGAATCCAGATAAGAAGTAGTACTGTGTCTGTTCTGGTGTAAGAACAGATACTGGAGGAAGTACGCCGAATGCATCTGCAGATAAGAAGATTACATTCTTAGCAGCTGGTGCAGAAGAGATTGGACGTACAATATTCTGAATATGGTTGATCGGGTAAGACACACGTGTGTTCTCTGTTACGCTCTTATCAGCGAAATCAATCTTACCATTCTCATCTAATGTAACGTTCTCTAAGAGTGCGTCACGTTTGATTGCATTATAGATATCTGGTTCGGAATCTTTATCAAGGTTGATAACTTTTGCGTAGCATCCACCCTCGAAGTTGAATACACCGTTGTCATCCCAGCCGTGCTCGTCATCACCGATCAGGAGACGTTTTGGATCTGTGGAAAGTGTAGTTTTACCTGTTCCGGAAAGTCCGAAGAAGATAGCTGTGTTCTCACCATTTAAGTCTGTGTTAGCTGAGCAGTGCATAGAAGCCATACCTTTTAATGGTAAGAAGTAGTTCATCATAGAGAACATACCTTTCTTCATCTCTCCGCCGTACCATGTGTTAACGATAACCTGCTCACGGCTTGTGATGTTGAACATAACTGCTGTCTCAGAGTTTAATCCTAACTCTTTGTAGTTCTCAACTTTTGCCTTAGAAGCATTGTAAACAACGAAATCTGGCTCGAAGTTCTCTAATTCTTCTGCTGTAGGTTTGATGAACATATTTGTTACAAAGTGAGCCTGCCAAGCAACCTCAACGATGAAACGGATTGCCATACGTGTATCTTTGTTAGCACCGCAGAATGCATCTACAACAAAAAGTCTCTTGTTGGAAAGTTCTTTGATCGCTAAATCTTTTACAGATTTCCAGGCTTCTTCTGTAGCTGGGTGGTTGTCGTTTTTGTATTCGTCAGAAGTCCACCATACAGTGTCTTTTGAGTTCTCATCCATAACGATGTATTTGTCTTTTGGAGAACGTCCTGTATAGATACCTGTCATTACGTTTACTGCGCCAAGTTCGCTGACCTGACCCTTTTCGTAACCTTCAAGTTCCGGTTTTGTTTCTTCTTCGAATAATAATTCATAAGAAGGATTGTAAACAACTTCTGTTGTTCCGGTAATGCCATACTTGCTTAAATCAATTTTTGCCATTTTTAATTACCTCTTTCCTTTCGCTGTGTGTAATATGGTATCAATCTGTAAAAACAGACTATACATATCTTTTTGGAAGCCGGACTTTTGATCGCTCCGTTCCACATTGTGAAATGCAGGAAACATAAGCAAATTGCCAACTTTCTCTACCATAATTATACATATCTCGGTTATAAAATCAATAAAAAAATTGTTAAAAATTTAGCAATTTATGGAGGAAAATTTGTCATCATCTGAGCTTGACAGAGATACAGACAGATCTGAGTGGAAAAAAACGATCCAAACCCGCTTTTCACGATTGAAAAATGCACACAAAAACAATATAATGCAAGCAGCAGAAAGACGAAACAGTCTGGTCTGAAAAGCCGTAACATCCATTTTGAAAAAAGAGGGAAAAGGAAAATGAAAGTCATACACAAAATCAGTCCGGTGCTGATATTAGCAGGTTATTTTTACGTTTTATACGAAGGCTATTTTTTATGCCAGTTTGGAGGAGTACGCTACCACGGACAGAAAATGGCTGTGGGAGCAGCGGTCATGGCAGTTGGTTTTCTCTTCTGGCTTATCACCAGAAAAAAGGCAAAAGAACAGCAGGC
>ULWI01017690.1_pt1 | contig 12184 bp, 9 predicted proteins | sample 1960301 | NCBI WGS metagenome assembly ULWI01 (sample SAMEA4835811, study PRJEB28245) | human gut metagenome | biome: gut microbiome; material: fecal sample | place: Denmark | collected 2008 | reverse complement strand
ATGAGAGTGGACTGGGAAACTGTAGGCCGCTGTGTCAATCGCGCTCTTCACGATTTAGAACCAGAGCGTTCAAGAAGACTTGATGGCCTGGTTAATATCGGCATTGATGAGACCAGTTATAAAAAGGGTCACAAGTACATCACAGTGATCGTTAATCACGATACTAACACGGTTGTATGGGCATCGGAAGGTCATGGTAAATCTGTCCTTGAAAAATTTTATAAACAGCTGACCCCGGAGCAACTGTCCAGTATCAAGGTTGTTACTGGCGATGGTGCCAAATGGATCACAGAGTGTGTAAATGAATACACTCCTGGCTGTGCACGCTGCGTTGATCCCTTTCACGTAGTCGAGTGGGCTATGACAGCTCTGGATGAAGTCAGAAAAGATATCTGGCATGATGCTTACAGTGAATATAAGCAGGTCAAAAAAGATAATCCACGTGGCAAAGGCCGTCCTAAAAAAGATGCTCCTGGGCTTGCTATTGTTAAAGCAGCAAAAGCTAAGGCAGATGAGATAAAAGGCTCTGCTTACGCATTAGGAAAAGCCCCGGAGCATCTCAGTGAAAAGCAACAGTTGCGTGTTAATTTGATCGCCTCGCAAAATCCTCGTCTATACCGAGCATATCTGCTTAAAGAACAGCTCCGGTTATTACTAAAGCTTACAAACGTAGATGAAGCTGAGGACGAACTCAAACGCTGGCTGTGGAAAGCCAGCCACAGCAGGATACCTGCATTTAAAGAATTATATCAGAAGATCAGGCGCCACAAGACGCATATCTTAAATACAATCCGTTATGGTATGAGTAATGCCAGGATTGAAGCAACTAATAACAAGATTAAGCTCATTATCCGTAAAGCTTATGGCTTCAGAAACATACAAAATATGCTTGATATGGTGTACCTTGTATGCTCTGATATACGCATTCCACTTCCTAACCGAAAGTTGAATGCCGCTTAATCTAGATAAACACTGGGGTTGTGGCGGTTTTTAACCCACCATTACCCCTGAAGAGCCTTTTTTAATATAAAAATGGAGAAGATTTATGAGCAATTTAAGAACGGAGCAGCCTGTTTTCGAGACAGACCGTATTACAGATGGTTTTGATATTTTTTTCTGGGTATTTAATGACGCCAGCAGTTTTGTTGCCACACACTGGCATACTGCCATCGAGATTATGTATATTATAGACGGAGAGGTCGATGTTATGATGAATCAGCAGACGGTCATTTTAAAACCCGGAGATGTTTTTCTGATCGATTCAAGGCTTCCTCACTCCACAAAATCAGTTCACGGAAATCATGCAGTATTAATTCAGCTTCCTTATGAATTTTCAAAAAAATATATCCCCGATGTCGATTCCTTTATTTTTGGTTTTGACTGCCACACTGATAATGCCATTTTACGCACCAAAATTGATTCTTTAATCGATGTCATTCAAAAAATGAGAATTGTATATGAAATTCAACCAAAAGGTGCTTTGCTGCGGTTTAACAGTCTTCTTTTTGAAATGCTTTATCTGCTCTACCACAGTTTTTCGAGGGAAGTGGAATCCTCCCAGTTCAAAAAAGATGTCAAAAATTTTGTGCGTTTAGAACCTGTTTTAGAATACACAAAAAAGCATTACAATACACCGATCACCCTTTCCGAGATTTCGCAGATCGCATGTTTTCAGGAAGAATATTTCTGTCATTATTTCAAAAAAAATATGGGAGTGACTTATTTCCAATACTTAAATGAAATAAGACTCTCCCATATTTACCGTGATCTCACCTCCACAGACCTTCCTCTGAAAGTTCTGTTAGAGAAGCATGGTTTTACGAATTATAAATTATTCCGAAAAATGTTTTATGAGCAGTTTGCAACCACTCCCGGTGAATACCGTAAAAATGCCGCTGTATCCGATTAATCCAGTAACATCTCTACGCATCCGTACATACCAGCATCATTGCCAAGTCCTGCCAATGCAAACTTCGTATCACGGCATGCCATGAATGCTGTCTCAACAAAGTGTTTTTTAATGTTATCCAATAAGATATCGCCCGCTTTGGAAACTCCACCGCCGATCACGATGATCTCCGGGTTTACCACACATGCGATGTTAGAAAGGGTGGAGCCTAAAATTTCACATACTTCATCTACCAGTCCGATTGCAATTGTATCTCCTGCCTTTGCTGCGTCAAAGACATCCTTTGCGGTCAGGTTTGGAATTTCACGGATGCTTGTCTCCTCTGAGGATTTTGCAAGTTTTCTCTTTGCAAGACGAACGATTCCTGTCGCAGAAGTATACTGCTCCAGGCATCCGTACTGTCCACAGTTACAAGCTTCGATTTCATCATGATTCACGGTGATATGACCGATCTCACCGCCGGCTCCGTTAAATCCTGCAACTACCTTTCCGTCTACGATGATTCCACCGCCGACACCAGTTCCAAGTGTTACCATAATGACATCCTTAGAGCCCTTTGCTCCCCCCTGCCACATTTCACCTAAAGCGGCAACGTTTGCATCATTTCCGACTTTGATTTTTAATCCGGTAAGGTTGCCTAACTCTTCTGCAACGTTTACCACGCCCCAGCCAAGATTTACACAGCGGTGTACCACGCCCTGGCTGTCAACCGGTCCCGGAACTCCGATTCCGATTCCCTGCACATCATCCTTGCTGATTGCTTCCTGTGCCAGCTTGTTGTCCACTGCCTTTGCGACATCGGAAAGGATCGACTCACCATTATTTTCTGTATTGGTCTTAATTTCCCATTTGTCTAACAGTGTTCCGTTTGTGTCAAAAAATCCGATCTTACAGGTTGTACCCCCGATATCAACTCCAAATGCGTATTTCTTCATGATTTTTCTCCCTGATTTCCCTATATTTTCTGCGTCTATGTACCCACCATAGTTTTGCCTGCATTATCTTAATGATAACGTTTCCATTTTTATCTGTCAATTGTATTCTATGGCATATTTTGCTTTATTTTTTACATCCTTTTTAAGTTACCAGATTTATGAAATAGTGCATTATTTTTAGATTTTAATTTTCAGCGTCAACCGATGTTTCTTCGACTGATGTCTCCTCATCCGGTATCTCTCCAACCGGTGTCTCTTCTTCCGGCGTTTCCTCCGCCGGATTATCTTCAGGCTGTCCGCTCCCGCTCTCCTGCTGCTGGAGCAGATCATCCGAAATTCTTGCATATGGCAGAAATTCGAGCGGCTCCAGTCCCTCATGCGCCTTGCTCATAAATGACTGCCATATTTTTCCCGGATAAGTGTTCCCCATTAATCCCTGCAATTTTTTTGGCATGTCATAGCCTACCCAGACACTTGTAGTATAATATCTCGTATAGCCGACAAACCATCCGTCTTTCTGATCGTTTGTCGTTCCTGTCTTTCCCGCACACGGCATATCTCCAAGGTCAAGTCCTTTTCCGGTTCCGTTTGTGATGACGCCTTTTAAAACATCCGTCATCATGCGCGCCGCATTTTTCTTATAGATCAAAACCGGGTTCTGCCCCGAATTATATAAAACTGTTCCGTTTCCATCCTCGATCTTCACGATACAGGTTGGTGTGCGGTAATATCCGTCATTCTCGATCGTTGCAAAACCGGATGCCATCTCTAACGCAGAGACACCGTTCGTGAAACCGCCCAGTGCCGTTGCAAGCCTGTAATCAGACGGACTGATCCTGGAAAAATTCATCGCCTTAAGATAAGACAATCCTTTATCCGGCGTGAGTTGGTCATATAACTTCCATGCGATCGTATTGACGGATTTTTCCACCGCAGTGCGGACCGTAATCTCTCCGAGATATGTGCCGTTGGCATTCCTTGGTCCATCCTCAATCGGCTCATCGGTCACAATCGAATCCGGCGTATAGTTCTGCTCAAAACTTGGCGTATACACGGTCAGCGGTTTTATCGCACTACCCGGCTGCCTGAAACTCTGATAGGCACGGTTTAAGGTATAACCCGGAAATTCCTGACTTCGCCCGCCCACGATCGCACGCACATATCCGTTGTCATTATCAATACAGACCGCAGACGCCTGCAGTTCATAGACACCCTCGTCATTTACCCCGGTATAACCGGAAAGCGTATCATTCACCGACTGCTGCAATCCGTCCTGCATTGACAGGTCAATGGATGTGTAAATGCGGTATCCGCCGGTATAAAGTTTTTTCTGGCATTCACTATAGAGCGCACTGTAAGTGTCCTCATATGCCTGCTGCTCCTCATCTGTCTTAAAATCCTCATGGAAAACAAACCCCTGCTGCTCCATCAGCGCCCTTGTCGCACAGTAGTAGGTGTATGTCTCAACGTAATCATTTTTTGCAAGTGCCTGTGGACGGTTCAATGTGATCTGCTCCGCAACCGCCTGCGCGTAATCCATCTGTGAGATTTTGCCGTCATCGAGCATATTTTTCAAAATACGGTCACGTCGGGAAACGGTGTTGTCTTTGTTTGTCACCGGATCATAGAGCGTCGGGTTATTCGGAATTGCACACAAAAAAGCAATCTGGGACAGAGAAAGACTTTCCACATCACGGTCGAAATATCCTCTCGCCGCAGACTGGATCCCGTAATATCCGTTTCCAAAATAAATATTATTTAAATAGAACTCCAAAATCTGATCCTTGGAATATTTGTTTTCGAGTTCCGTTGCAATATACATCTCTTCCACTTTTCGCTGCCACGTCTTTTCCTGTGACAGAAAAATATTCCGGGCCAGCTGCATGGTGATCGTACTTCCACCCTGCTTCACTTCACCATTTTGTACCATCGCCTTTACTGCACGGAGCAATGCACGGTAATCAATTCCATGATGCCTGAAAAACTTTTTATCTTCGATACTGACAATGGCAGTCACTGCATCCACCGGCATCTCCTCAATGGAAACGTAATAGGAATCTTTTTCCCCTTTCAGGGTGGAGATCACGCTTCCATCCGATGCATAGACAATGCTGGTCTGATTTGCCTTAAAAGTATCCACATCCGACTGTCTGACAAGCCGCACTGCCTCCTGCTTTAATTCCTCAACCTGTTTTCCATAACCGCCGTAAAAATAGTAGGCAGCCGCTGTGAGCACCAGTACCAGAAGTACAAGCTGTATGCGGAAAAAGTGCCAGAATAGCCGGTGTTTTTTCTTTTTCTTTGTTTTTGACATCATGCACTCCTTTCTGGCTCTGTCATTGTTTTTCTAATAAAATCTGCTTTTTCTAACATTAATCTTTCCAGATTTCTCCATGGATATGCATGATCTGTCGTAACGATTTCATAGTTTCAAAGATATCATTTATCCTTTAAAAATTCAGGTCGATCTCGATTCCTTTCAGATCCTCGTTCACGAGATTCTTCTCTTTGAGAATCTTCTGGATGTTTTTCTGTGCCTCATCCATTTTACTCGTGTTCTGTTTCTGCATGGAAACATCCTGTTCGAGCTGATCGGCATTCTGCTGTCCCTCGATGATCTCTTCCTGATTTTTGCGCTTCTCTTGTGCCTCTTCGATCTGCTTATCCTGTTCTTCCTTCTTGTCTGCCGCTTCCTCTGCCTTCTCTTTCTCGACCTTCTCATCGGCATTGTTTTTGCCTTCCTCAATTAGCATTCCGAGGATCTCTTTATTGGCAGAATCCATAATCTCATCTGCGGCATCCGATGCTTTTTCCATATCTCTGGACTTTAACTGCTCTAACGTGGCATCCGAAATAGACGCAGTGAGCGCATTGACCTCAAACTGTTTGCGGTCTGCCTCCACGCTGACCTGCCCTTTCATGCTGTTTAAGTTCAGAACTTTCTTCTGGTACTCCGTGAGCGGTGCATTCTGCAGTTCCTTCAATCTGGAGAGCTCTTCGTCTGAAAACTGGTCATAGGAAGAACCGTTCATATTATTCTGGTACTTTTCCAAAAGCTCTAAATCTTTCTGTTCCTGCGATCCGTCTGCCACACCATACTCTTCCTGCAAAGATTTTTTGGTATTCTCGATATCTTTCATTTTGGCACGAATCTCATTCATCTCGGATACTTTGGACTGCTTTAACCCCTCCATATCCGCAATGCTGTCAGCGGATTTATTGTCACTTTTCCATGCATCACTGACCACTTTTAATGCCTGTTTTTTCGCATTGTTTCTGCGCGCCTCGATCTGGCTCTGTGTGTCATTTTTACGCAGAAAACCTCCTGCGTTGACGGATTTTACGACATCCTGATGTCCTTTTTTCTCAGCAGCTTTCTGTGCCGCTGCCTGATCCACTCCACTCTGGTTTGCCCTGATTGCAATTGACATAAACTCATTCCCCCTGTAAAAACGTTTCTATGCAGATTATTATGAAACTCCTCACGAATTTCTTTGAATTGCCCGAAAATTTTTATAAACAATAGAATGCACGCTCCGCGAACACTCTGTTGTCATGAATTAGATATCGGCTTTTTTCATGTTTTCTTTAATGATACGCTTCCATCTCAATCAGGTTGTAATCGAGCTTCATTTTCTTTAGCATTTCCACTTCGCGTTTCTGGCAGGTAAAAAGGAATATCTGGTTTTGTAAGGTCGAAAGTGTCTGCAAGGTCTGCGCCAGACGATCGTCATCATACATGGCAAACGCTTCATCCAATAAGATTGGAAGCGTTTCTTCCTTCGTCACAACTTTTCCCACCGCAAGGCGCAGCGCCAGATAAATCTGCTCCAACGTGCCACAGCTTAATAGCTCTGGTCTGACTTCCCTTCCCTCTGTCAGAATCTGCAGCTGCCCCTGCTCATCGAGCCTTACACTGTCATAAGCTCCTGCGGTAAATAAGGACACATATCTGGAAATCTCCGCATTCAGTTCATCCTGCATATCCTCATAAAAAGACTGGGAAATCCTTGTGATCTCCTGCGCCGCAAGCTCCAATGCCTGAATATCTTCCGCTCTTTGGTGCTCTGCCCAGCTCTGCACACCCTGTCTTGTGATCTCTTCCTCCAGATTAAAAAGACGGTTTTCCTTTTCCCACAGAGAATCTTTCCACTCAGTAAGCATCTGGTCTGCCAGCCGTTTCTTTTGCTGCATCTGTGCTTCCATCACTTCCTGCTCACGCAGTTTCCTTAATTGCTCTGCCTGCATGGATGCCGCTTGGAGTTTGGCACGGTTTTGATTCTTTTTGTACTGCCGGATTGCAGAAAATAATGCGATTGCAAGAGCTGCAAGTTCACCTGTCCAGAAAAGGGCCGGCGTTATGTAAACCTTGAAACCAAATAATATTATTGCGATCAGGATTGCGAAGAAGGATAGGATATAGCCAGTTTTTTCTGGCTGCCAATCTTCCGTACTGCCAGTCTGCTCATGGTACCTGGCATGAATTCCACTCTCATCATCTGCATAATGCGCTTCATATTCCTGATTCTCTCTGGAATTTCTGCTTATATTCTCCATGCTGCTTCCAGTTCCAAACTCCCTTTGCATCGCTTCATACTTTTCTATGGACTCACGTATCCCTTCACATTCCTGTTCAAGCAATTCCTTCTCCAATCGAAGCTCCTTAAGACGCGCCTCCCGCTCCTCGTCTGCCCTTCTCTGCTCCTGCTGCAATTCCCGCTTTCTGGCATTGAGCGAAGCAGCTGCCTCCGCAACCGTCACGCCGCTGTCGGAACCATCCGATGCCTGTGCGAGATACTCTGCAAGGATTTTCACCATCTGGTTTCCAGTGGCAGCTCCCGCCTGCGTGATATCGTAGGTACTGGCATAACTGTCTTTGCTGACACCACCCAAAAGCATGGTCAGATCCCCAAAGCCGACCGACAGTTCCTCCCCATCCAGCTCATTCCTCAGATAATCGGTTTTCTCTTTGGAATAAAAATTGCGTTCCAGATAAAACTTCTGCTGCCCAACCGTAAACTTTAGTGCACCCGCATAAAACGACGGTGCATGCCACGGTTCATACTGACTGTAGGCGTCTGTGACAGAACTCCTGCCCCTTCCTTTTTCCATGCCAAAAAGCATCGCACATAAAAAGCTGTGCAATGTCGATTTTCCCGCCTCATTTTTTCCATATATGACATTCATCCCCGGTTCAAAGGATATGTTTTTGTTCTGTAGCTTTCCAAACTGAAAAATGTCTGCTTCCTTTATCTGCATATCTCATGCCCCAACAATGCGCTAACGCCGTATTCCAACGCTTTCGCTGCAACCGGATCCTGCCTTTTTTTCTGCATGGCTGCAATGTAAGCTCCCAACAGGGAGTTTTCATGTTCAGCCAGCAGTTTATCATAGTCATAATCCGGTCGAAGCTGCTCTGTCACATCCACGATCCGTTCCAGATGCGACAATTTATTAAGATCGAATATCACGTCCGGATCTTTGTATCCCTGTAAACAAATCCGAAAATACTGATAAGCCGGACGTTCTGCCAACAGTTCTTTTATCTGCCGCATGACATCATATCCGGTCGTCCCCGGCGTCACCTCCACCGCTTCATGGCAGTACTCACACTTTCGCACCGGATAAAAAGAGACCTCACAATGCTTTTTGCCGATGTCTCCCATCCAGTATCCGTGCACACCGGTATCATTACAGTCTGTCGGCTCCAGTGCGCCCGCCATGAACGCCCTGCCCTGCACAAGCTGCCCACCTTTGTGGATGTGTCCCGCTGCAATATAATCAAATCCATGCCGAAGAATCTTTTCCACCGAAAAAGGAATATGCCGCTCATCGCCTCCATGTGCGAGCAGAATATTAATTCTGTCCGTATTTTTCGGAAAAACTTCATCGTACAAAGCCTGCCGGATCTCACGATGCCAATAGCTCAGACCATAAACCGTCGTATTCTGCTCCGGGAAATCAAAACACATTACTTCCTCGCGCGGGAAGAAACAGACATTTTCCGGCCACTCACATGTCCTGTAAAAAGAATTTTGCTGTATGTAATCGTGGTTTCCTGCCATAAGAAGCACTTTCGTCTGCGGTATGCGTGCAAACAGACCACAGACTTCCTTCAATTCTCTTTTCAATGGCTGTTTGTGAAAAAGATCACCTGAAATCAGCAAAAAATCCGGGGATTCTTCTGCCGCGATCTCGATCATTTCTGCAAAAGAATCCCAGATATCCTGTGCTCTTTTTTCACTCCATGCTTTGCCTGCATCCGGTTTTACACCGAGATGCACGTCTGAAATATGCATAAACTTCATGCTTTGTCCTCATTTTCCGTAATCATTCCAGCGGCTTCTATTGTTCCATCTGTTTTCCCAGGAAACCAGCTGCTGCGATCGCAAGCTTGCTCTCCGTCTCTGTCATTCTGGATTTCTCGTCTTTTTCATATAAAATAACGGCTCCGATCGCATCCCCCTCACAGATGATCGTGCTGAGCGCCTGCTGTCCGAATTCTCCGGCATCATCTAATGTCACCTTGACAAACTCCGCATCATTTCTGCTTGCGAGAAAATTTTTCCGTTCGCTGATGGCGTCTTCCAGCTGTTTGCTGATCGGCTTGCCCTCATATTCTTTCTTGCCGGTACCGGATGCCGTCACAACATGGTCGCAGTCCGTGATCAATACCAGATGTCCGGTTGTCTGTGCCAGACTTTCCGCATACTCTCCCGCAAACTGGCTCAGCTCCCCGATTGGCGAATACTTTTTCAGAATGATCTCGCCCTCCCGGTCGGTAAATATTTCCAAAGGATCGCCCTCCCGGATCCTTAAGGTTCTCCGAATTTCTTTCGGAACTACAATTCTTCCCAGATCATCTATTCTGCGTACAATCCCTGTGGCTTTCATTTAATATTTTTCCTCCAATGCTGTTATTTCACTTTGGAGTTATTATGTGGAAAAATCAGAGAATTATTCTTTTCTCTGTCTAAAATTCCTGTGTACATCATACCCTATTTTTTCTAAAATGAATATTAAAAATTTGTAAAACATCTTGATTATATAGGATATATCCTATATAATATATAAAAAATATGAAAGAAGGAATTATATGCCCGTCATTGCACGTTTCTTTGGAATAACAATAAAAATGTACCTGCGCCAAAAAGAACACAATCCACCACATATCCATGCAATTTACGGTGATTATTCAGGACTATTTTCAATTGAAAGCGGTGAAATGTATGAAGGCGATATTCCTTCCAAAGAACAAAAATTAATCAAACTATTTCTCTGGTAAATTATAGAGAAAAGCTGTATGATATGTGGGAAACACAAAACTTTACATCATTAAAATTCGAAGGAGGTGCATCCTATGGCTCACAGAGTGCAAAGTGTATCGATGATTGATCAGAATATTCTTCAGGCAATTTTTATAGGTGGTGAAGTAATTCAATATGACCTGCGGAAAATGCTTTCCATTCTTCCACAATTTCAGGAAATTATCAATGATCCATCCCTCGCATCGAAAGTTCATGCAGATACCGGCGGCTATGGTGTGTCCTGGAGTGATGATCTGGACTTAGATTCTGAAACGATCTGGGAAGATGGTGTATTTATTCGTATTGAATCTGTTGACACATCCCTCGCACTTGCTTCCAGCCTTGCAAGAGCAAGAGAATATGCCATGCTGACACAAAAACAACTCTCCGAAAAAACGGGAATCTATCAGAGCGATATCAGCAAACTGGAACGTGGTAACGCCAATCCATCCATTTTGACCTTAAAACGTCTGGCAGATGCAATGGATATGACTTTAAAAATCGAATTTGTACCAAAAAAATGAAGAGACTATCACAGCCTCTTCATTTCTTTTCAAATCATCTTTTCTCTATTAGCCAAAATCAATATTTTTTCATTTTTTGCTAATAGATTTCTTCTGCTTACTTTTTTGTATCATAGTCATCCAGAAAATGATGTTTTACGCCGTCCTTTTTATAGGCGACAACCGTTTCCAGATTCACATTTTCCACACTCTTGAAAATATTGCCTTCCACGTACTGGTTGACTTCTTTTAATTTTTTGATCAGTTCCTTGATCTCCACACGTTTCGAACGATTTTCCTCGTTATTGCAGGTGGTACAGGTGTCTGTAAACTTGCATGCACACTGGATAAAGTGAAGTCCATTATAGTCACGCCACGCCTTGATATCGTCCTCACGCACAAGATAAAGCGGACGGATCAGTTCCATTCCCTCAAAATTGGTGCTGTGAAGTTTTGGCATCATCGTCTGGATCTGTGCTCCGTAAAGCATACCCATGAGGATCGTCTCGATCACATCATCATAATGATGTCCGAGTGCGATCTTATTGCATCCAAGCTCCTGTGCAAAATGATATAAATGTCCGCGTCTCATCCGCGCACACAGGTAGCACGGTGATTTTTCAATATTGTATACGGAATCAAAAATATCCGATTCAAAAATTGTGATCGGAATATTGAGTTTTCTGGCGTTTTCCTCGATCACTTTTCGGTTTGCCGGACTGTATCCCGGATCCATGACCAGAAACTTCACCTCAAAATCGAATTTGTTGTGAATTTTTAATTCCTGAAAAAGCTTTGCCATAAGCATGGAATCTTTTCCACCGGAAATACAGACCGCAATGCGGTCACCCGGTTTGACAAGCTCATACTGATTTATTGCTTTTGTAAATTTGCACCAGATGCTTTTACGGAACTTTTTACGGATGGAAAGTTCCACATCCTTGCAGATGTCTACCTCTTCCTCCTGCTTCATCGCATCCAGAAGCCATGCAATATATCCGCCTTCCAGACTTACCGCATCCATTCCTTTCTCTTCCAGTCCTTCGGCAACTTCCACGCTGAAACGTCCACGGCTGCAGCAGATCACTAATTTTTTTGAAAAATCAATGTTCTCATTTCCTTCGATAGAATCTGCCGGTGTCGCTACCGCTCCCGGAATCGCTCCGTGGGCGACCTCGTTCTCGTCCCGGATATCAATGATCTGATAAGTGTTTTTATCTAGTTTTTTTAATTCTTCTATTGTAATGCCCATGCCATGACCTTTCTCTATGATTTTCTTACAATTATCAAGTTTTCTTTCGGTAAAATATTACCTTCTTTGTGTGGTTCCGTCAATCATTTTAGCATGAACTATGTCATTTACTCCGTAAAGTTGTACGGCAATAAATCTATATCTCTCAAAGGTCAATCTACTCACATGGGTAAAACTCATCTGTACAAATTATAGAATAATCACCTTCTGCGCCATGCACTATCTTTTCCTCTGTACCTACATTCTCACCGCATACCCAACGTGAACCATCCGTTTTC
>ULWI01034900.1_pt1 | contig 12245 bp, 10 predicted proteins | sample 1960301 | NCBI WGS metagenome assembly ULWI01 (sample SAMEA4835811, study PRJEB28245) | human gut metagenome | biome: gut microbiome; material: fecal sample | place: Denmark | collected 2008 | reverse complement strand
CGGCAACTGGGGAAGCCGCAAATATCTGATTGCCAGCCTTGACCAGAGTTTGAAACGTCTCGGCTTAGATTATGTCGACATTTTCTATCATCACAGAATGGACCCTGAAACTCCACTTGAAGAAACAATGGGAGCTTTAGATTCTATCGTAAAGAGCGGAAAGGCACTTTATGTCGGTCTTTCCAATTATGATGGTCCGACTTTAAGAAAAGCAACTGCAATCTTAAATGACTTAAAGTGTCCATTTATCATTAACCAGAATCGTTACTCTATTTTTGACCGCACCATTGAAAATAATGCATTAAAAGATACCGCTTATGAACTTAAGAAGGGAATTATCGCATTCTCTCCTCTGGCTCAGGGACTTCTGACAAACCGTTACTTAAATGGTATCCCAACCGACAGCCGCATTGCCACAGACGGACGTTTCTTAAAGGAATCCGCCCTGACTCCTGAAAAGCTTGCGCAGATCCAGGCTTTAAATGTACTTGCCGGAGAACGTGGCCAAACCCTTGCTGAGATGGCTTTAAGCTGGATCTTAAGGGATGATAAAGTAACCAGCGTTTTAATTGGCGCTTCCAAACCGGAACAGATTTTAGACAACATTAAGATCATCGGACACACAGACTTCACAGAAGAAGAATTACAAAAGATAGAGACGATTGTTCAAGGTTGACATTGAAGTACAAAAATGGGACTGTACAAAAAACAGTCCCATTTTTTATCTATCACGCTCACAATCCAACGAATGCGATCGTTACTTTTGTTCTTTAAATACAACCTCATTATCATAAAGCAGCCCCAATTTGCTCTTGGCGACATCTTCGACATACTGCTGTGATTTTGTATAAGTCTCGTATGCTTCTAACTCTTTTTGTCTGTCCTGTTCTGCGGAAAGCTGCTGTTCTAAGTCCGCCTGTTTGGCAATATATTCCTGATCCTTCTGGTATACCTTAATGATCTGTGTTGACATAACAATTGCAAACACAAATACAATACAGGTAATGCACATTCTTCCAGCTCTGTTTCCGTTTTTTCTACGTCTTCTTTTCGCGTTTGCCATGATGAACCCCTCTAAATCTACGCATTAAAGCTTACATAAACTCATTTTAATCATTTTTATCCATTTTTTCAACTGTTTACATAAAAAACTTATGATTTTCCTGCCAATCTTTCGAAAAGGTTTTGTCACAAAACCGGTTATCCTTCCCGCAATGCCAAGTATTTTCTTCAAAATACACACATTGATCTTTACAACAAATCTGCTGAGGAGGAAAAAATACAGTATCATGCCAAAAATAACACCACCAATGGCAAATCCCCGGATCATACCGTCATTCTCCTGATACAGCATCAGAAAAACCGCAGCAGTGCATAGTAACCAATAACAGAAGTCTTCCACTCCAATCCAGATTGCGCCATGTGGCACGATTCTTCGGAAAATACGAAAAATATCGTACAGCAGGAATAGTCCCATCCCCACCAGAACCGAGATTCCGAGAAAAACTGCCTCTGTGAAAATCCCCTCGCTCACCCTGCTTCCGGTCTCCTGCACCTGCCAAAACAGGATTCCTTCCGCCAGCCGCACAAATCCAGACATTATTTAAAAAGCCTTCCAAGAAGAGATTCCGTCTGTTTTGCAACATTTTTCGGCTCTGAATAGGTCAAGGAATCGATCCGTCCCTCAATATCGATTTCTCCCTTTTCCAGTGAAAGGCGGTTTACATGAAGGTCATGTCCTTTTATCAGAAGCATCCCAAGCTCCGTCTCCAGCAATATCTCTGCCACATCAAAAGACAGTACATCCACCACACCGCTGAATGCGCCATTTTTCCGGTTTGCCAAAAGCACTTTGTGGGATTTTGTCACATTATTCTTCTCATCCATAAATCTCCTCCTCATATATACAGGTAATTGCGAACCTCCTACTTACGTTTTGAATGTTTTCTATGAGTTCCGCACTTGTCTATATTCTATATATGAGAAGGTTCCCTGATTTATGCCCTCAAAAATAACTGCGCTGGCTAATGTGGATATGGAATATATTTAGGCTATATATTCAAACAGGTCTTTTGCTTCCTCTTTCTTCGTTGTATCCTGAAGATCAAGCACACGCACTTTCACACTTTTTGTTCCAAATGCGATCTCGATTACATCCCCGACTTTCACATTGACGGAAGCCTTTGCCGGTTTTCCGTTCACCATCACACGTCCTGCATCACACGCTTCATTCGCCACCGTTCTTCTCTTGATGAGTCGTGACACTTTCAAGAATTTATCTAATCTCATTGTTTTTATTTTCCCCTCTTGCTTTTTATTCCGCAGGCTACACATCCCTGCGGCATGTTTTTTATCCAACAGAAACGATGCCTCCTGCTGCACAAAAAACGAGCCCGGAAAATCCGAGCCCGCTAAACATTCATATTTAAAAAAGAATTATGCGTTAACCATATCTTTTAAAGCTTTTCCTGCTTTGAATTTAGGAGCTTTAGAAGCTGGGATAACCATCTCTTTACCGCTCTGTGGGTTACGTCCTGTTCTCTCTGCTCTCTCAGAAACTTCGAATGTTCCGAATCCAACTAACTGGATTTTCTCACCTTTTTTTAATTCTTCTGCAACAACATCTGTGAATGCTTTTAATGCTGCTTCTGCGTCTTTTTTGCTTAATTCAGCTTTCTCAGCCATAGCTGCAACTAATTCTGCTTTGTTCATGTTAAAAATTCCTCCTCTGGATTTTCACTTTATGATATATGAGGTTTTTTCTTTTCCAAAATACCTACATCCATATTTATACTTGTTTTCTATGCCTTTGTCAAGGAAATTTCCTATATTTTGGGCATTTATAGCATTTTGTTGATCATTGCATGGACAGACTCAGACAATGCTTTTGATTTTGCATCTGCATCCTCTAAAGACGTTCCCTTTACACCGAGATAGAATTTTACTTTCGGCTCTGTTCCGGAAGGTCTTACACATACCCATGCATCATCCTCCAGCTCATAATATAAAACATTGGAAGCCGGAAGACCGGTCGGTTTTACAGCGCCTGTTGCAGTATCTGTAATGGTGTTCTTCTTATAATCACGCACTGCCGTTACTTTGTAACCGCCAATCTCTGCCGGAGCATTCTCTCTCAGCGTATTCATGATCTCCTGGATCTTGGCAAGTCCCTCGATACCTTTTAAAGTGATAGCAGTCACATCATCTTTGTAGTATCCGTAACGCTCATACATTGCAAGCATAGCATCCCAGAGTGTCATGTTTTTGGTCTTATAGTAAGCTGCTGCCTCGCACAGTGTCATGGAAGCATCGACCGCATCTTTATCTCTTGCATAAGTTCCGGTCAGACAGCCATAGCTTTCCTCCATACCAAAGAGGTAGGTTCCTTTTCCGGTGTTTTCAAACTCAAGAATCTTCTGTCCGATGAATTTAAATCCTGTTAAAACTTCTACAAGCTGGATTCCATAATATTTTGCAATTGCATCTGCCATATTGGTGGAAACGATCGAGCGGATAAATGCTCCATCTTCCGGCAGTCCGTACAGGGCTTTTCTCTGACCGATCACATAATCGCCGATCAGGCATCCGGACATGTTACCTGTCAGGCTGTGGTACTCCCCGGTCTTGGAATCTTTTACATAAACGCCAAGTCTGTCTGCATCCGGGTCTGTTGCAAGGATGAGATCAGCATCCACTTTTTTGCCTAAAGCAAGTCCTAATTCAAATGCTTCTGCTGCCTCCGGGTTTGGATAACTTACGGTTGGGAAATCTCCATCCGGGAGTTCCTGCTCCGGAACGACATATACATTTTTGAATCCAAGTTCTTTTAACACACGGCGCACCGGGATATTTCCGGTTCCGTGAAGTGGAGAGTACACGATTTTTAACTCTCCTGCCACTTTGTCAATACAATCCTGATGAAGAATCAGTTTTTTCAGTTCTTCTATGTATGGATCATCGATATCTGCTCCGATCACCTGATAAAGACCTGCTGCAACTGCGGCATCTTTGTCCATCGTCTTAACGGCCGCATAATCCGTTACTTTCTTCACCTCTGCCATAATTCCGGTATCATGAGGTGGCGTGATCTGTGCACCATCCTCCCAGTATACTTTGTATCCATTGTATTCCGGTGGGTTATGGCTGGCTGTGATATTGATTCCTGCGGTGCATCCTAATCTGCGGACTGCATAGGAAAGTTCCGGTGTCGGACGGAGCGACTCGAACACATACGCCTTAATTCCGTTTGCAGCAAGGCATAAAGCCGCAACATCTGCAAATTCCGGCGACATATGTCTGGAATCATACGCAATTGCTACCCCTTTCTCCTGTGCATGCACATTGTTGATATAATTTGCAAGTCCCTGTGTTGCCTTGCGGACTGTATAGACATTCATACGGTTTGTTCCGGCACCGATCACGCCGCGGAGACCTGCCGTACCAAACTCAAGATCCATATAAAAACGGTCTTCGATCTCTTTTTCATTCCCCTCGATCGCTTTTAATTCTGCTTTTGTTGCATCGTCGAAGTATGGATTATTTAACCATTCTTCATACATTTCTTTGTATCCCATAATTATTTCCTCCCTATATTGATCTCGTTTATAGTTTAGCTTTGTCAGCCGCTATTTTCAAGTTATTTTTTTGTAACTATTCAGAGCCAGGGCAATTTTCAAAAATTTGCGAATCATGCTTGCATGAATGAGCATAATTTTGAAAATTTCTTTGGCGAAGTAACCACAATGAGCAAATAACAAGCATGCTTGTTATTCAAGGAAAGCTCCGAAAGAGCGATTTTGCGAATGAGGTTCTGAATAGTTACATCTTCTTACTTATTCAACGATGTGATGAGATCTGAAAGTGTTGCCAGATAATCGGATGTGACATCTTTGTCCGTGGACTTGTCTGTCGTCTCCGAATCTTTTTCTGTACTCTTTGTCTCCTCCTCACTGTCTTTTGTCTCTGTCTCAGCAGTTTCGGTCTCCTCCACAGACTCTGTGCCCTCTGTCATGTCATTGTCTGACGTAGTACCGTCTCCGGTAAGAGAGATATCGATATTCGCTGCCGCAGAGTTAACAAAAAGCTTTTTATCAAAATCGTCGTATCCCTCTGCCTCCGCATGCAATGTGTGCACGCCATAGGTCAGTACCACAGGTGCGCTGTAATCCACAGTATCCCCATCAATGGAAAGCGTTGCTCCCTCCACATCAATATAAAATATGATACTTCCGGTCTTAGGGCCCTCACCTTTTAATTCATCCAGATCAAGCGTGCAGGTCTCCCCTCTTGCGATCTCCACCTCTGTGCTGCCGCCATATCCTTCATTTGCAACGGTAACCGTATAAGTTCCCTCCGGGATCTCCAGCTTCATATTGTGTGTGATCTGTGCAAAAATCTTACTTCCCACCTGAATAAAACTTCCCTCAAATACGGATGTATTCTTTAACTCCAGAGTTCCCTGTCCGGTAGTGACGGATACGGATAATATTTTTGTTCCGATTCCAACGACACGGATCTCATCTTTTTCGTTCAGGTCGGACAGACGGATTTTTTCTCCATTCGATTCCACGAACAAATCTGCGTCATACGAATACTTGGAATCCGCAATTTTGAAAATCCCACGCTCTGTATCTACCGAATATTTTGTGATATCCGAATATTCCCAGACTTCATCCGCGATCTGTGCCTGCAAGAGCCGTCCTTCGCCATCTTTTTTTCCAATATGGATCACCCTGCCCGGCTCAAAATCCATCGTTGTTGCACTGTTTCCGTATTTATCCAGAAAGTCTGTAGACAATGAATAAACATACAGATACTGCTTTCCTGATGCAAGCTGCTTTAAATTCAACTGTTCATTGGTCATGTCATTGCCAATGATCAGATAGAGATCGGTTCCGATCGATATCTCCGCCCCTGCGCCCTCTGCTTCCTCAGTATCTGCCGCTGTCTCTTTCGCCGGATTATAATACTGTGCAGTCGAGACCGGTCTTGTCTGCTGTCCACAACCCGCCATCATAATCATACTAAAAACAACAATTAATACTTTGTATATCAACTTCTTCAATATATCACCTCTTATGTATCATATAAATCATGTAAATTGCGAAACTCATCAAAGCGTAAATAGAATTGTGAAATATCAACAAAAGACATGAAAGACACTGGGGAGCCGCCGGCACTTAGAAGTCATATTCTGTATTTCATTCTGATTTATCAGAAATGAAATGCAGGATATGAGTTCTTAGTACCGTTGCGAGCGACACGTAGCGAGAGCGTGTCTTGAATGTTTTTGTTGGTATTTCACAATTTGCCATAACCTACGAGGAGTTTCGCTACTACTTGTTATTATATCCCATTTCCCACTTTCCCTGCAAGCGTCTGCAAAAAATGCTCTCTTGCCCCCTCCTGTGTGATCACCTTGCTGAGTTTTTCGGTGTTTCTGCCGGAAAGCCAGGCTTTGTGGGACTGGCTATAATGATTTGCAATTTTCCAGAATTTCTCGGGATACGCAAGGTAAAAATACAAATATGAAAATTCCTGCGGCTTTAGTTTACGCACAGAATCATATGCCCCGATCAACTCCATTCCAAGCGACGTGTTCCAATTATTTTTTTCCATCATCTTCCGCACAAAATTTGAGAGGTCACTCACCCGGATCTGATAGGAAAAATTAAGGAAATTGACGATTGCCACGCCCTCTCTCGAAAAAATGACATTGTGCTGGTTATAATCCCCATGGCAGAAGCCAGTCAACTCCTCACGAATCTCCATATTTTGTAACTGCTCTGTGACAGCTTGTGCCTTTTCAAAAAAGCCTGCAAACTGACGCATAAACATTTCCTCAAACTCATTTTTCTGTTTTCTGCCACGGATATAGTTGCGCACCTGCCGCAATTCACGATTATGTTTTTCATAAAGCAAAAGCAGGGCGTTAGGATTCATTTTTACAAACTCAGGCACCTCGTCCGGATACTGTTCAGTTGCATTATGTAAACCAGCGAGCAGTCTTACCGCATACACCATGTCCTCCCTGCTCTTCGTATCGCACTCGGCTCCACGGAAAACTGACAATAGCAGATAATTCTGTTCCTCTTCGTCCCTGGCAAAAATTTCCCCTTCTTTTGTATAAAAGATCTGCTCTGCCACAATATTCTGCCCCTTCAGGAAATCAAGCATTCCAGCCAGAAATTCCGCACGCTCCACAGAGCCCCTATACTCCTTCAGCGCGCGCATTCCGAGATCTGTTTCACACAAAAAACAGTCCCTTCCCTTCGAAATAGACTTTACCTCCATCTCATATTGTTCTGCTATCTGTTCCGGCCTGATATACATGAAAATCCCCTCCATACGATGAATCTGCGATAAGAGAGCAAATGCTCTCCTGCCGTGTCAATTCATCATATGTGAGGGGATGCGATATTATGAACCTGTTCCATTAATTTTTCTTTCGTGTTGTCCTCCGGGTGTTCCAGCACATACTCCAAAAGCTGTTTCAGCGTCTCGCCGATTGCCTTTCCCGGCTGCATTCCATCTGCGATCAGATCCGTTCCCGTAACCGCAAGTTCCTTTATGGAAAGGCACTGCCGCTTCGCCATGATCTGCTCATATATTTCTTCGTATTCCTTTAAATACTCTGCTTTTTCCTCCCGCCTGTATGCACTCTGTGCCAGCATGTCCGCTCTTTTTACTGCAAAAAGCAGCGGATACTGATCCACACCGTTCCGGTAGATTGCTCTGCGGACCGTCCGCTCCTGCAAAGGCGGATTATCGTCGTGGCATAAGATCAGTCTGCATACCCGGTCGGTTGTATCATTGTCAAACTTCAGCCGCCGCAAAATCTTCCTTGCCACAAGACTTCCTTCCTGTGGGTGTCCATAAAAGTGATCCACGCCATGTTCGTCCGTGGTTCTGCACATCGGTTTTGCCACATCATGTAACAGCATTGTAATACGCGCCACTTTATCCGGCTGTATCTCCATCAGGGCATGCAGCGTGTGCTCCCCCACAGAATAGCAGTGATGCGGATTATTCTGCGGTGTTTTCATCATCTCGTCAAATTCCGGCAGAAAAACTGCGGTAAGTCCTGTCTCATAGGCCGTGCGCAGCAGTTCCGGATGTCCGGACGTGAGAAGTTTTACCATTTCGATCTGAATACGTTCTGCACTCACTTTTGCAATGTTTGGTGCCAGGGAAACAATCGCCTCTCTTGTCTCATCTTCAATAGAGAAGCCAAGTTGCGCTCCAAACCGCACTGCACGCAGCATACGAAGCGCGTCCTCCGTAAAACGCTCCACAGCAGCTCCCACGCACCGGATCACACCGCGCTCTAAATCTCCCACACCATCAAACGCATCGACCAGCCCATCCTTATCATTGTAAGCCATGGCATTGATCGTAAAATCGCGGCGCTTCAGATCTTCTAACAGATTGGAAGTAAACTGTACCTCCTTAGGATGCCTTGCATCCTCATATTCCCCGTCTATACGGTATGTGGTCACCTCGAATCCCTCATGTTCAAGCATCACGGTAACCGTTCCATGCTGGATCCCAGTATCTATGGTATGTCGGAATAACTCTTTTACCTGTTCCGGTTTTGCTGATGTCGTGATGTCCCAGTCCATAGGAATCCGTCCTAACATCGTATCACGGACGCACCCACCTACAGCATAGGCCTCAAAGCCATGCTGTGTCAGTGTGTCAATAATATAAGTTACTATCTCAGGTAAAACGATTTTCATATACGATAGGTTCCTTTTGTCGTTGTTTTGATCGAATATAACAGATCATCCGCCCTCTTGATCATCTCTGTCATATCATTTTCCGTACAGATATGGTCTCCGGCTGCAATACCGATGGAGCAGGAGATCTGATGCTGTTTATCGATTGAGAATGACTGTCCGAGTTTTTCACTGATCTCCGCCGAAAATCCGTCTGCCTCATCAATAATCTGATAGATACGCTCTGCCTTTTCTTTGAAAATATCCCTGTCATCTGTATAAAGGAAGATCAGGAACTCATCCCCGCCATAACGGCACACAAAACCATCTTTTCCACAGACTTCCGTAAAAATATCAGCCATTTTGATCAGAACGAAATCGCCCACATCATGTCCGTACGTATCATTATAGTGTTTGAAATTGTCCAGGTCAATAAACATCACTCCCAGCTTTGGTTTTCTTTTTTCCCCTGCGATCTCTTTCAGAAGTGCGTCTAATTTGCGGTAGAACCCTTCACGGTTATAGCACCCTGTCAGCTGGTCTGTAACTGCCGACATATACAGTTTTGTATTCATCTCATAAATCTTGTCATAGGCATCAAGCCTGTTCAATGCGTAACGCACCTCACGGAACAGAAGCTGATAAAAGTTCAGATCGTCCTCATCAAGCATATAACGGTTCACCGAGGAATGCCAGTTATCCTTCATCAGCACATAGGTGATGACAATATTCTCGATTTTTGCGTTGTTAAAAAATGGGATCGCCACCATAGAACACACATCTTCATCACCAAAAATCGATGTGATATCCTGATGTTCAGAATAATTGCTGCTGATCTTGGAGATCACAAATCCACCCGCATTTTTCCGCATGGATTTTTCCATGATCTTCATGATCTCCGGCGTCATCTCTTTCTCTGTGTCATTGTAAAGTACCTGCGGCACCCTCTCGCTATAGCGGATATAGACTGCCCGGTCGACGTCAAAATGATTTAAAAATGTCTTCATGACCATATTGAGCATCTCTTTTGCAGTGATACCATTTACATCGATCAGTTTCTGCCAGATAGAAATAAAGTCGAGCTGTTCTTTCTTACTCTTATATGCCCGCTCCACGCTCTCCTGCTTTAACAGATCCTCGATTTCCCTGGTTGATAATTCCTCACAGTCGTCATCTACCGGTGGCAGAAGATCTTTCATATCCTCCGCGTACTCATGGAACATGATACGATGTGTCTCTTCATACTGTTTTAAAATAAACTCTTCCTGCTCATAAAGGATCTCTTTTCCTGCATTCCTGAAGCATTCCATCCTGTTCCTTCGGAACAGCACATAACAGAAAAACTGGTTTCCCTCTGCTCTCTTTAAATAAATATCTGCCTGCTCATATAATTTTAGCGCCTCCTCGTTGTCTCCGTCATGCTGTGCTAATAATGCCTTGGAAAACGTATAGAGGAACATATCATCATCTGCCTTTGCGTAGTCATGCACAGTGGCGAGGTTGTTTTCTGTCTTTTCCTTCTCGAAAATATAATTCAAAAACTGGCGGCAGCTATACAGATACCGCTCACAGTTAAAACGGTTTCCCTGTAAAATGGAAACCAGAGCAAACAATCCATACAGTTTGGACAGGTTGCAGACACGCAGACTGTTCAGATGCAGCTTTTCGATCGCTTTCATACACTGTGTCAGGTATTCCTGCGCCTTGTCATACTGCCCCAGCATAACGCAGTTCAATGACATATTATAATGTACTTCTGCAATATCCTCCGGCTTTCTCAGTTTACATAATATCTTAATTGCCTTGTTGTAATAGCTCTGGGCTCTCTCATTTTCTCCCATTGCACATAAATTATACGCAATACCGGAATAGATCCTTCCGCCCTCCACGCTGTCAACATCTTTCATCGCCTCATAGGTACGGATCGAATATAACAGGGAAACTTCGTACTCGCCATTTGTGGATGCTATCATGATATTTTTCCGATATGCAATGCTGATAAGCTGCTCATTGCCAATCTCTTTTGCAAGCGCAACGCCCTTGGAAAAATAAATCAGAAATGCTTCCGACCGGTACGCTTTTGCCACGATCTCCGGTTTATTGTCGTATGCATAAATATAAATATGCGCCAGATGATTTTTGTAATGGTACGCATTCAGCTTCTCGATCAGTTTATCGCTGATCTCAATATCCTGGGCACAGAAGAAAATATTGCACCAGCCGGACATCTGGTTCTGCGCTTTTAAAAGTTCTGCACGGAACACTAAAAAATCATCCCCCAGCGCTTCTCCGCACTCCTTTGCCTTCTGTACATAAATCATGGCTTCCTCTAACTTTCCAAGATACATGTAAGAAGTTGCCATCCAGAAATTATAATAAAATGCTCCCTCTTTCTCCTGATCCTGCAGTTTTTCCAGATCTTCGCAGGATTCCAGAGCCTTCGCAATATCTCTTTGCAACACCGACACCATAATCTGTAACAGCAAAAGCTGATAATGCTTTTTCTCAGAAATCGTAAAGTTATCAAACTTGATCCGGCGCTCAATCTTGCTCAGATGATGGTCTGCCTGATCAAAATCCAGAAAGTATACCAGATTATTCAGTTTCCGATAGCCATCGTCACTCTCATAATCAGAGTAATAGTCCATGACATCCGGTTCCATGTTCCTGCCTGCATTTCCGATATGGTACACCATGTTCCGGTCATCCATACTCTCACAGATCGCATCCCACTCTTCATGTGCAAATTCCGGAATCGACTGCACATCATTGACTCCCAAGACAATGCCGATATTTTTATTCTTCACCTGAAGCAGGCTGTTGGAAAGCTGCATGGTGCTTTTCGAAGCAAGCTGGAAACGGTTCAACACAATGACGACCGGACGGATCTCTGATAATTTCTGAAGCATCGTCACGATCGAATTGCGCATACGTTCCTGCTCATACTCTACCTCATCGATCAGGATCTGTTCCGTTCTCTCGCAAAATCCCTTTTCAAAATAACTTTCAAACACAGGTCTCTGAAGCTTGTAGACATCACATTCTTCCATAAACTCTTCCAATGTGCCGCTGCAATACTTATGGAACATCTGCCGGATCAGTCCCAGATATGGTTCATAAGCCTCTGCGATCTTGTTATAAGAAAACTCATGACAGGTAAAAAAGATATCTGTCTGGTCCTTATAATGATTGACACTCTCTAAATCCCATATAGAAAAATCATTGCTATACCGCACAAGGATACTGTTATGTTCTACATTTCCGATTCCTCCTGCGACCTGTTCGATAACCCCATTATAATACTTTTCTATCATACGATCCCCTTTTGCTCCAAAAAAACGCTTGCTGTTTTGTCACATTCTATATCCATTACCGGTTATACAATAAAACGTTCCACATTTTTCTGTAGTTTTTCAGCAGAATGATAGGTTGTCTCTGCCTTCTGTTTAATTGCCTCTGCCTCCTGCACAACGTTTCCTACTTTTTCAGCAATATCCGTTGTTCCGGTAGCTCCCTCTGTCGCAGTCT
>ULWI01035606.1_pt1 | contig 12277 bp, 8 predicted proteins | sample 1960301 | NCBI WGS metagenome assembly ULWI01 (sample SAMEA4835811, study PRJEB28245) | human gut metagenome | biome: gut microbiome; material: fecal sample | place: Denmark | collected 2008 | reverse complement strand
ATAATTGGAAAATTGCCCTCTTTATCCGAAGGGAGTTCTATATACTGATTCATCATTGCATGTATGGTCTTGTTTCGTGCTTCTGCGCCAAACCCCAACCCTGTCGCAATGTTTTTATCATTTTCAAATCCGAAAAACGCATTACACCCTAACAATTCATCTGGTGTTTTTATCAATTCCACATCTGTATCAAAATAAATCCCACCATTCTGATAAACTACTAATAGTCGTGCAAAATCACTTAAGAACGCCCACTTTTTATTATCATAACACCATCTCAAATATGGATATTGATCTATATCAAAATTATCTTCATTCCACTCTATAATTTCATAATCTGGGCAGTATTTTTTCCAGCTTTGAATGCATTTTTTTGCTAATTTTGGTTTTTCTCCCCTTCCAAACCAACAATAATGAATTTTTTTAGGAATCACTTTCTATCACCTCTTACATCTCACTTATTTTGCTAATCTTCCCTTATGCAACTTATCATATATAAAATCCGGTAACAGGCCGACAATAATCGGCCGAAGTGCAAACACATAATTCCACTTTTTCAATCGAAATGTTTTTATTGCCAGCCGTTTCACATAATACTCATTCAGCCGATTTTTAAAAGAACGTCTGCTATATGCATTCCGGTCATCCCGCATCTGATATAAACATTTATGAATATTTTTCCCACGATATCCACATTTGTACATTTTTATCCACAGATGATAGTCTTCTACTCTTAATAACTTATCAGAAACAGAATATCCCTTTACTTTCATATATGCCTCTCTCTTTACCATACATGGCGCATGGCAAAAAGGACTTTCTTTTACAAAATCTTCCGGCACCGGATACTCTGGATGACTAATTTTTCCCCAGACTCCACTTTCATCAAAAAATTCCATATCTGTACTGACAATTGATATTTCCGGTTCTTTCTCCAACACGTTTATTTCTATTGCAAACCGCTCTTTGTCACATCGGTCATCTCCGTCCATTCTTGCAATATATTTTCCCCTAGCCTGTTTCAGACATTTATTTAAAGTGTAATTTAATCCTCTGTTTTTCTCATTTTGCAGCACAATGATTTTCTCAGGATATTTTTCTTTATAGCTAATTGCTATTTCGTATGTGTCATCATTTGATCCATCATCACACATAATTAACTCCCAGTCTGAAAAAGTCTGATGAACTATACATTCAATTGCCTCCGATAACGTATCTCCACAATTATATATCCCCATAATTACACTGATTACTGGATTTTTCCCATGCATTATAAACTCCCCATTTCTAACATGAAACTTTATATTTTAAATGAAATTCCATGCAAAATGCATCTGATAATAATAAAATGCCAAATAAGCACATATAGTCATAACATATACCAAACGCGCTGATCTCTTTGTAAACATATTGTCAATTTCCCATGGCAATAAGATGTAACTATACAATGAAAAATATATCGGAAGTCTTCCAATAAAGATACCACTTGTAAACATAGATACAACGTAGAATCCTACCGATACAATCGACATATTAGTACTGAGATTAATAATCGGATCATCTGCATTTCGTATATATTTAAGCCCAATTAACGATAATATAGTCGGCACCGCATATACTAATACACGCAACACATTAGTTCCATTATCTTCCCAGCTCTGCCAGTCAGATACAACATTCTTATACTGTGTTTCCGCAAGCACACTATCCAATATATTGGTAAATGCTCCAACTGATGCAACTATTGCTATAACTGCCAAAATGAATAATAACGTTTTCTTATTCCATGCCCTTCCCTGTGCAATAAAAACAAATGGAATCATTAACAATGCACTTTGATGCATCAGCGATGCGATCAAAATCAATACAATTGCTTTTGCATACTTTTTATCCAAAATGAATTTTATTCCGATAAAAGTAATAGTTACCGCTGTAAATTGTCTTATTCCATTGAACATCCATGATATATAGTCTGTTGACGCAAGGAACAAGAAAAAGCTCATAAGATATCTGCTGGAATATTTACGATATACATAAAAAAGCATTCCCGCCTGAAGAGCTGCTATAATAAATAGATATACAACACTTCTGTTTCCAACAATACATTTTATAACTGCAGATAAAAAGTAAAATCCTTTATCCTTTTTCACCGTTCCAATGTATGATATAATCCCGCCAAACGCTCTCGGCATATCCTTATATCCCTCCAGATATGCTCCTGTATCCATAATGCCACCACGTTGACTGCACATCCATACAAGCGGCAATACTGTCACAACCGCCCACACCGGTCTCCACCGATATTCTTTTTTCCCACACACCGTCTCCTCTTGTTTCACCGATGTCAATACAGACAGTATCGCCATCACGGCAACCCATCCGATTATCAATATATAATTCTTGTCCATATTCTTCTCCAAATAATTGATTGATATTGCAGGGATTCTCTTACCTGCTTCATGCGTTTTTCAACACTTAATTCTACCATATATTCCTTAATATTCCAATACAGCACGATAAGCATAACTCACCATTTGTACCGATATCTCGTAATTTATAACGTTTTTTCTTATTTACCTCTCATATTCCATTTCTACCCCTACAAGTTTTATATCACCTTCTTTTCCATTCATAACACTTCGCGTTTTTTCATGTATCTGCCCTTTCTATTCTTTCCGTCATTTTAACCATATTATCCCAACTTTTCCTGTTGCATTTGTGCATTTTATATGATATGTTGACTTTAACACATTTGGTGTTTACATGATGTAAGGGAGATAATTATCGTGTAACGCCCAACACACATTGGCATTACTGAAAGGAGGCCTATATGTTTAGAAAAAGTTATTGGAAAAAGAGATTTGCTCCTGTCCTGGCAGGCGCACTGGTGATTTCTTCATTACTGGTACCGCCTGGCCACGCATTCGCAGCCGATCCGGTTACTTCCGAAGAACAGACTGTAAGTCCTGAGACACCGGAAGTTAAGGACGTAACGGATTCCACAGATGCAGCGACCACCGATGCGAACCTGACCACTCCCGATTCCGTTTCGGATTCTGTATCAGATTCTGTAGCCGGTACTTCTGCAACAGATGCTTCATCCGCTAAGGAAGCTGCTAAGCAGGACGTGAAGGAGACAAAGGAAGCAAAGGCAGCTGACGATGCAGTTACCGATCCGATTCCGGACAAGACTCCTCACCTCGTATACGGTGACAAGAGTCTGGCTGACGAAGATGCTTTCGTCCTGCTGATCTTCGGCGACGGCTTCACTGCTTCCGAGCAGGATTCGTTCTATACCAATGCTCAGAATACCGCGGATTATCTGATGGATACTTCTCCTTGGAATGAGTTCAAAGATACGATCAAGATCTACGCTCTCGGAGTTGTATCGAATGAATCGGGCGCAAAAGCAGACACAGCGATCAACCAGGAGCAGGCGAACGCAGACACACGCGACACCTACTTCGGATCTTCATTCTGGTCAGGCGGTATGCAGCGTCTTCTTACGATCAGTTCAGATGGATCTAAGAAAGCAAAGCAGTTATCAGATCAGTACCTTCCTGCAGCAGACTTTAATGTTGTGATCGTCAATGCTACTACATACGGCGGAAGCGGCGGAGATGTATGTGTTGCTTCTCTTAATAATGAATCACTCGAGATGATGCTTCACGAGCTTGGACACACCACTGCCAAACTTTCGGATGAATATTTCGCAGGTGCAAGCTATGCGGCCGAGATGCCGAATATGACAGCTGAGTCTGATCCGGCAAAGGTCCGCTGGTCACGCTTCATCGGTAAGAATGGTGTCGGTGTCTATGAATATGACAATGGCGGTAACGGATGGTACCGTCCACACCAGAATTGTAAGATGCGTTTCCTTGGCAAGCAGTATGCTTTCTGTGAAGTGTGTAAAGAACAGATCCGCAAGACCTTCTGTCAGGATTCGAATGTAACGAAGTTATTCTTCCAGCCTTATGCAGACATGTTCTATGAGTCTGACACAGGCAAAGATATGCGTGAATACTTTATCCTCCGCAGAGGTAAGAATGAGATCACAGGCGATAAGCTCGGTGATGCTTTAACGCTTACTTACAAGGATGCGGATGGCAACGTAGTATCCGGTATTCCTAACAAAGCCGGAACTTATACCATCGAAGCTACATTTGCCGGAGACAGCACATATGAGAAATGCAGTCAAACAGCTGCCTACACGATCGAATTACCGGACCTCATCACTCTCGATGTTCCGTCCAAGGTATACGACGGCAAACCTGCTGACCTTAATTATACCGTTAATTATGACAAAGACTATACGGTAAAAGCGCATTATAAAGGAACTGTTCCTTACGCCGCTGAGATCACTTATGACTATGACAGCGACGAAGCACCGGTGACTCCTGGCCGTTACAGCGTAACCCTTACCGCTTATGACAAAGCCACAGGAACTGCGATCAGCAGCAAGACCAAAGACTATGAGATCACCTTCAAGTCTACGACCCTTCAGAATAACGATACAGCCGATTATCCGGGTGCTATGCCTTATTATAACAATAAGACGATCGTATTCTCCGGAGAAGGTTACACAGCCGGTGAACAGTCTCAGTTTGAAGATGTTGCAAAAGACTTTGTGAAGTATTTCCGTTCTACAGAACCTTTCAAAGAAGCTGACACGTACTTTAACTATCACACGGTAGAGACCGTATCCAATGAATCCGGCATCGGTCAGAAAGCCAAGGATACTTACTACAAACTGACTTATGACAAGAATGGTAAGATTGTTCCGACAGACGAAAGTACCGCCGGTGCAATGTACATTGGTAATAATGTCATCACATCTTACTACAAAGCCAATATCGTTATTGTAAATGATAAGAATGTCAAGACAGGTACTACATTCAAGAACAAGCGTTTCACCATCTACACGACAGCAGATGAGGCCGGCATGCAGTTTGCGGCAAATGAACTGCGCAATTACTTCACTAACCACGAAGAGGGCTATACTCCTTCTACAGACGCCGAGAAAGATGCGGAAAGAATCGAATTCCTGAAAGCGCTTTATTACACCTGGTATGGATCTGATTATGCTCCGGTATTAAGCCGTGCGTATGACGAGACATTTACGGAGAACGGATCTCCGATCGACCTTGCACCATATTTCCATACTTATGTATTGGGCAAAGAGGTAGAGGGCGTTGCTTATAAGATGACTTACTATGCGGATGATAATGGTGCCGTAGGAGAAGAACTTTCCGAAGTTCCTTCCAAGGCAGGTACTTATCATGCGAAAGCGGAGCTTGTCATGGACGATGTGTCCGCGTATGGCGAGCCTTGTAAGAAGGTTACTTTAGACGGTGAGACATATTCGCTTCCTCTGGCACGCGGATGGACCACTTACACGATCCAGGCCAAAGATGACCCGGAGAACCCGAAGCCGGAGAATCCAGATCCAGAGAATCCTGACAAACCGGATCCTGGTACACCGGATGATCCGAAGAATCCTGGAAGCGATAATCCTGGGCAGAATCTGAAGCCGAATCAGAACCTGAATAATAACAAGAATACAACCAAGAATATAAATATTAACAAATCAACCAACGGCAAAGTTTCTAACAAAGCTGCAGCCAGAACCGGCGATCAGTCACCGGTATGGATGTACACACTTCTTTCTCTGGCAGCACTTGCTGTGATCGCAGCTGTGATCTGTAAGAGAAGATTCCGTAGATAAGGTAGATAAAAAAGCTTAGATAAAAATCTTTAATAAAAGGAAACTCCTTTCTGGCATCTGCCAAAAAGGAGTTTCCTTTTTACCGTCTTTGATTATATTATACTCTCTCGATCCCCTGTATCGTCTTCTTCACAACCTTATCCTTATCGAATTCCCGCGCCATCTTATCTCTGCCGCATACTCCCATTGCTTCACGTTCTATACGGCTCATCCGGGCGATCTTACTCATCTTACGGTACAGATCATTCCAGTCCTCTGCTTCACACAGAAGCCCGCTCTTATCATCGTCTACGGCTTCCTTACAGCCCGGAATATTGCTGGTGATCACCGGCCGTCCGGTCGCTGCTGCCTCCAGAAGTACATTTGACATTCCTTCATGATAACTTGGGAGCACGACACAGTCGGCCATGGCATAATACGGTCTCGGATCTTCTTGGAATCCATGGAATACTGCGATCCCTGCATCCACCAGCTTATCAATCTTTTCTTTGTATTCGTCTTCAAAGAATCCTACCAGATCCAGAACGAACGGTACTTCTTTTCGCTGTAGTTCTTTCGCTGCATAGAACAGTTCGTCCATTCCTTTTTCCTTCATGATCCTTCCAAGATATAAGAAATGCACTTTGTCATTCTCCGGATATTTCTGATAAGTATAATACTTAAGATTTACTCCGGCTCCCTTAAGCAGACACATCTGTTCCCGACGGATGATCTGCTCCTGCAGGAACACCTTCGCATTTCCCTTATTTTCGAAATACACTGTCTTTGCCTTTTTTAAGGCTATTTTATACATTCTTATAACAATCTCCCGAAGCCCCTTCTTCTGGAATGCAGTTCCGAGTCCCTGTACGTTGACACAATATGGGATCCGCATCTGTCGGCAGGCATATCCTGCATATACATTAGGCTTGATCGAATAGGTAACTACCATATCCGGGTGATGTTCTTTTAATAACCGGCGGTAGGTCAGATACAGCTTCATATCCGTCTTCGGGTTGATCCCACGACGGTCCACATCCGTCTCGATCATTGTACATCCCATTGCTTTAAAATCATCCTCATGCCCTACAAATGGTGTACTGATGATCACGTCGTAATCTTCCATAAGTTTCCCGATCAATTCTCTTCTGAACTGCCACAGCATATAAGAATGATTGGTGATGACCATAAGTTTCTTCTTTGCTCCGGTTCCGCCTTCTACGACTCCGTCACTTCGAAGCACGGAGAATACCGTTCCGATAAAGCACCGGATATCCATAAGCGGCCCCATCTTTTTTACATACTCGCCGTCCAGTCTGGCTTTGACAGGGATCTCAAGTTCATCTCTTCCGTTGATCTGTGCCCATCCGGTAAGTCCCGGTTTTACATCATTAGCCCCGTACTTGTCACGTTCTGCGATCAGGTCATCCTGATTCCACAGTGCCGGTCTCGGTCCGATCACGGCCATATCTCCTCTGGCAATATTCCAAAGCTGCGGAAGTTCATCCAGTGATGATTTCCGCAGGAAATGTCCTACTTTTGTTATGTACTGATCCGGGTTCTCCAGAAGGTGTGTCGGCTTATCGTGCGGCGTATCTGTGCGCATGGAGCGGAATTTGTACAGGTTAAAATATTCCTTATGGATTCCTACTCTTTTCTGCGAAAAAAAGACAGGAGCTGTGATCCCGTCTTCTTTCTTGATCGCCACAATAATTGCCAGATAGACGGGTGATAATACCACCAGACCGATCCCTCCAAGAGCTCTTCCTATTATGTTCTTAACCTTCATATATTTCCTTTGTCTGAAAGACAAATGATCCTCTTTGAACATATCTGTTATGCCTCCTGTATTCTCTGGTTCTATTGTGTTGATTTATTTAATTTTGGATGATAGGTCGGAACGATGCTTTCCACGATCAGACGCATATCATCGGTCTCATTCTGTGCTGCGCTCTCAAGGACTCTGAGTGCATGTGCGAGCTTGACTTCATCTACATCGATCGGATGTCCGATATGTATCAGCTTATTCGGTGTATCCGTCATACCTTCTTCGTCCATCAGAAGTTCTTCGTATAATTTTTCTCCCGGACGCAGTCCCGTGAATTCAATCTTGATATCCTGATCGACTTTATAGCCTGACAGCCGGATCATATTCCTTGCAAGATCAAGGATCTTTACCGGTTCTCCCATATCCAGGACGAAGATCTCTCCGCCTTTGGCATAGGCACCTGCCTGAAGTACCAGTGATACCGCTTCCGGAATCGTCATAAAGTAGCGGATGATCTCCGGATGTGTGACGGTTACCGGTCCTCCTTCTGCAATCTGTTTTTTAAATAACGGAATAACACTTCCGTTACTTCCAAGTACATTACCGAACCGCACTGCTACATATTCTGTGTTCGATTCTTTATTATAAGTCTGTATGATCATCTCACAGATTCTCTTGGAAGCTCCCATGATATTCGTTGGGTTGACAGCCTTATCTGTAGATATCTGTACAAATCTCTTAGCATTCCATTTATCTGCCATTCTGACCATATTATAAGTTCCGAGGACATTATTCTTGATAGCCTCGTTCGGGCTGCCCTCCATAAGCGGCACGTGCTTATGTGCTGCCGCATGATAGATGATCTCCGGACGGTACTGTTCGAAGATACTGTTGATACGGTTCTCATCACGTACAGAACCAATCAGCACCACCAGGTCAAGCTTCGGCTGTTCCCTTAACAATTCCTGCTGGATATCATATGCATTGTTCTCATAGATGTCGAAGATGATCAGCTGCTTCGGGCTGTGCTTTGCGATCTGTCTGCATAATTCACTTCCGATCGAACCTCCGCCGCCGGTTACCATGATCACTCTTCCTGATACATAATCCATGACCTCGTTCAGATTGACATGGACTTCATCTCTTCCCAGAAGGTCATCGATGTTCACCGGACGCAGTTTACTTGCCTTGACCTCTCCGTTGACCAGCTGATATACTCCCGGCAGGATCATAAGTTCACAGTTTGTATCCTGACAGATCTCCACGATTGGTCTGATCTTTGCTGCATTTGCCGATGGTATCGTCAGGATGATCTGCTGGACATTGTATTTCTTGACGCTTTTCTTGATACTGTTCCGATTACCGACAACCTTGACTCCCTTAATATATCTTCCGATCTTATACGGATCATCGTCTATGATACAGACAACCTTCTGATCCAGATATTTACTGTTCTGGATCTCTGTGATCAGACTTCTTCCGGCCTCTCCTCCGCCGATGATCATGACTTTCTTTCTCTTTGACCATGGGAATGTACGGTTCTGTCTGCGCAGACGTATCAGTCGGTAAGATACTCTTGTTGCCCCGATCAGGATCATCAGATAAATTGTATCCAGTACATACCAGCTTCTTGGCATAACGCTCCATGTAAATAAGATGATGACAATCTTCGCTACGGCCGCCACAAGACAGGCTGCGATCAGACTGAATACTTCTTCAATCCCTGCGTACTCCCATAAACTACTGTAGATACGGAAAAGTGAAAATATAATTAATGTTATGACTATGGTGAATGGTCCGTATTTATAGATTACTTTTAAGAATTCTTTCGGAATCTGGCTGAAATCGAACTCAAAACGTGTCAGTAATGCCAGAATTGATGCTGCGATAATACATATGATATCAAGTACGATAAGACATATTCTTCTTATCAGTAATTGATAATTTATTTCCTTTTTTTTCATACCCATTTCCCTTTTGTTAATTATTCTCAATCATCAATTATAACATACTTTTTCGGCTCATAAAATGCCAATTACTACAATTTGCCTCTTCTCATCTAATTTTCTTCTAATTCTGAAATGTTACAACAACGTCTTTCCCGTCTGCCACATTTTTAAACATACTCTTGATTACTTTCTTTGCATTCTTGTCGGATACATTGCAGACTTTATTTGTTATGTAGCGAATGATGTAGTGCAGATTCAGATGAATCTGCCACTGCGTATCCTTGCACTGCTGCTTGCTCAGCTGATGGCATCTATGGGAGTGGCATTATATATGGTCGCAGATATGGGAATCGCTCCATATGACAGTGTCGCAATTATAATCGAGAAACTGACACATCAGAAAATTCCATTCCATAAAGCAAGGATTACAATTCTCCAATTCTTGCAAGGCTCATATCCAGAACGGATACGGGCCTTGCTTTTTCACCAGTAGCTTCATCCAAACCTTCACATTGAATAATGAACCCTTCTCTTTGGTAAAAAGAAATTGGATATACAGCGATAGCCCCTTATATTTTCGGAAATCGGAAAATAAAACTCGTTCCGATACCTTCGATACTTTCGACGTGAATGGTTCCATTGTGGAGATTTACAATCCAACGCACCATAGAAAGGCCGAGTCCGGTACCGCCATTTTCTCTGGAACGGCTTTTGTCTATACGATAGAAACGCTCCCAGATTCTGTCCAGGTGTTCCTCACTTATTCCAATACCATCATCTTTCACTTCACCGACAATCTGGTCATTTTCGACCTTCAGGATAACATGGATATGTCCATTTGTTTTTCCGTAATTGATGGCATTGGTTATTAAATTCATCATCATACGCAAAATCAATGTCTGGTCGCCGTTCATAAATAAGTCGTCCTGCTTTTGCAGGGTGATCTCAATATTTTTTTCCTGTGCTTTTGTCTGCAGTTCTTCTATTACAAGTTCGCTTAATAATCCAAAATCCAGTTTTTCCATCAGATACTGCTCGCCCTGTTCGTTTCTGGCGATCATTAACATTTCGTTTGTCAGCTTTGACATTCGTTTTGCCTGCCTTAAGATGACTGCAATCTCTTCCTTATCTTCCGCAGATAAGTTTTCATTTTCCAATAAGTACTCACACTGGGAAATGATAACAGCAACGGGAGTCCGCAGTTCATGGGATACGTCTGATGTGAATTGACGTTCCTTCTCAAACGAAAATTCCAAGCGCTCGAACATTTCGTTAAATTTCTCCGACAATTCGTATAATTCATCTTTTGCTTTTGGCAGAGACAATCGTTTGGAAAGATCTTTTCCATTGCTGATGTTTTCAACTTCATCGCAGATAAGATCCACCTGTCTCAATGCCCGCTTGATCATAAAATATCCGATGGCTCCAATCAGAATAATGAGTAATGGGAATACAATCAACAGCATTTTCTCGGATGTCTGCATGAAAAGTTCTATAGAATGTACGGAGGTAATTCCTCGTATCCACATTTCCTCATCATCACCGTAAGTGTAGACGCTGTCATATATCATCCATTTTCGATTTGATCCGGTTATCATTCGCGGTGTATTCGACTTGAGGATAGTTTCTTCTGGAAATTGGGTTGGAATCGTTCCATAAAGTAAGCGTCCGTTTTTGTCATAAATACAAAACATAATACCGTCATCGTAAAATTCGGTATCGCCGTCAAGATAAAAGGAATCATCCTGAAAATTAATATTTGAAGAGAAACCAGTCACTGCGGCAATGATTTCTTCTTCTGTCGCAGAAATTCCAACCTTATCCACAAAAAGAAGGACGAGAACTAAAATAGTCCCAAGAACTACGGCAATGATTCCGGTGTACCATAGCGTAATTTTTTTCTTGATCGTCAGCTGTTTCATTCGTTTTCCCTCATTACATATCCGACACCGCGAACAGTGTGGATGAGTTTTTGTTCATATTTTGCATCGATTTTTTTTCGCAAATAACGAATGTATACGTCGATCACATTGGAACCACCTTCAAAATCAAAGTCCCACGCATTCTGTTCAATCTGCTGTCTTGTCATTACGATATTTTTGTTGCGCATAAGACATTCCAGAACCATAAATTCTTTTGCAGAAAGATCAATTTCATTTCCGGCTCTTGTAACCTTTCTTGTGTCACGATTCAGAATAAGATCTGCTATTTTTAGTTGATTGGATGTAAATTGTGGCTTTCTACGCATCATGACACGGATTCTTGCAAGCAGTTCTTCAAATGCAAATGGTTTGATCAGGTAATCATCGGCACCAAGATCCAGTCCTTTGACACGGTCTTCAATGCTGTCTTTTGCTGTCAGTAACAGAACCGGTGTATCATCTTCTCGTCGCCTTAATTCTCTTAAGATTTCATATCCATCCTTTCCCGGCAACATGATATCAAGAATAATACCATCGTAGGAAGTCATATCGATATAATCCATCGCTTCCAGACCATCCCCACAGGCATCTACACTGTAATGTTCCTTGACAAGCCTTTTTTTGACAATGTTTCTTAAATCATTCTCGTCTTCTACAATCAGTAATCTCATAATGTAATTATTATAATACCAATCATTTTCGTGTGCTAGAGTCCTTTTTTTCATTTTTTGAAATTACTATTTGTTTTAATCTTTTTTTAATCTTCCCCCTATATGATACATATAACAGCAAAAACAAAACATCCAAGAGCCGAAAGGAGAACATGTTATGAAAAAAATATTAGTAGTTTTATTATCTCTCACATTAATATTTGCTTTTACAGGATGCACTTCATCCAATAATGGAGCAGCAGAAGATGTAGAAATTAAGACAC
>ULWI01019569.1_pt1 | contig 12306 bp, 11 predicted proteins | sample 1960301 | NCBI WGS metagenome assembly ULWI01 (sample SAMEA4835811, study PRJEB28245) | human gut metagenome | biome: gut microbiome; material: fecal sample | place: Denmark | collected 2008 | reverse complement strand
CCCAAATTTTTACGGCGTTTGAAAAATGCGATTAAATCAATCTATTTCAAAGCAGGAATAAATTTGGGTCAAAGTGGGAAAAAGATGTATAAGCGCACGTGCTGTCGGCTTCTTTTTCCGCTCCAGCATCGTTAACTGCCGCATAGGTAGTTTAGAAATGTGATTGAGGAGACTTTCATCTTTCATCATCGTTAACTGCCGCATAGGTAGTTTAGAAATCGAAAGTCGTCGGGTCACAAAGTTCTATCCCGTTAACTGCCGCATAGGTAGTTTAGAAACCACAGTCTACTGTGACGGCATAGTCTCTACTGTTAACTGCCGCATAGGTAGTTTAGAAAATCTGTCAAGATTTCAGCAAAGAAATCCTCTTGTTAACTGCCGCATAGGTAGTTTAGAAAATAGGGGGAAACGACGCCGTTAATATCCTCGTTGTTAACTGCCGCATAGGTAGTTTAGAAACAGTCCTTTTTTTGTTGCTTTATTTTTACCTTAGTTAACTGCCGCATAGGTAGTTTAGAAATTTTACATCCTTTTTCCCCTTTTTATATAACCGTTAACTGCCGCATAGGTAGTTTAGAAATGTTCCGCATGAACCAATACTAAATTCAAAAAGTTAACTGCCGCATAGGTAGTTTAGAAATTTTCCTCTGCTGATTCCTCAAGAATAACAGCGTTAACTGCCGCATAGGTAGTTTAGAAATGATAAAAGTACCCTATCAGGGTGGCATGAAAGTTAACTGCCGCATAGGTAGTTTAGAAAAGTATTCCCACGGCGTCCAGTTTAACGCCGTTGTTAACTGCCGCATAGGTAGTTTAGAAATGTCCCCGCTCCCCAATGCGCGCAATTATTCGGTTAACTGCCGCATAGGTAGTTTAGAAATTCTTTTACGTGGGCTTCCGCCTTGCTATTTTGTTAACTGCCGCATAGGTAGTTTAGAAATTATTGTCAACCACTCTTTTACCACTTTTTAAGTTAACTGCCGCATAGGTAGTTTAGAAAATAATACCTGTATCCTTTACTTTGCTAAAGTCGTTAACTGCCGCATAGGTAGTTTAGAAATCAAGGACCACAACACAAAGTTAAATCTTGAGGTTAACTGCCGCATAGGTAGTTTAGAAAAATCGCTTCCGCCCATGGCGGCCATGCTTTTAGTTAACTGCCGCATAGGTAGTTTAGAAATACTACCCATTCTTCTTTTACTTGTTTCATGCGTTAACTGCCGCATAGGTAGTTTAGAAAACAACGCCGATTCTTTTCATCAGTAATTCAATGTTAACTGCCGCATAGGTAGTTTAGAAAATCTTCCAGCGTCCTAATCTCAAACTGCGTCTGTTAACTGCCGCATAGGTAGTTTAGAAATTTTCAGTAAATCGGTAATCTCATCATTTCCCGTTAACTGCCGCATAGGCAGCTTAGAAAATATAAATCTAAAGTATGGCTTACTCTTGCATGTTAACTGCCGCATAGGCAGCTTAGAAATGGATTGATTGTCAGCCAGCCACCGCGGGCATGTTAACTGCCGCATAGGCAGCTTAGAAATGTATTCATAAAATCCTACAATCAAGTTTCGCGTTAACTGCCGCATAGGCAGCTTAGAAATGATAAAGCATAGATAGCTTTTGCTTTTCCTTGTTAACTGCCGCATAGGCAGCTTAGAAAAGATGCAGCAGAAAATCAAAGCCGCGTCCGCAGTTAACTGCCGCATAGGCAGCTTGGAAAGGTTCGATCTTGTTTAACAGGTTTATCATTTTAGAGAGGAGTTTTCATAAATCATTAACTTGTTTTGATATTTTAAGTATAATTAAATATAGTGTAAAGATAAGATTTTATTATGCGATGGAGAGGATAAGGAAAAATGAGTGGGAAAATTTCTTTAGCCTTAAAGGCGGGACTGCTGCATGATGTAGGGAAGGTATGCATACGTGCTACTCATGAGAGACAGAGACATTCTATTCTTGGGGCGGAGTTTATTAGATCCTTTTTGGCTGATACGGAAGCGGACAAGCAGCTGCTGCGCTGTATAAAATATCATCATGGAAGGGAATTGTCCGGCGCCGGATTGGATATTGATGATTTGGCATATGTTATATATGAAGCGGATAATATTGCTGCCGGTGCAGACCGGCGGGAAGCGGAAGGAGATCTTAATGACAGGGGTGCGAAGTTTGATTCCGATTTGTGCCTGGAAAATATATTTAATGTCTTTTCGGGGGACGCGGAACCGTCTTATTTTTCTTTACGTGAATTAGACGCGATGAAAAAAGAAAATTTTCCCCATGGAAATAAAAGTATAGCGAAACAGGGACAATATGCATCCATTATGCGGTATATGGAAAAGAATTTTCGGATGAAATCACCGATTTCCATGGAGGAAAATGAGCTCCTGCGCATATTGGAAGACACGCTGATCTATGTACCGTCAAGCACAAATACGGAGGAACATGCGGATATTTCTTTATATGACCACATGAAAATGACCGGCGCGACAGCAGCTGTTCTGATGAAGTACATGAAGACGTTGGGAATCACGGATTATAAAGGGTTTTGCTTTACTCATAATAAAGAAAACAGAAATAAGGATGTATTCCTGATGATTTCTGGTGATTTCTCAGGCATACAGAAATTTATATATCATATCCGGTCTGAAGGTGCAATGCGTATGCTTCGCGGGCGTTCTTTTTACTTGGATATCGCACTGGAGAATATAGTAGACGAACTTTTAAACGCATTGCATCTTTCCCGAGCGAATCTGATTTATTGCAGCGGCGGGCACTTTTATATTCTGGCGGATAATACAAAGGAAACACAGGATGCGTTAAAAGATGTCGCGAAAAAAATAAATCAGGGACTGGTGAAGCTGTTTTCCGGGACTTTGTATTTAGCGATAGGGTGTGAATCACTTTGCGCCAATGATTTAATGGCGGAATCTGATACAGTACATCACAAAAAGAATATATTTCGTTCTGTGTCCGAAAAGGTTTCTATGGCTAAGTTATCTAGGTATGATCCGGATATATTGACGGAATTATTTGATGAGAACAGCAATGTAAATAGGGTGGATCAGGGGGCTCGTGAATGTGGTATATGCCATATCTCGACAGATCAATTGAGTTCTTATAAAGGGAATAGACCAAATGCTGGTACAGATATACAGGCTTGTGAAGTCTGCAACGGGCTGTATGATTTAGGAAAAGCACTGATTGATGATAAAAGAAGTGTCTTTGCTGTTCTTTCAGAAAAAGCGGAAGGGTCGGCCAGAGCAATACCGATTTCCGCGTGTTCCGGTTTATGCTGGCTTACAGCAGCTTTTCCGGATGATTTGAAGCAGTGGGCTGAAGCTGGAATACTGAAACGGATTTATGATAAAAATGGTTCTTATACGTCGTCATTTATGGCATCCCGTTTGTGGGTGGCAGATTATGCGGCAAAGAATGAGATAGGGAAAGTGCTTGATTTCAATGAGCTGGCAGAAAGTTCCGGAGATAAGACCGGAAAGGGGATTAAACGCCTTGGCGTGCTTCGGGCAGATGTAGATGGATTGGGAGCAGCCTTTATTGCTGGCTTTATACATAAGGAGAATAAAAATCCGGAAGCCTATGCGACTTTATCCCGCTATGCTGCCCTATCACGCAGTATGGCGCTGTTTTTTAGAAAGATAATCAAGGGTATTTGTAAAAAAGAATTGCCGGAAGGCATAAAGCCGTTTTATCTTTTTGAGGATAAAGACGGTGAGCCGAGAAAAATTCATGTAGTGTATTCCGGCGGTGATGATCTTTTTCTTGTCGGCGCCTGGGATGATCTGATGGGATTCGTCGTTGATCTGAAACGTGCGTTTTCGGTTTATACCAATGGAAAGCTTACCTTTTCCGCCGGTTTGGGATTGTATTCTTCCACATATCCGATCAGCCGTATGGCGGAAGTCACCGGTGAATTGGAAGAGTTGGCAAAAAGCAATCCGGGGAAAAACAGCATCGCTTTATTTGGCAGCGGTACGGAATATCATCGAAATGAAAAGAATGGCGGTGCAGCGGAAAAAGAAAATGCTGCTGTTTATACGTGGGATGAATTCATAGAGAAAGTTCACGGTGAAAAAATAAAGTTCCTTATGGAGCATATGCTGCTGGATGGTATCAATGGCAACAATAAAAGAAATGATCGTATCCCCACAGGTAAATCGCTTTTATACAGATTAATGAACTTACTGCAGGGAGCTGCCGGGGATAGGATGGACTTGGCGCGGTTTGCTTACACATTGGCGCGATTGAAGCCGAAGGAGAAAGAATTGCAGCCCTGTTATGAGAAGGTAAGAAGCCGGTTTTATCAGTGGGCGGTGAAGGAAGAAGAACGAAAAGAATTAGTGACGGCTCTTCAATTCATTATTTATCGTATGCGTGACAAGGAGGAAGCATGATGCTGGAAGAAAATAAGATTGTGGATCAGGCGCAGCAGGTGATGGAAAAGTTATGTACAATAGCAAAAACGAATTGTGAGAAACATTTTATTGCTGATCAAAAAAAGAAAAGAAAAATGTATACACAGGAAAAACTAAAGGAACACATAAGAGAGAAGTGGACCTCGGAGCTGGTAACTACAACACAGATACGGAAATTTTTGACAGCCGTAAATACAGTGACCGAAAAAGTGAATGCCTATAAATTAGAGAAGACAGATGACTATGATACATTACCTGTGGAATTGCAGGCGCAAATCAAGTATCTGAAAGTAAAGTTAGCTTATCAGATTGGACGGAATAGGAGTAAGTGGGGAAATCCGGTTGAGGATTTCGAAAAAGAAGCCGGATTAATGAGCCTGATTGACGGGATAAAAAGCAGTACAAAAGAATATGAAAAATTTGCCCATTATATTGAAGCATTGGTGGCTTTTCATAAATTTTATGGAGGGAAGGACTAATTATGGCACAGGTACAGTTAAAAGGGAAATTGCTGATTGGAGCGGTACTTACAGTGAAGACGGGATTACATATCGGGGATTCCAGCGATTTTGCGCCGATTGGCGCCGTAGACAGTCCTTTTATCAGGGATCCGTTGACAAAGGCGCCAATCATTCCGGGGAGCTCTTTGAAGGGGAAAATGAGAACACTTTTAGCAAAAGTGCTGGATGAAAAAGTGGAAGAAGATGGGAAAATCAGTCTCCCAAAGCCTGAAAAGGATGAGACTGTTGTTGCCCGTTTGTTTGGTATCAGTTCCGATACAGAAACGCGGCCGGCTCGTTTGCAGTTCCGAGATGCTTTTATTAAGGAAGAAAGCAGGAATAAGTTTAAAAATTTAGATACAGATACTTATTTGGGGGAAATTAAAGCGGAAAATACGATTAATCGGGGAACCGGTGTGGCTAATCCCCGGATGATTGAACGGGTACCGGCAGGGATGGAATTTGATTTCCAGCTGGTTTATAACATCGAAGACGAGAGCCAGATGGAAAAGGATATGGAAGTACTGCGCAGAGGATTCCGCCTGCTGCAGTTAGACTATCTTGGGGGACATGGATCCCGCGGTTATGGCAGGATCGCGTTTTCCTCGTTCCATGTACAGAAAATGGATCCGAAGACGGCAGAAATGAAAGAATATAACGTGTCAACACAGAAGTTTGAGGAATCAAAATTATGAGGCATGAAATCATACTATTCCGTTTTACATCTCCTGTACATTTCGGTGATGCGGCAGAAGGCGGAGATCTTGGAGAGATTTTATCTTATTGCAGGGCGGATACCTTTTTCAGTGCACTTTGCAGAGAAGCTGCGGATATTTCACAGGAACTGCTGGAGTGTGTAGTAGAAGGGGTTCAAAGGGGAAAACTGCGGTTTTCGGACTTGTTTCCATGGAAAAAGAGGAAGAATTGTAATGAATTGTACCTGCCCCGTCCTGTCATGAACATCTCTCATGACGAGTGCGGGAAAACATTATCCTATGAAGAGGTGCGGGAACAGTCGGCGGAACGGAAAAAAGAAAAGAAGCGCTCTTTTATCCGTGCCTCGGAAATGGAGTCTTACTTACAGGGTCGGGATATATCTGCCCAGCCTGCTTTTGGAGAGGAAGAACTTCGTACGCAGTATAATGCCAGAGAAAGGCGTCCCTATGGAATCGGGGCATATCACTTTATGCCTGATGCCGGATTATATCTGATCCTTTCGGGAAATGAAGAATGTATAGCGCGGCTGGAGCCATTGATTACCCTTTTGGGAATGACAGGGATTGGCGGGAAAAGGAGCAGCGGATGGGGTAACTATCGTTTAGAAGATGATCCTTTGGAACTGAGTCAAGATGATTTTTATGGGGGAGATGATGCTGCTCTGTATAAGATGCTGAGTTCTGACCATGCCGAGTACTATATGACACTGTCTTCTTTCCTTCCGTCTCTTGAGGAGGTAAAAGATGCGGCGGCCGGTACGGGAAAAATCATTAAGCGGGGCGGTTTTGCCTGGTCAAGGGAAATGACGGGGGCGGCGAAGGTCAGTAGTGTGTATATGATGGCATCAGGATCCTGCTTTTCCAAACGGCTTGACGGACGGATTGCCGACGTGAATAATGGTTCCGCGCCGCATCCTGTCTATAAATATGGTAAAGGATTATTTGTGGGGCTGCCGCTATGATGAAATATTGGAAGATGAAACTGACTTGTCAATCCCCTGTCCATATCGGCAGCGGAGACAGCTACAAGAAAAATCAGTACTTATATGAGGATAATGGAAGAAAAGCTAAGATTTATTTTCTAAATGAATCGAAGTGGGCGGTATTTTTGGACAGAGGAAAACTCACGAACCATTTAGTAGATGAAATCAATAGAGATCCTACATATTTTTCTCTTTATGACTTTCTAAGTTGCCATTATCCAAAAAAAATAAATCAAGTGATTCAGACATTAGCAAAAAGCGGTGTACTGTCCAATCCGGAAACAGCAGATGTGCCCTATTCTAAAAATAAAAAAAACGCTTTGAATGATATCCAAACATTTATTAAAAATAGTGGGGGCAGGATGTATATTCCCGGTTCCAGTCTGAAAGGGGCGTTCCGCACTGCCATAATCACTGCAATGATAAGAAAGGATAGAACAAAATATGGAAAATACTGGAATGATATTGTAACTGCTGCAGAAGTGGGAGGATATCTTGTACAAAATATAGGCAATGTACTGGAGCGTTTGGAAAAAGAGATTTTCATACCTATTGGCACTGACGGGAAGCGGAATATGGTCAACAGTTACTTCCGCGGCCTCACTGTGGGAGACAGCAGTACTGCTTCCAAGGCGGGTATCATTGTGCAAAAGGCGGACTTGGGAGAAACCAAAGAAAGACCGCGTACCATTTCCCTTTGGCGGGAGTGCATGGCGCCCGGCGATGAAGTGACTTTCAGGTTGGGAATCGACAGTGTGGAAATGAAAGCTTTGGGAATCTCTGATGCGAAAGGGCTTATTCAGTGTCTTCAGGATTTTGTGGGTTTCCAGTGTAATTTATTAGGGGAATCGTTTGGCGGTAAAAAAGAGATACAGGAGATGCGGCATACGGATTTATTGCTCGGCGGAGGAGCGGGTTTTTTGAGCAAGACTGTTATCTATGCACTGGCACCTGATGTCCAAAGCGGACTGGATGTAGTGAAACGGCTGATGGCGGAACAATTTAAGCGGGGACATCATAATCAAGGCGAACATATTTCTCCGCATACCTTGAAATTGGCGAAGCAGGGGAATTCTTATCAAGTCATGGGAATGTGTAAGTTAGAAATGGAAGAAGAATTATGCTGATCTTGGCAGAAACGGAACTGCATCTGCCGGAGGGAATCCTGCTCAATCAATCTTTCGGTTCCATCTTCCATGGCGCGTTAATCAGTGAGTTGGATAGAGAATGGGCGGCAAAGATGCATGAACAGCGGGTTCGCCCGTACAGCCAATATCTTTTGGTGAAAGAGGGGAAGCCTTACTGGCGGCTGGCGGTGCTGACAGAAGAGGCTTTTGAACATATACTCCGGCCGATAATGCGGAAAGACTCTCTTTGTTTGGAGCAAAAAGGCTATGAAGTGGGATTGGACGATTTTCATATGGTGAAACAGGATTCTTTTCAAGGACTGGAAGAGCGGTTCTGGACGGGGACGGACAAGGTACATCATATTGACTTGGAGTTTCTGACATCCGCCTCATTTAAGAAAAATGGGGAGTACATGATATTTCCCGAGCTGCCGCTTGTATTGAATAGTTTGATTCGGAAATGGAACGCTTACTCCGACAGCATGGTACTGGGAGAAGAACGGCTGGGAGATAGACTGGCGGAATCTATGTGCATTACGGATTATCGGCTGCATACTCATTCTTTCTCGGTGGAAGGGCGGCGCATACGGGCATTCCGGGGAAATATACGGCTTGGTCTTTTTAAAGATGATATAACACGCCGTATGGCGTCTATGCTTGCTGCTTTTGCCGATTATGCGGGGATAGGTATAAAGACAGCTATGGGGATGGGCGCGGTTCATTCGGATATTGCTTATTATCAGAAAAAGGAGCGGTTATGAGAGTCTTATTTACACCTGTGGGAGATACGGATCCCGTCAGAGGGTATCATGATGGCGGGATGCTGCATATTCTCCGTCACTATGCGCCGGTAGACCGTGTCTTTGTATTTCTCACGAAAGAAATGGAAGATAAGGAAGCGGAGAGCGGATGTTATACAAAAGGGATACAAAAAGTAGCGCCCCGATGTAAGATCGAATTCATCAGGAGCGGAATTACCGAGCCCCATATATATGAAAGATTGACGGTTTTGCAGGATGTATTTCAGGAAAAATATGAACAGTATCCGGATGAGGAATGGCTGCTGAATTTAAGCTCCGGCACGCCGCAGATGAAATCGGTCATGTCTCTTATCGGTCTGGATCATCCGCAGGTGAAAGCGATCCAGGTTTTCAGTCCGGCAGAAGGATCAAACAATAAAAATCATCCGGAGAAAACGCCGAAAATGCTTGAAATGCTGTATCATTTCAATGATGACGATGATCCGTCTTCTTCCAATCGATGCAATGAACCAGAGCTTTCCCTTTTAAAAAAGCATAGTGTGAAGATGCAGATCATATCACTGGTGAGAAATTATGAATATGAAGGGGCGCTGCAGTTATTGCGGCTCAACCGGGAATTATTCGACCAGATATCTGAAAAACTTCTGGAGCATGCGGTTTGCAGGAGAAATCTGATGTGGCGGGACGCCAACAAAATTATTTCTTCTTATAAAGGAAGTCCTTTGATCAGCAAGGCAGGGGATTTTGAGGAATTTTTCCGTGTCATGGAGCTTAGACAAAGGAAAAAGCAGCTGTCGGAGTTTATTATAAAAATCTCGCCGATACTTAAAGAATTGGGAGAAATATATCTGAAAAATATTTCCGGATTTGATATCAATTCATGTGGACAGAAAAGGAGAGACGTCTTTAGGATTAATCGGAACCGGATGGAGAAGAACCATCCACAAATGTTGTCTTTTATAGAAAAAGAGATTGGCAACAAGCTGAAGGATGGACCGCTTTATTACAATATCATGGTCTATATGTGTGAATACTTTCGAGAATATGAATATAAAAATGACAAGAAACATAATCAGTTGACCGGTATATTTCTTCGGCTGAGAAATGTAGAAAAAAAGGTAAGAAACCCTGTGGCTCATGAGATTACTAATATGGATGAAGAGAAAATACAAAGGCTTACAGCAGAAAATGTAGGAAAAGGTTTAAAGTCAAAAGATATTCTCAGGCTGCTGCATGAGGCTGTGAAAATTGTCAGAGGTCAGGACGTTCACTGGGATTATGATGAATTAAATACTTACATTATAGACAGTTTATAGAAAGAAGGTCGTCGGACGTGAGCTGGATCTATGTGACAGAACCCGGAGCCAAGCTGGCGAAGCAAGGCGGCCGGTATGTGATCAGTCGTGAGAATGAAACGATCTGCGAAGTACCGTCTGCCGTGGTAGAAGGTGTCACATTGTTTGACTCTATCCAGATATCATCATCCGTCATTGTAGATTTTTTGGAAAGAAATATTCCTCTGACATGGCTGTCTTCCACCGGACGCTTTTTCGGCCGGCTGGAATCCACGGATCATCAGAATGTATTGCGCCAGAAAGAACAGTTTGACGCGTTGGCAGATAAGGACTTCTGCCTTGCGCTTGCGAAAAGAGTCGTGTTTGGGAAAGTATATAATCAAAGAACTATATTGCGGAATTATAACCGCCGTGCCGAGGATCCATTTATTGAAAAAGTAAGAAGTGACATACGGATATTAGCAGATAAGCTGCATATGACTCATTCCGTCGAAGAAGTCATGGGATATGAAGGGATGATGGCACGAATCTATTTTCAGGCGATAGGGCATATCCTTCCTGAAGAATTCCGGTTTGAAAAGCGTACGAAGCGTCCTCCCCGGGATTATTTCAATTCCCTTCTTAGTTTCGGGTATACCCTCCTTATGTATGATTTTTACAGTGCAATCGTAAACTGCGGCCTTCATCCTTATATAGGATTTCTTCATGCACTGAGAAATGGACATCCTGCATTAGCGTCCGATCTCATGGAACCATGGAGACCGGCTGTCGTGGATGCTTTCTGCCTCTCCCTTGTGACGCACCGGGAAATATCTAAAGATTATTTTGTGAAAGGAGAAAATGGGGGGATTTATCTGAATCGGATTGGACGGCGCATATTCCTGCAAGCATATGAAAGGAAAATGCGTACGGTGAATCGTTATTTTCAGGGAACATATTCCTGGCGCCATACCATACAAATGGAATGTGACTCCTATAGTCTTGCTGTGCATCAAAGAGATGTAGAGAAATTAAAGCCGATGGTTATACGATAATGGAAGAAATAGAAATCAGAGTGCGGCCGACAGACGATAATCGGTATATTGTTCTCATCATTTATGACATCACGGATAATAAAAGGAGATTATCTATGGTACGCTGTCTGGAGCAGTTTGCCGTGCGCGTGCAAAAATCCGCATTTGAAGGATTTTTGACACCCAAACAATACGAATGTATATCGGAACTGGCGAGCAGAATCATAAATGCGGAGGAGGATTCCCTGCGTATTTATATCCTCTATGACCATACAAGGGTAAGATCGTGGGGCATAGGTGATATAAAAGAAGACGATGTGATAATATATTGATTAAGAGGAATTGGAGACGGTACAATATGGATGAAAAAAGATTTAATCCGCGCCGATGCCGATGGGTACGGAGAGAAATGTATGGATTGCGTCAGAGGGAAGCCTTTTTGTGCAAGGAGATGGAGGATCCGCCGAAAGATAGCAAAAATGTTCAGACTTGGCGGCATATCATAACGACAGGAATAAAAAAAGAATCCCCGAATGAGGGGACGGAAACATCTTTAATGATGGCTTTAAATTGCCCGCGATAGTAAATAAAAAAAGAATCCCCGAATGAGGGGACGGAAACTACCGTTTACTGTCAAACGGTACTACACAACAATGACCAAATAAAAAAAGAATCCCCGAATGAGGGGACGGAAACGACGGCATAGTCTCTACTAAACGCGGGACGGATTACGAAATAAAAAAAGAATCCCCGAATGAGGGGACGGAAACCTTTCTGCCTATTCAGGCAATAACTGTGTTCTCTCAATAAAAAAAGAATCCCCGAATGAGGGGACGGAAACCTACGTCCTCTTTATTGATTTTTGGCAAGTTCAGGCTTTGCATAAAAAAAGAATCCCCGAATGAGGGGACGGAAACCGTCTCTAACAACAGCGTCTTCATCAACAGTAGCGTTGTAATAAAAAAAGAATCCCCGAATGAGGGGACGGAAACGATTCTTTTCCGCCTGCCGATTGATAATTGCAGTTATCAAATAAAAAAAGAATCCCCGAATGAGGGGACGGAAACACCTGTGACGGGGATACCCAAACTGTCGCAAAAGCCAATAAAAAAAGAATCCCCGAATGAGGGGACGGAAACGCGAGTACTGCGTAACGCCCATCGCCTAATGCGACGGCTTTATAAAAAAAGAATCCCCGAATGAGGGGACGGAAACAACCATATCGTCCTCGATATGTGCTTTCTTAAAGCCGGCTAAGAGCATAAAAAAAGAATCCCCGAATGAGGGGACGGAAACCGCCATAATCGCCCTTATTAACCTGCCTACCGTCAACATAAAAAAAGAATCCCCGAATGAGGGGACGGAAACTGTGTCTCGCCTTCCTGATAGCCTTTTGCAGTACTATTAATAAAAAAAGAATCCCCGAATGAGGGGACGGAAACGTTATTAATCACAGGACGGTTAAGCCCTGCAATCAA
>ULWI01004975.1_pt1 | contig 12399 bp, 7 predicted proteins | sample 1960301 | NCBI WGS metagenome assembly ULWI01 (sample SAMEA4835811, study PRJEB28245) | human gut metagenome | biome: gut microbiome; material: fecal sample | place: Denmark | collected 2008 | reverse complement strand
TCGTTGTAGCAGGGTATGAGCACTGCAACCTTGTCTGCCATAATCAGGCTCCTATTTCTGCTTGCCTGCATTGCGAGGCTCGCTGAATCAAATATTCCTCTTTTTGCCATATCGAAAGATAATATCATTGACCTTGTCAATCTGAAAATATCTTTCAATTAACCAAAGGACAATTCATCGTTTAGTTGTATATTGCGACAGTTGTCCCTGCGTAAATGTTGTTGTAGATCCATTGAGCGCTTGGATAAGACATCCTCAAACAACCGTGCGACAGACTTTGCCCTAATTCATTCTCCGAAGCCAAAATCGTATGGAAGAAATAGCCACCCCAGATTTGAGTGCACCAACGTGCACGACTGTCGGTAGATAACTCAGTACGCTTAAAGCCAGTTGTCCGATACGTACCCGTTATCGTAGGAGTGCTCGGTGCGCCCGTCACACAACTCCAATAATACTGAAGCGACCAGTTGTTCTCGGAGCCCCTGAACACGCCCACCTTATGTGTCGACCTATCGACAGCTATAAGCCACTGGGTTCCGCTGCCATAGCCCCATATCCGGTCCTGCATCGCCTGCTTATCGGATGGCATTGGGGGAATATAGGTCGTTTTTTCAAGACTAAACCGCTGGTTTGCCTGCCCCGATTCCTTTCCAAGCTGTATATTTGCTCCGTTTACGGCAGTAGAAGGTGATACTTCTAAGACCAGACTGCTATCCAGCAATGAAGCAAATACAAATCCGGCATTGCCCCCATATTTGACAACCCATTTCTGAGCTGCGCTACCATTCCATGTATATTGTTGGATATTTGCGCCAGCATAGGCCTTGGCCTCGGGGACATCTAAAGCTTTCCCATTTGCCGCATTGATTATTCGGTACGAACCATCATTGTTCTTATATACATTCCATTTCTGTGCACCGCTATTGTTCGAAGCCCAAATCTGAATGTTGGCGTCATCAGATGATGACCCGCCGGATACATCAATAACCTGCCCATAATTAGAACCAGAATGAATGGCATAAGTAGCCCCCACCAAAGGTTCGGTCGACTCGAAGAAGAATCTTTGGGCATCTGTTCCATTGGCTCCATAGATTTGGATGTTTGCACCATTTGAGGTTGACGCACCGGAAACGTCCAGCACTTTAGCGGTTGCAGCATTTTCAAGAACTACTCCACCAAATGCCGAAATGGACGGTATCCAAATCATGCTTTCAGCAGCGCTATCGAAGGACTTCTGACATACGTTCGATCCGTCCACTGCCAAAAACTTGCCAGAGCAAACAGACTCAATACGATAAGCATTAGCGCGTCCTGCCACTCCTTCGATATTCCATTTCTGGGCAAACGTTCCATTTCCGTCATACAGCTGTACATTTGCGCCTTCGGCAAAAGAACCGTTCTCGACATCAAGAACTTTGCTCGACGCTATAGACGAAGAGATGCTGACAAGCCCTTCAGGCAAAAGGTTATCACGCCTAATTAAACCGAAAGTCGAAAGGGGGCCATCGGCTTCGTTGCACCCAACAAGCGGATTGCCACTATCCCGAGAAGAACATCCCAGCTTTAATCCGTTGGCCTTGCAGGTAAAGCAATACGCGCCATTTCCGCTATCAACAATCGAGAATAGCTGTTCGTCACCGTTCGACACAGGCATCTGGCAAACTTGTATTCCAGGAACAACGCTGCCATATCTAAAAGTAATAGCATCCCCAGAGTTAGCAGAAAGTATCCTGTAATAGCCGTCAACATATTCAAACCTAAACAGCTGCGCAAGGGTTGAATTATCGCTATAAAGCTGGATGCCAGCCCCTTGCTCCCTCGAGGCGCCCTCAACATCAACCCTCAGCGAATTCTGACAGGACGGAGCCATTTCAAACCAACCGTCAAACCCCAAATTCGAACAAGGCGGAACCTCTTCGTGTGAAACGGGATATAGGCTGAAGCGCTGGTTCGATCCGCCGGACGACTCCCAAAGCTGTACCTTCGCGCCATCGGCCGTCGACCTTCCAGTCAGGTCAAGGACCTGCGACGGAGCCGCCGCAGAACAGATTCTCAGACCGTCGCCATCCCGGGAAACGATCCAACGCTGCGCCAGGGTGCCGTTGGGCGAATATTGCTGAACTGCCGTGCCGTTCGACGCAGACCCGCCCGCAGCGTCGAGCACCTTGGAGGACCCCACGTTGGTAATCGTGTAGAACCCCGTCTCATCGTCGTAGGAGAAGGCGAACCGCTGGGCCTGCGTCATGTTGGACCCGTACACCTGGAGCCTTGCGCGGTCGGACGACGAGCCCCCCTCGATGTCGAGGACCTTTGAGGGGTCGGCAGCGGACGAAACGACGTAGACGCCATCGGCGACCGTGCGCTCCGCCTTGGCGGAGGACACCTCAAAGGACTGCGCATCCGTCCCGTTCAGGGTCCACGACTGGACGTTGGCCCCATCGGACGTTGACCCGCCAGTCAAATCAAGAGCCAGGCCATTCGCCTTGCACACAAGCAGGTATCCGCCGTTGCCATCCTCGCGGACAGCCCATTTCTGTGAGTCGCCGCCGTAGCCGGACCATTGCTGCACGTTGGAGCCAGGCACGAGGTTCCCGTCGGCGACGTCGAGCACCTTGCCGGACTTGAGGCAGGTTATCGTATAGAACCCGTCGTCGCCGCACTCAAATCGGAACTTCTGGTTCGCAGCGCCGGTAGAGGTCCAAAGCTGCAGGTTCGCGCCATCGGCCGAAGACGCATCGGCGACATCGAGCACCTTGGAGGAATCGCCTTTCGCGGCCACCGTGTAAACGCCGTCCGCAATGGTGCGACCGCCCTCGACCTCAGGAGAAGTGGACAGCAGGCTGAAGCGCTGGGCATCACTTTCGTTTTCCTTATAGAGGGAGATGGGAGTGCCGTTTGCCGTGGACGCAGCCGCCACGTCTAAACAATATGAATCGTTAATCGCAGGCTTAACGACAACCGTACCGTTAGCAGCTCCCTGAATTATCCATAGCTGAGAGTCATCGTTCACATCAATATCCCGCAAGACAACATTAGAGCTATAGCAATTGCCCGACTTCGAGAGACCTAGATATTTAGATGTCGTTTTCGTCTTTATCCTATAACAGTGAGTTAGAGCATCACGCTCAAAGATAAGTCTTTGATTCTCTTTCATGGAAGACTCGCTGAGAATAAGCGCAGACGTCGAAGCGGAGCCGAGGCCGCTACACTGAATTACGCTCCTATCCGAAAGCTTTGATTGAATCAGGTACTCACCATCTTGTATATCAGCAGAATTGGAAGTCGATAACTCCGCAAATCGATCTTCGATATTGAACTGTCCAATCTTTCGGCTTCCCTCATAATCGAAGTTCATATCAACTCGACCATCAATACCGTCAACATGCCCCGATGAGGTGTACTGCCATATGCTGTAATTGCCTTTGTAAGTACAGCTCGAATTGTATTGAGCTACCCATTTCTCCCAATTGCCAAAGCAAGAATCAGTGAGATAATTCGTCCACCAATTGGTATTTGCGTAAACGCCTGGAGTGTATCCTGCCGCTGCAATTTTGCTGCAGAAAGTCTGGGCCAATGCTCCCATACCGTGATTTTGGACAACAGAAAGCTGACAGTTGTCTTCAAGGTCATAATATACGGGATAAGAAGGGTTATGCCCCTTCAGGCGCTGAAGTACAAAGTCGGCTTCCGTTGAAGCATGAGATGCGGTTTCTGCGTAGGAATAGACATAAACACCATACGGGATGCCAAGTCGTTCGCATTCGGAAACATTGCGTTCCCATTGGTAATCCGAACGCCCCCTACCATTGTCGTGGATGAATCCTATACGAAGAATGGCGAAATCAACGCCGTCTGCTTTGACCTTATCCCAATCAATGGTTCCATTATGTTCACTGACATCGATACCACTACGTACAGCAGTCTTTCCGGCCCGCGAAGAATCGTTGGAATACATATCTACGCCATTGCTGTCATCTTGAACTGTTAACACGCCATTCGTATAACGCCAACTGTTCTCAAGGTCGGAATCTTCTTGACTGGAAGTGGCGCTTTGAACGTCCTGAGAGCCATCCGAGTCGGAACCATTACCCAACTTAGCTGAATCTAATTCGGGGGAATTCGACTCTCCAGCTTCATTAGAATTCGAAGGCACCGTTTCAGAGCCCGAAGTGGATTCGCCGGCATCGCCCTGATCGACAACCACAGCTTTACCATTAGCATTTTCTTCCGGCCCTTGGTCGGGAGACGCAAATGCCGTTACCGGAAGTAATCCGGTTATCAACACAAGCGAAAAGAAGATATTGACCAGCTTTTTTGCAGCAGGCATAAACAATCCTTCCTTTTGTTATCCTTTCGTCACATAATACACAAAACCGCTCTTACCAATCGCGCAACAAATGCAGAAGGCAAAACCGACCTTAAGCTTGTAACGAGACACATATAACGATGCCTCGGCCAACAGTTCATATTCTTCTTCTGTAAAATAGCAACCGATAAACCATCATCAGAAGAAAGCATCGCCGATGTCCCAACTTAAAAAACTTCTCCCCGTTTCATCTCGGTCCTTCCGCGCCATGGAAAAGTATCTTGTTGAGCAAAACCAAATACTCAAAGATGAACTTTCAGCAATCAGGGAACAGCAGAATCGCCTCTTTGCGCGCATCGAGCAGGCCGACTTCGGAATCAATGGCAATCTCAACGCCAAATATGACGCTCTTGATACATCCCTGAAAACAGAGGCGGAGCGCAATAAGCTTCGAATGGAGGCGCTCCTCAGAAACGCATACCCTAACGACACTCCCGCCGAAACCAGGAGAAGGATTTTCTCGCTGCTTCCTGAAGCAGAAGGAAATACCCGCATCATGCAAAAAGCCAACGCTCGACTTATGTTCGAGCTGGATGCCATCTGCTCGCAAGCACGCTTACCCTACTGGACCGCTTACGGCTCCTTGGTTGGTACGCTTTCAAGGAATAGCTTCATTCCCTGGGATGACGATATAGACATCTGCATGATGAGGGAAGATGCAGAAAAACTCGCATCTATCTGTTCAAATGATCCCGATTTTCAGCTCACTCTCGTATACGACAGCTATGTTTTCTGCAAACAACTTCGATTCAGTAGCCGAGATGAGAATATTCCCTGTTTTGTAGATGTCTCAATATGGGATTGGGCCGCCACTCCAAAAAAGGTCAAGGACGACCAGCTAAGAAACCTTCGCTTAGAATTGATGGACATGTTCGCTTCCGAAATGAAGGACTTCCCCTACTGGAGCGAACGAAAACTCCTCTTTTCTCCGAACAGCGGCTCTATCGCACAGTGTATTCCCATCGAAAGAAAAGACCAAGACGATAAAGCAGCAAAAAAAGAAATCGACCGTATCGAAAAGCTGTTTTCAACCTATCAAGAAAAAGCTTATGACGCAGGAATACTCTGCGCTAAAGACAACGCAACTGCCGTAGCATACGGGCTCGACAATATCTACGATGCCCCATGGCGCAGAATTCTCTGGCCGAAAACTATGATGTTCCCGCAGAAAAGGCACCCTTTTGAAAACGGCGCCATCAATGTGCCAAACGATGCCTACGCTGTTGCCGACGAGTGCTATCCCGGATGGCCCTACCTTCCAAATGACATTCTGGGGCACAATCACTTTGCTGAAAATGCATTCAACGATGAGGCCACGAAAGAAGCGCTCTTACAGTTTATTGAAAACTAGTTCCGCATACACGCTTTTGCCAAAAGGCTTTTGTCCAAATCGTTGAATCGGGATTTGTCGCCGACAAATCCCAACTTTCCCTTTTGGGTTTTTAGGTAGTTGATTCCATGGGCGACGCTGTCGAGGTTCTGAGGGTCCTCTAAAACAACAAGAGCTCTATTTTTTGCAGCATATGCAGCCACCGCTACGGCATCCTGTGGATACCAAATTGAAGTCACGAGCAGCGCCTCTGTTCTCATGCGCTCGCTTATCCAGGCATTGACCTTCTCGTTGGCGTCATACGGCCCATCGCCAACGAAACGAGTTAAGGACCCTTCACTCTTAAAAATCGGGCCAAGGGCCTCTTCCGTAAAGGATTTGTAGCCGCTTACAACCAGAACCTCTTTCGCGCTGATAGACGCCTCTTCCATCCAGGAGGGAATATCGTCAAATGCATCCTTTACCAATACAGGACAATTGTTTGCATAGAGATAAGGAGAAAGTGACACTAGATCCCCGACGCAGCCATCGTAAGTCAAGGCCACGGAATCGCTCCACATAGAACGTTTTAGTCCGTATTCGTACACGTGCTGCGAGAGGTCGTTTGCGTTTACGGACTCGATCACCTCAATGTTTGCTTCCGGCAATGCAGAACGCAGCTCCCGGACAAGTATCTCCATCGAAAGATTCCCACCATTAGCGACAATCACCTCGCTCGGGTTAAGTCGGGTAAGCTCCTGCGATGTCGCATCGGGAATGTTTTCATTCTGAAGAAGAAGGATCGGTGCATCGAGAGCACCTGCTAGGCTGCCGAGAATTAGAGGCGCCATCATTTGCTCGCCAGAAACCAATACCGCAGATTCCGCCCCCTCCGGGAACGTCTTATTTGCCAACTTCGCCGCAATGCCGTAGCGCGTGTCGGCCTCGATTGACTCGATACCGCTCATGTCGGGCTTTTTCGGGTCCTGCAGCGTCTCGAAAACAATCTGCTCGGATTCCTTGCTGCCTACGTGGCCGCCCAGCACGCGATATGTCTGACACACTTCGTGTGCGGTGCCGGCCATACGCAAGTGGCCCTTCTCGATCCATACCGCCTTGTTGCACAGACGCTCAATCTGGTCGTTGTTGTGCGAGACGATAAGCACCGTCACGCCGTGCTCTTTGATCAGCTTGGTAATGCGGTCTTCACACTTCTTCTGGAACATGAAGTCGCCCACGGAAAGCACTTCGTCCACGATAAGAATCTCGGGCACGATAACCGTCGCAATGGCAAAGGCAATGCGCGCCACCATGCCGGAAGAGTAGTTCTTCATGGGCATGTCCAGGAATTTTTCCACCTCGGCGAATTCCACGATGTCGTTAAAGTTTTCCTCGATGAACTGCTTGGAATAGCCCAGCAACGCGCCGTTCAGGAAGATGTTCTCGCGCGCGGTAAGCTCCATGTCGAAGCCGGCTCCCAGCTCGATGAGCGGCGCAATGTTGCCGTTCACGGTGCACGTGCCCTTGCTGGGCTCAAGCACGCCCGCGATGATCTTCAAAATGGTGGACTTGCCCGAGCCGTTCGTGCCCAAAATGCCGAACACGTCGCCCTGCTTCACCTCGAACGAAACATCGTCGAGCGCGCGGAACTCTTTAAAGCGCAGCTCGCGCTTGGCGGCGGCAATCACGTATTCCTTGATGCTGTTCAGCTGCTCGCTGGCCATGTTGAATATCATGGACACATGGTCCACCTTGATCATGGTTTTCTTCGACGAATCGTCGGCGAGGTCGGATTCGATTTCCAGAACGCTGGTGTTCACGTTTTCGGGCATGTTCGTTCCTTAAACGTACAGGATGAATTTCTTTTCGGTTTTCTTGAAAATAAGCAGGCCGATGACAAACGCAGCCACTGCCATGCCAAGGCACAGCAGGTTTTCCTGCAAGCCGGGCACCGTGCCCGAAAGGATAAGGTCGCGGAAGTAGCTTACGTAGTGGTACATGGGGTTGTACTGCATGAAGGGCATAGCCCAGTCAGGCAGGATCTCAACCGGGTAGAACAGCGGCGTGGCGTAGGTCCACGCGGTGATCACGACGCCCCACAGGTGGCAGATGTCGCGGAAGAACACCGAGAGCGCCGAAAGCGCCATGCCAACGCCCGCGCTGAACAGCACCACATAAAGAAGGAGCAACGGCAAAGCGGCAAGGCTTACGTGGGGCATAACCTGAAAGAAGATCATTACCGCGGCAACGGCGATAAGCGAAATACAGAAGTTCACTAGCTGGAACAGCACTTTTTCCAGCGGGAATATGAGCTTTTCAATGCGGATCTTCTTGATAAGCGAGGAAGATTCGATGATGGAATTCATGGCGCCCGAGGTGGAGTCGGCCATGAGCGCGAACATGACGTTGCCCAGGATTACGTACAGCGGGTAATTCTCGATGCTGAACTTGAAGAACGTGCTGAATACGATGGAGAGCACGATCATCATAAGCAGCGGGTTCAGCACCGACCACAAAACGCCCAGGGCGCTGCGGCGGTACTTGAGCTTGAAGTCCCTGGATACGAGGGACGTGATGGTAAACCAATTTCTTCTGGCATTAGCGCTTGAAAACAGCTTTGGCATTAATGCGGTTCCTTATCGTTTCACGGTGCGGGCAGGCGCTTCGTTGCGCCTGAGGCTCTCACCCAGAATTATCACGATGTTTCATTGTATAGGGTATTTGGACGCAGTTGCCAGCCTGCAACCAAGCTGCACGGTTTTTGCGGAAAATGACGCAGGGAGCAAGTCGTTGTTTTCAGACATCTTCTCTTCTATCCGGAAAATGCACTGATTAATTTCCAGAAAGAGCGTACTTCAATAACCTACTGCTCTATCCCATCCTCCCCAAATCCAGCGAGTAGAACCGCTGCCTGCCTTTGCGCGTCTCGCGCAAAAAGCCCAGCTCCTTGATGCGCTTGCGCTTCTTCGCCATAGTAGGCTCGGACATCCCCGCTGCCACGCACAATTCTTCAGTGGTTGCGCCGTTTTCCGAGAACAACGTAGCCTGCGCCAGGATGAACGCTACACGCCACAAGCCGGCGTCCTCTTCTTCCGTTGTGATAGCGCGGTTCACTGCATCAACGGCATCGGCTAAGTCGCTCTGCTTTTCCCGCAGCGAATCCAACATGCTCTCCATCGCATCCACCACAAGCTCAGAAAACGAGATGACGAACGGCGTCAAATCGCCCCTGTTAAGCGGATGTTCGCAAATCGAAAAGCCCTTGTAGTACTTCTCGATCCTTTCCTTCACCGAATACGACAAGCGGTATCCAACAATAGGATTGAAGTTATGCGAAAGTACATAACTGCTGATAAACCTATTGGTACGCCCGTTTCCATCATAAAACGGGTGGATATAGGCGAACATAAAATGAAACACCGAAACACGCACCAGGGCAGGGATACCGTCATCGCCAAGAATCGACTAAAAATTACAACGAATTTTTAGTCGATTACCGCATATCTGAGAGATAGACCAAAAAATCGCCCGATATTTTGGTCTATTCACGCAATTTACGGCAATAGACCAAAAATCTTTGGTGTATTTTCGCTAATTACAGGGGAGCGAACGGCACGTTGAACCTTATTCCCGCTCCCGCCATAGCCGAAACGATGGAGCTACCTCTTCCGCTTGCTTTCTGCAATAACGTCTTCGATGGAAGCATATTGCTTCTGGGCAAATAGGTTGGCGAAATCCCGCTCGCAATGAAGAGCGAAAGCGATGTTCACCAACGACGCGAGCGATATTTGATACAGGCGCTCGAAGCGTTTGATTGAACCCAGGCTAACGCCTGACTTTTCGGCAAGCTGCGCCTGCGTAAGCCCTTGCTCTTTGCGACGAGCAGCTACACGATGAGCAATGTCAGCCAGAACTTCGCCTGGCAATTGATGTTCGAGGATGTTTATCATGGTTAATATGTTAGCTAAAACCAGGATATCTTCAATGATTTAGCTAACATATTAACCGTAAACTTCAATGAATAACACCCTGGTGGCGCTATCGTAGCAGCCTAATGACAATTTCCCCGCAAAAGTTCGCCATAGAGAAGCCCAAGCGAGCTTGCTCAACCCAAATGCGCACGTTATGCCACCGCATTTTGTGCAAACCGCTAATTAAAGACCCTAGTTTGTACAAAATGATTGCTATTTCGTACAAACTACCAAGCAATTCGTACTAATTAGTTCTTACTTGGTACAAATTGAGCGCTAATTCGCGATTTTGATTACCAATTAATAGGCAATTCGTGCAGATTGCGAATTAGTTTGTACGAATCGCCATTCAAGATTACGAATTAGCACTTCTCGAACTACTAATTTGTAATCTTGCAACAACAAAATAGGGCAGGAAGAAATCATCTCTTCCTGCCCTATTATCAAAACGAACGCGCCCCTCCTGGGGCCATGGCGCGAAAACCGCCTTACTTCCCCACCGCCTTCAGCGCAGCTTTGGGGCCGGCTATCAACAGATAAAACAGGCCCTTCTTCATAGGCGTTGGGTCGTCGGGGAAGAACTGCTCGAAGCGCTTGGGGTGCTGCATCAGGTAACGCAGGCACGCGTCTTGATGATCCTTGAAAAGCGAGCGATCGTACGCTCCGTTCTTGAAGCCCTGGCGCAAGTCCTTCTGCATAACCGGCACAAATTCGCGGCGCTGCTCAGGCGCCAGACGCGCAAAATTCCACATATAGCTGTCGTATCGCAACCTGAACAGCACTTTCTCGAGCATCTCACGCTGCGGGTCGTGCTTGATGAAACGCTCGGCCATCTCGAATTCCTTGCACACGCACATCACTTTCTGCACGTCGTTCACGGAAGACGCCTCGTTGTCTTGGCGATAGTGCAGAATGGGGGCTTCGCTCATAGCAACTTTCTGCGCCGAGACCCACACTTTGAACTGGAAACCCAAATCCTGGAAGCTCGCCCCCGCCGTTTCCAGGAAGCGCACGCCGCATTCGTTCAGCATTTCGCGGCGATACAGCGCCGACCAAATGGAGGGAATGCTGTAGAACACCTCGCTCTTTTCGCGCGGGCTGAAGGGCGCCGCGGCCATATCGGGCGTGCAAACGTTTATAAGCTGGTTGCGCTCTTTCGGCGTGCTCCAGTAGAACCAGTAGTTGGCTTTGGCCACGTCAACGGGCGTTTCCGCTCTCTCGGCATTGCCTCCATTGGCAGCCCCAGAACCGTCGCTATGTCCCTCGAGCTCGGCATTTTCGCTCGCCTTTGCGTTTTCCGCGGCGGGCGCGTCCGACCCAGCCGCAGCACCAGTTGATGCGCTTGCGCCTGCATCAACGCCCGCGTCATTCGCGCCCTTCGCCAGGCCGTACAGCAGCTCGAGCGCATTCGGCTCAAAGAAATCGTCCGGCTCCAAAATGCCGATATACTCGCCGCGCGCCGTGTCGATGCCCAAATTCATCGAGGCGCCATAACCGGAATTGTCCTTGTCGATCAAGCGAAAGCGCTGGTCATTCGCCATGTAACGCTTAATGATATCCAGCGAGCCATCGCTGCTGCCGTCGTTGATGCACAGCACCTCGAAATCGGTGAACGTCTGCGCCAACAGCGAATCGAGCGCCTGCTCCAGATAGCGCTCGGTGTTGTAGATGGGCACCAAAACGGAAACAGCCGGCGCCGGCCCCTCGGGCGCCGGGCTGATCTTCGCGCCCGCACGCGCCGCGGCGCAGCGCTGAGCCTGCAGCGAAAGCCTGTTGCCCTTCTTCTGACCAGCGGCCCCCTGCTTGCCGGCGCTCCCCTTCGCACCAGCGGCCCCCTGCTTGCCGGCACCGTTCGCCTTCTTCTTAGCCATGCCAATCCCCTCTCTTATTAATTAGTAGAAAGTATAGCGTTGCATGAGGCCGCCATCTGCGTTGAGCAGAGACGATATGCAGATTTCAGGGCACTTGAATTTCCATTCAGAAGGAAGCCAGGATTCACAAGAGCGCAAGCCCCTCAGGGCAACAACGAAGAAAAGCCGGCGGGTAGCGCCCAAGGTTATTCACCCTGCAAGAAATGCAACCCGTAACCTAACCGCCATTCGCAATGACATAGAATCGGAGGAAAGGAATTGGTGGGCCAGAACCGGTCGCCCAAACGGGTGCGAGCCACGGCAACCAGCACCCAGGCAACACAGAAAAGGCCCGGGCAGCCCGCCAAAAAGCGTCCAAAAGGAACTGTCCCTTTTGGGCACTCGCCACTTAAGGAGGCTGTTATGCAACTTGGATTCATCGGATGCGGAAACATGGCAAAGGCCATGATCAAGGGCATCATCGCAAGCGGCGCCGTCGCGCCCGCCGAAATCTACGGCTCCAACACCTCGGCCGAGCATGCCGCCGCCGTTGCCGAGGAGTTCGGCATCAACGCCGGCACCAGCAACATCGCCGTTGCCGAAAACGCCGACATCCTGTTCCTTTCCGTAAAACCCTACCAATACGAAGCCGTTATCGCCGAAATCCGCGAAACGGTGCGCCCCGAGCAGACCATCGTCACCATCGCGCCCGGCAAGACCATCGCCTGGCTGGAGCAGCAGTTCGCCGCACCCGTGCGCATCGTGCGCACCGCGCCGAACACGCCCGCTCATTTGCTCGCCGGCATCACCGCCTACTGCCACAACGAGCTGGCCACGCCTGAAGACGTCGCCACCGTCGAATGCCTGCTCGCCAGCTTCGGCACCACCGTTGAGCTGGAAGAA
>ULWI01025862.1_pt1 | contig 12723 bp, 5 predicted proteins | sample 1960301 | NCBI WGS metagenome assembly ULWI01 (sample SAMEA4835811, study PRJEB28245) | human gut metagenome | biome: gut microbiome; material: fecal sample | place: Denmark | collected 2008 | reverse complement strand
GTCTTTCATGTCTTTTGTTAATTTTTCACAATTCAATTTAGGTTTTCATGAGTTTTGCAATTGTCTATATCTATATCATTAACCCCGATGTATATGCAGTTTACCATAGATAGGGATCAATTCCAAGCTTTTGCAGTTCCTTATAAATACGTGCAACAGGAAGTCCGACCACATTATTGTAGTCACCTTCGATTCCCTCGATATAGATTGCACATTTCCCCTGGATTCCGTATGCTCCAGCCTTGTCCATCGGTTCTCCGGTCGCCACATAGCGGTCGATTTCAAGTTCCGACAACGGTTTCATGGTAACTTCTGTTTTCTCGTAAAAGGTATGTGCGCCCGCTCGTCCATTTTTGTCCAAAAACACAAACGTAACGCCTGTATACACAGCATGTTTTCTTCCCGACAGAAGCGTGAGCATCCGTTTTGCATCCGCTTCATCCTTCGGCTTGCCAAGGATGGTATCATCACATGCAACGACGGTGTCTGCCCCAATCACCAGGATATCCTGCGGTGTCATGAGTTCCCCATGTCCGCTCTCATATGTTTTTACCATTGCTGCGACCTCTGTCGCTTTCTGCTCGGAAAGCTCCATCACAACCTCCTCCGGCACACTTTTTGAGATAACCTCTTCTCCTTTTGCCGGGCAGATTTCAAATTCCAGTCCGATCTGTTCTAACAATTCTTTTCTTCTCGGCGAAGCCGAGGCAAGTATGATCTGTCCCATTTTTTTCTCCTGTTATAAAGTGATCAATTGCTCTAGTGAGAATGAATAAATCAAAATTTCCTTCACTTTGAGCTTTCGTGCGGCAAAAACCTGCTCCAACGCATCCGCATAAAGCTTTAACTGTGTTGCATAGCGGTCGATGAGTTCCTTTGCCTGCTGCACACGGTCGGTCTTATAGTCAAGCAGGACGATTCCGTCTTTCTCGATCCAGAATACATCGATGATTCCCTGAATTAAGGTTAAGTCCTCCTCATGACGGACTTTTTTCTGTTCTTCCTTTTCCTGATCGCTGTCTGTTTTTTCGTAGATGTTCTCACAGGAATCCGTGTTACTGTCCGCTCCGAAACCATAGTTTTCCAGCTCTTCTTCCGTAAATCCCATGACAAATGGTTTCTCACGGTAAAGTGCTCCCCCGCGCTGTGCGAGAGCCATCCGCTTTCCTGTTTCCGAGGAAACAAAATCTGCCACAGTCTGCTCTTTCACAAGTGCGCGCATATCCGCAGTGATCTTCTCCTCTTTTTCCATAGCCTCCATCTGTTCATGTACACTTTTTTCTGAGGCAAAATCGTAGCACTCCATGACGCGGTGTACTGCGGTTCCTCTCAACGCACCACGGTTTGGTGTTTCCTGTTCCACACTCTCCTCTCTCTGGATAAAAAGAGGGATCGTTGGTGTCACAGGTTCTTCCAAAAATGCCGGGACCGTCTCCTCCTGTTCTGCCTCAAACCGTTCACGCATCGCACGGTGCTTTAATTCGGATACGGAATATTTGTTTTTCCTCAAAACGTCAACCTGATATGGATAACGCTGCGAAAACCGCTGTTTTAACTGTCCAACCAGCTGTGTGTCCGCCGCTTCAATCTCTTCGATCCGCTCTGTCAGATCTTCATTTTGCTCTAACTGGTTTTCCACTTCATTTAAGACAAGTTCTGCCGCTTCCACAATCCGGATCGGGTATTTATCCCCATAGGAAAGCACTGCCGGAAGTATCCAGTCCAGATAACCGGAAGCCCCTTCTCTTGTAAGGTAGGAAAGCGGTCTGTCTGCTGCTTTCGAAAGATTCGCCTGCTGTCTGTAAAATTCCAGTTTTTCGGCTGCATCTTTTAAGGTTCCGGTGAGAATGAGCTTTTCTTTTGCACGGGTTAAGGCAACGTAAAGTACACGAAGTTCCTCGCCGAGATTTTCCAGATCGATCTGCTTTGCAATCGCCTTCTTTGCGATAGTCGGTGATTTGATACGCAATTTTCCGTCCATGTAGTCAAGACCAATACCAAGTTCCGGGTGAAGCACCATTTTGCTCCGTGTGTCCTGTTTATTGAAATTTTTGCCCATACCGCTCACGATCACAATCGGGAACTCAAGACCTTTGCTCTTATGGATACTCATAATTCGGACAACGTCCTCGTTTTCCCCGACCATGTCTGCCTCACCGAAATCCACATCATATTTTTGCAGTTCATCAATGTAACGCACAAAGTGAAATAGTCCCTTGTAACTCGTTTTCTCGTAGGCTGCGGCTTTTTCCAAAAGCATGTTTAAATTCGCCGTTCTTCTGTTTCCTGCCGGCATTGCCGCCACATAATGACCGTATCCGGTCTCGCGCAGGATGATCTCGATCAGCTCATGGATCGGAGTGTCCGGGACGAGCTGCCGTAATTGCCTGTATTTTTTGTAAAATTTGAGCAATTTCCGGTGAGCGGTTATCTCTATATGATTTTCTGTTTTCCCATCCGCGTTTCTTCCCTGCTTCTGATCTTCCTCTGAATTTGAAATTTCTATTTGCCCGCCCTCTTCATAAAGTCCTTCTGCCAGTTCGAGCACCGCTTCATGAAAAGGCACACTGCCATCTTCAAGCCTTAACACCGCAAGCTCCTCATCAGTAAGCCCTGCCATCGGCGAGCGGAGTACTGCCGCCATCGGGATATCCTGCCTTGGGTTATCCAAAAGCCTCAGCATGGACAGCACCGTCTGTACTTCCACCGTTGAAAAATATCCGGTCGAAGAAACCGTGTGCGCCGGGATTCCATTCTCGTTCAACACTTCCACAAGGGAATCCGCCCAGCCGGACAGACTGCGGAGCAAAATTACAATATCGGAGTAACGTGCCGCCCGAAGTGTTCCGGCTGCCTTGTCCGTGACCGGCTGCGTTTTCATCAGATGCTTGATTTCTTCTGCCACAATTTTCGCTTCCAGTGTCTTTTTATCCGTAAGTTCGGTGTCCTCCAATAATTCGTCGTTGCTGTCTGCAAGCAGGATCTCCGGGATGAAGTCCGCGCTGACAGGATAGCTTGCCCCCGGATACAGTGCAGCCTCCGCATCATACTCCACATTTCCAAGACTCCGCGCCATAATTTTATAAAAAATATCGTTTGTGCAGGTCAAGACTTCCTCTCTGCTTCGGAAGTTTTTGTGCAGGTCGATACGCTGCGTGGTGCTCTCTTCCAGCGAATAGGAATCGTATTTTTTCATGAAAAGTTCCGGTCTTGCGAGACGGAACCGGTAAATACTCTGCTTTACATCCCCGACCATGAAAATATTATTTTCCCCACGCTCCTCTCTGGAAATGGAGCGAAGCAGTGTCTCCTGCACTTCGTTGCTGTCCTGATACTCGTCGATCATGATCTCCTCAAAGGTATCCCGGAACTCTTCCGCAGTCTTTTTCGCCTTCTCCGTCTCCTCATCCACAAGGATCTGCAATGCAAAATGTTCCACATCATGGAAATCCACCAGATTTTTCCGGCGTTTTGCGGCTGCAAACTCATCTGCAAACTGCTTTGTGAGACGGACAACCTCCTCTAACATCGGCTCCGTGCGCTCTAACTGCTCGATCATCATCTCCGGCGAACAGAAAAAATATTGTTTGCAGAGTTTTTTCACCACATCCTTTGCCTGCTCCCTGAGACTTTTCACCAGCTCTAATTTATCAGGATCTCCCTCAAACCCTCTGCTGCTCGCAAGTCTGTCGTATTTGATATCGGAAAGCTCCCCGGACAGTTCACAGAAAGAGGTTAGTCTTGACAAACCCTCATATTTTTCCAGATCACTCTGCACTGCTTTCTCGTACATATCCGGTCCGTCATCCTGCTGTGTAATTGCAAGCGCCTGCTTTAAGAGCTGTTCACAGTCTTTTAAGACAAAACAGATATTTTCCGTGAGCGGAGCAAGCCATTCTGCGCGGTCTAACTCCTCCCTGGTTTCGATGCGGTAGGCTCCCACAAACGAATCCAGCCATTTTTCCGGCCACGGATAACTTCTGGAAAACTCATATAACTGAAGGATCATCTCATTTAATGCAACATCGGTTCTTCCCGAAGCATAGCCCTCCACAAAATCGGAAAATGCTTCCGAAGGCTCCTCATAATTTTGTTCCAAAACTCTGCCAAGAACATCCTCGCGCAGTAATTTTAACTCACCCTCATCCCCGATACGGAAATTCGGTTCCAGATCGATCTCATGAAAATGATTGCGCACCACATACAGACAGAAGCTGTCGATGGTCGTGATCTGTGCATTGTGAATCAGGGTCAGCTGCCTTAACAGATGCTCATTCCCCGGCTGTTCGTCTAACGCTTTCTCAATCGCATTTCCGATCCGCTCCCGCATCTCTGCCGCTGCCGCATTGGTAAACGTCACGATCAGCAGATGGTCAATGTCGACCGGATGATTTTTGTCTGTTATGATTTTCACGATCCGCTCTACTAAAACAGCGGTCTTTCCAGAACCTGCTGCCGCAGATACCAATATATTTCGATTTCTTAAGTCAATGACCTGCTGCTGCTCTGTGGTCCATGAAACTCCCATATTTCTCACTCCTGTTATTTACTGTTCCTGCTTTTCGTTTTCCATACGCTTTAATATCTCGTCCGCGCTGTCAAATTTTTCCAGTTTATGATAGGAATAACCCGGCATCCGGGTGTCAAAACCGCAGACGGTATGGTATGGACAGTAATCACAGCCACTTTTTCCGTCCAGCGAGTATGGATGAATCGAAATATCTCCGGCAAAGATTTTTTTCCCGGTCTCTTTGATTTTCTCCTGTACATAATCAGACATCACAGAAAAATCGTAAGTACTGGCAACCTTGGAAGATGCTTTTAAGCTTCCGTCCGTTTTTTTTCCGATTGGGATGACCGAAGAATTTCCGGCAAAATCTGAATCCATCGCCTCATAGATTTCCGGATCATCGTTCACCAGACCATTTAATTTTAACTGCTCCAAAACGCTGTTTCGTATTTCTGCCTCTGTCTCATTTCCAAGTCCGTCTACTATCGGATTTTGAATGTGATAGTAGAAAATACCCGCCGGTTCCGCTTTTTTGCCCGGATGGCGTTTTTCCTCTAATTCCAATGCCGCATTCATATAGACCACAAGCTGTAATTGCAGTCCGTGATACAGATTGACGAGTGAAAAACTCGTGTTTCCCGATTTATAATCAATAATCTTCACATAAACTTTATCCGACGTCTCGTAAGTGTCCACACGGTCAATCCTGCCGAGCAGGTTCATTTTTTCCTCATCACTCAGCTGAAAACGGATGGCGTCCAATTTATCTGCCCGCGAAAAGGACACCTCAAAATCACTCGGCACAAATTTTCCCTTCTGGATCTGGGTGGTAAGTGCCCACACCGTGCGCTTGATGGTCTGGCGCATCCGACCGGTCAGGTAACGGTTTCTCACGTTCTCAAACGCTCCGGCATTTTTGCACCCGGCAATCGCGTCATTCATGCTCTCCTCTATAAATGTCTCCTGCACATCCTCCGGGATGTTAAACCAGGTGTACTCTGATTTTTCCACACGTCTGGAAAAATGTTCAAGCGCATCATGGTAAATATTTCCCATGTCCACGCTTGCAAACTCTAAAAGCTGACGCTCCTTTAGGCGTAAACCGTAATTCAGATAATGCGCGTAGGCACACGCCGCAAAACGCTCCAGTCTTGTGACGCTGTTCTCCAACACGGTTCCATAAAGTGCCTGCGTCACTGCGTGGCTGATTGGCTCATCGCTGTGCACTTCGTAGGCAGTTTTTAAAAGTTTTTCCGTTTCCGGCTTCCACTCGGAATCTGTGAGGTAGAATTTTGAGAGAGCATTCCATAATTTTCTTTTTTCTACCTGAGAAAAATCAGATGCCCTGTCATTATCCTGCAGTCCCTCCAGGAAAAACGCCATGCTGCTCTTCGGCGTCATGATGCAGTCCGCAGAAGTTGTCTCCTCGATTTCCTCCACCGTTTTCTCCGGGAACATTTTCAAGAGCGTTCCAACAAAATACGACCTTCTAAGTGCTTTTCCGTCCGCATTCACTTTTGAAAAAGTCACATATAAAAAATCAGATGGCTTCGTCACATTCAGATATAGATAAAAGCGCTGGATGAACACTTTTTCACGCGCACCCGGTGCAAGTTCCAGATGACATGCCACCATTTTCTCACGTTCAAACTGCGAGATGATACCTCCGGCATTGCCCGCTTTCGGCACAACACCGTCATTGACACCGATGAAAAATAAGATTTTGATATGGTTCAATCTGGTTCGCTCGATGTCACCGATCGTCACTTTATCATTTCCCGGCGGGATCACGCCGACTCTTGCAGCCTCAAATCCGGCGTCTAAAATATCCGCATACTCTTTGACCGGAAGCACTTCGTCTCCCAGGAAGTCCACAACCTTATCAAACAGATCCATGACAATTTTGTAAATCTGGGCGTACTCTTTCGCCTTGACCTGATTGCCCTGCCGTTCAAATTCCAGTTCTTTTTGTTTTAATTTTTGTTCTATTTCTAATTTTTCAATTAATTCATACAACACAGTGGTCTCGTCACGCACAGTCTTTCCCTGTGTGAACGCTTCCGATAACGGTGCAAAGAAGCCATAAATCTTTTCCCGCACCTCATTCATTTCTGTGAGGTTCTCTTTTTCGGTATCATCGAACACAAACGTCCACTGTTTTTCCCATTTTTTTCTGCCGCGTATCCCTTTGGCAAGCACATAGTTTTCCAGCAGATCGATCTGCTGCTCTGTGATATCGGTCAGACCGCAGCGCAGAAAACGGAACACGCTCTCATAAGAGAAATCAAGTTCCACCACCTCAAGCACCGCACGGATAAACTCGATAAAAGGATGAAACAGAATGGTTCTCGTCTGGTCGAGAAAGTACGGAATATCATACGCTGCAAAAATCTCATCCACATAGTTGTCGTAAAGACTGACGTCCCCGGTCACCACTGCGATATCCTTATAACAGTACTGTTTCTCACGCACAAATTTCGTGATCTCACGCGCCACAAAGTGAAGCTCTTCCCTCGGATTTTTAAGGCTCACGATCCGCAGTTCATCCTCCTTCTGCCGCCATTTATGATAATACGGTCGAAACAGATTCTGCTCCATGAAGTACAGGGATGGAGCATTTTTATATCTGTGATTTTTTCCATCGGATAACACAACAGGCTCCTCCACCGTGACATGAAGTTCCTCTGCCATTTTCATCAGAACCGAAACCGTCTTTTTACTCATGGAAAAAAGTTCCTGCTCGCCCCTGCAATGGTAAAAATCCTCGCCTGCATCCATCGTCACGGAGACAATGATACGCTCTGATAACACTAAAAGTTTTCTAAGAAGCTGATTCTGTATCGGTGTAAAACCGGTAAATTCGTCAAACACAATCACGCTGTCTTTTATAATATTCGAATCCTCTGCGGCATCGCACAATAGCGATAACACTTCCTCAGAGGTGATATACTGCCCTTGCAGATATTCAGAAAAACTGTGATACATGACCGAGATATCCTGCATTTTCAGGCGCAATGTCTCCCCGACATCCTCCGTCTCCAAAAATGTATCCAATTTTTCTGGTGACACGTTATACTGCGTCAGCTCGGAAATGAGGGATTTCACCTCACTGATGTACCCCATCCGGTTTAAGTTACCGCCCAGCACACTTAAGTTTTTCTTCTGCTCCCCTGCAAGCTTGCGGAGCACCAGATTCTTTCCGGTCTCCTCCAACACGCGCAGGTTCTGTTTCCCAAGCTCGTCAAACACACGGTATGCAAGGCGCGCAAAACTTAACACATCCACGTTCATGATAGCATGTGACTTTTCAAGCCGCACAAGCTCGCGCTGTGTCTGCATGGTGAACTGCTCCGGCACAAGCACCAGATAATTTTTCTCCGGATGCTCTGCCGCCTCTTTTAGTATGTTCCTATATAAATAGGATGATTTTCCACTTCCTGAATTTCCGAAAATAAATTGCAGCGACATGTTTTTCCCTAACTTTTTTCAAATTCTAATTTTCGTTTTCTGTTCCTTTTCATAGTACATCATTCTATCTTTTTTGACTAGAATAAAGTTCCCGGCTTATGATGTTTTCCATCAGAAAATTTCTCCAAAAGAATGGAACAAAAAAGCTGCCATACAATCCGGGAATTTCTCCTTTCAGTACGACAGCCGTAATCACTGATCTCTATTTCTGTGCTTTTGTCTTTTTCTTCCGATAACCATTGATGTCATATTTTCTTTCATACTCATCAAAGTATGCCATGTAAGTGTCATTCTTTAACTCGCGGACACTCTTTAAATACTCATGGGTATCAAAATCTGCCGCCTCAAGCTCGATCATGGCAACTGCGATGTTCGAGCAGTGTGCTGCGATTCGCTCCAGGTTCGTCAGCAGATCATTAAACGCAAATCCCTGCTTCATCTCACATTTTCCGGTGCGGAGTCTTGCGATATGACGCAGTTTCAGTTCATCACAGAGGATACCGATCAGTTCGCGGAGTGGTTCTACTTTTGCCGCCATCTCAAGGTCGTCCGCACAGAATGCATCCACCGCAAGACTGACACACTCTTTTACTGCATTCTCCAGCACATCCAGCTCATACTGTGCCTCATCCGAAAATGCAATTTTCTTCTCGTTCAGCTCCGCCGCAACCTCTGAGATATTCACCGCATGGTCGCCCAGACGTTCGAAATCACTCACTGTATGCAAAAACTTGGATACCTGCTTCGCCTGGCTTCCATTCATCTCATGCGTGGACATCTGCATCAGATAGGTTCCCAGCTTATCCTCATATTTATCGATCAGCGTTTCCTTTTCCTGTACCTTATTAAATTTTTCTGTCGAATACACAAGGAACAGGCTTAACGCACGTAAAATATTCTTTCTTGCCTTCTTTGCCATGCCGTTCATCGCAAGATGGCTCTGCGTGATCGCAAGATCCGGGTAAGCAAGGAAACGCTCCTCGAGCAGATCGAAGTCTGCCTGATCCTCCTCGTCCTCTGGCGAATCTTTTACAACAAGATAAACAATTTTTTCAATCCATTTGATAAATGGAAGAAGTACTAAAATCGTTGCCGCACGGAAAACCGTGTTTAACATTGCAATCAGTACCGGGCTCATGGTGGCATTCATAAACGGGAAATGCACCACAGCATTGACAGAATAGAATACAATTGACCAGAACAGCATGCCGAACAGATCGTTAAACAGATAGATCAGGGCTGTTCTCTTACCATTTTTGTTCGTTCCGATCGAGGAGAGCAGAACCGGACAGGCTGCGCCGACACCAATACCCATGGTAATAGGAAGCGCCGCTGCAAAAGTGATCGTTCCACTCATGGACAACGCCTGAAGGATACCGACTGAGGCAGATGCACTCTGCAATACCGCTGTAAATAAAATACCTGCCAGTATACCTGCCGCCGGATTCTTAAACATTGTCAATACATTCACAAAATGCTCGTTATCTTTTAATGGTGCAACTGCCCCACTCATGGTCTGCATCCCCACCATCAGGATGGAGAACCCAAGCATAATGTCACCGACATTTTTAAAGCCGGATTTTTTTACAAACATTTTAAAGATAATACCAATGATCGCCACGATCGCTGAGATAGTCGCCGTGGACAGCAGCTGTGCAATCCCGTTCGAACCGTCAATGTACGACAGACACAAAATCCAGCCTGTCACACTCGTTCCGATGTTAGCTCCCATGATGATACCGATCGCCTGCGCAACCTTCATCATTCCGGAGTTTACGAAGCCGACAACCATAACAGTCGTTGCGGAGGAGGACTGGATGATCGCTGTCACAGCAGTTCCAAGCAGCACTCCTTTCAACGGTGTGTTCGTCAGCTTATAAAGAACCAGCTCCAGCTTATTACCCGCTACTTTCTTCAGTCCGTCTCCCATCAGGGACATACCAAAAAGGAACAGTGCCACTCCGCTGAGCAGCGATAAAATAATAGTAAATGTTGTCATTTGTACTCCTAACCACGTTATACATCCTAACGTATCCCTGTCTGCAATTTTATTTACATACTTTTTACATAATTTTTACATTTAACCGACATTTCTTATTATACTGTACCTCATGGCAAAATCACAATCATTTTATTTCTATTTTAAAATTTTTTACATTTCGCCTAGGAAAATACCGTTTTCAGACAAAATTATTATCACTTTTTTATCTATTCTCATTTAGTGAGAGCAGATTCAGCCTTTTTTGTCTGCACCTCTCCGCTCAATCCCTGTTTTCTTATAGTATTCTGCCTTATCCTCATACATGCGCTTCTCAGCTTCCTGCAGAAGTTCATCCAGATGTGTGTCCGCCCTGTCCTGCCAGATCACTCCCACTGCGATATTTACGTCCTTCTCAGCTGTCAGACACTCTAACTGCCTTATGCGTTCCGCCAACGTGTCCTGATCGATCTGCGCGCACAATACAAGCAGCTCATCTCCCCCGATACGGAATACGCCGTAATCGCCAAACACTTGCTCCAGACATGCACCGGCTCTAAGGATCAGGTCATCCCCTGCCTTATGTCCCAGTGTGTCATTCACACCCTTTAAACCAGTAACGTCACAATAAACTACGCCAACGCTCTGCTCCGGATCGATCTGTCTCACATACTTTTCCATCGCAAAGCGGTTTCCAAGCTGAGTCAGCGCATCCTTATAGCTTAGATCTTCCAGACGCCTCATCAGATTCCTGCGTCTGATGCAGGACTTGAGAAAAGAACCCATGATCTGAAGCATATCCGACGTATATTCCAATGAAAATGCCGGCGGATTGTCAACTCCGTAAAACGCAATGACTTTTTCCGCATCATAAATTGGCATGGCAACAATGGAATGGATCTTCTGCCGCTTCAGATTTTCATATTGAAACGGATCGCTCAGGCGCATCTCCTCAATATCCGGTATCTGGACATATTTTCCCTCCTCAAAAATGTGATACCAGTTCTCACAGATCTCCGGCGGAAGATTCTGGAGATTGTCGATCTCCGGTGGCACTCCCGGCGCCGTCCATTCATATGTATTATCATCCCTGCCATCTCTGTTCTTCTCAAAAATATATGTTCTCTCTCCGTTCAGCACTTTTCCGAGATATTCCAGAATAATACGGATCGTCTCGTCCGGCGACTCGACAGAAAGCGCATCCTTCAATGCCTCGTTGACAAAGGACTCCATATCCCTGTACTTCTGGATCATCTTGTCCTGTGAACGCTCCTCGCTGATATCTATACTGATCTCGATCCGGTACTTTTTATTTGTGACAGGATCTTCCACCAGGGTATCTTTCAACATCATGTATTTATCGATCACCGGATTATAATAACGCCACTCGACAAACTTTCCGGCACAAAGCCTGTCATTATTGCACATACCACAGGGAACAGAAGATTTCTGCAGCACCTCGTAGCACTTCATCCCTTTCACATCATCTATGGACTGTAATCCATACACCTCTAACAATTTGCGGTTCATATAAACAAGCTCATCTGTCTCTATGTCTGTTGCGTACACGTACTCATCCAGATTATCTAAAAACTTCCAGATAACTTCTATTTCGTTCATTCTTTATACTCCGTTTCATGCAGATATGAAATTTCTATAAAAATCTGTATAGTAAAATAGCACCTCCTGAGAGGTACTATCTCACCATACGCCATTATTATGCGGATTGCAAACAAACTCTTCCATAAACTTCTTTTTTTCACAGGGTTTTCCAAAAAAATACCCCTGAAGATAATCCGCCTGCAGTTCTTTCATCTTAAGATGCCAGTCTTCTTTTTCAATTCCTTCCACACAGATGCGGATGCCGATGCTGTGAACCATCTCAATGATCTTTTTAAACAGCTCGTAATCCCGTTCGCAGCTCATTGCCTTTGCTGTGAAATCCTTATCCATTTTCACATAGCCCGGATTCATGTCACTGATGCAGTGGAGATTGGAATATCCGGTTCCAAAATCATCGATCACGAACTGAATCCCATTTTCCTCAAGCACTTTCCTGAATTTACAAAAGACCGGTGTCATATCCATGAAGCCGCTTTCAGTCATTTCTATGCAGATGCGATCCGGCGTCAGTCCATTGTCCCTGACCGCAGTGAGTATCTTGTCTGCAATCTTTCCATGCTCGATCTGATAACAGGAAATATTCACGTTCACACTGAATTCCGGTATATATTGCTGTATCTCACGGCACATTTTTGCTGCCTCATCTAACACAAACCTTCCCGCCGGAATGATCAGTCCTGTCTTTTCCAGAAGCGGTATAAACTCGACCGGAGACAGCCACTCCTTACCTTCCTCTGTCACCATGGTATACCGCATGAGTGCTTCTGCACCGATCACACGCCCGGAAACACAATCCACGATCGGCTGATAATATACTTCAAAGCCTTCACACCCGTTAGCGATGGAACTTCTCAGTGCACTTATGATTCTTCCATTCCGCTGGAATTTCTCGTAATCCTCCTGCCTGTAAAAATAGATGTTATTTTTTCCCATCCGTTTTGCCTTTTTCAGGGAAAATTCAAACTTTTTGCGGCATTCCTCGTAGCCTTCTGCCACAGTCGAGACATCGATCACTCCTGCAGAAGCTGAAAATACAACTTCATATTTTTCAGAGATGATGAATTCGTCTATTTTCTCACCGATCTTTTTTTTGAGCTGTATGGCATCATCCATGGAAGTACTGTCAAGATCCACGATCACATAC
>ULWI01007771.1_pt1 | contig 12823 bp, 9 predicted proteins | sample 1960301 | NCBI WGS metagenome assembly ULWI01 (sample SAMEA4835811, study PRJEB28245) | human gut metagenome | biome: gut microbiome; material: fecal sample | place: Denmark | collected 2008 | reverse complement strand
TGCCGCACCTGCGGGACGAGGGCCATCGTCGTCGTCTCCTCACGGCCGTTGTGACCCCCGGCCTCGAATCCCTCGGCCACCACGGCGTCCACACCCGCTTCGCGGCTCTTGAGCGCGAATTTCGAACTCGACACCACGTGCGCCACGCGGCAGCCTGCGTCGTGCAGGCGTGCGGTCCAGGTCGCGGGGTTGCCCGCCGAGGTGAAGACGGCCGGGACGCGCTCTTCCGTGATGACGTCCATCAGTTGGGGCGCATAACGGTAGGCCAGCGGCACGTTGACGCCGAACGGCCGGGAGGAGGCCGCACGGCATTTGCGGATGTGCTCGCGCAGCAGTTCGGGGGTCATCGAGCCGGAGCCGATCAGCCCCAGCCCGCCGGCCTCGCTGACGGCGGCGGCCAGCCGCCAGCCGCTGCACCAGACCATCCCGCCTGCGACGACGGGGTAGCGGATGCCGAAAAGGGTCGTGATTCTGTTTTCCATCGTTTTCTGGTTTTCTGCGGGATTAAGATACAATTATTTTTCCAAAACGGGAGCGGATGTTCCGGAAGGTATGCGCAAAAAAAAGCGGCGCTTCGACCCGTCGGGTCAAAACGCCGTTATGAAAAAAAAGGGTGAGCTACTTACATCGCACCGCTACGACCACATACCCTTGCTCGATTCCTCGCCTGGGGGATTCTGTAGGAGCTGGTCGTGTAAGACTCACCCGGGCACAAAAGTAGGAAAATTTTATATCTTTGCAAAAAAAAACTGAAATGCGTAAGAAAATATTAGGTTGGGGTCTGCTGGCGGCGTTCGTCCTGACGGCCGGCGCAGGGCTTGTCCTGCGGCAGCAGTTCTATGGAAATGCGGTCGTTACGGAGCGGGACCTCTACGTGAGCGCCCGGGCCGAATACGGGCAGGTCGCGGACTCGCTGCTGCCGCAGATCAAACACCGCCGGGCTTTCGACGCCTATGCCCGGAGGATCAACCTGTCCGAAACCTTCAAGCCCGGGCATTACGTGCTCAAACACGGCATGAGCGTCATCGAAATCGCGCGCATGCTCAAGCTGGGGTTGCAGACCCCCGTGCGGGTGACGATCAACAACGTGCGCATCCCGGCCCAGCTGGCGCAGAAACTCGCACGGCAGATCGACGCCGATTCCACGGCGATCATGCAGGCGCTGACCTCGGAGGAGCTGGCCGCGGAGGTCGGATTCGACAGCGTGACGCTCTTTTCGATGTTCATTCCCGACAGCTACGAGTTCTACTGGACGGTGACGCCCGGGGAGTTCGTCAGGCGCATGAAGCGCGAGTACGACCGTTTCTGGACTTCCGAACGCGATGTAAAACGCAAGCGCAGCGGATTGAGCCGGCTGGAGGTGATGACGCTGGCTTCGATCGTCTACGAGGAGACCCGCAAGAGCGACGAGATGCCCCGCGTGGCCGGGGTCTACGTCAACCGCCTGAAGAAGGGCATCAAGTTGCAGGCCGACCCGACGGTGAAGTACGCCATGCAGGATTTCGGCCTGCGCCGCATCCTCTACCGCCATCTGAAATACGATTCTCCCTATAATACGTATGTGAACGAGGGGCTGCCGCCCTCGCCGATCTGCATGCCCGGAAAGAACGCCATCGACGCCGTGCTGAACTACGAAAAGCACGACTATATCTTCTTCTGCGCACGGCCCGAATTCGACGGTTACCACAACTTCGCCAAAACCCTTCGCGAGCACAATAAGAACGCCCGGGCGTACAGCGACGAACTCAATCGGCGTAAGATTAAATAATTTTCGTATCTTTGTCATCCCATGCTTGCGAAGATATACGAACAGAACCCCTCGGAGAAGGAGTTGCAGCGCGTCGTAGACGCCCTGGAGCGGGATGAAATCATCATTTATCCCACCGACAGCGTCTATGCCTTCGGCTGTTCGCTGCGCTCGCCGAAGGCCATCGAGCGGCTGCGCCGCATCCGGGGCAAGAGCGAGGAGAAGTTCACCGTGGTCTTCGAAAACATCGCCCAGGTCGCGGAGTACTGCCGGGTGGACAATGCCGTTTTCCGGATTCTGAAGCGCAATCTGCCCGGGCCGTTCACCTTCGTGCTGGCGGCTTCGGCGCGCATTCCGGACAAGGCGCTCGAACGGCGCCGCACGATCGGCGTCCGCATTCCGGCCAGCCCCGTCGCGCGGGCCGTGGTCGGGGCGCTGGGGTGTCCGATGATCACCACGTCGGTCAAGGACGACGACCAGGTGGTGGAGTATACGACCGATCCCGAGCTGATCCACGAGCGTTACGGCCGCGAGGTCGCGCTGGTCATCGACGGAGGCATCGGCGACAACGTCCCCACGACGGTCGTGGACCTGACGGGCGACGGGCCGGAGATACTGCGCGAAGGCAAGGGTGAACTGCAATGAAGAGGGGGCTGATGCCGCCGCGCGGCAAGGCTGGCGCCTCGGAGTGTTAAAAACAAAATAGAAAAATGGAGAAGAAGAATTTCTGGAACGAAGCCGCGAAATACGGCGTGATCATGGCTCTGGTCGCGATCCTTTTCGACGTGCTGGGCTTTTACGTGCAGAACACGCTGCTGTCCCTGCTGTCGCTCGTCATTTTCGTCCTGCTGCTGGGGTATTTCACCAAACGCCGCGCGGAACGCTTCGGAGCCAGGGGATACGGCTACGGGCAGTGTCTGGGTTTCATGGTCAGCGTGATGCTCTGCGCCGGGTTTATCGAGGGAGCCTTCATGGGCGTCGCCTCCAACTGGCTCTTTGCGGCCAGATACGAGGCGATGATCGGTCCGTCGATCGCCATGCTGGAGAACACCGGGTTCTACACGGGCGACCAGATCGAGATGATGATGAAACTGATGCGTTCGCCGCTGGTGCAGCTCTTCAGCGGAATGCTCGCCTCGGCTATCAAGGGCGGCTTTTTCGGTCTGTTTATTGCTGCCTTCACCAAGCGTGATCCCGACGTTTTCTCGGAAGGCACTAACCAATAAGGATGGATAAACTGAATATATCGGTCGTCGTGCCGCTCTACAACGAGGCGGAGTCCCTGCCCGAACTGGCGGCATGGATTGACCGCGTGATGCGCGAAAACGGGTTTTCGTACGAGCTTATTCTGATCGACGACGGTTCGTCGGACGGCTCGTGGGAGGAGGTCGAACGGCTCAAGACGCAGTATCCGGCCATTCGGGGCATCGGTTTCGCGCGCAACTACGGCAAGTCCGCGGCCCTCTACTGCGGATTCGCGGCTGCGGAAGGCGAGGTCGTCATTACGATGGACGCCGACTTGCAGGATTCGCCCGACGAAATCCCCGAGCTGCGCCGCATGATCCTCGAAGAGGGCTACGACCTGGTCTCGGGGTGGAAAAAGAAACGCCACGACCCGATCGGCAAACGCTGGCCCAGCAAATTCTTCAACTGGACGGCCCGGGCCGCGTCGGGCATCCGGCTCCACGATTTCAACTGCGGGCTGAAAGCCTACCGCCGCAAGGTGGTGAAGGCCATCGAGGTCTACGGCGAGATGCACCGCTTCATTCCGTTCCTGGCCAAGCAGGCCGGGTTCGGCCGCATCGGCGAGAAGGTCGTCGACCATCGCGCCCGCAAGTACGGCAGTTCGAAATTCGGCCTCGAACGCACGGTGAAAGGGTATCTGGACCTGATCACGGTGCTGTTTATGACGCATTTCGGGCGTTCGCCGATGTACTTCTTCGGCAGCCTCGGAACGCTGATGTTCCTCATGGGCGGCGGCACGACGGTGTGGATCATCGCCGAGAAGCTCTGGAAGCAGAGCCACGCCCTGCCCCTGCGGGCGGTTACGGACCAGCCGCTGTTTTATCTGGCGATTTTGGCCGTAATTCTCGGCGTTCAGCTGTTTTTGGCCGGATTTTTGGGCGAGCTGATCAACAGAGGGTCTTCCGAGCGGAACAAATACCTGATCGACAAAACTTTGTAAATGATGATACAACGAATCCAAACGCTTTATTTGCTGATCATTGCGGCGCTTATGGCCGTGACGCTCTTTTCGGGGCTGGCGTGGTTTGCGGGTGACGCCGGCGAGTTCGGGCTTTACGCCTTCGGGTTGAAAACCGCCGAAGGGGAGCTTGTCCAGTCCACCGTCTATATGGGCGTCCTGCTGGCGCTGGCCTGTGCGCTGCCGCTGGTGACGGTTTTCCTGTTCCGTCGCCGTTTGCTGCAAATACGCCTCTGTGTGGTGGAAATGGTGTTGCTGTTAGGCTCGCTGGTGATGGAAGGCGTCTATTACTTTTTGAGCTGGCGGGTCTTCTCCGACCTGACGTTCCATACGCAGGGCTTCAAGCCCGCCATTGTGCTGCCTCTGGTCTGCCTGCTGTTTGCCTATTTGGCGGCCCGTGCGATTTTCCGCGACGAACTGCTGGTGCGCGCAGCCGACAGAATACGCTGATCGAGCGGATACTGCTGACCCGGAGTATGCCCGAGCGCATGTTCCGGGTCTTCTGTCCCCGTCGGCGAACTGCTGTTCGGACGGAAAAGGGTTGCAGTTCGGACCGATCTGATTATTAAAAGAATGTTACAAACCTTTGCAGGTCCGGAAAATAATTTTAACTTTGAGGCATAATATTGCCATTATGTAGTGAATTTAAAAAATTTTGGCTACAAACAATACATTTTTTAACTAACACTCAACTCTATGAAAGTAGTAAATTTTTGGAAGACATTGTTCTGTGCAGCGCTGGCCGTGACGGCTTTTAGCGCATGTTCGGACGATGACGAAGAGGGCGGTTATTCGGGCATGCCCGAAATTACCGTGAACGGCGGCGAGTCGGTGACTGTCGCCGGGAAACTCGAGGGCGGCAAGCTCGAACAGACGGTCGAGGTCGTTTCGAAAGGCGACTGGACCCTGACATTCAAGAACTCCGGGGATTCGCAGTGGGTTACTCCCAGCGCGATGTCGGGCAAGACCGGTACGACGCAGCTTACCTTCACGCTGGGTCAGGCTTCGGGAGAGCGCAGCGCAATCCTTGTTCTGACCGCCAGCTCCACGGTCGAGGGCTTCCCGCTTACGGACGAGGCTACGATCACGGTCGTACAGAGCGACAGCGATGTTCCGACGGGTAACGCTCTTTACAGCGAGAACTGCGGCACGAAGGTCGAGAAAGTCGATGGCTACTGGCCTTATGTGGACAAGTTCGAAGGTTGGACCCGCGGCGGTTCGCTCGATCAGAAGGCCGTTACTTACACCGGCAACAGCGCTTCGGTAGCCAACAGCGGCAAGGTTTTCGATCCTGCCGAGGATGAAACGACGGTAGTTACGGGTCCTCCTTATGTTTCGATGAACAAATCGACTTCGGTTTTCAACATCAATGACATCAATATCGCATCGAACACCAATTTCACCTTCACGTTTACTGCCGCTCAACAGATTAACTATTCCAATGGCGTAGTGCTGGGCGACATGACGGATGAAACGATTCGGTTCTCGGTGTCTACCGATGGTTCGAGCTATGCTCCCGTTGCTCTGAAAGTCAAAAAAGTCGCTTCCGGCTACTGGTATCTCTGCACCGCCGAATTCAAACTGCCCGCCGGTGTTTCGACCGACAAGATCTGGGTTCGTTTCGACGGCTATGCAGGACTTGAAAACCACGGTCTGCGTATCGACGACTTCAAACTTTATGAAGGCGGCAACGGTTCGGAACTCGTCGTTCCTTCGGTGGATTATACGAAGGGTACGGTTGCCGAGGCTATCGCAGCCGGAGCCGGCAAGAACTACGAGGTCGCCGCTACGGTCGTAGCCATGCACACGCAGGGTATCCTGATCGGCGATGCGTCGGGTGTCATGCTGGCGTTCCTTGGCGAGGCTCCTGCGGTAGCTGTTAACGATGCCGTTACCGTTAAGGGAACGACCGAATTGCGGAATGGCGTCATTCAGTTCGGCAAGGAGGGTCTTTCGGTCGCCAAGACCGGCACGGGCAGCTATAACACGCCTGCTCCCGAGGTGATGGACGGCACGGCTGTCACGGCCTATATCGCAACGGCCTTGGAAAATAAGGCTGTGTACAAGTATGTGAAATACAACGGTGAGTTTACTGTCAGCGGCAACTATTACAATGTCGTTATCGCCGGTACGACCACGAAAGGCTCTGTTGCCTATGGCAAATCGGAGTGGGCGTCGTTTAATGGCAAACCGGTGACTGTCGAAGGCTGGCTGCTCGGCGGTACGGCCAACTATCTCCAGACGATGGCTACGTCGGTGACGGTCGATTCTTCGACGCCGATTGTTAAAATCTCCGCTCCCCAGCAGTTCGCTGCAACCTCTCCCGTGGCTCAAACGCTCAACTATACGGTTACCAACACGACGGCTTCGGCTGTAACGTTCGCAATCGAGGGTACGAATGCCGACAAGTTCTCGCTCGGCGCCAAGACTGATAACACCATCGTCGTAAGCGCGAAAGGCGACAACACGGATAAGACAGCCTATACGGCCAATCTGGTTGCCAAAGTTGCCGGTGCGACGGTTGCAACGGTTGCCCTGAAGCAGGCTGCGCCTGCGAGCGGTGATGAGGGACCTGCTTATCTTTGGACGTTGGCGTCGGGTGATATGACTACTGCTGGCGGAACTGTAACCAAAGGTGAGCCTGCAATGGAGTGGACTTCATCTGCTGTAGGTTATATTGGCTGGGATCAGAATTATGGAAAGGGTGTTCAGTTTGGATCCAATAAAAAACCTGTAAATGGGACTTATACGCTTTCAACAACAGCTTATTCCGGAAAAATAGCTAAAATTGTCATTAACGCCTCTGTTGGCAGTGGTGGTGATGGTAAATTGACGGTAAAAGTCGGTGGTACCCAAATTGGTGAAATAACTACGCTGGTATTGAACGCTACGGATTATACGTTTACTCCATCTTCGCCGGTTTCGGGTAATATTACGATTGAGCTAACAAATACAGTCAAGGCAATGTATTTGAAGTCTATTGCAATTAATCCTGCCGAATAATTCTAACAGTCGAGGAAACCGACTTGTAAAACCAACCACTCTTGGCGGGGATAACTCCCCGTCAAGAGTTTGGTTTCTAAATGGGTCTGCGGACCAAATGTTATACTTTATTCTGAATGATGTTGAAAATTAAACAGATAGGCATGCTGCTCGTGACGATGTCGGCGATGCTTGTCCTGTTTGCGGGATGCGGCGACAAGGACGACGGGGGCGACAAGGAGTCCCTCGCGACGCTCGTTGCAGAGACCGTGAGCAGTTCAACCACAACGAACAAGATTTCGACCCAAGGCCCGTCGGGCATCACCTTCGAGGCGACGATCGTCTCGCAGGGCGGGGATGCGGAGTGGTGTTCGTTCGATTTGAATAAGCAGGTATCCTCCGCCGGCGGAAACGTCGGGGACCCGGCCTACCTCTATTTGAACAAAAACAATTCCGACGACGACCGCACGGCGCGGATCGACGTAACCTATACCAACGGTTATTCCACCTCCCTGACGCTGACGCAGAGGGCCGCGGGCTTCATCGACTACGACCGTTCGTGGGGCGAGCAGCCCGAATATCGTTCCGACGACGCTTATATCTATAAGACCTATTATGCGACGTTTGTGAGCAATCAGTTCTTTCCGGGCGGAAAACTGCGCAACTATTCGGTATGCTACGATGTCGACCGGCATATTTCGCATTGGGTGGCTTATCCGATCTTCAAGAAGGTCTACGAAACGCCCGTTTTGAGCCGGGTCAACGATTTCAATTACGATCCCAATGACCAGCTGCCCGTGATTCCCACCCGCGACCAGCAATACATCGGGACAGGCGGCAACGGCCGCGGTTACGGTGCAAGGGGTTACGACCGCGGGCACATGCTTCCGCAGGCTTCGCGTTACAACAATTACGAGCCGAACCGGATGACTTACTACGGCACCAACATGATGCCCCAGAACAGCACGCTGAATCAGAATATCTGGGCCTCGCTGGAGGGCAAAGTCCGTGGCTGGGGCGGCTTGCAGACCTACGATACGCTCTATGTGGTGACGGGAGCCGCTTTCAAGAGCACGAAGACCATCGACAATGCCAACGGACCGATCGCCGTGCCGTCGCATTGCTGGAAAGTGCTGCTGCGCCAGCGGGGCAACCAGAACCGGCAGATCTCTCAATTCAAGGCGGATGAACTGAAAGCCATCGGCTTCGTGTTCACCAACGATGACGCCGGAGCCGCCACGTCGATCGAATCGGCTGTCCGTTCGGTGAAGGAGATCGAGGAGCTGACGGGCTTCAAGTTCTTCCGAAACCTCGACCCGGCCGTGGCCGATGCGGTGAAAAGCCAGAAGAACCTCGCCGACTGGTAGGGATTATGATACAATGAATTGAACCTTAACAACAAAAATCGTTTATGAAGAGAATCTTTTTGACAGGACTGTTTGCCTCGCTGATCGCGGTGGCATGCTTCGCGCAGAAGCCCTACAAAGTGGTCTTCTACAACTTCGAGAACCTGTTCGACACCATTCACGATCCCGGCGTCCTCGATGAGGAGTTCACGCCCGAAGGACCCAAGAAGTGGAACTCGGCCAAGTACACCAGGAAAATCGGGAACCTCGAACGGGTGTTGTTCGACATCGCCGCCGAGGATAAGGATTATCCCGTGGTGATCGGCGTTTCGGAGATCGAGAACCGCTCGGTGATGGAGGATGTGATCGCGCAGCCGAAACTCGCGCCCGGCAACTACCGCATCGTGCATTACGATTCGCCCGACGCACGCGGCGTCGACGTGGCGTTCTACTACCGTCCCGACGTTTTCAAGCTGGAGGGAAGCGCCGCCATTCCGTTCAAGATGCCGGAACTGCCCAACTTCAGGACGCGTGATTTCGTCACGATGTGGGGCACGATCGACAGCGAGCCGTTCTTCTTCCTCGTGAGCCACTGGCCTTCGCGTCTGGGCGGCAAGGAGGCTTCGGCCCCCAAGCGTCTGGCTGCCGCCAAGCAGGTGAAGCACATCGTCGACTCGGTGACCGCCGCCAACCCGGCCACGAAGGTGGTCGTCATGGGCGACCTGAACGACGATGCCACGGATGACAGCATCGTCGAGGGGTTGCGCGCCAAGGGCAAGATCAAGGAGGTCGGCAAGGGCGACATGTTCAATCCCTTCATCGGCCTGCTGAAAGCGGGTTACGGCACGCTGGCTTACCGCGACGAGTGGAACCTGTTCGACAACATCATCGTTTCGGAGAACCTCGCCACCGGTTCCACGGGCAGTTTGAAAATCCAGCCCGCCGGCAACTCGAAGTTCTACGGCGGCATCTTCCGCCGTCCCTACATGATCCAGAAGGAGGGCCAGTACAAGGGCTATCCGCTGCGTACGTTCGTGGGCAACGATTTCCAGGGCGGTTTCAGCGACCACTTCCCCGTATATATCTACATCGCCAAATAAACACTCTAAAATATTTGTATGAAACTCAAAGTTCTACTTATTCTGATGTTCGCCGCCGTGACCTTCACGTCCTATGCGCAGGACGGAGGCATCCGCGGTAAGGTGGTTTCGCGCAACGGTCGCGTGGCCTTGAGCAATGTACAGGTGAAGATCGAATCGCTGGGTCTGACGGCCATGACCGACAAGGACGGCAACTTCATCTTCGAGAATCTTCCTGCGGGCAGCTACACGGTGCTCTTCTCTACGCCCGACTTCGAGGACCTCAACCTGATGGTCCGCGTGGGCGATAAGCATGTGCAGGACCTCAAGTCGGTGATCATCGTGCCGTCGGGGCAGAGTGCGGTTCTGGACGACGCCGTTTTCGCCGAATTCGACAGCGACTCCTCGTCGTCGGACACGCAGGCGCTGCCTTCGTCGCTCTCTTCGTCGAAGGACCTCTTCAACAACATCGCATCGTACCGTTTCAGCGAGATGCGTTTCAACGTCCGCGGCTACGATTCGCAGTACTCGGACATCTACCTGAACGGCATCCGCTTCAACGACGCCATGACGGGCTACGGTCCCTGGTCGCTGTGGAGCGGACTGAACGACGCGACGCGTAACCAGGAGAACTACACGGGCCTCGAAGCGTCGGATTTCGGCATCGGCGGCATCGGCGGCATGACCAACGTCAACGCCCGCGCCTCGCAGATGCGCAAGGGATTCCGCGTGAGCGTGTCGAACGGCAACCAGATGTACCGTTTCCGTGCGATGGTTTCCTACGGCTCGGGACAGTTGGACAACGGCTGGTCGTACGCCTTCTCGGTGGGAACCCGCCAGGGCGGCAACGGCTATGTGGACGGCGTTTACTACAACTCCTATTCCTATTTCGCTTCGGCCGAGAAGCTTTTCGGACAGAACCACCGCCTTGCGTTGACGCTGCTGGCTTCGCCTTCGGAGCGCGGCGCGCAGCAGGCTTCGACCGACGAGGCTTACGCTCTGTTCGGCAACAACTACTACAACCCCAATGTGGGTTACCAGGCCGGCAAGCTCCGCAACTCGCGCGTGCGCAACACCCACGAGCCGATCGTGATGCTCAACTATACGTGGGACATGTCGGAGAACACGCGCCTGAACGCCGCCACGTCGCTGCGTTTCGGCAGGAACGGCTATTCGGCCCTGACGTGGAACGCCGGAGCGGACCCCCGCGGCGACTACTACCGCTATATGCCGAATTCGGATAAGACGCAGATCGTGCCGGGCATAACTACCGACGAGACGATCTATTTTTACGCGATGGATGGCGCCATAGCGAAAGGTGTGTGGGACGGTATGCTCGACTACGACAAATTCTTCCAGACGAATATGCGGAATATCGACACCGATCCGGTGCTGTCCAAACTGATGGGCAATAACAGTCGTTCGAACTACATGATCGAGGAGCGTCACACCGACCAGCTGGACTACAACCTGGCGGTCAACGTGCAGCATAACATGCGCCACAACATGCGCATCGTCGGCGGCGCCAACCTGCGCGTCAACCGCACGAATTACTACTCGGAGATCAAGGACCTGCTGGGCGGCGACTATTGGTATGACATCGACAAGTTCGCCGAGCGCGACATGGCCAGCGCCGAGGCTTACCAGAACGACCTGGATTACTACTGGGCTACGGGGCACGCCCGCATTGCCCGTGTCGGCGACAAGTACGGTTACTACTACCGGGCGCACCTGCTCGAAACCAATGCCTGGGCCAACTACACGTGGGGCATCGGCGGTTTCTCGCTGGGCGTCTCCGGATCGGTCGGCTACTCGAACATGTACCGCGAGGGCATGTGGCGCAAGGGATTGTTCCCCAACGATTCGAAAGGCGATTCGAAGAAACTCGACTACCTGACCTACGATGCGAAACTTGCGCTGGGCTACAAGTTCTCTGGAGCGCATTCGATCGAGGCCAATGTGGCTTACATGCAGCAGGCGCCCAAGTTCGCGACGGCATTCGTGTCGCCCCGTACGCGCAACACGACCACGCCGGGGCTGAAGGCCGAGAAGATTTTCGCAGCCGATCTTACCTATAACCTCAACCTGCCCTACATCAAGGCGCGTCTTTCGGGATACTATACGACGATCGAGGACCAGTCGAAGGTCATCTCGTTCTACGACGATACCCGCAGTTCGTTCACCAACTTCGCCATGAGCGGTATCGACAAACGCTACTACGGCGTTGAGTTGGGCCTTTCGGTTCCCGTATGGAACGGCCTCTCGGTCGTGGGTGCCTTGAGCTGGGGCGACTATACCTATACGTCGAATCCCAACTTCGTGCAGACGGTTGACAACGTGGACAAGATCGTACTGAAAGATAAGGTCAACTGGGACGGTTATCATGTGGAAAGCTCGCCGCAACTGGCTTTCAACATCGGTCTCGACTACCGCGGACCGCGCAACTGGTTCGCCGGTGTGAACTTCAACTACTACGACAACATCTATCTTTCGATGAACCCGATGTACCGTACGGCTACCGCCATTAAGTATTATACAAATGTGCTGACTTCCAATACGGCCACCAATGCGCAGAAGGCATCGGCCCTCTCGTCGATCAAGACCCTCCGCAAGCAGGAGAAGTTTGACAGCGCATATACGTTGAGCGCCAATATCGGCAAGAACTGGTATATCCACCGGGTCTACATGCTGGGCTTCAGCCTCGAGGTGAAGAACATCCTCAACGATCAGGACATCCGCACGGGCGGTTACGAGCAGATGCGTATGAGCAAGGTCCGCGGCGAGGGCGGCGAGCAGATTTACGGCCGCTTCCCCTCGAAGTATTTCTACCTGTTCGGTACGACCTATTACCTGAATGTCTATTTCCGTTTCTAATCGCGCAAAGCATAATTTATGAAAAGTCTTAAAATAGCATTGGCGGCTCTCGTCGGTCTGGTGGCCGTGAGCTGCTACAACGATTTCGACACTCCGGCTCCGCAGAAGCTCTATACGGCCGACGATATGGCCGCAATGGGGCTTACTCGGATCACCATTGCCGAAGTGAAGGAAAAATTTGGTCCGATCTCCAATACGGGAACCAACGACAATTTCTCCACGACCAAGACCCTCAAGTTCGGAACCCGCACGTCCGAGGAGGCCAAGTTCGACGGCCTCATGGAGTGGCCCGAGGCTTCGAAATACTACATCAAGGGCAAGGTGATCAGCAGCGACCGTCAGGGCAACATCTACAAGTCGCTCTATATCTACGACGGCACGGCCGGTATCGAGCTGAAGCTCTACAACGGCCTTTATCTCGACTTCCTGCTCGACCTGGCTTCGAAGCCGATCAAGAGCCAGTGGGTCTACGTGCGTCTCGACGGTCTCTATCTGGGTAACTACCGCATGATGCTTTCGATCGGAGGCGCTCCCTCGGACGGCATCAACACGGCCGGCAACCACAAGTTCTACGCCAACTCGAACCTCGACA
>ULWI01006185.1_pt1 | contig 12914 bp, 10 predicted proteins | sample 1960301 | NCBI WGS metagenome assembly ULWI01 (sample SAMEA4835811, study PRJEB28245) | human gut metagenome | biome: gut microbiome; material: fecal sample | place: Denmark | collected 2008 | reverse complement strand
CCCAGCCGCAGCAGCATGCTCGGCCGCGGCCTCGTCGCCAAAGTAGCGCAGCATGTATTCGCGCAGGCAGCCGGTAGTATTGCAGTAGCCCTCCATCTGGCTGAGCAGGCGGTAGCGGTTCTGGAGCGCCCATGCGCGCCGCTCGTCGTCGAGCGCCCCATCGGCAGCATCGCCGCGGTCGATCAGAAAGCGACGCATGCGAAAATCGTTGCCGTTCCACAGCAGGTGGCAGCTGGCCGGGTCGCCATCGCGGCCGGCTCGACCCGCCTCCTGGTAGTAGGCCTCGATGCTCTCGGGCACGTTGTTGTGGATCACGTAGCGCACGTTGGGCTTGTCGATGCCCATACCAAAGGCGTTGGTGGCAACCATCACCTGGATATCGTCGTCGATAAAGGCGCGCTGGCTTTGCCGGCGGGCGTCGTTGCCCATGCCGGCATGGTAGCGGCCAACGCGAATGCCGCTGGGGCCCAGTGCCTCGGCAAGCTCGCCTGCCAGCGCATCGACCGTCTTGCGGGTCGAGCAATACACGATGCCGCTCTCGCTCGAATGCGCGATCACGTAGTCACGCACCCACGCGGCCTTGGCCTTGTCGCCCATCTCCTCGCAGCCAAAGTAGAGGTTCTTGCGATCGAAGCCCGTCACCACCGTCGCGGGGTTTTGCAGGCCGAGCATCTGCTGAATATCCGCGCGCACGCGCTCGGTCGCCGTAGCGGTAAACGCCGCCACGATGGGGCGCTGCGGCAGGGAATCGATGAACTCACGAATCTGCAGATAGGCGGGGCGGAAATCCTGGCCCCATTGGCTCACGCAGTGGGCCTCGTCAATGGCCACGAGCGGCACGCCAATGCCGCCGTCCGCCGCGGCCTCCCGCGCAAAGGCCAAAAAACGCGGCTCGAGCAAGCGCTCGGGCGCCACGTACATAAGCTGGTAGCGGCCCTCGCGCGCTCGCTTGAGCACGGTGTTTTGCTGGGCCGGAGTAAGGCTGGAGTTGAGATAGCTGGGTCGCGCACCCGCCGCGAGCAACGCACGGGTCTGGTCCTCCATAAGCGACAGCAGCGGACTCACCACAAAGGTGATGCCGGGCAGCATGAGCGCGGGCACCTGGTAGCAAATGGACTTGCCGGCGCCCGTGGGCATAACACCCAGCGCATCGCGACCGGCAAGAATCGCATCGACCATGCGGTCCTGCCCCGGGCGAAACGAGGTGTAGCCAAAATAGGCGCCGAGCGTGTCGAGCGCCATCTGCTGCATGCTATCGGTCATGGTTTCCTAACGTCCAAGTCATCTGCCGCCGATTATACGCCGCCACGCGGACAGCAGCACACGGCCGCCGCCCAGACTAGTCGTTTAAGAACGCCCCCAACGGCTAAGGAGTGTCCCCAGGTGCCGGCAGAAAAGGAACGTCCCCAAGTGCCGGCCCGGCAACGCCGATGTTTTGGCGCGGACAGCGAAAGCCCGCCAGAGCGAGCAAGGTGCCTTGAAACGAGGCGGCATTGACCTTCTGGTCATGCCGCCGAAGTTGAAAGGCAGATTGCCGCTCTGGCGGGCTTGCAGCGTCGAGCCGTTGCGCGGTTTGGAAAACCGCGCAACTAGAGCTACATGACCATAACGTAGCGCGATCCCACGTAGTACTGCTTACCCATCAGGACCGGCTCGCCATTGGGGCCCGTGAAGCCGGCACGCAGGTTGAGCAGCGGATCGTGCGGAGCAATGCCCAGCTCGGCCGCCTGCTCGGTATTGGCACGAACGGCCTCGACCGTGCGGTAGCCAACCGAGACAATCGGCGTTCCGCCAACACGCTCGACCTCGGCAAAAATCGACTTGTCCTCAAGATCGGCCGTCAACAGCTCACGGTAGGCGTCAAACGGCACAAAGATGTTCTCCTCAAAGATGGGCTCGCCGTCGGCCGTACGCACGCGCTTGATATGCAGCAGCAGCGCATCCTTCTGCAGGCCAAAGAACTCCATCTCGTTTTGGCGCGCCGGAACGATCTGGCGATCGATCACGTGCGCACCGGCCTTCATGCCGTTGCCGGCACACAGCGCGGTAAACGTCTGCAGCGTCGAGGCGTGAAACTGGCGGTTGATGTGCGGCGTGGAGACAAAGGTGCCACGGCCCTGCTGCTTAACCAGGTAGCCATCGGAGCACAGCTCCTCGACGGCGCGGCGCACCGTAATACGGCTCACGTCGTACTGCTCGGCTAGCTCAAGCTCGGACGGAATACGCTCCTTGGGTGCATAAACACCTTTCTCGATCGCATCCTTGATTTCGTCGTAAATCTGCTGGTAAAGCGGTGCATTTTTGGGCGCAGGCATATCTAATCACTCTTATCGAAATATCGAAATAACTAATACGTATATAACGTCTAGTTTCATATTACCTCATAATGATAAAACGATACGCCCTCCCTACCAAAAAGCGACAGCTTCATTTTGGTAGGTTTTATCTGGGCAAACGAGAGCCTCTCGAAAGCAACGGGGCTTTCGGGGGGGGGCTCGTTCGGATGGGTTGCGCAGGACCGGCAAAATGCCAATACCCTACTTGCCGTCGTCCTGCTGCAGGCTGTCCTGTTCGCTGAGGCGCGCCTGCCTGCTGGCCATGCGTGCGGGCTTGTCGGGATCGGGAACGGCCGTGGGCATGGGCTCGTCGACATGACCACCCCACCAGCCGCCCACAAAGTTGAGCGTGTGGAACACATTGATCACGGCGCCGGGATCAACGTCGCACACCAGCTTGATAATGTCCTGGCTCTCGTAGGTCGAGACAACGGCGTGCAGCAGATACATCTTTTCGCGGCTATATCCGCCAATGACCTCGGCACAGCTAATGCCATGCTGAAAATGGTCAACATAGGCGGTCATGACCTCGTCTGCCTTGCGCGTCGTGATCTGCAGCGTCACGCGATCGTAGCGACGATAGAAACTGTCGATGGTCTTGGTCGAAATAAACTGGAACACGATGGAATACGCCGCCTTGTCCCAGCCAAACATAAAGCCAAAGATCGCCAGGATAAAGCAGTTGAAACCAAAGATGACGCCCCAGATGGTCTTGCCCGTGTGGTTGGAGACCCACAGCGCGATAAAGTCGGTGCCGCCGGTGGATGCGCCGGATTTAAGTGCGATGGCAGCGCCCAGACCCGAGACCACGCCGCCAAAAATGATGAGCATGATCTTGTCGCCCAAAAACGGCGCGAAGTGAAAGACGTTGAGAAACAGCGACGAGAGCACGACCTGCATCATCGAGAAGATGACGAAGCGCTTGCTAATGCCGCTCCAGCATAGGAGCGCCACGGGAATGTTGAGCGCGAGCATACCGAGCGAGATGTCGACGTGAACGCCGCCGAGCGAGGTAACGCGATCGAGCAGGACCGCGACGCCGGTAAGACCGCTCGGAAGCAGGTCGGCGGGCTGGATGAACGCCTGGATCAGAAATGTCTGGAGAACGGCGGAAATCGTGACCGCCACGGCAGTAATGGCGCGGCGGACGATGGTAAGGCGGCCGAGCACGAGCACGCGGTCCGTGAGCTGATCGATGGCGTTCGCCACGCGGGCTCCTTTCGAAGGCAAATCTGGTTGTGAGGCATGTCGGCGATTGTAGCACGGAGCATGCGGGGGCGCTTCAATTCACCCTCCCTCGACAACCAAAGCGGGACCAGCAACCCCACGACCAAAGGCCCAAATAACAAGTGAGTAGACTTTACGCGACCTGCAGAGCACACCCAAAACCGCCACCCCTGTGACCTGCGGTTTTACTAGAGCAGATGCGCTTTGTGCTCGTCTTGCACCAAAAAGTCTACTCACTTAGTCCGAATCGAAGCCAAACGGATCCAAATAGATGACAAATTAAGCCAATCCGCAGCAAAAGACGCGTGAATCAGTGCTTCTCGCGGCGGATTGACGCTACAAAGCGGCCAAAATGTCGGTCAGATTATCGATAACGGCATCGGCTCGCGATTGATTGAGGTTGACGCCCTCGTGCGGACGCAGCGCCAGGACACGGGCGCCGGAGCGCTTGCCGGCCTCGATGCCCAAAGGCGAGTCCTCGATAACCAGGCACTCGGTAGGCTCCACCCCCAGCGCCTCCATGGCACGCAGGTAAATCTCGGGGTCGGGCTTAAACGCACTGCACTCGTGACCGCTGATGGTGTAATCCAGCACGTCGGCGATACCGGCAATCTCCACCAGCTCGTCAATGAGCTCGCGATAGGACGAGCTCGCGATGGCGCACTTCACGCCGCGCTCGTGCAGCTCACGCATCACCGGCTCCGTCTGCTCGTTGAGCAGCTCGGCATACGGAACGGGATGGTCCGGGCTGTAGACCTGCTTGTACTCCACGCGCAGACGCTCGCGCAGCTCAACATCGTCGGGCACCAGCGACTTCCAAATGGCGGGCTCGTTAGACCCCGAAAGATCGGGAATCTCGTCAAAGTGGAACCCCTTCTCTTCCATAAACGCCACGCGGCGGCGGTTGTAGAACCACTCGGTATCGACCAACACGCCGTCCATGTCAAACAGCACTGCCTTAATCATACGCATCTCTCCTCCCACCTGCCAAAAAGGGACAGGTTTATTTTGGTAGGTTTTATCTGGGGTTTTATGACGCGACAGACACGCCCCCAAAGCAAAAAGGGGACGGGGCGCAAACCCCATCCCCTCTCAATCAACCCGTAAGGTCTACTTACTTGTGATTAGTAGGAAAGCTTCCACATGTAGCGACGCATGGTCAGCGGGTGCTGACGGGCCTCGGCGATCTGGTTGCCGTACTCGCGCATAACGGCGAGGTGCAGCAGCGGGTTGAAGTAGGTGACGACGCTCGCGGGCACGGCGTCAGCCAGGCCGTAGTCCTTGGAGTCGATCAGAGCGACCTTGGCGCCCATGCGCTTAAGGAAGGTGAGGGCGCGGGCGTCCATCGGACGGGTAGCGCCATCGGACATGAAGAAGACGTAGGGCTTACCCTCGGTGGAAACCTCGAACGGGCCGTGGAAGTACTCACCGGTGTTGTAGGCAGCGGCGTCAATCCACTGCATCTCGGTGAACAGGAAGGCAGCGTGAGAATAAGCCATCTTCTCGGAGGCACCGGAAGCCATGAAGTAGATCATCTTGTCGTCCTTGAAGTCCTCGGCGAACTTCTTGGCGAGTTTCTTGCAGGACTGAGCGGCGTTCTCGCAGAGCTCGAAGACGTTGGTGAGGCCGGTGATCATGTCCTCGTAGTGGTCATAACCCTCGGTCTGCTGAAGGATCTCGACAGCAAGAGCGATGGCATAGCCAGGCTTCTCGCACTTGGCAGCGAAGTTGGCGTGGAAGCCGTGAACGATGACGTAGTCAGCGTCGACGGTCAGAGCGGAGCCAGCCTTGTTGGTAAGGGAGACGACCGGGCAGTTGTGCTTCTTGGCGGTCTTGTTGGCCTCGACGGTCTCGGGCGTGGAGCCACCGAGGGAGCAAGTGATCACGAAGGTGTGCTCGTTGACCCAGGAAGGCGTATCGTAGTTGAACTCGTTAGCGGTGAAGATCTGAACGTTCAGCTTGTCCGTGTTGTTGGCCAGGAAGTACTTGGCGGGGTAAAGGTCGGACATGGAGGCACCGCAGCCGACGAAGGCGACGCTGTGGATCTCGTGGTTGGACAGGACGTCAGCGACGATCTGCTTAGGGAGGTTAAGGTCGATCTCGTACATCTGACACATTCCTTTCAATTTTTGCGGCGCCACATTGCCGGGCGCTCGCAGGGTTACCGTGATTTGGACCGAGTCGCCGGTCCGTTGAGGATGTGTCAAAGGAACTGTCCCTTTGACACATTTAGGGATGGAAGCCTGCCTGGGGTATGGGATGCCAGGCAGGCCCCCGGGGGAAAGCGGTTAGGCGCTTAGTCGCGACTAGGCCAGGATGCCGGCCGCGGAGAGGGCGATGCCGCCCACAATGGCGATCACGAGAAGCCAACCGGTGTTGACGTTCTTCTTGATGAGCCAGTACATAAGGCCGGTGAGGCCAAGGGAGATCATCTGGGGCATCATGCTGTCCAGGATGTCCTGGATCACGACGGTGCCGTCAGCGAACTGCAGCGGGGTGGTGGCGCCGATCAGCGTGGCGATCATGCCGCCCACGGACATAAGACCCACGATGCCGCAGACATACATGAGCTTCTCCATGAGGTCGCCGCCCTGAAGCTTGCTCAGGTACTTGTGGCCGCCCTGATATCCCATCTTGGCTGCGAACCAAGTGATCAGCACGGAGGGGACGATGGAGATGAGAAGGGCCAGGATCGGGCCCATGATGGAGCCCTGCTGAGCCAGCTGAACGCCCAAGCCAAAGGCGATAACGCGGATGGTGCCCTGGAAGAAGGAGTCACCGATGCCGGAAAGCGGGCCCATAAGGGAGGTCTTGACCGCGTTAATCGAATCGGGGTTGAAGTTCTCGGGATCCTTGGCGTACTCCTCCTCCATGGAGGCGGCGAGGCCCAGGATGAAAGCGCTCGTCTGCGGGGTGCAGTTGTAGAACGCCATGTGACGGTGGTAAGCCTCTTTCTTAGCAGCAAGCTGCTTGGGGTCGGACTCGTCCGGATAGAGGCGATCGAGCGTGGGAACCATACCGTAGAGGAAGCCCATGTTCATCTGACGCTCGTAGTTCCAAGAGGCCTGGATGGCCCAGGAGCGCCAGAAGAACTGGCTGACCTTCTTGTTCAGGGACACGTCCTTGGTTGCGGTTGCCATAGTGTGTTCCTCCTTAGTCTTCGTCGTCTTCGAGCGGATCGTAGTCGGAATCGACACCGGCGGCTACATGGGAACCGTTGAACTTGAAGCCCATGAAGACGACAGCCAGGCACACACCGATCAGAGCGACCGCGATGACGGACAGGTTGAGGTAAGCGGCGAGCAGGAAACCGATGAACAGGAACGGAGTCATACCCTTCTTGATCATCATGGTGAGCAGCAGGGCCAAGCCGTAGGCGGTCATGATCTTGGTCGAAACGTTAAGACCAGTGGACAGCCACTCGGGAACCATGTTGACGATGGCCTGAACCAGGTCGGTGCCAACAAAGACGGCGAGGAAGATCGGCAGGAAGTACATGATGGCGTACAAACCGGAGCCGGCGCAGATGTGCATACGGTAGGCGGTCTTGAACTTTCCGTTATCGATCGCGTTATCTGCCACATGGGTGAGGACGGCGATGATGGAACGGAACGCGATGCCGAGGAGCTGACCCAGGACGGCGACCGGGATGGCGATCGTCATGGCGGTCTCGGCGGAAGCATCGGTCAGGCACGCAAAGGCAGCGGCCACGATGCCGCCCAGGACCATATCGGGCGGAACGGCGGCGCCGACCTGCACCAGGCCCATGGACACGAGCTCGACGGCGGCACCGACGGCAAGACCGGTGGGCACATCGCCCAGCAGCAGACCGACGAGCGTAGCGCCAACGAGGGGCTGCTCGAAGTTAAGACGACCGAGCAGGCGGGAGTCCCACATGCAGAACACGCCGACGAGGCCGACGAGCACCGCACTGATGAACGTATTCATACCCTTCTCCTTTCAGTCAGGCAAAAGCCTGGTTGATTACAGCTTGGCGTCGATGTCGACGCTCTGATACGTAGGGGTCTGCTGGACATAGAGCTTGATGCCCATGTCGAGCAGCTGGTTGACGTCGGCCTTCTGGGTGGCGTCGAAGAAGACGGAGCTGTCCTTGCCGCCGACCTGCTCGGCACCGTCGTGGTTGGCGGTGGCGCCCAGGTTGATGGCGTCGAGCTTATAGCCCTGGCAGAACTGCAGCATCTCGGCCGTGTTGCCAAAGACGAACATGACACGCTCGCCGAGGGTGTTGAGCTTGTCCATCTTGGCGAGGGCACGCTCGACGGTGAAGACGTTAAGGCGCACGCCCTGGGGCTTGGCCAGCTTAAGAGCGCCCTTCTTGATGTCATCGTTGGCGGCAGCGTTGTCGACGACGATGATGCGCTCGGCCTGAACCTTGGTGGTCCAGGTAAAGACGACCTGGCCGTGCAGCAGACGGTAGTCAAGACGTGCGAGGACGATCTTGGCGGGACCGGAGCTGTGACGGGACGCCTTGGCCTTCTTGGCGGGAGCCGCGGCAGCCTCGACCGGTGCGTTGGGGTTGGTCAGACCGGTGCGGGCCTCGTTGATGAGGGCCGCGAGCTCGGCACCCTTGATGGGGGCGGGGCTCATAGCGAGCGTCAGCGCCAGCGGAATATTGAAACCGCTGACAACCGTGAACTTCGTGCCGTTCTTGGAAAGCTCGACCATGTTGTTGTTGACCGAGCTGCCGAGCATATCGGTCAGCACATAGACGGTGTCGTCCGCGTTGAACGTGGCGATCATGGCGTCCACCTTGTTGGTGATGGGCTCCTTGTCGTCACGAGCAAGCGACACGACGTGGACGTTCGACACGTCGCCGAGAACCATCTCGAGCGTGTCTTTGGCGCCTGCGGCCAGGCCGCCATGAGATGCGAGAATGATCTGATTCATCTTGCCTCCTCCTTTTCGTTATGGTCATTATAACGTCTTATACGTTGCTTATATTGCTAATTAGTATAAAGACCGTTCGCGGGTGAAAATCGACCGTTGACGGGTTTAACGTACTTGAAACGTTGGGGCTGGATAGGCCGGCGCTGGCTGGATAACCCCAGGTCAGACGCCGCACACAATCCTCTATCGCACGAAGTACCAGGGGCTTTCCTGCACGGTGGGTTCCAGCGCAATGCCGGTGCGCTCCTTAAACAGATCCATGTCCTGCGATTTTTCGGTCCACCACGCATTGGGCTTAAAGGTCATGCTCTCGACAATACGTTTGACAATGACGCTGTTGCGCAGCCTGGAGAAGTCGGTGTTCATGATCAGGATGGACGCGAGCACCAGCACAATGCCCAGGACCTTGATCGCGCCGGCGGGCTCGGCATAGACACCAATGCCCAGCAGTACGGTGACGACCGTCTCGAATGACATTACGACGGGAACTTTCGACGTCTCGAGCCCCATGGACAGACCCTGCATATATAAGACATAGGCCACGGCCGTGGGGATGAGTCCAAAACCAAAGAACAGCAGCAGCAGCCGTGGCGACATTGCCGCGGCGACATCTGGCCACGGAGCCGCGATAGCCGCCATAACCGCACCGCCAAAAACAAGGCCCCAAAACGTGACGGCCAGCGGGTGGACCGTCTTGGTTGCTATCCGGCTAAACACCGCGAGCGACGCGCCACAAAAGCCCGCGATCACGCCCGACGTGACGCCCCAAACCGAAAAATGGAAACCGGAAAGGTCGCCATTGGTCACTGCAAGTACACAGCCACCGATATTAAAAGCGATGGCAACGAGCTTGTTGGGAGTCACATCCTCGCGATAAAGCACGCGGCCGAGCATGACGCCAAACACCGGCGAGGTGTAGAGCAGCACCGAGGCCGTGGACATGCCCACCTCGCCCATGCACTCGTAATAAAGCGTGTTAGCGGTGGCGAGGCCGATAATGCCAAGAAGCGCACAGGGAACAAGCTCTTTAGGACTTGCCTTGAACAGTGCCAGGGGACCCGATGCTTTTCCCTCACGATCGCCTCCCTGGCAACCCATGAACGCCAAGACCGGAGCCATTAAGACGGCACCCGACAACAGGCGAAAGGCCGCCATGCTCTGAGACGAAACGCCCATGGCCGAGATGCCGTTTACAAAGATTCCGATACTGCCCCACATAAGCGCGGCGATCAGCACCAGCACATAGCCCAGATTGCTTTTCTTCAACGCAGCCTCCTCGGTATTGTTTCCAATATGTTTCATACTACGTTATAGTCGTTATATACATTTTTCAAGACACAAATCGGCGAGCGGAAAAATCTGCTCTACCGCTACAACCCATTGGTGCAAGGGGGTCAGGTTCATATGCGCCAACTTGGTGTAAAGTAACCTGTCCCCAATGACTAGGACTGTCCCCAAGTGCCGAACGTCTCCAAGTGCCGCATCTGGGCCAAGGCGACGCCGATGCTTTGGCAACGCCAGCGAAAACCCACCTGAGCGAGCAAGGTGCCTTGAAGCGAAGCGGCATTGACCTTCTGGTCATGCCGCTGAAGCTGAAAGGCAGATTGCCGCTCAGGTGGGTTTGCAGCGTCGAGCCGTTACGGCGTTTGGTAAAACGCCGTAACTAATAATCCAGCTTCCACATGTAGCGGCGCGTCATGTAGTCCTTGTGAGTAACGGCAGAGAGTGCACGCATATACACGTTGTTGAGGATCGGGGCAAAGATCAGGTGGTTGAAGTACTCGCTCACGCTGTCCTTGATGTCGTTGAGGCCGAGCTCCTTGGCGTCAAGCTGATAGACGCGCTCGCCACCGTACTGGTTGACGAAGCGGATGCCGCGCTCGTCGTTGCAGCGGCTGCGGCCGACGCTGATGAGCTGGAACAGCGAGGTACGCTTGTCCAGGATCTCGAAGGGACCGTGGAAGAAGTCGCAGGTGTTGATGGTGCAGGAGTCAATCTGCAGCATCTCCTGCACGTTGCAGATGCTAAAGACGTAGGCGGCACCAAAGAGCGGACCCTGAGCCATGACGTTGATGCAGGGCTTGTCGGCGTTCTGCTCGGCCCACTTGGCAGCAAGCGGACGGGTGTACTCGACGGCCTTGCGATAGATGGGGTCGACCAAGTCGAACGCGGCCATAGCGGTCTCGTACTCGGCATAGCCCTCGGTCTGCTGCGTAAGCTCCATGGCGATCATGGTCACGACGGCGGAGTTGGTGCGGCCCATGCAGGACTCGTCGACGGCCAAGCTGTCGTACTGGATCTTGTAGTCGCAGACCTCGGTGAGGCCGGACTCGTCAACATAGATGGCGATGGTGCTGGCGCCGTGGTCCTTGGCGACCTGGGCGGCGACGATGGTCTCCTTGGTGCCGCGCATGGACACGACGACGGCCAGGGTGTTCTCGTTAACGTAGGCGGGGGTTGCGTGCACGAACTCGTTGCTGGTGTAGCTGGAGCTCACGACCTGCGTGGCCTCGTGCTCCATAAAGTACTGGGCAGGATAGTTGCCGCCGTTGGATCCGCCGGCGCCAATCCACACGACGCGCTTGATGCCGCCCTTGTCTGCCTTGTCAGCCAAAACCTGGGAGACGACATCCTTAACCTGTTCCTGAGTAGTCATCGTGCATCAGCCTTTCTTCTCGTTTGATGCTCTCGATGGCATACAAGTTACATACATGTTTTGGTTATGTCGACTAGTTGTATGCTATATTTGACTTAGAAATTCTGCTGGTAAGGTTTTCGACTTCTCGTTACCAGCAGTTTTGTTGTTGTATTGAATACATGCTTGATTAGACTCGCATACAAGTTAGATACAGGTTGATCACATGAACGCTTCGTCTAAAAAGAAACTGAGCCAATACGAGCGCTTGGCGGGCATGTTGCGTGACCGCATCGCCGCCGGTATCTACGCACGCGGAGACAAGCTGCCGTCCGAGATGGAACTCATGGACGAATCGGGGCTGTCGCGCAGCACCGTGCGCCACGCCCTTAAGGTACTCGTTGATGAGGGCCTGGTGCGCACCGAGCGCGGGCGCGGCGCCTTTGTGGCCGACACGCCCGCGCTCCACGAAAACAACCTGGTGTTTTCGAGCTATACCAAGCAGGTCGAAGGCCAGGGCATGAAGCCCACCACGCGCACGGTGGACTCGGGCTTTACCAAGGCGGGCGGCAGCATAGCTAAGTTCTTTGATGCCGCCGTGGGCAGCAAGCTCGTCAAACTTGTCCGCCTGCGTTATCTGGACGATGCGCCGCTGTGCCTGGAGACCACCTACCTGCCGCCAAGCTTCGAGTCGCTCATCGGCCGCGATATCAACGGTTCGCTCTACGCGACGCTGCGCCAAGAATTCCATCGCGCGCCAGCACAGGGACATAAGACCTTTGAGGTGTGCTATGCCTCGCAAAACGAGGCGTTTTTGCTCAACGTCGAGCGCGGGCAGGCGCTGATCCTGATCACCGACTACGTCTACGACACCGACGGCCGACCGCTCCATGTCTCTAAGCGCATCCAACGCACCGACCGCGCCAAATACACCGAGCCCATCGGCTAACCTGCCAAAACCACCGCAAAGGGGACAGGCACCTTTGTGGTGGTTTTAGGCGAGGAGATCGGGGAACCAGGTTGGTTTGGGTTGGTTGGGCGTGCGCTCGGCCAGGACCAACTCCATCCAGCACATGTCGTACCAGCGGCCGAACTTTTGGGCACAGCGATCGAAGGCGCCCACCAAGCGATATCCCATATGGGCATGGAAGTCCTGGCTATTGTGCGTTAGATACTCGTCGTCCTTGTCGTGCGGCACGGCGATGAGCGCGCACATATTGGTGATGCCCATCGCGATCAGGCACTGCTTGAGCGTATCGTGCAGCTTGCGACCCAGCCCGCCATGGCGCACATCGCGTGCCAGGTAGATCGACGTCTCGACCGACCAGTCGTAGGCCTCGCGGCTGTTAAGCGCGCTCACATAGGCATAGCCTACCGGACGCCCGCCCAGCTCCATCACCAGATACGGATAGCGCTTGAGCGTGCGTTCGATGCGCCCGGCGAACTCCTCAACGCTCGGCACCTCGTATTCGCAGGTAATCGCCGTCTGGCGCACATACGGCTCATAGATGGCAAGCAACGCCGGCGCATCATCGGGCGTCGCCAGGCGAATCGTCGGCTCGGACATCTCGGGCATACAGCCCCTCCCCCTCAAAAGCAAAGGCCGCCCTGCGCCAAGCCCAGCGCAAGGCGGCCCCCGTTATTACATCAGGCTACAGGACAGCCGCCAGCGCGTCGATGTCCTCCTGCGTCGTGGCCCAGCTGGTGCAAAAGCGCACCACCGTGTGGGTCTCGTCGTACTTTTCCCAGTACTCGATCGAGGCATGCTCGCGAATGCGGGCCATGTCCTCGTTGGGCAGAATCACGAA
>ULWI01013662.1_pt1 | contig 12971 bp, 6 predicted proteins | sample 1960301 | NCBI WGS metagenome assembly ULWI01 (sample SAMEA4835811, study PRJEB28245) | human gut metagenome | biome: gut microbiome; material: fecal sample | place: Denmark | collected 2008 | reverse complement strand
ATAGTTGGAAATGATAGATTTTATTATACTTTTGCCGAAAATATAGAAAATAAGACAGATTAGTATTCACTTTAAATACTCAAGATTATGTATTGGACATTGGAACTAGCATCAAAACTTGAAGATGCTCCCTGGCCGGCAACCAAGGACGAATTGATTGATTATGCCATGCGTTCGGGTGCTCCTCTTGAAGTTATTGAGAATCTCCAAGAGATGGAAGATGAGGGCGAGATCTATGAGAGTATCGAAGATATTTGGCCGGATTACCCTAGTAAGGAGGATTTTTTCTTTAACGAGGAAGAGTATTAATTTATAAATGACCGAACATATAAAATTCCCGATAACTTGTGATAAAGTTATCGGGAATTTTTTATTGATGAACATCGTTTTTGGTATTTCTATTTTCTAACTCGTCTCAGAATATTCTGCATTTCGTAGACTATTTCGGGGTGTTGGTCCGCAAGGTTTTCCTTTTCATATTCTCTAACTCTCATGTCATAAAGTTGAGGAGTTTTCAAATTTCCAGTCTCTACTTTTGGGCCCCAGGTAATCATGGCAGGTCCATCGTTTGGTTCAATATATTTCCAATTTTTGGTACGTACAGACATGGTTGAAGATTCTTCTATAATCCATGGGCGATCCGTTTGATCCTTTCCGAGCCATGTGTTTAAGCGGTTCTGGCTATCTGGCGCACTTCCTTTTGGTAATTTTGCGTTGATTAGAGCAGCCATTGATGCAAACCAGTCGATTTGTGATACTAAGGCGTCGGAAATTTGCGAACTGGGGATTTCTTTCGGCCAACTGACAATTGCAGGTACCGCCGTTCCTCCTTCAAATGCGCTGTATTTATTACCACGAAAAGGACCTGCAGGACTATGTCCGTTAAGCAATTCCTCAGCATGGTCATCATAACCGTCGTCAACTACCGGACCATTGTCACTAGAGAGGATAATTAATGTGTTTTCTCGTAATCCCCGTTCTTCAAGAGCTGCTATTATTTGTCCCACTGTCCAGTCAAACTGGGCAATAGCATCACCACGTACTCCCATTTTATTCTTACCTCTAAAACGTTCATGCGGAAAACGTGGTACATGTACGTCGTTTGTAGCAAAATACAAGAAAAAAGGCTGGTTTTTGTACTTGTCGATAAAATCAATAGCATGTGCGGTGATGGAGTCGGCTATATTTTCATCTTTCCATAATGCTTTGCCACCACCTTTCATGTATCCTATGCGACCAATTCCGTTGACAATAGCCATGTCGTGCCCATGACTATGTTTCATATTGTACAACAGTTCCGGATGGTCTTTCCCTAATGGTTCGCCAGGGAATGGCTTTTGATAACTAACCTCAATAGGAGCAGAAGGGTCGTAGTTGGCTACTTTACCGTTTTCAATAAACACGCATGGTACGCGATCCGCTGTGGCTGCCATAATATAGGAATAATCAAATCCCAAGTCTCCCAGTGCTGTAGGTAGTGGAGCATTCCAGTCTTGCATGCCCGATTTGTCACCCAATCCTAAATGCCATTTGCCGATAGCGCCGGTGATATATCCGGAATTCTTAAAAACATCTGCCAGCGTGTAAGTTTCAGGTCGGATAATCATACCAGCATTACCTGCTGCCACACCGGTTCCCGGTACACGCCACGCATATTTTCCAGTGAGCATGGAGTAACGTGAAGGAGTACTTGTTGCCGCAGTGGCGTGCGCATTGGTGAATTGGACACCACTTTCTGCCAATTGGTTTACATGGGGAGTTTGTACGTTTTTGGCTCCATAGCATTCGAGGTCACCATATCCCAGATCATCTGCATAGATAAAAATGACGTTTGGCTGCTTTTGAGGATTTGTTTTGGTTTTGAGCTTTTCGCTTTGTGCCGGACCTGTAACCGCCAATAGGCTTGCAACTGGCGAAAGAAAAGCTAATAATGCATACTGTTTCATGGGTATATTTATTTATAGGTTTTAAGGTAACTTATACCTTTGTGTCTTATTAATAAATACGTATATTTTTAGCCCAGCACTATATCAAACCCAGTTAAAACTAGTTAAAACGCAGAATGTCTCTTATGGTATCGTAATGAAGAAAATAAATAGGTTCAAATTCTTTTTTATGAATTTTAAAGCAAAGTAGATATTACGTTCTACCGCCTTCTCGCTAATGTCAAGTTGTTCTGCTATTTCTTTGTTTGTCATTTGTTGTTTCCTGCTCATGATAAAAACCTCTTGTTGTCGTGGTGGAAGTAAAGAAACTAATTTCCATATATATTCCAGTAGATCCTTAACTTCGAGCGTCTCATCAGATATAGCAATTTTCTCAGCAACCTCAAGAGCAGTAATTTTCATCGTTACCTTATTCAGACTTTTGCGGAAGTAATCAAAAATTGTGTTACGAGTCATAATAAAGAGTAATCCGTCTATGTCTTTGTTTTCGTTGATTGATGCACGCGATTCCCATAATTTGATAAAAACCTCTTGTACTGCCTCTTTTATTTCCTCGTCGTCATTCAGATAAATCTCTGAAAATCTGTATACTTTCCGCCAATAATGATCATATACAAAGGTAAATGAGGTTTCGTCTCCTTGTTTTAATTTTGCTAAAACAGATGTTTTCTCCATATACGTGCATAATTATAATTGTTTTGCAAAGATAAGAAAAAGAGGACTGGTTAGCGTTCTAAAGAACTGCTTTCTGATTTTTCGAAAAAAAGTTCAATGCAATGTAGGGATAGACATAAAAGTTTCGTATTTAATATTAGAGACGTTTGTTTTATAATGAAAATGAAAAATGTGAAAAAGATAGATATGAATAAGAAACTATATGAACAAATCAAAGCTTTATTAGCAGACAAACTGGATGAAAAAGAACAAAAGGAACTATTTCATCATCGAGAGTTTGAAGAAAGAATGCACCTGCAATGGAATATGGATCGACAAAAAGAACTTGACGATGAAGTAGGGCGAAAGATGTGGAAAATGGTAAGACAGAAATGTCTGGATTGCCGACAGCAGAAGAAGCATGTTTATATACCATATTGGCTATCTGTGGCTGCCGTAGCTCTTGTTCTGCTACTTGGAGCAACTTGGATGTATTTCTCCGGAAATAAGGTAAATGGGGCGAAAGATGCTTTTGTAGAAGTTGTATCAAAAGAAGGACGTCTATATATGCTGCCTGATAGTTCACGAGTTTGGATGCATCCGGGAAGTTCTATCCGTTATCCGGAGAATTTTGTTCAGAATAGAAAAGTGTGGTTGAAAGGAAATTCCCATTTTGATGTTTATAAACAGGATGGCAAACATTTTATCGTATACATTGATAGGGCTTTTGTAGAAGTAAAAGGTACTTCTTTTTTAATTAATCAGGAACAGGCAAATATTTCTAAAGTCACTTTGTTTAGTGGTAAAGTCGATTTTACGATAGTAGGTACTGAGCATATTATTGAGATGAAACCTTCGCAAGAATTGACCTTCAACGCGGAGAAGGCAAGCGTGAAAGTGGATGAAATGCAAGGAGTGAAATGGAAAGAAGGTAATTATGAATTTACAAATGTTGATTTAAGTTCATGGATTGAGATTGTAGGAAGAATATATAATGTAAAAATATCATTGGAACACGGACAGGCAACCAAGAATCTGTTAAATGGGCGTCTACGTTACAATGAGTCATTGGAAGAAGCTATTGAAAAAATGTGCTTCAGTACAGGGTGGCGATATAGAAAGGAAAATGGAGAATATATCATATTCCGTTAAAGGTATACTATAATATGTTTGTATAATTTTTTAATGTTAATCTTTTAATTATTTAGTATGGAAGAAAAGCAGCAGCATGGCAGGTGGAAGTACCTCATGTGCATTTGGTTTGGAATCTTTTGTTTCCCATTGATTGCAATAGCAGCACAGGGAGTCATAAAGGTGAAAGGGTATTTTAGTGAAGTACAAGCTATCCGTCAGATCGAAAAAAACAGTAATTATGTGTTTTTTTACGATGCAGCGGATTTGGATGAAGTAAAGCGCAAAAACATTGACTGCCAAGGTACGATTGAAAAAGTATTGTCAGTTGTATTTGAAGGGAGTAATGTTAACTATTTAGTCCGGGGAGACGAAGTTGTACTGAAAGTGAATAAACAGAGTGTACAGCAGAAAGGAGAGAAAAGAGTCGTCACGGGTGTGGTTACAGACGCCATAGACGGCGAGCCGTTGGTAGGTGTGAACATTGTTGTGAAAGGTCAGAAAAGTGGAACTATCACGGATTTGAATGGTAGATATTCTATTTCTGTGAGCGGAGACAAAGCCGTACTGGTCTTCTCGTACATTGGTTACCAGAAACGTGAAGCTCCGGTAGAAGATTTAGGGGTGGTTAATGTCACGATGTCCGGAGAACAGCAGACGTTGAACGAGGTCGTTGTTGTAGGTTCCGGAGTACAAAAGAAAGTGAGTGTGACAGGGGCTATTACAAATGTGAAAGGAGATATTTTACGAATGCCGACTTCACAATTAAGTACTTCGTTTGCCGGTAAGCTGGCAGGTGTGATTGCTACCACTAAAACAGGAGAGCCGGGTTCTGGGGCTGATTTTTATATTCGCGGTATTTCTACTTTTGGCGGGCGTACAACACCGCTTATATTATTGGACGATGTAGAAATTTCAGTAGCTGATCTGAACTATGTGCCGGCGGAAAATATCGAGAGTTTCTCCATTTTAAAAGATGCTTCTGCAACTGCAATTTATGGTGCACGCGGTGCAAATGGTGTAATGATAATCTCGACAAAGGGAGGTGATTACAATATGAAGACGAAAGTTAATGTTAGTGCGGAGAACTCTTTCAATATCATGTCCGATTTTCCTGAGTTTGTAGATGGTCCCAGATATATGGAACTTTACAATGAAGCTGACCTGTCGAGAAATCCGAATAAATCGAAAGATCAATTATTGTATTCGGACAGACGGATCCAGTTGACCCGTGACGGGGTAAATCCTTATGTATATCCGAATGTGGATTGGCAGGATGTCATTTTCAAAAAGATGACAATGACGCAGCGTGCCAATATCAATGTATCGGGAGGAGGTACAAAAGTGAAGTATTATATGAGCTTGAATGTCAGCCACGATAGTGGTTTGCTGAATACGGAGAAAGCTTATTCGTGGAACAATAATATTAATATCATGAATTATACGTTCCAGAATAATATCTCCTATAAGTTGACCCCCACAACGACAATCAGGATGAATATGAATGCTCAGATCCGTCAGAACAAAGGCCCTAATATCAATAGTGCTGATTTGTTTAAAATGATTCTGACGACTACTCCGGTAACTTTCCCTGCAACTTATCCTGCGCAACCGGGTGATACGTATATCCGCTATGGGTCTGATTATCAGAGTTCGGACTATCTTTATCCTAATCCTTATGCGCAGATGATGACTTCTTATAAGGAGCAGAATGCGAATACATTGAATACAGTCATTAAAGTGGAGCAGGATTTTGGGTTTGTAACAAAAGGATTGAAGGCAAATATTTGGGTAAACTTTAAAAACTGGTCCAGCAGTTCCTACAATCGTTCCATTACTCCTTATCTTTTCAGAGCTGTGGGATACAGTGAAGATAGTCCGTTGGAATATGACTTGGAACGTATTCAGGAAGGTGCAGACTATATAGCACAGTCGGATATTGCCAGAAGTTCGGATCAGACATTTGAATTTCAGGGAAATATCAGTTATAATCGTCAATTTGGTTTGCACAATGTCGGAGGTATGTTGATGTACCGGCAAAGGGAATACAGAAGTGATGTGCTTCCTAATCGTAATCAAGGAGTCTCAGGACGTTTCACATATGATTACGGACAACGTTATCTGGCTGAAATCAACTTCGGTTATAACGGTACGGAACGTCTTGCCAAGAAGAAGCGTTTCGGTTTCTTCCCGGCAATGTCTTTAGGATGGGTTATCAGTAATGAGAAGTTCTTTGAACCTTTGAAAAATGCGGTGAATAATCTGAAAGTGAGAGCCTCTTATGGATTGGTAGGTAGCGATGATCTGGCACAAGCGGGCGGAAGCTATTATTTATATATTGATAAGCTGACGGATAATAAATTGGATCAGATAAAGTGGACATTTGGAGAGAGTATGAATCACACATTGGGAGGTCCGGAGATTGCCTATTATGCAAATCTGGATGCTGTGTGGGAAAAAGCGAAGAAATTTGATATTGGCGTAGATATGACTTTGTTTGACCACTGGAATATAACAATAGACTATTTCTATGACAAACGTTACGATATATTTATGGAACGTCAGTCTTGGCCTAATTCTTTGGGTTATGGTAAAGCAAAACCTTGGGGAAATGTCGGTAAAATGGATAATAAGGGGGAGGAGATCAGCCTTAATTATCATAAGAATTTCTCTAAAGATTTGGGGGCTAGTTTTCAGGCTAACCTGACATATAATAAAAATAAGTTGGTTTATAAAGACGAACCGGATTATCCTACTATTTGGAAGTCGGAAACAGGAAAACCATATTCCAGATTGACCGGATATATTTCGGAAGGACTGTTCCAGAGCCAGGAGGAGATAGATAACAGCCCGGAACAGATGGTAGGAAATAGCACTCCGAAGGTCGGTGATATCAAATACCGTGATTTGAATGGTGATGGAAAAATAACGGAAGACGACCAATGTATGATTTCCAAGTACGGTTCTGTTCCACGTTTGCAATATGGTTTCGGTGGTACCATTAATTATAAAAGATTCGACTTTGGTATTTTCTTCAGTGGTTCGGCATTGCGTTCCATTCTGATCAATGGTTTGGACCCCTTCCTTGAAGGGAATCGTATACCGAATAAGAATGTGTTGAAATTTATTGCAGATAATCACTGGTCGGTAGATAATCCGAATCCGAATGCCGAATATCCGCGTTTGGGATTGACGACCGGTGATATAGGTAATAATACGGTCAACAGTACTTATTGGTTGCGTAATGGTTCTTTCCTGCGTCTGAAGAATCTGGAAATCGGTTATAAAATTCCGTATGGGCGTATTTATGTCAGTGGTGCGAATCTGCTTCGTTTCAGCCCGTTTGATTTGTGGGATCCGGAATTGAGCAGTTGGAATAGCTATCCGTTGCAACGTACGGTCAATGTAGGTTTACAACTTAATTTCTAATAATCTAAATCATAGAAGATATGAATATTCTGAAAAATATAGTTCGAGTGGGTCTGATTGTGACTGCTCTTTCATTTAATTTAGTTTCTTGTGATTATCTGGATGTAGTTCCGCCTGAACAAGCAGGGCTACAGGATGCCACAAAGACCCGGAAAAGTACTTTAGGATTTCTGTTCACTTGTTATGCAGGACTTCAGGAAGATGATTCTCCTATTGGTCACACAAGTGCTCTTAATGGTTCCACAGATGAGTTTGCACTGCCGATAGAATGGCGGAACGATAGTGGAGCTTTTTGGGATGATTATGCATATAATTTAGTCTCGGCAGCCAATCCGGATGGACTTTGGGGTAATTATTATAAGTATATTGGTCAATGCTATCTTTTTTTACGTCAGGTCGAAAATAATCCCGGTGAAACCTTATTGCAGGAATGGTTACCGGGTGAAAAAGAACAGTGGTTGGCCGAAGCTCATTTTTTAATTGCTTATTATCATTTTGCATTACTGAGAAAATACGGTCCTATACCTGTTGTTACGGAATATGTACCTCAGAGTACTCCCTCTTCCGACTTTGGTGGAAGATATCATTATGATTATTGTGTTAACTGGATTGCATATCAACTTGATCTGGCAGCACAGAATTTGCCGCCGACCCGTGAGGGAACAGAATGGGGACGTGCTACTTCTACGATGGCTAAAGCTTTGAAAGCCCGTGTACTGATGTATGCTGCTTCTCCTCTTTGGAATGGTCAATTCCCTTTTTCTTCATGGAAGAATAAAGTGAATACTCCCGGGGATAAAGACTTTTTTGTAGGTGATGATGCTAAATATAAAGAATCTATCGGACGGGATGATTATGGCATTGAACTGGTAAATAGCAGTTATAATGAGAAAAAATGGGAAAGAGCGATGGAGGCCTGTCAGAAGGCGTTGGATTTTGCGCTTAATGAGGGTGGATGCCGTCTTTATGGAACGGAAGCTTCTGATATGACATTGTATCAGACAGAACTGGGAAATAATGATAAGTGGTTACCTTATGTGCCGGGAAAGGAGGATAATAATATTCAGGAGAACAGAGAGTTCAAAGAAAGAGTAATGATGCTTCGTTATATGGTTGCTTCCCGCTATCCGCATAATAAGGAATTAATCTGGGGGCTAACCGGTAAGAATATTAATTCAAGAATACAGGGACGTATACCGGCGCATATATTCCAAACAGGTAATAAGACTTCTTGGGCAGGGGGATTTTCAGCTATTTCTCCGACGCTATATACCATTGAACATTTCTATACGGAAGATGGTGTGTTGCCTGAAGAGGCCGCTTCAACAGGCGATTTTGCTTCAAGAGCAGAATGGTTCCAAAAAGCAGGAATAGCAGGAAACAACAGAGAGGATATTATTAAACTTTGTGTGAACCGTGAACCGCGTTTTTACGCATGGATGGCGTTCGATGGTGGTGATTACGGTTCAAAGTTGTTGAAGGCCAGCAGTGGCGATGCAGGTTCGCCATGCGTTTTGAACATGAAGACTGCTGCAGGACATGGATACGACCTTACCAGAAGTCCGCGTAACTATAATGTTACAGGATTTATGACCCAAAAATATGTAAATCCGACAGCTCAATTTGTATTCGATGGTGGAGCTTTCCAGGCTGGAGATACCAAACCGATACCTCTTATACGTTTGGCAGAATTGTATCTGAATCTGGCGGAATGTCAGGCGAACGTAGGTGGTGCCAATCTGGCAAATGCTTTAGCCAACTTGAAGGAGGTTCGTGACCGTGCCGGTGTTCCCACGACTACGACTGTACCGGAACAGAGTAAATTAATTGAAATGATTCATAATGAGCGATTTATTGAGTTCTGGAATGAAGGCCATCGTTATCATGATGTGCGCCGTTGGGCGGAAGGTCAGAAATACTTTGGTGCTAAACGTGAGGGGTTGAACGCAATGGTGAAAGATGTACCGTTTGAAAAATTTAATGTAAGGACTACTATTGACCAGCCTTTCAGATGGAACGACCGTTTATATCTGGCTCCTATTCAGAATGCCGAAGTGTATAAAAACCCGCAAATGGTTCAGGCATACGGTTACTAATTGTATTATGAATTTAAAAAGCAAATTTATGAAGAAAAGTTTATTTATACCATTATTATGCGGATTGTCATTTGTCTATACGGCATGTGATGAATATGATGATACATATCCGAAAGAATATCATAAGATCTTGTCTTTGAAGCAAACCGGAGAAGAAAGTAAAATTCTTTATAACACCGGTCAGGATGCTTCTTTTGATATAACAATCATGAAGACCGGATGTGATCCGTCATTAACGGCTCAGGCTCAATTGACTGTATTGTCGGATGAAGCATTAAAGGAATACAATGAAAATTATACTATTTTGCCTTCAAATACCTATTCTATAGATGGCAGCGAGTTGATTTTTCAGTCCGATGAGAGATATAAAATGTCCAAAGTGGTGATGAAAACGAGTGCAATTCAAGCCTTGGTAGAACTTCCGGAAAATGCTGATAAGACTTTTGTATTGCCCATTTCATTGGTTAGTGCTACGGATTCTGTAAATTCTATGAATAATCTCTATGTCATGAAGCCTGTGATTACCACTCCGAAGCTGGAATTTAAAGTCTCTGAGGAAGAATGTGTCCAAGGGTTTATAAATAGTACGGATCCTGTTTTATTCACTATACCTATGGGGTTAGAGATAGACAACCAATGGGATTTCACGGCTAAGGTAGAAGTTGTGAATAACGATGGAAAGGAAGGATACTTGTCTTCTAGCTCAGTAACGCTGGAAAATGACGGTCTGGTAACGTTTGAGCCGGGAAAAGAAGCTTCATTGAAGGTGTCGGTATCGGCAGGAAGCGGTGATGATTTGACAAATCTGGTTGTAGGAGGACGAGTGGCTATTAAAATTACCGAAATAGAAGGAATTAATTTTGATTTTGATAGTCGGGAGTTTAATCTGACAGTGACAGGTAAAGAATATGAGTATAATAACAAAGGGTTGGATGCTTCTATGTTGAGTTTCAATTTCCCCGATTTTGTAGGTAATACAACTGCTGCGAGTTTGTTTGATAAAGATCCTGCAACGTATGTGCAGACTCCATTCCCTAATAGGAACTTTGTTAATACCGGCGGCACTAATCCTTATCTCCAATTGCAACTTCCGGAAGGAGTTACAGATTTTGCCATCTCATGGACACAGTGTTTACAAAATGAAGTCTCTTTATTGAGAGGATTTGATGTACTTTGGTCTGTTGATGGTACATTTGAGGATATTCCTAATGCTCGAAAGTCATATAGTGTGGCTGATTTGAGCGCGGCAGGTGCGGTTAACTTGGGAGCTTCTTTCACAACATCAGCTTGCCATTGTGATACCCCGGTTAAGTTTATACGTATAGTACAAACTTGGAATTGTGAGAGTACCACTGATGCAGGTGGAAGGTGGCAATTCCGATTGGCTGAACTTAAACTTTACGGAGTATCCATTAAATAAGATATATATCTGAAAAATAGCTTTATCCGTTGGTTGGTTTGAGTATAAAAGGATTCCGGCCAACGGATTTTTTATCAGTTAAATCTAATATTATTTATTATGGTAAATTTCTTGAAGACACACTTTGGTACCATGTTGACAGTGCTATGCGTCCTATTACTTTTTACTGCTTGCAGTGACGATGAAGAGGTGATAGATCCCTTTCTAAAAACAGACTTGATTGGTGAAACAATCAATTTGGGTTCGGATGCCGTAGAAGCATTTGACGTGAAAGTAATAACGAACCGGAGAGACTGGGAAATTGCTTCTTTAGGAGTTGTTCAATGGTGTAATTACGAAATCATTCCGGATGGAGAAAATGCTATCATTCGTTTTTCCGTTGCCGAGAATGAGGAAGCCACGCAACGTGAGACAGAATACCGGTTAACGGCACCGGGTTGCCAGCCTTTGAAAATAAAGATTGTTCAATTAGGAACAGAATATGCGATTCTTTTTGATCAGTCCACCCCTAGGAAAGTAACACAGGAGGGTGAAGAATTTTTGTTGACTGTAACTTCTAATGTCGCTAATGAACCTACGATAGAGGCTGATATGGAAGGCTGGGTTGAAATAATAGAACAACCGATAGTGACAAGAACTTTTTCAGACAAGATTTTTAAGGTTACAGTACATAAGAACATCACGTTTCAGAATCGCACGGGGCATATTAAATTTGTCTCAACTGCGTTAAAAGACCCCGTAGTTTTTACTATCATTCAGGAGAAAGCCTCCACTGAAGGTATGGGTGATACGAAATTGAAGGTAAAAAGCGCGGAACTTATAGAAGGCAATGTTTACGGCAATCAGGATGTCAGTAAAACTATTGATGGAGACTATTCGACAAATTATAGTAGTGCCTCACTAGGTTCGCCGGAAGCCAATAGAGGACATTCTATTATCATTGAATATACATTGGAACAGCCCGAAAACATAGGTTATGTTCGTTTGATGCAACGTTCGAACAATGATAAAAATTCTCTTTTTGCCAGTGGAGGTGTTTCGGTTTTGAAAGAAGGCGAAACTACTTGGAATGAGGAAATCGGTTTTGTAGCCGCACAAACGGCGGGAGCGGCTGTTGATATTAGTGTTAATAGCCTTCAAGTGAGTAAAGTGCGTGTACGTATCGATCGGATGACGCCTGGAATTGATAACGTCAATGTGGCTCTGGCCGAGTTCGAGTGTTATCAGTATTCGGATAATACAAATGACATTTTGGAAGCGCAAAAGTTCTTTACGGACGAGACCTATTCGGAATTAAAGGGTACAGTGACTTCAGAAAGCCTTAAGGAGATCAAGACCGCCGTTATTTATCAATTAGCGAAAGAATTGCTGGAAGGGAAATACGATAAAAAATTTCGTTTTAGTACCTACCATTCTTGCAAGAGTCCTGAAATAGTGGCAGAAGAACTGACTATAGGCTCAAGAAGTATATATGATAATCCGACGGGAATCTATTTTACGCAGGGAGAGCCGGTGCTGGTTTTCGTTATGTACAAAGGAGCAAGCAATACCCCGCTGAGTCTTGCTATTGCCGATTATAGGGAAGGTGGAAAGAAAAGCGTGATCTCCTTGCGGGGAGGTTTGAATGTGATTACTCCGGCAAATTCGGGTAATGGCTATATTCAATATTGGACGAGAGATGATGCCGGAGATACAGATGTCGATATTCATTTTTGTTTCGGTAAACAGATTGGCTATTGGGATGTAAGACGTGGTGATACGGATGCCACTTGGCCGGAAATATTGGAGAGGGCTAAGAGAAGTGCGGCGGATATTCCGAATGCGATGATGGATATTCTGGGACAAAGAGTACACTTGCAGAATACGGTGGATGCCTTTGCCAAATGTGCGCCAAACGCAATTCAGGCAGTAGTCGATATGCACGACCGTATGTTGGATTTTGAATATTTGATGATGGGACTGGTGAAAAACAATGCTGTGCCTGCTAACCGCTTTTTTGGCGTCCGTTCTTGGGGAGGAAGTCCTAATTGGAACGGAGTATGTGCCAATTATCCCAACACGGAAGATGCGATGTTGGTTCCGAAGGTCTTTTATAGAAAGAATAATGTATGGGTTTTCGGACATGAGTTTGGGCATGGCAACCAGGTTGCCCAGATGAAAGGCAATGGTTGGACGGAAGTGACCAATAATCTTTACTGTTCATTTGCTCAGTATATGATGAGAAACGATCCGTTGAGTGAAGGCTATCTGAGACTGGAACATGAATCCTTCAAGCGTCCAGGAGCACGTTCGGCT
>ULWI01016372.1_pt1 | contig 13286 bp, 13 predicted proteins | sample 1960301 | NCBI WGS metagenome assembly ULWI01 (sample SAMEA4835811, study PRJEB28245) | human gut metagenome | biome: gut microbiome; material: fecal sample | place: Denmark | collected 2008 | reverse complement strand
CTCCGGCAGTTTTACCCCCGACTGTCTCAATACTTTCGTCTGAAACATAAGTGCATGCATAATCAAATACTGCGATGGATGAAAATGTCCGATTGTGTTCCAGTTGCACATTTTTTCAGTTGGAAATACATTTCTGTAATTCATCGGTTTCTGGATTCCCTCATCCAGATGATCGTACACATAATTACAGATGATCAGATCCGGGAACTGTGCGACTTCAAAACTTTTTATTTTATCTAACATTTTCAGATAAGCATCACGGTCGAACCAGTCGTCGGAATCCACGACTTTATAATAAAGTCCATGCGCCAGCTCCAGCCCTTTGTTCACACCGGAACCATGACCGCCGTTTGGCTTATGCACCGCTTTTACAATGTTTGGATAAAGCATTTCGTATTCATCTGCGATCGCACCTGTCCGGTCGGAAGAACCATCGTCAATAATGAGGATCTCGACATCCTCGCCGCCCACCAAAAGTGAATCCACACATCTTCGCATATAATTTTCTGAATTGTAACATGGGATTGTAAATGTGATATATTTCATTTGGAATGACCTCCGCTATACTCTGTAACATTTTTACTGTTAACGAGTATAACGGTTCATTCTTAAAATACACATGGATTATTCTAAAGAAAAGGTAAAGATTACCTATACAAAATGTTAAATCTTCAATAATTCGATCATAAACAGCCAGACCAGTCCATAATAAGTGACCACTGCTACCAGATCATTCACGGTTGTGATAAGTGGTCCTGACGCGACCGCCGGATCGACTTTGATCTTATGGAAAAGCAGTGGGATCGTTGTTCCGACAAGGCTCGAGATCACCATCGCAAGCATTAAGGAAACTCCCACACAGCCTGAGATCAAAAACGAATAGGAAAGCGCATTTCCTTTTATGAAACACACATAGAGTCCGATAAATACAAATGCCATAATTCCAAGAAACAGTCCATTTGCAAAACCAATGCGCATCTCTTTCAAAATCAGTCCAAACTTATCTTTCCGGTTTAAATTCTCATCCATCAGCACACGGATCGTCACCGCCAGCGACTGGGATCCAACATTTCCTGCCATATCTAAAATCAATGACTGGAAACACATCACAATCGGGATCACTGCAACGACCGTCTCAAAAATTCCGACAACCGAAGATACCACCATTCCCAAAAACAGCAGGATGATCAGCCACGGGAGACGTTTTTTCATACTCTGAAACGTTGTCTCCTCCAAATCTTCTTCTGCAGTAAGACCGGCTAACTTCGCATAGTCCTCTCCCATCTCTTCATCCACGGCTTCCACGATGTCGTAAGCTGTGATGACTCCTAAGATTTTTCCTTCCTCTGACAATACCGGAATGGAATCCTCTGCGTAGTCTTTTAACCGTTCGATACACTCACTGATTTTCTCATGTGCTCCCACATACGGATAGGAAGTCGAGATCAGATTGTCCAGATCCTGATAATCTCTTGCCACGATCAGGTCTTTTAAGTCGATTGCTCCATAATACTGCTCATTTTCATCTACTACATAGATCGTTGAGATATTATCGTTCTCTCCCGCCTGACGGATCAGCTCATGCGTAGCCTGACGGATGTTCAGATTCTTTCCTATGACGATAAAATTCGTTGTCATTTTGCTACCGATCTCATCATCTTCATAAGATAAAATCAGTTTGACATCTTTTTCCGCATCATCATCCAGCAGATCAACGATCCTGGTCTTAGTGTCCGCATCCAGATTCTCCAGAACATCGACCGCATCATCGGAATCCATCTCCGAAATGACCCTGGCGGCATTTTCCAGATTGATCTCCTGCAAATACTCTGCCGCATCCTCGGTATAGGAAAGGATTTCCGCAATATACTCCTCTCCAAGCAATGGATAGAGTTTTTTTCTTTCCTCCGGTGTCATCTGCTCCATTGCATCCGCAATGTCGCTCTCATGATAATCGGAGATTTTTTCGAGCAGTTCTTCTTTTCCAAGATTGCTTCGGAATAATGTTAATAATTCTTCTACATAAGTCGGTTCTTTTAATACTTCTTTTTGCATTTCTGCCTCCTGTTCTCCCTGAAAAAAGGGCATAAAAAACCACCGCTTTACTTCCAAGCAGCATGCGTAAGTTCCTGCTGTTATAGTTCATGACAATAGATTGTCCGCGAAGCGTGCACTCTATTGTATAGGCATGTAAACCGGTGGTTTCAGAAGGCATATTCTATTATCACAGAGGTCAGACGCCCACAGACATCTGCCCTGTGCCAAAGCATTCAGAAAATCCATCGGTTTTATTCTTTCGCCCCGCACTATCACAACTGTCCATGAATGTCACCTCCTAAAAAATTTCCATTGCTATTATATAATCGTGACCGGAAATGGTCAACTCATTTCTGCCTCATTTCTATCTGTCTTTCATAAATGCTTCGATCTCGTCCGGATCACGGATAATTGCCTCTGAGAGACACTCACAGCCGTTCTCTGTGATCAGAAGATCATCCTCGATACGGATTCCGATCTCCCATTCGTCAATGTAGAGTCCCGGTTCATCAGTAATGATGGCACCCGGTTGTAATGTTTCATTGCAAACCGCTGTGACATCATGCACATCGATTCCAAGATGATGGGATACGCCATGCATATAATAAGTATCAATCTCGTCCTCTTTTTCGATCAGACCGAGTTTTATGCAGCCTGCTGCAAGCACTTTCTTTGCAATCTCATTTAACTCTTTTAACGTCATGCCCGGTTTTGCAGTCTTTGCAACCTCACGGTTTGCAGCTAAAACAATGTCGTAAACCTGTCTCTGGCGCTCTGTGTATGTTCCGTTTACCGGATAAGTTCTTGTGATATCTGCGCAGTATCCGCGGTATTTTGCCCCGAGATCCATCAGCAGTAAAGAACCATCCTCACAAATGTCAAGGTTTGTGTCGTAGTGAAGCATGGTTCCGTTTGCACCGCTTCCTGCGATGGTAGGGAATGCAGTTCCCTCCGCTCCGTTATAGCGGATCATGTATTCAAAATCAGCCTGTGCCTGATATTCTGCCATTCCAGGCTCTAAATGTTTCATCACATACTGCAATGCTTTATCGGTAATGCCGATCGCCTCCCGCACAAGTGCTACTTCATCCCCGTCTTTTTGCATACGCAGTTCTGCGATCACCTGCGAAATATTTTTCACTGCATGTCCCGGATATTTTTCTGCAAATTCTTTTGCTTTGATCATATTGTAATCCGGCATGTCCTCAAACTGATATCTGTAACAGTCAAAATACAGGCTGTCGATATCTTCCCTTGCCATCATGCGGTCAACAGCGCCCTCAAAAGAATCTAAAAACATCACATTATCGATACCGGAAATCTCTTTTGCCTCATCCACTGTCACTTTTCTTCCGTACCAGCGCTCCTGTGTCGGGTCTGCTTCTTCGATAAATAGAATCACCTGCTCCTCTTTCAATGTCTTTTTCATCAAAAGAATCATATGGTCTCTTCTTAATCCTGTCAGATAAAAAAAGTTTCTGTCTGCCTCAAATGGTGCATATTCATCTGCACTCACATGGCTCTCAATCCCGGAAAATAAGATCAACGCTGACTGTCTCTCCATTTTCTCAAAAACCTGTTTTCTTCTCTCTGCAAAATTCATGGTTGTTCTCCTCTTTTTTCAATCATCTATTGACAGAAACTCAAATCGTATTTTCTGTCATAATAAAGGCAGGTTCTTTCATCTCTGAAAAAGCCTGCCCGAAAAACTTATTGGTTGTCACCTATGCCTCTGCGCTCATCTGGATTCTCGTTGTGATCTCTTTTACTTCAGCCATCAAAGCAGAATACATCTCCATCTCAATTCCAACCGGCGACATATGCGGATGCTCCTGTTTCATACGGTATGCCTGTACCAGTAAACTTCTCTTCACATCTTCAAGTTCTAAAAGCTGCTCTCTGCTCATAACCAATCTCCCACATAACATATTTTCATTTGCAGTGCACTATATCTCGTACGTGCGCCTCAACTATAATAGCATATATGGTAGATTTTAGCGCATGAAATTCATCGGCAAAAGTAACAATATTTTTTCTGACATTTGGCACATTTGTCTATTGCCTGAAAAATTTTCATCACTTTTTACAATTGCATCAGCGTTTGCAGTGCCTCATTTTCTACAATACATTTTCCGTGTTCTTTTATAAATGCAATTTGTCCGACCTCAGCATAACGGCAATTGTTATATTCTACAATTGTAAACGCAAATGGCCGTAATTCTTCCCTTGAAAAATGGATCAGATCCATCACAAGATAGTATTTTTGCTGGAATTTATAAAGACTGCTTGTAGGCATTTTTTCTGTAAATGGTGCCAGACGGATCAATCGCAGCATTTCATCCAGACTGGAAAACTCCAGACTAAACGGAACCGATGTCTCAAAAATTTCATTGTCCTCTTTCTGCTCAGTACCATTTGCATCTTCTGTCTCTGTCTTTTTTGCATCCTGGCTGTGCTTTGCCTTATATTTTTCGAGGAAATCATCGATAGCACTCTGTTTTTCCTCTTTATTCATCTGCCGAAATTCTGATAATTTTTCCGGTGCGAGCTGGTTCATCAGCTGTCCGACCGTATCCACAAGATTCTTAAAACTCATCTCGGAATCTCCGCCAAACGTGATCGCCATGCTGTGATCCTGCAAAAGTTCTGCCTTCACTACCGGTGAAATATTCTGCATACTGATATTGCCCTGCTCCTCTACCAGTTCCACCACCGCACGCATAAACTCCTGCGTCACCTCGGTATTTCCAATAATCTCATCAATATTGTATCCCATTTCACGGATTTCTTCTTCAGACAGTGCACATCTGATCTTATTTTCACCTAATCTCTCAATTTCCATATGTATTACCTTCTAAAACATCTTTCCGATGCTTTGCAATCCAAAAATACTTTATACCTTTCGAATGGCTTTGCATTCTTGGAATGCTGTTTCTTCTTATAAAGAATATGTTGTTATTTTCACAGCTATTATCCTATTTTTTTATGCATTTGTAAATAGGGTTTCGATTCCACATATCTGCCACAAAATAGGTCAATGCTGTCCATGTATACACGGAATAGAAAATGCCGTACTCATCAACGCCGTCCTTTAAAATTTTCTGTGCCTGCTCTTTTGTCAGAAAAGAAAAGCCGTCAAAACATTCACTTCCCTCTGCACCGTCCTGTGACATACCTGTCAGAGTATCCCGGTTCAACACGATTTTCACAAGTGCGTTGCTCTCATCCGTCATTCCCGGTGTGCTGAAAAGACATGGATTGATCACTTCCAGTTCATCTGTATCCAAAACCTCAATTCCGGTTTCTTCTTTCAGTTCTCTTTTTGCAGTCACAAGCAATGGTTCGTCTTCCTCTTTATCTGCCGGATCGATCAGTCCCGCCGGGACACTTAACAGAAATTGTCCTGCCGGATACCGGAATTCACGATTCAGCAGGAGCTTGGGCTCACCGTTGGATGGATTCCAGATCGTGATGCAGCTCACCGCATCTGGAAGCATATTTTGAAATTCTTCCGTAGACTTCACTGCCACAAGATCATCTGCGCTCCGTCTTGTTGCATTATAGTAATGTCTGCCCTCGGCATACTGAAGATCAAATACTTTGATAAACTTTGTTTCCAACAGCGTTTTTATATTCTGTTTTTTGATTGTTGGACGCATGGCAGGCTCCTTTCTTATTCACAATTATTTACACCCGATAGCGATTCAGGCAGGAATAAATCTCCTGAATTCTTGGGATTGCGTATCCACCGGAGATAACGCCATGCTCTGCGGCAAATACCATTCCTTCCTGCTCTAACTTTTGTTCTAACCACTGTGCCGTTTCTGAAATGGTACGCTTTCCATCCACCAGATGTTCCACAGTATATTTCAAAAGCAGTCCCAGTGCCGCCGTCTGCTCGCTGTCGATCAACTGCTCGATATAGCGCAGGTCGACATTCTGTTTTCCAAGCATAAAGCCATCCACACCAAGCGTCTTTACCTTCAAGCGCTCCGGCTCGCCTTTTTTCACTTCTCCGCTCCGGTAGTCCCTGCGTTTTACCGCTCCATTCCTGTCTTTTTCCATGACACGGTGGCTATCCGGTAAAACAAATGGTTTTGCTGTCTCCTGCATGATTGGAAATTGTCCACACAGTTCCTTCGCTTTCTCTGTGATATCCACAGGTTCGTACTGATCCATCTGGATCACAGTGTCTGCAATGTGGAAAAATGCCCCTGAACTTCCCGCAACCAGAATGGTGGAAATTCCTGCTTTTTCATACAGATCCCTTGCTCTGGACAAAAACGGTGTGATCGGCTCTTTGTCCGGACTTACTACTTTCTGCATAAAGGCATCCCTCACCATAAAATTGGTTGCTGAAGTATCCTCATCCAACAAAAGCAGTCTGCTGCCAGCCTCAATCGCTTCCACGATTCCAGCCGCCTGGGACGTGCTTCCACTCGCATCAGCAGTCGAAAAATCCTTCGTATCCCTGCCATTTGGAAGATCATTGATAAACATGGAAATATCTACATTTTTGATAAATCTTCCATCCTCAGAGCGGAGCTTTTGTGCCGTTTCATCTGCGATCACATACTCCCTGCCATCTCCGGCAATATGATTGTATACGCCTAATTCCAACGCATTTAAAAGTGTAGATTTTCCATGATAACCGCCGCCTACGATCAGGGTGATCCCTTTGGGAACTCCCATTCCTGTAATCTTACCACGGTGCGGCAGTTCTAATGTCACGCGCATTGTTTCCGGAGAAACAAATTTTACAGACTGCTTCATTGGCTTGGAAGAGATACCGCTCTCCCTTGGCAGCACAGAGTCATCCGCCACAAACGCAGCCAGCCCAAGTTCTGGAAGCTTCTCACGGATTGCCTGCTGATCTTCTGCCAGCTCCACAGCCTCTTTTACTTTTTGCGCATTCAGATTTTTATAATAAAAAGACTGCTCCACGCACTGTGGCAGATATTCAAATAAGATTTTTTCGAGTTCTTTTGCATTGATTGTTCTTCCATTTGCAGGAAACCCGACTGCAAATCTGGCGGTAATCTCTTTTTCACTGATTTCACATGCTGTCCTCTGCAGCACTTCCTGTCCGCAGTGTGTCACTGAGATCAGCCCGCTTTTCCCGGAACCCTTCGCTTTAAAGTTAAACTGATTCACTTTTGCCGCAAAATTGCGAAGCAGCTCATCCGCCAACGCGGTTCTTGTCAGCTTATCTTTCATCGCAAATGCCGGGAATCCGGCTGACTTCGCATCCACTGTCACCCTCACATCCGACGGTGCCGCAAACGGATCGCCCTGCACATGGTCAATCGACAATATGTATTTGGGGAACTGGTAACTTCCGCGCAGGGATTTGTATAATGGGTAACTTTTATGGTCTATTGTTTTTAATTGTGATTGTAGGTCGTTGTATGATTGCATGGAGGGACTCCTTTTTGTATTGTGTTTTTATGAAATTTTTGTGCTATTTGCTCGTCTTTCTTATTTGCAAATATGTACCGCCTCTAATTAATTACTTCATTTAACTGAAAACTATGAAAAAGTATCAAATAGGTTTTCTTTATAGTATCCATGATATCATATAAATAACTTTATTGGGCAGATATTTTTTATAGATATTACAGAAAGTAAGTTATTTTCATTCAGCAGTAAAACACTTGCTGCTTTGCTGCTGAATGAAGTGATTCACGAATGAACAGGCTCCTTTTACAATGCAAAAACTTAAAATGAATTTTTTTCATCTATTAGAATCACTTTTTACTTGTTTTTTGAAAGATAAAACCCTGCATAATCACTGGGATTATGCAGGGTTTACCGTTCCCTATTATAACATACCAAGTAATAACCGGGAACTACAGCAGTACCAAGACACAACTGTAAACGTACATTATTATAACATACCAAGTAATAACCGGGAACTACAGCTTGACATGGAATTAGACGTTGTTAAAAGCCATTATAACATACCAAGTAATAACCGGGAACTACAGCTGTCCGCTTGCGTTTACTGAAAAAATCTGAATTATAACATACCAAGTAATAACCGGGAACTACAGCGTTCTGCACTTTTGACGTCAAGACATAGTATTATAACATACCAAGTAATAACCGGGAACTACAGCTGTGGATAACTATGCAACTTCTCTAAAATAATTATAACATACCAAGTAATAACCGGGAACTACAGCAATATTCTTAATGCCCTCTGAATTTTATACATTATAACATACCAAGTAATAACCGGGAACTACAGCTTAATTCTGATGTACACCCCCATTTTCCGTATTATAACATACCAAGTAATAACCGGGAACTACAGCTTGCTAAAACAGCGTAATCTACTGGTTCAAATTATAACATACCAAGTAATAACCGGGAACTACAGCGGGAGTTGCACCCCTTCTGACTGCTTACAGATTATAACATACCAAGTAATAACCGGGAACTACAGCAATGGTGCGGTACGCAATGAACGTACAATAATTATAACATACCAAGTAATAACCGGGAACTACAGCCAATTCATTTTTTCTGTTGTCGATAGGTATATTATAACATACCAAGTAATAACCGGGAACTACAGCGTAACGCGGATGCAGGTATTGACAGTTGCCATTATAACATACCAAGTAATAACCGGGAACTACAGCTGTAAGAAGAATATCCATAAACCATTGTTGATTATAACATACCAAGTAATAACCGGGAACTACAGCATTTGGTGCGGTCATGAAAGTATATCAGAATTATAACATACCAAGTAATAACCGGGAACTACAGCAACACATATGTTTAATTCATCTCCAAGTTTATTATAACATACCAAGTAATAACCGGGAACTACAGCATACCACGCTCACAAGACAAATCAGATGTATTATAACATACCAAGTAATAACCGGGAACTACAGCCTGAACCTGATGCATTACCAAGGGTGATTGATTATAACATACCAAGTAATAACCGGGAACTACAGCCCCCTTTCTGTTTTGCTGTGATTTCACTATATTATAACATACCAAGTAATAACCGGGAACTACAGCCTACTGCGTTCATTGTTCCTTGTCCTCCTGATTATAACATACCAAGTAATAACCGGGAACTACAGCTACAATGTATTATGGGAATCCAGTGATAATATTTTAAAAAAATATAAATGGAAAAGAAAAAGCCTTGCCATTACGCCAAGTGATGTAAACATCTTCTCGCAAACGTCCGAAACGCTTAATGGTATAGCTTTTAAAAATATTATATCACAAAGTCAAAAAAATAATACTTTAAATAAACGCGATCATATATAACGGTAATGTAATGATACCATCATCACTTACACCTATATTACCATCAACAAACTTGTATCCATAAGGAATGTCTGCATTCATTTTCAAAATAGATTTTAAGGAATTAGCCCGCGTATTTCCACTTTTAACCTCAATCGGAACTACCACACCATCTTTTTGGATCATAACATCAATTCTTCTCTTGGTTGTCTCATTTTTATAGAAATATAACGGATATCCTTTCTTGTAAAGTGCATCTGCTATGGCACATTCATATATACCGCCTTTTGAGTTTCCGAATAACGTATTTTCTACGATATGTTGCTTTAATGAAAAATCTTTCATCGCCATCAAAAGAGATAAATCCGTTGTGTATGCCCTGAAAAAGTCATCTCTTGCATAGTCATCCAGATCAAATCTGACATCTGTTACCAGTTTGCATAAATGCACCATATCCGCACGAAGCAGCCACTCAATACTTGAAAAATATTTTTGTGCCCGACCACCATGCTCGACCTCTTTATATTGAAATTTATGGTTTTCCATATCCAGTAACTGTTTTGCAAGAGAAAGATAACACTTCTCTGCTTTTACCTTTTCCTCAGCTGTTGCATAATGTGCTATGTCATACTGGTATCCCTGTAAGAGGCTGCGCTGTATCCTGTCAATTTCCCTAAAATCTTTTGTGTCTATATATTTCTGTACTGCCTCTGGCATACCACCTATTGCAATGTACTGTCTGTAATAATTCATCATTTGCGAATGAATTGCTTCAGGCACAATCGTTTTAGAACGCAGATAACCACAGAGATTTTCTATCATATCCCCGGATATTCCCATTCCCCACAGAAACTCTTCAAAATCAATCCCATACATTTTCAAATAATCAACATATCCAACCGGATAAGAAGAGGCACGTTTGTAATCGATTCCAAGAAGTGAGCCAGATACAATTACATCATATTTATTATCTATCGCCCAAAATTTAAGTGATGTGACCGCTTCCTGACATTCCTGAATTTCATCCAGAAAAATCAATGTTTTTCCAGGAATAATTTTCTTTTCAGGGAAGCGGAACCGCATACCCATAACCATAGCATCTACGGTAAGATCTCCAGAAAATATCTCCATCGCAGAAGGCATCTGTTTAAAATTAATTTCAACCAGTTCTTCATAATTTTCTTCGGCAAAACGTTCAACGGTATATGTCTTTCCTGTTTGTCTGGCACCCTGAACGACAAGGCACTTCTTATCCTTTGTGTTTATCCAGTTTTTCATAAAATTTGTTGCTTTTCTTTTTAACATAAGGCACCTCTGATCAACATAAATAACACTTTTTAATGTAAATCATCAACATTTTAGGAAGATAAAATGTATATCTGTCAACATTTCAGAAAAATTATATCATTAATTTGAATCGATGAAAAGGATTATTGCAAATTTCATCCGCAGTACCTGTAAAAGTATGGCATAATTTCCACGAAAACAACTGTAATTTTCTTCCAGCATGTGCTATGATGATGACATAAATGTAGCAACACGAAAGACATTCCACTGCACTTTTCCGTAAGCGCTGCGGATTTATGACACACAGAAGGAGGATTTTATGTACGAATTTACAGAAGACTGTATGCTTCATATTGATGCAATCGATGAAGAACACAAGCGTCTGTTCCAGATGATAAATGAAGCATTCGAATTAGTTGAGAAAACAGAGGATGTGACAGCCATCGGTCAAAGCCTGATCGCAAACCTGAAAGATTACGCAGCTACGCACCTTGCTCATGAGGAGGCTTATATGGAGAGTATCCATGATCCTGAGCTTCCTCTCCAGAAGACAGAACATGCTGCATTTGCAAAGACGATCAACGAATTTAAACTGGATACCACATCACCACGCAATGCCAAGAGATCGTTAAATGAACTTCTTACTTACCTCGTGCACTGGCTTTATCATCATATTTTAAGCAGCGATATGATGATCGGGAAAATGATCCCTACGGAAGAATCTACAGAGGATCCATTTGCATTCACGGACAAATACAAAACCGGCATCACATTTGTCGATGATGAGCACCGCAAGCTGTTTGAGATCATCAGTGATACCAATGACCTCATCCACGACCAGCTTTTACATGATAAATACGATGAGATCATGCGTCTGCTGGCAGAACTGAGAGATTATACGGAATTACATTTCAGCGAGGAAGAGGCTCTGATGGAGCGCATCCATTATCCTGAACTTCCTTCACAGAAACGGGCACACGCTGCATTTGTAGACCGTCTTGTAAATATCGATCTGGATGAAATGGAGGATCTGGATGACAACCAGCAGGTATATCTTCTTGATCTGATCCAGTTTTTACTGAACTGGCTTGCAAACCACATTCTTGCCTGTGATAAAAAAATTGGTGAATATATGCGCGAAAATCATATTTCTGAATAAGCAGGAACGGTTGTATGGGTTTTCACCCGAATGATAAAAGATCACAAGTCATCCGGTCAAAAACTCATACAACTTTTTTTATTTTCTTACTTGACAAAGTCAAGTATAGGTTTTATACTGTGTGCAGTTGGAAACGGAAATACTCAGTTTTCGATATGAAAATTGGATTTCGCTTTGCGATGTAAGGAGGATTTATGCAAATATCAACTCTTTCCTACTATACAACTGAACTATATAAAGAATTTGCCGCTTACACAACAGAAAAGCTCCATGAGTTAGGTCTTAACTTTGGTCAGATGTACTTTATCATTTATGTGGGCAAACATCCTGAGTGTACCCCATCAGAACTGACCAGCGCCTTAAAACTGGACTGGGGACATTCGCAGCGCTCCGTTGCGAAACTTGCAGAAGATGGTTTTCTGATCAAAGAAAAGAAATCCGGCCGCAGTTACCGGTTAACCTTAACCCCTCTTGGGAAACAGGCTTTTGATGTCTGCCATCAGGTACTTTTCGACTGGGATGCCACCAAATTGACCGGTCTTACCAATGAGGAGCAGCAGCTCCTTTTAAATCTGCTGTGTAAAATATCAATTCAGAAAGTGTGAGATTATGTACGAAACAATTCAGACTCCCTTCAATTATGGAGGATTAACCTTAAAAAACCGCATTATTTTTGCCCCTACAACATTCGGTTTATCGGATGAAGATTACTTTGAAAAAATACGCCGGATCGCAGCTGGCGGCTGCGCTATGATCATTGTCGGAGACGTTCCGGTTGGAAAAAGTCATTTCGGAAAATCACTTTTTGACAAAAAAGGCTTTGCATTCTATGAAAAAGTGATCGGGATCGCCCATGACAATGACTGTAAGGTATGCGCCCAGCTTCATCAGTCCGATTCCAATATCAAAGCCATGTTAAAATATGTTCCGGGCGTGCTCACAAAACGGATCAGCATGCAGGAACTCCGCCCTCTTTTAAATAATGAGGTTGCTCCATATATTACGAATATGCCTCACAAAAAAGTAAAAGAGATCACCTCTGCTTTCGGCACTGCCGCTGTTCTCGCAAAAAAAGCAGGATTTGATATGATCCAGATCCACGGTGACCGTATGTGTGGAAGTTTCAGTTCTTCCATTTACAACCACCGCACCGATGAATACGGCGGAACTGCCGAAAACCGTGCCCGTTTTGCAGTGGAGGCTGTTTCTGCCGTCCGCGAAAAACTGCCGGATATGCCAATCGATTACAAGCTTGCCGTCCGTCAGGAGAATCCACACTACGGAAATGCAGGTGTTATCGAGGATGAGCTGAAGGTATTTGTTCCAATGCTTGAAAAAGCTGGCGTTACAAGCTTCCATGTCACACTCGCAAACCATTCTGATCTTGAAAATACTATTCCACCGAAAAACCATCCGTATTTTAGTGAACCGGGATGTTTCCTAAAATTCTGTGATGAGGTAAGACAGTACACCAATCTTCCGATCTGTGGTGTCGGCGGACTTACCGATCCTGATTTTGTGGAAA
>ULWI01011076.1_pt1 | contig 13315 bp, 9 predicted proteins | sample 1960301 | NCBI WGS metagenome assembly ULWI01 (sample SAMEA4835811, study PRJEB28245) | human gut metagenome | biome: gut microbiome; material: fecal sample | place: Denmark | collected 2008 | reverse complement strand
TCTACGATAGCGACAACGATATTTGTACTGTCTTCATGTTGGGGGAAATAAATTTCCCCACCGATGTTCTGCTTGGTTTCCTTGTTCCAGATTGTAAGGAAAATCTCCTGTAAATCGTTCACCGCATCGCCTTCAATGCGCATGTGCATATCGCGCCATGTACCGATTTTGGGTAGTCCATTGATGTAATAGTCGGCGATGTTCATGCCGCCGGTATAAGCAATTTCTCCGTCGATTACGACAATCTTCCGGTGGTCGCGGTGGGCGGCGTGGTTGATATAAGGGAAAGTGAACGGGTCGAACTTGACGATTTCAATCCCTTGTTCACGGATTTTCTTGAGATGTCTTTTTTTGAGCGGCTGGTTGTTCGACCAGTTGCCGAAAGCGTCGAACATTGCCCGCACTTCGACACCTTCTTTTACTTTTTCGGCGAGAAGGGCGAATAAGGCGTTGGCGATAGAGTCGTTTCGGAAGTTGAAATATTCCAGATGCACGTGGTGCTTGGCCTGACGGATTGCTTCAAACAAGTCGATAAACTTTTCCCGCCCGCTTTTCAGCAGTTTCACTTTATTATTATCGGAGATAGGTATACCCGATTCCTCTAAAAAATGCAGTACAAGGGAATCACTCGTGAGTCCGATAGAATCCCGGGGGTGGGTCATCAAACTGTCGATGACGCTTGCCTGGGCACGCAATAAAGGCAGGAACAGGAATAAAATGAATATACGTAATTTCAAAACTTTTCTCTCTATTTTAGTTTACAGAGCAACAAAGATACAACATCTATGTTTGGGCTAATCGGGGACAAAGGGTAGATTTATTATTGTTTAACACTCGGATAGCTTTATTAGTAAGGGAAAAATTAAGAGGAAAATAATGGGGACTGATTAAACAGTCGATAGTATTATCTTAACATTTCCGTACCGCCTATGCCAATGAAGCTACTTTTCTCGCAGCCATAAACAGTAACACTACACTTGCGATAATGATTGATTTCGGGTCGAGACTTGTTGTTCCATGATTAATCATGCCGATGAATACCTCCCGAATCGTTCCCCATGCAGCTTCCGGTCCGCCTAAGGAGACGAAAAGTACGGCTCCCACAGCCATGACGAAGGCGTTCCAAATGCGTGCCAGCCGATTGCTGCGGTCGGGTAGGTGGTGCATGACACGGCGGCTGAATCCCCTGTCCGCTATCTCCTGCCTGTTTTCGGTAAAGAAGTCGCGCAAGAGTTTATCATTGTCTATTTCTGTCATAACCATTTTGTTTTAAGTACGTTGCTAATTTATCTTTTCCACGCGACAGGTGGCTTTTCACCGTTCCTGCCGGTATTCCGGTAATACCTGCGATCTTGTTAATGCTTAAATCTTCCATATAAAACAAGGTGATGCAGGTTCGTTCCACATCTTTTAGCGTTTTGAGCGACTGGTAGACATCCATTTTCTGCCCGACGTTTTCTTGTTCGGTACTGTTAATGGCATCTATTTCCGTTGTGTCCAAGCCGGCCATTTCTTTCCGGCTGCGAATATAATCATAAAAAACATTATAGGCAATGCGGTAGAGCCACGTTGAGAAACTCGACAGATTGTGGAAAGAAGAGAGATTGGTATATGCCTTGATGAATGTATCCTGCGCCAAATCGTCACTCAATTCGCTGTCGCCGCAAGTCAGGTTGAGAAAGAACCGCCGCACGGGCGACTGGTATTTCTTCACTAACTGGTCGAAGGCCCTAGTGTTTTTGAACACTACGACCTGTGCGACTAGCGATATATCGTTGATTTGGCTCATTTATTTTCGTCGCTCTTTTCTCCGTTTCTTTCTTCCTGCTGCGTTGCCGAAGGGGCGGCTGTGTCGAAATTGTCTCCGGTGGGGGGATCGTTTCGGATACCGAAATTGTTTCCGGCAGCAGAATTGTTCCGGGTGTCGATGTCTCTTTTCCGGGAAACGTTCATCCGGAAAGGATCAACATCATCTGTTTTCTGTTGTTTGCTGCCTATTATCCATTGGCCGATGCCCATAAACATGATAAGCAGTCCGATTGCTCCGATTCCGAACTCTCCGGTGATCGCCCAGAGGAAGATGAAAAGTCCGATCCCTGTAAAGGTGTTTTTGATGCCTTGTGAGCGTTGGTCGGCCGGCCGGTTTTCGCGGATAAAGTTTTCCGGCAGCGGTTGTCCGGCTGCAATGGCCTGTTCGGCAAGGCGGTAACGGGCTTTCCGGTTCTTGTAGCGGAAGAAAAAGATTACAAACAAGATAAATACGGGCAGTCCGAAGACGGCGACGATTGCGATAATAGAGAACAGGATCCCGCCACTGATCATGTCGCTGAGATTGCCGAAGGGAAGGGCGTTGTCGTCCGATTCGAAGGTAAAACCAACTTTTCCGTGGCTGCTTCCGGAGGAGCTGACACTGTTTGCGTCCTTGCCCGCCGTTGTATCTACGCCGATCACCGTCACTGTTGTGTTGGATTCATCCGCCTTGGTGTCTGTCTTTTTCGAAAGGGTCACTTTCGCATTTTCGGTAGAATCCTTCTCAATGCTACTCTGTTTTTGTGCATTAATTACTGTCGAAGTGGTGAATGCGAGCAATAATGCTATTAGAATTTGTTTCATATTTGTTATTTTTTAATTTGTTTCTTTGTCTGTTAGACGCAGTTAGTATCCGAGAAAGTTGCAAAGAGACGAAATATTTTTGATATTTGCGCAAATTAATAAATGAAAATGAATTTACCCGCTTCTTTTACAGAATATACCCGCGCTTTGTTGGGCGTCGAAGAATACGAAAAACTGGTTTCCGCCTTGCAGCAGGAACCTCCCGTGAGCATTAGACTGAATCGGTTGAAAGTTCATCGGTTGAAAGTGGAAAATGCTCTATCGGTTCAACCTCCCTGGTCTTCGGAGGGAATCTACCTCGACGAACGGCTCACTTTTACATTCGACCCGTTGTTTCATGCAGGGTGTTATTATGTGCAGGAGGCTTCTTCGATGTTCGTGGAACAGGTGCTCCGGCAGCATGTCACGAAGCCGGTGGTGATGCTCGACCTTTGTGCCGCTCCGGGAGGGAAATCGACCCATGCTCGTAGTGTGTTGCCCGAAGGTAGTTTGCTGGTTGCCAACGAGGTAATCCGGAACCGGTCGCAGATTTTGGCGGAGAACCTGACGAAATGGGGACATCCGGATGTGGTGGTTACGAATAACGACCCGGCTGATTTTTCGGCTTTGCCTTCTTTCTTTGACGTTATTCTGACAGATGTGCCTTGCTCCGGCGAAGGGATGTTCCGTAAAGATCCGGTGGCCGTTGAAGAATGGAGTCCGGAGAATGTGGAAATTTGCTGGCAACGGCAACGGAGGATTATTGCGGACATTTGGCCGAGTCTGAAGCCCGGAGGCATTCTTATATACAGTACCTGTACATATAACACGAAAGAGGACGAAGAAAATGTCCGTTGGATTCAGCAGGAATTTGGGGCGGAATCGTTGGCGGTAGATATTCGGGAAGAGTGGAATATCACAGGAAATCTGCTGTGCGGCGAATCGGCTTCCGTATATCACTTTTTCCCGCATAAGACGAAGGGTGAAGGCTTTTTCTTGTCCGTACTCCGCAAACCGGAAACGGCAGGGGAGGACAGTTATGCCGATTATTATTCGTTTCCGAAAGGAAAATCCGCCGGAAAAAAAGGTAAGAAAGGTGGGGGAGCCTCTTCTTCGCCTGTCTCCAAGGAAAACATGGCAACGGCCGGAAAATGGCTGAATGATGAGTGTGCAGGAAAGTACGTCTTGTCGGCAGAAGGTGCTGAAATACACGCGTTTCCTCAGCAATGCGTAGCCGAACTGGCTGCCATGAAACAACATTTGCGGGTGGTGCAGGCAGGCGTTTCGGTTGGCGAGGTGAAAGGAAAAGATCTGATTCCCGCCCATGCCTTGGCCATGAGTGCCCTTCTTCTGCGGCAGGATGTTTTTGCAACCGAGGCGGTGAGTTATGAACAAGCAATCGCTTATTTGCGGAAAGAGGCTGTCACTTTGCCGGCGACAGCCCCTCGCGGGTATGTTTTGCTCACTTATCGCAATATTCCTCTGGGTTTTGTGAAGAATATCGGCAACCGGGCTAATAATCTTTATCCGCAGGAATGGCGTATCCGTAGCGGGTATTTGCCGGAAAAGATCCGCGTGTTGTAAAGGCCGGATAAGGTCTACAACTTACTTTTGTAAATCCGTGCCATTGCTTTCTGATATTGGTTTTCGAGTTGCAGATAGTTCTGGTGGCTCTGGTAGATGACAGATACTTCTACGAAATACTCTATCATGCTGATTTGTCCTCCGGTGAGTGCCTGTTTCAGCAATGCCAAGTCCTGTTGCGACCGGAACGTCTTTTTATATTCTTCCATGGAGTTATGCAGTGCTTTGGCTTCACGATAGAGCTGTGACAATTCGGATTCAACTTGCAACGTGGCATTTTCTTTTTGCAGGTCGATGTTCAAAGCTTGTGCTTTCGCAATCTTCACCTTGTTCCGGTTTTCGAAAAGAGGGAAAGAGAAGCCGACTACTACCCCGTTGAAAGGTGTGCCCGTTTCTGTGTTCCGGCGATATCCCAGTTCCAGTTTCGGCAACCACTGCGATTTGTTGACCGCTATTTGTTTCCGGGCAACGAGGCTTTCGTTGCCGAGCGCCATGAGGGTACGGTCGGCAGAGAGCACTTCCGATTTCAAGATCTGGTAATCGGAGGGAAAAGGAGTGAGGGGATACCGGCTTTCTTCAAAGACCACCGGGATATTGCCGTTCAGCGTATTCAGTTCCTGCATTTTGTTGCGGAGCGCCGTTTCGTTGAGTGAGGCTTCTGTGCGGACGTTCAGTAATTCCAGATTGATTTTGTTCGTCTCGAGGGCGTTGGCGTCTCCGGTTTGGAGACGTTTGGCATACATTTCAGCGAGTACTTCCGCGTTGCGGAGCCTTTCTTCGAGAATTTGTTTCTGCTGGCGGAGCATGATAATGTCCAGACAGACTTCTTTCGCCTGCAACAGTTTGTCCTGACGGAATACGTCCGCCTGGCTGTCGTAAGCCCCTGCCTTCAACTGGTTCAGTTTATTGCGCGTGGCATACAGGCTGGGGAAGTCGAAACTCTGCGAAACGACGAGTTCGCCGATTGTTTCGTTTTTGTCCTTTGCTCCCCAGAGGTGAGCGTAGGACAAGGTAGGATCGGGCAGGTTGTTGTCCGTTTTGGATTCCAGTTTCTGCGAGGTAATCAGTTGGGCGTTCGCCTGCAACTCCTTGTTGTTCGTTTCTATATTTTTTAATACCTGTTCTATGCTGTTCTGTGCCTGCACACCCCCCGTCAGGGTGAAGAGTGCAGTGGCAGCAAAAGAACTTATAATGATAATCCGTTTCATACTTTTTCTTTTATTTGTTTCTTCTATTACGTCTGGCTGATGATTAGCAGGGTGTCGCGAGGGATTCTTGCTCCGGTGCAGCGTCGGTAGGCCGGCGGTGCATCATCAGGTAAACAATCGGAACGATGAAACCGTTCAGGAACGTAGAGGTTAAAAGTCCGCCCAAGATAACTTTGGCCATTGGACTTTGAATTTCGTTTCCGGGCAAGTCGCCGCCGAGCGCCAGCGGGATCAGTGCCAGTGCCGACGAAAGCGCTGTCATAAGAATCGGGTTCAGACGGTCGAGCGAGCCTTGCATGACACTGTCGTATACGTTCAGTCCTTCCTCTTTTTGGAGGTGGTTATAGTGGCTGATAAGCAACATACCGTTTCTGGTCGCAATGCCGAACAGGGAGATAAACCCGATAATTGCCGGAATGCTGACCTCACCCGTCGTGATGACCAGTGCGAAAACACCGCCGATCAGTGCAAGCGGCAGGTTCAACAAGATAACGCCGGATTCCTTCACGCTGCGGAACTCGTTGTAAAGCAGCAGGAAGATGACAACAATGCTGATGAATGACGTCAGCGCCAATGTCCGGCTGGCGGCTTGTTCGCTTTCAAACTGTCCGCCGTATTCGATGTGATAGCCTTCGGGGAGCTGTATAGACGTATCGATACGCTTTTGGATGTCGTTTACCACACTTCGGAGGTCACGGTCCGCCACGTTGGCGGAAATCACGATTTTGCGCTTCACGTTTTCGCGGTTGATCGTGTTCGGTCCCATGGCCGAAACCACTTCCGCCACGTAGTTCAGAGGCACTTTGCGGCCGTCGTTGGTGTCTACCATTAAGTTGCGGATTTTCTCCATTTCGTCCCGTGCGTCATCCTTCACTTTTACGATGAGGTCGAAGCTCTTTCCCTGTTCATAAACCTGCGAGATCACTTTTCCTGCAAGGGCAACGTTGACATATTCCGAGAATTCCGGCAAGGTAATCCCGAACTTGGCAAGCATCTCCCGTTTCGGTTGAATCTTCAACTGCGGACGCTCGATCTGCTGCTCCACGTTGAGGTCGGCAATGCCCGGTATATCTCCGATAGCGTCCTTTATCCGGTTGCCGAGTGAGAACATCTTGTTCAAGTCGTCGCCGAAAAGTTTGATGGCGATATTTGCCTTTGTACCGGACAACATGGCATCGATTCGGTGGCTGATAGGCTGACCGATTTCTATATTTGCACCGGTGATCGTTCCTAGTTTCTCGCGCACTTCGGCAACGAGCTCGTTGCGCGGACGGTCTTTCAGTTCGAACGGAGCTTCGATTTCCGAGACGTTCACGCCAAGCGCGTGCTCGTCCAGTTCGGCACGTCCCGTCTTGCGGGCTACCGTCTGTATCTCTGGAATTGTCAGCAGCAGTTCCTCGGCACGATGTCCCATTTTGTTGCTTTCTTCCAACGAAATGCCCGGCAGCGAACTGATGTTGATTGTGAACGAGCCCTCATTGAAAGAAGGCAGGAAGCTGCGTCCGAGAGTGAAGAACACACCGAGAGCGACCACAAACAGTCCGATTGTACTTCCCAAAGTCACCCGTTTGTGGGCCAGTACCCAAGTCAGTGCCTTCCCGTAAATCCCTTTCATCCAACGGGCTACGAATGACTCTTTCAGTTCCTTGTTCGTCTTGTTACTGCCCAGCAGATACGAGCAAAGTACCGGGGTCAGCGTCAGCGCAACAACCGTCGAAGCGAACAACGCCACGATAAACGCAATGCCCAGCGGGACCAACATTCTTCCTTCCATTCCGCTCAGGAAGAACAGAGGGACAAAACTGACTACAATAATCAACGTCGAATTAAGGATAGGCATACGAACTTCCTTCGAGGCGTTGAATACCACCTCCAGTGTACTGAGCCGTTCGGCCTCCGGTTTCTGCCGGTTCTCCCGCAGACGCTTGTACACGTTTTCGACGTCCACGATCGCGTCGTCCACCAGTGAACCGATAGCAATGGCCATACCACCGAGACTCATTGTGTTGATAGTCAATCCCATATAGTGCAGCGTAAGAATGGAGACGAGCAGTGAGATAGGCAGTGTCACCAGCGAGATCACCGTTGTACGTACATTTGCCAGGAACAGGAACAGGACGATCACCACGAAAATGCCGCCTTCAAAAAGCGACTTCTTCACGTTGCCGATCGAATTTTCGATGAAACGGCTTTGGCGGAAAATATCAGTAGACACTTTCACGTCGGCAGGCAGGTTCTTTTGGAGGTCTTTCAGAGAGGCTTCCAGTTTGTCGGTCAGTTCGAGGGTACTAGTGGCAGGCTGTTTGGTGACTGTCATTAGTACGGCAGGTTTGCCGCGTTCGGAAGCGGTTCCCAGTTTCGGAGCTTTGGGGCCGATTTTCACGTCGGCGATGTCCTCCAGTGTGACGGGGAAAGTGTTTACAGTTTTTACGACTGCTTTGCCTAGCTCCTCGACCTTCGGGGTAGAAAGTACCCCACGCACGATATATTCATTTCCGAACTCGTAAAGTACGCCACCGTTGGCGTTTAAGTTCATGTCTTGGGTGACAGCCATTATTTCACCCATTGAAACGCTGTAGTGGCGCATCCGTTCCGGGTCCAGTTGAATCTGGTATTCTTTGATGTCTCCGCCCAACACGGCTACCTGTGCCACCCCTCCGGTGGACAGCAGGCGCGGGCGAATCGTCCAGTCCGCAATCGTGCGGAGGTCGAGCATGGAGGTCGAGTCGGCGGTCAGACCGACAATCAGCATTTCGCCCAGGATAGAAGATTGCGGGCCCAGCGTCGGCTTGCCCACGTTGACGGGGAGGGATTCACTGACTACCGCCAGTTTCTCGCTGACAATCTGGCGGGCGAGGTAGATGTCTGTTCCCCAGTCAAATTCCACCCAGACAACGGAGAAGCCGTTGGTGGACGAAGAACGGACACGGCGTACACCGGTAGCACCGTTTACGGCTGTTTCGACAGGAAAGGTAACGAGTTGTTCCACTTCCTCGGCTGCCATACCATTGGCTTCGGTCATGATAACCACCGTCGGGGCGTTGAGGTCGGGGAAGACGTCAACTTCGGTATTCATGGCAGTGTAGGTGCCCGCGATGAGCAGGAGGAAAGCCGCGCAGAGTACGACCAACCTGTTATGCAGGGAGTAATGTATAATTTTGTTAAGCATGATAATTCATCAATTGAGTGATAAAAAATGAGATAGATGCACCGCAAAGCAATCCGGCTGCGGCGCCTTGCCGCTTAGTGTTCGTGGCTGTGTGCGGGAATTGCGTTGCTGGCGCTTGCCAGACGAACCTGATAAGCTCCTTCCGTCACTACGCGGTCGCCCGGTTTTATTCCGGTGAGGATTTGCACATTTTTGCCGTTGTCGGCGCCTAAAGTCACTTCTTGCTTTTTGTATCCCTCTTCGTCAAGTTGCAGATATACAAAGTAGATTCCCTGTTCCTCGGTCAGTGCCGTGCGGGGAAGGGAAAGGACATTCTCCAGTTGGGAGGAAAGCAGGTAGACCTCTACGAACGAACCGGCTATGATGTCGCCTTTGTTGTCAAATTCAAAAGTTACGGGGACATAGAAAGAGTTGTCTCCCGCTGTTTTGCCGAACGAGAGAAGCCGGCCGTTCAATGCTCCCAATTCATATACCTTATTATTATATGGTGTCCGGAAATTGGCGGAATTAATTGTGCGGAGATACGGGTAATACTTTTCCGACACTTCGGCACGGAGGAACAGACGGCGGTTCTGTGTCACGCTGACCAATGGCTGGCCAATTGTGACATAATCCCCTTCTTTCACCAGAATACTTTTCACGTAGCCGGCGATAGGAGCGGTAATGTTCTGTCCGATTGCCGAATGGTTCTTTGCGAGCGCCTCATAGCTGATGCGGGCATTCTCGTAATTCTGCTCTGCCTGTGCAAAATCCTTGTCGGATACGATTTTGTTTTTGACAAGCGCTTTCATCCGTTCGTATTCTTTCTTCGACACTTCGTAAGCGATGCGGGCACGTTGCACCGGGTCGCCGTCTGCGATGTTGTGCGAGGAAATGGTCACTAGCGGAGTGCCGCTGCCTACACTCATACCTTCCGTCACCTTTCCGCGGAATGAGACAACACCTGCCACAGTGGCTACCGCGACGGATTCGTCGCCTTGTGCAGCCAATACCTGTCCGCTGGTCTTGATTACTTGTTGGAAAGGGGCGGGTTCTACAATGCTTACTTTCACTCCGGCAGCATCGGCTTTCGCTTTCGGGAGGATGATTTCGTCGCTGTGGGCGGCTTCGGCAGTTTCATCGTGTCCGGCAGCAGTGCCTTGGTGATTGTCGGCCGCATCATGTTTATGATCGCCGTTGCATTCTCCTTCTGTTCCATGGGTGTGTCCTTCCGCTTCATGGTCGTGACCTTCCGCTTCATGGTTGTGTTCATCGTTGTTGTGTGTGACGGTACTATGGCCATGTCCTTCATGACCTTGTGTATTCTTGTTATTGCAGGCTCCTAAAGCGAATAAGCCCAGGATTCCCATAAAAATAAGTTTTTTCATAAATGATATTTTCCTACTAAAATTTACTGTTTTTACGTTACAAAGATAGGGTGACGCAGATGCAACAAGTTTGCATTCACGTTGGTCTTACGCGAAAACAGAATAGGGAGGGGCGCGGAGAGAGGTGGTACGGGGGATGTTCGTCCCGTGCAGCGAGTCTCGGTAGACGTAATAGTTCTTGACCCGTCTCTCTTGTGGTTTTAGCAGATGTTCGATGATTCCGTCCGTGAACAGGGTGGCGATGAACACATAGTCCGGTCCGCTATCTGTGTGGAAGGAAGGAATGGGAGAGTGGAAGCGCGTCATACATTCGCTGCTGCAACATGAGTCGCTTGCCGGATGATGATGATGTTTGGGACATTGCTGTTCTACGGGCAAGTCCTGTTTCATGCAAATCGCTCCGTTGGGGTGGTGATGATGAGGAATAACGGCTGCCGTCAACATAATAATGTTGATAAAAAGCAGCAATGTTACTATATATCGTTTCTTCCTTTTCATCCTTTCTTTTGGATATGTATCGGCTTCAGCTTGATTATTTGAACGTTACAAAGATACAAAAACTTTTTCTTCGTTAAAAGCCGATAACATCTTTTATTATTTGTTCTTCTTCAAATTTGGTGGCAATTTAACCAGTCGGTGGTATCTCCATTCTCCTCCTTCGGGAAGGAGGAGTACCCGTAGGGGGAGGTGGTAGGTGAATGCATAAATCGTTTATTATCAGCATTGTGTATCCACCTACCACCCCGGCTTTCAGCCACCCCTCCTTCCCGAAGGAGGGGAATGGAAATACTACCGACTGGTTAAATTGCCACCAAATTTGAAGAAGAACCCTCCTCCTTCGGGAAGAAAGAGAAAGAGATACTACCGGCTATAAAGGGATACTACCGGCTATTTTATTTCTTTTCCAGTTCTTGCAGCGAATCCATTTTCTTTTTTTCAAGGAACTCGTAGATGCCGCAAAGATGTTCCGTCACTTTCTGATTGCCAAACTCATACACCTTTGAAACCAGTCCGTCGAGGAAGTCACGGTCGTGGGAGACAACGATCAGAGTGCCGTCGAAGTCGAGTAGCGCCTGTTTCAGAATATCTTTGGTTTTCATGTCGAGGTGATTCGTGGGCTCATCGAGAATGAGGAGATTGACCGGTTCCAGCAACAATTTAATCATTGCCAGACGTGTCCGTTCCCCGCCCGAAAGCACTTTCACCTTCTTCATTGATTCCTCCGGTCCGCCAAACATAAACGCACCCAGCAAATCACGGATTTTGTTCCGGATCTCACCTTTCGCCACATCGTCAATCGTCTGGAAAACCGTCAGGTTTTCGTCCATGAGCGAAGCCTGGTTTTGTGCAAAATATCCTATTTGTACGTTATGGCCCAGCGTCAGTGTCCCCTCGTGTTCGATTTCCTTCATGATACACTTCACGAGCGTAGATTTACCCTCGCCGTTCTTCCCGACAAAGGCAACCTTGTCCCCGCGTTCCACCGTCAGGTTTGCGTTGCGGAACACCACGTGATTGCCATACGTTTTGCCGACACCTTCCATAATCACCGGATAACTTCCCGAACGGGGCGAAGGCGGAAATTTCAACCGCAAAGCGGAAGTATCTTCCTCATCTACCTCCAGCAGTTCCAGCTTTTCCAGCATCTTGACACGGCTCTGCACTTGCAACGTCTTCGAATACGTTCCTTTGAAGCGTTCGATGAACTCTTTCGTCTCAGCGATAAATTTCTGCTGCTCGTCATAAGCCTTCTGTTGCTGTTCGCGGCGTTCTTTGCGCAAGGTCAGATATTGGGAGTAATTCACTTTATAATCGTAGATACGTCCCATTGTCACTTCAATAGTGCGGGTGGTGATGTTGTCCACAAACTTGCGGTCGTGGCTGATGACAATCACCGCTTTGCCGTTGTTGATCAGAAAATCTTCGAGCCATTGGATAGATTCGATGTCGAGGTGGTTCGTCGGCTCGTCGAGCAGGAGCACGTCCGGTTTCTGCAACAGCAGCTTTGCCAGCTCGATGCGCATCCGCCAGCCGCCGCTGAAATCGCTCGTCTGCCGTTGGAAATCCTCGCGGGTGAACCCGAGGCCGAGCAGCGACTTTTCCACATCTTCCTCGTAGTTGGTGGCATCGATCGAATAGAACTTCTCGCTTAAGGCGGAAACCTCCTCAATGAGAGCCATATAACTGTCGCTTTCGTAGTCCGTCCGCGTTTCCAGCTCTTTATTCAGACGGTCGATCTGCGCCTCCATTTCGTGCAGGTGAGCAAAGGCCTGCGCCGTTTCGTCAAACACTGTCCGTCCGTCTTCCGTCATCAAATGTTGGGGCAGGTAGGCCACAACGCAGTCTTTGGGTGCGGAAACCTTGCCGCGCGTCGGTTGCCGTACACCTGCCAGAATTTTGAGCAGTGTACTCTTACCCGCACCGTTTTTTCCCATAAGGGCGATACGGTCTTTTTCATTAATAACGAAAGAAATATCACTAAATAAGGTCGTGCCGCCAAATTCCACGGCCAGTCCGTCAACAGAAATCATATTATTCTTTTATTTTGAGGCGCAAAGATAGCGAAATATATGAATATTTTTTATACCTTGCGGGCTGAAAAGAGATATTAACCAAAAATGACAAATAAAAAAAGCAATATAATAACAATATGGAAAGTGAACAAACGAGTGTACTGAGACCCCTCATTTTAGTGGCTGAGGACGACGACAGCAACTTTAAATTGATTAAAGCTATCATAGGTAAAAAATGTGATATCGAATGGGCGAAGAACGGCGAAGAAATGGTGCAGTTGTTTCAAGAACACCAACATAGAGCGAGTGCCATACTAATGGATATCAAAATGCCGTTGATGAACGGGCTGGAGGCTACGAAGATTATTCGTGAGTCGAATACGGAAATCCCCATTATCATGCAGACAGCTTATGCTTTCAGCTCCGACAAGGAAAACGCGATGAAGGCGGGAGCTACCGAAGTGTTGGTGAAACCGATCACTTTGAGTATTCTCCGTACCACCATAAGTAAATACTTACCCGACTTGCAATGGTAGAATAGATACTTAAAAAGAATAAATAGGGTAGAACTGCGGGACCGGTACCGTTTAGTAGAAATAGGGTATCACAAGGCGCACTTGAAAAATGAAATAGGCGGACTTTACGGTCGGTCTATTTTTTGTTCTTCCCGTTTATTTTTTTTCGTTCCCGTTTATTGTTAGAGTTTTGTTTCATTATAGGGGTGGATTATTAGAGTTCTTTTTTCATACAGGGGGCAACTATGGGATTTTTTGATTCTTCTTCAAATTTGGTGGTAAAATTAATTGAGAAAATAATAATTTGATAGTCGATAGTATTCAATAATAATTTGATAGTCGATAGTATTCTCCATTCTCCTCCTTC
>ULWI01019258.1_pt1 | contig 13373 bp, 7 predicted proteins | sample 1960301 | NCBI WGS metagenome assembly ULWI01 (sample SAMEA4835811, study PRJEB28245) | human gut metagenome | biome: gut microbiome; material: fecal sample | place: Denmark | collected 2008 | reverse complement strand
AGCAGTTTCCCCGTAAGTTTATTTTCAATTCTAAATAGCATTTATATTCTAAAAAATTTTTTTGAAATTTTTCTGACCTTTTGTCCTCTACCGCCTGTGATTAGTGGAAAGAGGGCAAAGTCATTTAAGACAACACTTCAAATGATTTATCCCAATCCATTGCACCTTGACAACTGAATAAAAGGTCAGAAGAGGATGAAAGCTCAGCTACGCATTTTGCGGCCAGTGGAAGTTCTCTTCTGATCGGAAAAATGCTCAATCCTTATTTTTGTTATGCCCGGTTTGCCGGGCGATGACAGTAGACCATGCGTCGGAGCCTCGCTTTTATGCAGGTTCCGACGTATGACTGTGCTGTTATCAGTAGTGATTTTAGCACAAATAAATTAAAACGGGGTGATGCCTATGATTGTATCAGACAGGTGAAAGCCTGTAAACCGGTAACAGAAAAAATAAAGCAAAGTGAGGTATTGAGAATGAAAGGGACATTGAAGAGAGTAATGTCTGGCGTATTATCTGTTATTACGATTGCAAGTGCTGTGGTACAACCGATGACAACTTATGCAGCAGAACCGGATAAAGCAGCTTCTTCTTTTGAAGCACAGTATCCGGAACTGGAAGCGGTGAAAGATAAGCTGGCAGAAGATGAGATTTTAACTGCCAATGATTACAGCATTGATTATGGTTCTGATTTTGACATTAAGGTGGATTTTTCCGGTATTGAGGGAATCAATGAAGCCAAGGTAAAAGTAGAACTGTATGAAGCGAAAAATGAAGCCGGGGAAGAATTTGACTCACATCAGGCAGATACCTATAAAGCAGTTTATAAGGTAGAACCTGTCAGTGGAAATCCCTCTTATCGTATCAGTCGAAATGTAACCGTAAAAGAACCGGAAACAGAACAGCTGACCGAACAGAATACTTCTGAAAATACCGTCGGTGAAGGAAATGCTGGCGAGACAGAGGATTCCAGTAATGCTGAGGAAGATGCGGATGCAGACGGGCAGACGGAAGTTGTAACAGATCTGACCGAAGATGGAGAAACAACAACGGATGAAGAGTCTGGATTAACTGTTTCCGAAGTAATGGATCAGGCAGCGGAAAATGGTATTGACCTTTATTCAATGGATGAAGGGGAAGTGGTTACTTTTATGGCAACAGATGTTTCAACACAGACTACCAAGAAAGTAACAGTGACCAGAGGAACCTGCTATCAGTACTCTGATTATGGCTATGGAAGCTACCTGACCTATAAATATACAGTTCAGTTCGGTAATGTTTCTGCAACAGCATATTGCGTGGAGCCGTCAAAATCCAGTCCAGGAAGTGGTACTTATGATATTACAAAGCTGAGTGACAGCAAGAAACTGGCAAAAGTTTGTTATTACGGTACAAAAGCTTCTGGAGATGAAGGCTTCTTCACAGAGGAAAACGGTTATGGAAATTTAAGTGCGGGTGCAAGATTTATTCTTGTTCATCTGGCGGCTTCCTATGCAAATGGCGGAGAGGCCGCATTTTCGGGAGCAAGCAGCAAAGCCAAAACACTTGCCATGAAGCTCTATGATTACTGTGTTTCACAACCAGAAATTCCAGATGTGGATATGAGTTTTTCGGATGCAGATGTGACCGCTTATGTGGATGGCAATAGCCAGAGAACAAAGGAGATCACATTTAAGGCAGATGAACTGCAGAGTATCACGATGAAACTTCCAAGTGGTGTGAAACTTCATAACGTAACCACAGGAAAGACAAGTAAGGCGGGTGAAGCTGTAGAAATCAATGGTGGAACCAAGTTTTACTTATCCGCACCTCTGACACAGGTGAGTGATGTGGCAGGCAGCTGGTCTGCTACGATGAAAGGAAGCGTAACGAAAGACTATTCTGCTTACAAAATCAGTACGGGTTCTGGTTCACAGGACTTAGCACTGGTATTTGGCGAAGGTGTTGATGATGAGAAATATGTAGACTTTAAAGTAACCTGGGTACAGTACGCAAGCGTTAAGGTAATTAAGAAAGATGCCAAGGCGAATGCGAAGCTGGCAGGGGCAGTGTTTGGCTTATACAGTGATGCAAACTGCACCAAACTGATCACAAAGTTACCTGCGACTGATGCAAACGGTGAAGCGTCCGTACAGATCATCAAGACGCAGGATACCGTATATCTGAAAGAGATTACAGCTCCAACAGGATATCGTATCAATACGACAGCTTACAATGTGAAACTGGAAGTCAGCAAGACCACAACCGTTACTGTTCCAGATGAAGAACAGCTGGGACAGCTTACTGTCTACAAAGAAGGTGAGGTTCTGGTTGGTGCAGATGTAACAGAGAACGGCACAACATTTAAGTATGAGAAACGCAGACAGAAAGGTGCTGTTTATGATGTGTATGCAGGAGCAGACATTAAAACTGCCTATGGTACAAAAGTTTACAGCAAGGGCGATCTGGTAAAAGAGAACCTGACAACAGATGGGAATGGAGCCACCGTTCTTAAAAACCTGTATCTTGGTACATATATTGTAAAGGAAAAACAGGCTCCGACAGGATTCTATAATGCTGGAGAGGAAAAGACAGTAACATTGTCTTATGCAGGACAGAATGTGGACGTTGTTTTCTCTGAGACAACCTTTACTAATGACAGACAGAAAGTAGAGGTAATGGTAACAAAACAGGATGGAGATACAGAAAATCCTCTGGATGGAGGAATCTTTGGACTTTATGCTGCAAGTGACATTACCAACGTGGATGGAACTGCCATTGTAAAGAAAGGGACACTGATCCAGAAAGCGACAACAGGAGCAGACGGAACAGCGAAGTTTACAGCAGACCTGCCGCTTGGATTTTCTTATGATGTGAAAGAAGTGCAGGCTCCGGAAGGGTATGTGAGAAATACAGATGATGTTTATACGTTTGCATTCTCTTATACCAATGATAAAGAAGCAAAACAGACATTTAAGCATACATTCAAAAATGAACGTGTGACAGCTAAGATTTCTCTGCAGAAGCAGGATAAAGAAACCAAAAAGGCAGTTCCACAGGGCGATGCCACTCTGGAAAAAGCAGTTTATGGACTGTATGCCCGTGAGGATATTGTGCATCCGGATGGTGCTACTGGTGTGATCTATAAAGCAGGAGAACAGGTTGCCACTCTTACAACAGATGAGAATGGACAGGCTTCTGTGGATGGATTATATCTTGGTAATTACTATGTGAAAGAGATTACGCCTCCAACCGGTTATCTGGCAGATGAGGAAGAACATGATCTGGTCTGCAATTATGAGGGAGACCTTGTAGCAGAAGTAAAACGTGATTGTCTGTCTCTGGAGCAGGTAATGAAGCAACCATTCCAGATTATCAAAGCAGCAAATAACGGAAAGACCGATGCCGACTTACTGAAAGGGGCAGGATTTACCGCTTATCTGGTATCTTCCCTGAAAGTAAAAGAGGATGGCAGCTATGATTTTGACTCTGCCGAACCAGTAGTGATCGGGGAAAACGGTGCAACAGAAATCTTTACAGACGAGAAAGGCTATGCCTGCAGTATTGCGATTCCTTATGGAACGTATATCGTCCGTGAAACAACGACTCCGCACAACTACACTCCAGTAGATGATTTCATTGTACAGATCACAGAGAACCATCCAACTACACCGCAGGTGTGGAGAGTGATGCTGGATAAAGAGTTTGAAGCGAAGTTGAAAATCATCAAACAGGATGATGAGACGAAAAAGGCAGTGCTTCAGAAGAATACAGAGTTCAAGATTTTCAACATGGACACTGAAAAATATGTGGAGCAAGTAACAACTTATCCGACTACGGTAAAACATAAATCCTATTTTACAGATGAGCAGGGATATTTAATACTTCCTCAGAATCTTAAAATCGGACATTACCGCATTGAAGAAGTAAATGCACCTTATGGATATACTCTGAATGAGAATTACTATGAAGTGAATGTAGATTCCAACACAGCATATCAGATGGATGGAACCTCTGGCGATGTCATTATCGAGATTGCATATGAAAACCATCCGGTCAAAGGAGAACTGAACATTGTAAAACAGGGTGAGGTTCTGAATGGATTTAAAGATGACTTCACTTATCAGAAAGAAACTCTGGAAGGTGCAGTTTTTGAAGTCTACGCAGCTGAGGACATTTATACAGCGGATTTCCAGAAAGATGACCAGGGCAACCGTATTCTGGAATATGCTTCTGGATCATTAGTGGGAACCGTTACAACCGATAAAGACGGAAAAGCACAGATTGCTGACCTCCCTCTTGGAATTTATAAGGTTGTCGAAAAGACAGCACCAGATGGTTTTGTGTTAAATGAGGAAGCACAGACCGTTACTTTCTCTTATGAAGATCAGAAAACACCAGTGATCGAGCAGACAGCTATCTTTGAGAATGACCGCCAGAAAGTAGAAGTATCCGTGGTAAAACAGGATGCAGAAAATGAGACGGTTATAGCAGGTGCAGAATTTGGACTTTATGCAAAGGAAGATATTCTCGCTCATGGAGAAGTGGTTGTGAAAGCAGACACTCTGCTTGGAAAAGCAGTCAGCAACGAAGATGGAAAGGCTGTATTCGACCTTGATCTGCCATTCGGAACTTACTATATCAAGGAGCTTGCGGCTCCTGCCGGTTATGTATCTTCTTTTGAGACACTGGAAGTAACTGCGAAATATCAGGGACAGGATGTGAAAGTTGTAAAACTGGAATCTGTATTTAAGAACCAACCAACAAAAGTAACATTCAAGAAGTCAGATATTACAACAGGAGTAGAGCTTTCCGGTGCAACTCTTACAGTACTTGATAAAGATGGAAATGTGGTAGACACATGGAAATCTGTAAAAGGGGAAGAACATCTGATTGAAAGACTGACCGCCGGGGAGACTTATACACTTCGTGAAGAAATGGCTCCTTATGGTTATCTGATGGCAGAAGAGATCACATTTACTGTGGAGGATACGGAAGAAATTCAGAAAGTAGAAATGAAAGATGCTGTACCGACAGGAACACTGATCATCAATAAAAAAGGTGAGTTCCTGGACAAAGTATCTGCACTGGATTCCGTTGGCGGCTGGATCAAGCATCTGTTTGAGTATCTCTCTGGTTCATTAAAAGACGTTACTTTTGAGGTTTACGCCTTAGAGGACATTAAAGCAGCAGACGGTGAAAGTGAGGATTATTACAAAAAAGATGCACTGGTAGCAACTATTACAACAGATGAGACTGGTGTGGCAAAACTGACCGATCTCCCTCTTGGCAAATATTATGTCAAAGAGAAAGAGACAGCAAACGGTTATGTCCTTGATGGGGAAGCCCGTGAGGTTGACCTGACTTACCGTGACCAGAATACTGCGGAAGTTACTTACTCTGCGGACTGGCAGAACAAACGTCAGAAAGCAGAAGTGAAAGTGCTGAAAAAAGAGAAAGATTCTGACCGTGTACTGGAAGGAGCTGTATTTGCTCTGTGTAATAAGGATGATATTGTCAATGCAAAAGGTGATGTGATCCTGAAGGCGGATACTGTGATTGAAGAACAGGCTACGGATAAAGACGGAAAATTGACCTTTACTGCGGATCTTCCTCTTGGTTACACCTACTATGTGAAAGAAACTTCTCCAGCACCGGGATTTGCAACTACAGATCAGGTACAGGAGTTTACTTTTGAGTATGGTGGAGCTGAAAAAGAAATTCTGTCTTATGAATTTACTTTTGAAGATGAGGCAACAACCGTAGAATTTACCAAAACATCTCTAACCGATGGAAAAGAGGTTGAGGGAGCCAAACTGAAAGTGACTGATGAGAGTGGAAACACCGTGGACGAATGGACATCAGGAAAAGAACCACATATCATCAAGGAACTGACAGTTGGTAAGAAGTACACGATGACAGAGACACTTCCAGCAGATGGTTATGTTACTGCGGAAAGCATTACCTTTACGGTAGAAGATACCAGTGAGGTACAGAAAGTGGAAATGAAAGATGATGTGACAAAAGTGCAGATTTCCAAGACCGATATTTCTGGTAAGGAACTGCCGGGAGCGAAACTGACAATCCTTGATAAAGATGGTAAGACAGTGGAGAGCTGGACATCAGAAGAAAAACCACACTATATTGAAATGCTTCCGATTGGAGAGTACACCCTCCGGGAAGAAACTGCACCAGATGGATACCTGGTAGCAGAGGATGTGAAGTTCACTGTAAAAGATACTGGAGAAATCCAGAAAGTTGTGATGAAAGATGAAGTGAAGCCGACGGAAACTCCAACAGAGACTCCAACGGAGACACCAACACCGGAAACACAGAAAGATACAGGAACCACCAAAACATCTACGTCACCAAAAACAGGGGATAACACCCCAATCCTGCTCTGGATTCTGCTTGCAGGAGCTGGAATGGCAGGCGTTGGCGGCACTGTGATTCTTCGTAAAAAGAAGAAAAAATAAGAGATCATAAGATTTCTGAAAACAGGAAGGGCATTTATGGATGATGATTCATAGATGCTCTTTTTGTTAATACTGAAAAGAAAGTGAAGGGAGAAGAAATGGGATGAAAACAGTATTGATCGCTGCAGCGATTGTAGTATTTCTGGTATATGGATTTGTTTTATACTGCTGTGTCAAGGTTGGAAAAGAATCAGATGAACAGTATAGCAGAATGAAAGAAGGAAAGGAGCAGAAAGATGGGCGAAGTAAGGTATGCAAAGGATAAGCCCTCGGATTGTGCGTACTGTTACTTCTTTAGTGCCGGGAGAAAGAAATGCACAAGAAAAGAATGTTTTTATCTTCTTTCTTCCCCGCCGCCGCATAAAAAGTCAACCCATTGGGAACCGTGTGAGGGCTGTCCCTATGGCAAGCATATCCCATGCCTGGGTTACTGCATTGTGAAGGCTATGAAAGAAGTGAAGGAGCATCGAAACACAGGGTAATACATATGAATTTCCTTTTCATTATGGAGAGGAAGCAGAAGCATATTCTTTCTATCGTGTGCCTAAAGTCCTTTTTACAAATGCTCAGTTTAAGAATCTGTCCTGTGAGGCGAAGCTGCTTTATGGACTTTTACTTGACCGGATGCAGCTATCCATAAAGAATCGGTGGCTGGATGAAGAGGGAAAAGTATATATCTATTTTTCCCAGGAGCAGATCTCCGGCATGATGGGATGTGGCTTGAAAAAGGTCGGGAACCTGTTAGCAGAGCTTGACAGTCGGAAAGGAATTGGACTGATTACAAGGATACGGCAGGGGTTAGGCAAACCCGATAGGATTTATGTACGCAAATGTACAAAACAGGATGCGTATAAAAGGGATGTCCAGATACGTCAAAAAGACATTTCAGGAAATGTCAATATGACAGATGCAGATGTGTCCAAACTGCCAGGTAATGATACTGAGGATAATAAGACTGAAATAAGTGATACTGATAGGAGTGATATTGAGTATCTTTCTTTCTATTCCGAAGAAAGTGAAGAAATGCACAGAAAACGAATGGAAAGAGAGGTATACCACCAGATGATTCTGAACAACATTGGGTATGAATATCTGGTTGATGTGTATAACCGGGACATGCTGAACGAAATTGTGGAGCTGATTGTGGATACCATCTGTTCAGAACAGGAGTTTATCCGGATAGGTGGGGACAGAAAGCCAAGAGATGTGGTTAAGAGTCAGTTTTTGAAACTAAATTCTGAACACATTCGGTTTGTTCTGAAATGCCTGAAAGAGAACACCAGTAAGGTAATCAATATCCGGCAGTATCTTCTTACCGTTTTATACAACGCACCTCTTACGATCAGTAATTATTATTCTGCACTGGTACAGCATGATATGTATGGGGCAGAGGAGTAAAGAACAGAAGGGAAGTGAGAAAGATTGCAGGACGAAGTAAACGAAAAAACAGTCTCGCTTTGTATCCGATGTGGAAAGGTTACAGCTAATCTGTTAAAGGCAGCAATGACAAAATCTCTTGCAAAGATGGAGCAGGAGAAACGACAGCAACAGCAGGGGCAGAGACAGACGAAACAGGATAAGGAGGATAAAACGTACCGGGGAAAGCAGAGCATTGATAAGCTGATGAAGCAGAATGTGGAGCTTTCCAATATTGAGATTACGGATGGAAATATCAAGTCTTTTGAGCGTGTTGCGAAGAAGTATGGCATTGATTTCAGTCTGAAAAAAGATGTGAATGCTGACCCGCCAAGATATTATGTGTTCTTTAAAGCGAGGGATGCCGATGTGATGACCGCAGCTTTTCGGGAATATACAGGTAAATCTCTGAACAAGGATAAGAAGCCATCGGTAAGGAAGAAACTTCAACAGGCGATCTCCAAATCGCTTAAAAAGCACAGAGAACTGGAGAAAACAAAAGGAAAGGAGAAGGAGCCATCATTATGAGCAGATTAAAGAAATTGCTTGGTATAGGAAAAGGATACCTGGAGAGATTACCGCCCATGGATGTACATAAGCTACTTCGGATTGTTCTGATGAATTTTCCATATATCCTGATTTTTTATGTGGGAAATAAGCTGGCATGGCTGTATCAATACTGTGTAGGCAATTCCATGATAGAGAGACTGATGGTGCTGGTTCTGAATTTCCAGCTGGCATTTAGCAGGATTCTTCCAAGTATGCATAAAAACGAATTGCTGGTTGGGCTGACCGGAGCCGTGGGAGTAAAACTCATGGTCTATCTGAAAGGGAAAAATGCCAAGAAGTTCCGGCAGGGAGTGGAGTATGGTTCGGCAAGATGGGGGACTGCAAAAGACATTGCACCTTTTATCGACCCGGTATTCGAGAACAATATTCTTCTTACTATGACCGAACGGCTGACCATGAATGGCAGACCCAAGAATCCGAAATTTGCGAGGAACAAGAACGTGATTGTGATTGGCGGATCTGGTTCCGGAAAGACCCGATTTTATGTAAAACCGAATCTGATGCAGATGGGAAAAAACATCAGTTATGTAGTTACGGACCCGAAAGGGACGATCATCATTGAGTGCGGAAAGATGCTGGTGCGGCATGGATATAAAGTGAAAGTATTGAATACGATCAATTTTTCCAAGAGTATGCACTATAACCCATTCCACTATATCCATTCGGAAAAAGATATTTTGAAACTGGTGAATACCATCATGGTAAATACTAAAGGGGAAGGGGAGAAGTCCAGTGAGGATTTTTGGACGAAAGCAGAAAGACTTCTGTACTGTGCGTTGATTGGATACATCTGGTATGAAGCACCGGAAGAGGAACAGAACTTTGCAACCCTGCTTGAATTTATCAATGCATCGGAGACAAGGGAAGATGATGAGACATTCAAAAATGCAGTAGATATGCTGTTTGAGGAACTGGAGAAAGAAGAACCGGAACACTTTGCGGTACGTCAGTATAAAAAGTACAAGCTGGCGGCGGGCAAAACGGCGAAGTCGATTCTGATTAGCTGTGGAGCCAGACTTGCACCGTTTGATATTGCGGAACTTCGTGAGATCATGAGCTATGATGAAATGGAACTGGATATGGTAGGGGATCAGAGAACCGCACTGTTTATTATCATTTCAGATACGGATGATACCTTTAACTTTGTTGTAGCAATGATGTACAGTCAGTTATTTAACCTGTTATGTGACAGGGCAGACGATGTACACCATGGACGATTACCTTATCATGTCAGAATATTGGCTGATGAATTTGCCAATATCGGACAAATTCCGAAATTTGACAAGCTGATCGCTACTATTCGTAGCCGTGAGATTTCAGCATCCATTATCCTCCAGTCGCAGTCACAGCTCAAAACTATTTATAAAGATGCAGCAGAAACGATTTTGGGTAACTGCGATACGATGTTATTCCTTGGCGGTAAGGAAAGTTCCACATTAAAGGAGATTTCCGAGACGCTGGGAAAGGAAACGATTGATTTATACAACACTTCTGATACCCGTGGACAGAGCAGATCTTATGGTCTGAATTATCAGAAAACGGGAAAAGAACTGATGAGCCGGGACGAGCTTGCGGTCATGGATGGCAATAAATGCATCCTGCAGCTGAGAGGTGTCAGACCATTTTTCAGTGACAAGTTCGATATTACCAAACACAAACGGTATAAGGAACTGTCAGACTATGACAAGAAGAATGAATTTGATGTGGAAGCGTATATGCGGCATCGGATGGAAGTGAAGCTGACGAGAACACAGGAATTTGATCTGTATGCCTTTTCAGAGGAAAGTCTGGCAGAAGAATTAAATATAGAAAACAAGGAAGCGGAGCATGTGAAAGATTCGGACACATAGCTCTTTTTCTTTGCCCTTATGGGGAGGTGATGGATTTGAGAAATCATGAAAGGCCGCCCATAAGGGCAGAGCCGGAAGAGACTTCTTAAAACATAGATAGAAACCGAGAAAAAGCAATGATTTGAAAGGAGACAACGATTATGGCGTTTTTTAATCAGGCAATTAGTATTTTACAGACCCTTGTAGTAGCAATCGGAGCTGGTCTTGCAGTATGGGGAGTTATCAACCTGCTGGAAGGTTACGGAAACGACAATCGTGCGACACGTTCGTAAGTGAAAAGCTTACGCACAAAGTCGAAGGGCAATTGTAGCCCGAAACTTTGGAGAACTGATATTCCGATGGGTGAAATGAGGGGGTAACGTCCCGAAGCGCCACCCTAATACTCCGAATGGCGGGGAGCATGCAACGGCTCTCTCCAAAAGTTTATAGAGCTCGGTGAAGTCGGCAGAGAGCAATCGTAAGACTGGTTTTCAGGCCAGACACGAAAGCTGTCCAGAGGTGGATGGTGTTGCCTATATGCCGGGGGTCGGATATCCATGGTGAGAATGTATGAAAATACTGACGAAATTCCGAATGTACGAGTCTAAACGTTGATGCTGTCGAAAGGCAGTACACCTTTCATGGTGGTATCTGTGGGCAAGTAAAATTGGTTGTTATGAAAGTCCATGCATCGTTACAGGCGGTGCGGTTATGCATGACCAGATACAGGCTTAGAGGAAGAACCTAAAGATATCCAATGATAGGAATATCGGAACGTGGAAAGCTGGGGACACGGAGGCGGTTGCAAGCCAGTGATGTGGTGGATGGGAATACCTTCGCGAGAGGGCAATAACCATTCTTTATTCCAGTGAGAGTAGTGGCACAGTACCTATGAAGCCGTGAATAAGTAAGCGGTGGAGGGATAGCCACAAGTCGAATTCAGCAATGAAAATGAAAACACAACAAACACAGCTTCGAGTATGACAAAGAAAATCCAAACCGAAGGGAGAGGATGCCTGTGTTGACTTCGGGGCAGCAAGAAAGGAAAAGTAAACAGAGAAAAATCCGCAACTCAGAGTATTACGACATGGAAGGTACTTTTGACAGGCTGTATGCAGAAAGTAAGAAAGATAAAACCTTCAACCATCTGATGGAAATCATCGAGAGTGAAGAAAATATCAAGCTTGCATACAGAACGATAAAGAAGAATACAGGAAGTGATACTTCGGGAGTGGATAAAAGGACGATAGCCGACCTTGCAAAGTTAAGCGAGGAAGAATACGTCCGTCTCATACGGAAACAATTCAGTAATTATCATCCACGACCCGTAAGGCGAGTGGAAATACCAAAGCCCAATGGAAAGACCAGACCGCTGGGAATTCCAACTATCGTGGATCGGATCGTACAGCAATGTATTTTGCAGGTCATGGAGCCGATATGTGAAGCAAAATTCAGTGAGAACTCCAACGGGTTCCGCCCGAACCGTTCCGCTGAGACTGCTATTGCGCAATGCATGAGGCTGATACAGGTACAGCATCTGTACCATGTGGTTGACCTCGATATTAAAGGCTTCTTTGATAATATCAGCCATACAAAGCTGATGCGTCAGATATGGGCATTGGGAATTCGGGACAAAAAGCTGCTATGCATTATAAAAGAGATGTTGAAAGCACCTGTTGTTCTGCCAAATGGGGAGAAAACATATCCCACACGGGGTACTCCGCAAGGCGGTATTTTGTCGCCATTGCTTGCAAATATCGTATTAAATGAACTGGACTGGTGGATTGCTTCCCAATGGGAACAGATGCCAACAAAGACAAAATTCAAAACGAGGAGCAATGCGCAGGGAACAGAGATTAAGAGCCACGCTTACAGGGCTCTGCGCCGGAGCAGATTAAAAGAGATGCATGCAGTTCGGTACGCAGATGATTTTAAAATTTTCTGCGCATCACATGAGGATGCCGTCAGAGCATACAAGGCAACAGAGTTATGGCTAAAGGACAGGCTGGGGCTGGAAATCAGCCCTGACAAATCCAAAGTAGTTAATCTCAAAAGACAGTATTCTGATTTTCTCGGGTTCAAGCTGAAAGTCCGTAGAAAGGGTAAGAAATATGTGGTTCGGTCTCATATGAGCGATAAAGCATACAAAAAGGCTCATGATAAAGTCTCGGAAGAAGTAAAGGAACTGGCTCATTCGTCAGATGATAATGTTCAGTTCATGCAGCTTCAGAAATACAACTCTGTAGTTGCTGGACTTCATGAATACTATTGTATTTCCACAGAAGTATCTCATGACTTCAGCAGACTTGCCTTTAGTATCAACAAACAGCTCAGAAACAGACTGAAAGGCGACTTATCCAAAAAGGGACAACTCAGAAATGGGTTCATCAAAGAAAAGTATGGAACAAGCAGACAGATGAGGTTCCTTCATGGACGTCCGGTGGTTCCACTGGGATATGTCCAGCCGAAGAACGCCCAGCATAAAAGGAAATCCATCAATAAATACACGGTCAAAGGTCGGGAACAGATTCATAAGAATCTTGCAATCGACACAGCGACGATGTTATGGCTGATGAGAAATCCTGTAAAGGGTAGAACCATTGAATATGCGGATAACCGTATTTCTTTGTATGCGGCACAGTATGGTAAATGTGCAGTGACGGGAATTCCGATGGATTCTCATGATATTCATTGCCACCATAAAGTGCCGGTAAGCAATGGTGGTTCGGATGAATACGCAAATCTAATTCTTGTCAGCAAAGAGGTTCATATCCTTATCCATGCTTCCTCAGAACCCACGATTGAGAAGTACCTGAAATCCTTAAATCTTGACAATAAACAAATAGAAAAGCTTAACAAACTTCGTAGTATGGCAGAAATGCCACCTATTATTCTTTGAATTTAATGCTGTAACGAAGTGTGTAAGTTGTGTTTAAAACCCTGGACGGCTGAATTCGATGGAGCGCCGTGTGCGGTGAAAGTCGCATGCACGGTGTGGAGCGGCGGAAAATCCGGAGATAACTTCAAAGGATTACCTATCGCTATCGGGTGCAAAATCTCAGGGAATCAAACAGTTCATGGCTAATTAAAGGGAACAAAAAGAAAG
>ULWI01037792.1_pt1 | contig 13590 bp, 10 predicted proteins | sample 1960301 | NCBI WGS metagenome assembly ULWI01 (sample SAMEA4835811, study PRJEB28245) | human gut metagenome | biome: gut microbiome; material: fecal sample | place: Denmark | collected 2008 | reverse complement strand
AGATTTTGATTCGATTTTTGAACACCCTACCTTACAGGGCGTCTTGTCGATTGCTATTATACCCAGGGCGGTGCCCTGGGCTATGGTCTGTTGGGCTTTCAGCCCGCTTTAACTGTACAGCACAAACAATCTTTTCGGATGAACTTGATGATGGCAATTTGGAGCCCCTATCGTCGAGGTCTCTATAGCCTGACCTTCAGTCCAAACACTGGTCGATCAACTTTTCTATTTCCTGCCGATCCATGTTTTGTCCGATGAAGACCAATTTCTGCATGCGGTCTCCATATTCCTCGTCCCAGTCTTTCAAGACCGACGGGTTCTGCTGCTTGAAAGCGTCGAGTTCGGCGGGCGGCATGGTCGCGTACCATTTTCCTGCGTTGCGGATGCTCACCTGTTTGCCAGCCTGCTCAAAGACGTAGCACGTGTCGGGCTCGTCCTGGAAGTAGCACAAGCCCTTGCAGCGGATCACGCTCTTCGGCCAGGCCGAGGCCACCAGTTCGTCGAAACGCGTGAGGTCGAGCGGACGGCGGCGATAATAGACAAAGGTGCTGATGCCATACTCCAAAGCCTCGCCTGACTCCTCGTTCTCCAAACCGTGGGAATGGTGGTGGTGATGGTGGTGGTGGCCTTGGCCCTCCTCATGACCGTGATCGTGGTCCTCCTCGTGATCGTGGTGGTCCTCATGACCGTGGTCGTGGTCCTCCTCGTGATCATGCTCGTGGTCCTCCTCGTGGTCTTCCTCGCTTTCGTCCCCGTCGATGGCTGCCATCCACGCCGCCGAAGCCATTACCTTCTGAAAGTCAAAGGCTTCGGTGTGAAGCAGCAGGTTGAGATCCACGTCGCAATAGTCGCAGGGGATAATGGCGGCCTGCGGCTGGATGTGGCGCAGGATCGACTGGATGCGGCCCAGTTCCTCTTTGGAGACCTCGCTGGCCTTGTTGAGCAGGATCGTATTGCAAAATTCCACCTGCTGGATCACGAGGCTTTCGAGGTCGTCCTCCTCGATGTGCTCCTTCTCCAGGTCGCTTCCCCCGGCAAACTCGTCGCGCAGGCGGAGCGCATCCACTACCGTCACCACACTATCGAGTTTGGCCACGCCTTCCTTCGCCAGGTTGGGGTAGATCTGCGGGTAGGCGCAGATGGTCTGTGCGATGGGAGCCGGCTCGCAGATGCCGCTGGCCTCGATGACGATATAGTCGAAACTGTGCGTCTTGATCAGGTCGCTCAACTGCTGGACCAAGTCCATCTTGAGCGTGCAGCAGATGCAGCCGTTCTGCAGCGGCACCAGGCTATCGTCGCTCTGACCGACGATGCCTTCGCGCGCGATAAGGCTCGCGTCGATATTCACTTCTCCTATGTCGTTGACAATGACGGCAAAACGAATGCCACGCTGATTGCCCAAGATGCGGTTGAGCAGGGTGGTCTTTCCGCTGCCCAAATAGCCTGTGAGCAGCAATACGGGGGTTGTGTTCTGTTCCATTTTTCTTCGTTCTTTGATTTTTCCTTCGTATTTTGAATTTCCTTCGTGCTTTGAATTTTTATTCTCGCCTTGAATTTAATCCTTGTTAGAATTTCATCCTTGCTTGAATTTCCTTCGTGCTCTTTTCGGAAATGCGATAATAATAGTGCAAAGGTACAAAAACTATGCCAATCGGCGCCAGCGACGAAGAAAAAAGTGAATGATCGTGTTTTTGTCGCTCTCAGGCCCATTTCTTTCCCATTTTCACCCCTCTAACACCAAAAAAAATGCGTGTTTACGTTGTTTTTTATTCCTTTTTTCGCCATATCTGTCTTGTTTTCCGTTTTTTTTAGTATCTTTGTAACCGAATAAGGAAGCCGCAACGGACGAAGCCAAAACCAATATCTTCAACGTACACGCAAACGCCCGACCATGGAGGGGGAATCAAACCCATCTTCAAACAAAAGGTTCCTTGTCAGGATAAGAAGAAAAAAAGTATAGCAAAATGAAAATTACACTGTTACAGACGGACATCATTTGGGGACAACCCGAAGCGAACCTCGCACACTTGGACCATTTGCTGGAGGGCGTTGGCGAATGCGACCTCATCGTGCTGCCCGAGATGTTTACCACGGGGTTTGACACCAACCCCGAGACCGTGGCCGACGACGAAGGATTGGCCCTCAAATGGATGCGCAACACCGTGCGCCAGCGCAACTGTGCCCTGGCGGGCAGCGTGGCCACGAAGGTGGGCGAGAACTACTACAACCGTATGTATTTCGTTAGTCCCGACCTGCTGTTGGCTTCTTACGACAAGCATCATCTCTTCACCTACGGCCATGAGCAGGAGGCCTTTACGCCGGGCCACCGTCGTGTCGTGATCCCTTACCGTGGCGCGCGCATCCTGCTGCAGGTCTGCTACGACCTTCGTTTCCCCGTCTTCAGCCGCAACCGTGGCGACTACGACCTGGCAATCTATGTCGCAAATTGGCCGCAGGGCAGACAGAAGGTGTGGGACACGCTGCTCAGCGCACGCGCCATCGAGAACCAAGCCTATGTCGTCGGCGTCAACCGCGTGGGCTCGGATGCCAATGGCCAGTATGCTGGCGGATCCAAGCTGGTGGACCTCTTCGGAGAGACCATCGTCAAGGCCGAAGAGGGTGTGGAAAGTATCGTGACGGGCGAGATCGACCTCGATCGCCTGAAGGCTTTCCGCAAAGAGTTCCCCGTCCTCGACGATGCAGACCAGTTCAAGTTGCTCGTTCCTTAATATATACGGAGGATATAGTCAGGAGAATAGATTTAGGAGAGTAGACATAGCACATTCACAAACAGACAACTCAATATAGCGAAACCCGCATGGTAGAAGAATATCAGCTCCGCCTGCTCCCTGAGGAGGCTTACTCGGAGGACACCATCAGACAATACCTGTCTCAGGAGAAAGGATTTGACGTAGCGGCCATTCGCGCCGTGCGGGTCGTGAAGCGATCCATCGATGCGCGCCACCGCCGCGTGCTGGTCAATCTCAAGGTTCGGGCCTACATCAACGAGCTCCCGGCCGAGGAGCCGTTTGCGCCCACGGACTACCCTGACGTCAGCGACCAGCCCTCGGCGATCGTTGTCGGCGCAGGCCCCGGCGGTCTTTTCGCTGCGCTGCGCCTGATAGAGATGGGCGTGCGCCCGATCGTCCTGGAGCGTGGCAAGAGCGTCGAAAATCGCAAGCGCGACCTCGCAGCCATCCCCCATACGCAGACCATCGACCCCGAGTCCAACTACTGTTTTGGAGAGGGTGGGGCCGGCGCGTTCTCCGACGGCAAACTCTACACGCGGTCGAAGAAGCGCGGCAGCGTGGAGAAGATTCTCAATGTCTTCTGCCAGCATGGTGCTTCGGCTGCCATCCTGGCAGATGCCCATCCCCATATCGGCACAGACCGTCTGCCGCTCGTCATCTCCAACATGCGCAAGCGCATCATCGGCTGTGGTGGCGAGGTCCATTTTCAGACCCGCATGACGCGTCTCATCGTCCAAGACCAGTCGGTCGTGGGCGTGGAGGCTGTCAGCCGCGACGAGAATGGACAAGAGACGGAGCACGAGTTTCGCGGCCCTGTGGTGCTCGCCACGGGCCATTCCGCCCGCGACGTCTATCACTACCTCTCCTCCGCCCGCATCGAGATGGAGGCCAAGGGCATTGCCGTGGGCGTCCGACTGGAGCATCCCTCCGCCCTCATCGACCAGATACAGTATCACAACCCAGCGGGCCGTGGCAAGTATCTTCCTGCCGCCGAGTATTCCTTCGTGACGCAGGTCGATGGCCGCGGCGTCTATAGTTTCTGTATGTGCCCCGGTGGTTTCGTCATCCCCGCCGCCTCCGGTCCCGAGCAGTTGGTGACCAATGGTATGAGTCCGGCCAACCGCGGATCGAAGTGGAGCAACTCGGGCATGGTGGTGCAACTAGAACCGGAAGATATCGACGCCTCCGTATTGGAAACGGAGAACGGCCCCTTGGACGACGCGCTGCGCGTGATGGCCTACCAGGAGCAACTGGAGCGCCTCTGCTGGCAGCAGGGCAACTACAAGCAGACGGCTCCAGCCCAGCGCATGGCCGACTTCGTCAAGCGCCGCTTGTCCTTCGACCTGCCCAAGAGTTCCTATACCCCGGGACTGATCTCCTCGCCCCTCCACTTCTGGATGCCCAGCGAGGTCAGCGACCGCCTGCGCAAAGCCTTTGAAGTGTTTGGCCGCCAGGCTCATGGCTTCCTCACTAACGAGGCCGTGATGATTGCCGTCGAGACCCGCACGTCGTCCCCCGTCCGCATCCTCCGCGACAACAAAACCTTGCAGCACGTCTCCATCCGCGGCTTGTACCCCTGTGGAGAAGGAGCAGGCTATGCGGGTGGCATCGTCTCGGCAGCCATCGACGGCGAGCGCTGCGCGGAATGCTTGGCCGCGGAATTGTTTCCAACACGACCTGCTGAGTAGGGAAAACAACTAGAACAACTTTTACAACTTGTAACAACCTACACGCTTCGCGTGTTAACATCCTGCTGCAAGGTAAACAACAAAATACAACGCTTTCGACAAGCCATGTGCAGAACCGAGCTTGCCCGAGTTTTGCCATGGCGAGAAAGGGTACCATGAAATGGAATGCTTCGCATTGGATAATCCCTGCTGAGGATGGAAAACAACTTGAACAACTTTTACAACTTATAACAACCTACACGCTTCGCATGTTAATATCCTGCTGCAAGGTAAACAACAAAATACAACGCTTTCGACAAGCCCTGCGCAGAACCGAGCTTGCCCGAGTTTTGCCATGGCGAGAAAGGGTACCATGAAATGGAACGCTTCGCCTTGGGCTTATCCTGCTGATTGTCCTGGCGAAGCGTTGTTCATAGTTGTTTACATGCAGCAACCCTTGGTCTGCATTGGCCTCGAAGAGGCGATGTCCTGGCGAAGCGTTGTAACTTATTGTAAATGTTGTATTTGTTGTTTTTAAATAACAGCAGGATTGGGGCTGTAAAAGTTGTAGTTGTTCTTGAGAAACAACGCAAGATAGACCCAAGGCTACAATAAAACTTCTATAGCAGGCCCGTTGATTCTATAGCAGGGCCCGTTGATTCTATAGCAAGCCCGTTGATTCTATAGCAAGCCCGTTGACTGGAGGGCTTTCTGCGCCAGCGACTCATAGATTTCTCCTAAGTCGCAAAATCGCATCAAACTATTGTAGGCCGCATGGCGGACCGCCAAATCCTTGCCCGTCAGCGCCGTCTCCACTTGGTCGAGATATTCGTTGATGCCACGCTCGTCAGGGATCTGTTCCGAGGCGAAGCGGCGTGAGAGAATATGGTAGCCACAGATCTGATAGAGCGGCTGGTCCTTGGCGATCCACGCGAAGGCCATGCGCGGCGCGTAATCGACATATTGGAAGACATGGAGCGCCAGCAGCTCCGCCATCTCCTGCGTCTCGGTCTGCTCCATCCATATCTCGGCCACTTCCGGCAGCAGCTTCTCCGTAGGCATGAGCAGCGTAGCCAGTATCTTGCACTCGCGGATCGGCTCCTTCCAAAGCGCAATGGCCAAATCGTAGTCTTTCTCATATTCTGCCGCCATCTCGCGCAGGTGGAGCAGCGAGGCGCCCCAGTTGAGCTTATACTGCACCCCCTTGTCGCGCATCGACTGCGCCGTCACACCATTCATCAGCAGGCGGAAGGATTGCTTGATTGTCCTCACCGTCGCTTCTACTTTTTCTTTTTCCATTGTTTTGTTTCTGTTTGGAGAGAGATCTTTCTGTCAGAGAGCATTCTATCAGAGTATTGTCTGTCAGATAACTTCCTATCAAAATATTGCCTGTAAGAGAACTCAACTTTCGCATGTAAGCTCCACACGCCCTGAACCAACGGTCACCGGCCGAAGGGAAAGGTAAAGGGCAGTAGCTCTTAGCCCAGGGCATCGCCCTGGGTTATTACGGACGCAAACCTGTCGCCCTGTAAGGGAAAAAGCTTTAAAAATCCAGGCAATATATAAGGCTTTTGCCCTTACAGGGCGCCTTGCTGATTGCTATTATACCCAGGGCGATGCCCTGGGCTAGGATCTTTTGGGCTTTCAGCCCGTTCTTGAACCACTTGCGAAACTTTCTGTCAGAGAGTTTTCTGTCAGAGAACGCCATAGTCGCGTCCGTAGCGCAACATTTGTTCCGTATAGCTTTCCGTGTAGTCCAGGGCCACGTCGGTGGGTTGGCCCTCCGCGTTTCTTACGACCGTCATGCGGGGGTTGATAAATCCCTTGTACGGAGCCAGGTGGAGGCCTGCGTAGCGATCGAGCACTTCTTGATGGAGCGACTCCTCCACCTTGACGCCATACTGCTCCACCAGGCGGCGTGCCGCCTCATAGTCGCCCTCACTCTTGATGCGCTGGATCTCTGCCAGTTCTTCAGCGAAGATGTGGCGCAACGCCTCATAGTCGTTGACTTTCACGACGGTCTTTCCTGCCTCCTTCGTCAGTTCCACGGCGGGCCTGGCGTCCGAGGTTTGCCGTTCCTGCGCCAACTGGAGGGCCCAGCGGGCGATCAGCGCCCGGTTTCTCATGTGCGCCTCCTCCAACTGCAGTCCGGGTTTGATGCGCACCAACTGCGTCATCAGACCATTGAGCATATAGGAATAATACTGTGCGTGATGCGCCTCCTGGTTGGGCAGAAGGCCCAGCTCCACGAGCTTGGGATCGGCCAGGAAATAGAGTCCGAACAGGTCGGCGCGCGCCTCCTCGATGGTGCTGCCATAGTTGCGCAGGGCCTCGGCGCTCACCCCCGGGAGCAAGCGCCCGCTTCCATGTCCGAGACACTCGTGGAGGTCGGTGTGCAGATCGTCGCAGCGGTCGCCGTAGGTGTTCACCATCTCGCGAATCTCGTCGTCAGGGATAAACTCCTCGCGGAACCCATTGCCCCGTGCCGCCTCGTCGTAGGCGTGCGTCAGATTGGTGATTGTCACCGACTTACTGCCATGTTGGGCCCTGATCCAGTCGGCGTTGGGCAGGTTGATGCCGATGGCCGAAGCAGGATATTCGTCGCCGCCGAGCATGGCCGCACAGACCGCATTGGCCGATACCCCCTTTACTTTTGGCTTGCGGAAGCGCGGATCCACGGGCGAGTGGTCCTCAAACCATTGTGCGCGGTCCGCAATGGCACGCGTGCGGCGTGTGGCCTCCTCGTCGCGATATTCGACGATTCCCTCCCACGATCCTTTCAGTCCCAGCGGGTCGCCATAGACCTCGATGAAACCGTTGATGAAGTCGATGCTCCCCTCGTGGTTATCGACCCACGCGATGCTATATCGGTCGAAGTCGCGCAGGTCGCCCGTCTGATAGTAGTGGACGAGCAGGTCGATGACGTGGCGCTGTCCCTCGCCCTCGGCATACTCCCGGGCTTTCTCCAGCCAATAGACGATCTTTTCTATGGCTGCGGAATATTTCCCGCCGATTTTCCAAACCTCCTCCTGGAGTTGTCCGTCCCGTTTGACGAGCGTGGTGTTGAGTCCCCATGAGGGCGGCTCTGCCTCGTCGTCGCGCAACTGGGCATAATAGTCCTCCGCCTCCTGTTGCGTCACCCCCTGATAGTAGTTGCACGCCGATGTCTGCACCAAGTCCTCGCCGTCGGCGATGTTGACGCGCTTCGGCAGCACCTGCGGGTCGAAAAGTACGGGGCAGATTGCGTCGAGCAGTTCGCCGGCCGTCTGTCCTGGTGCCAGGGGAAGTGCCTCGGGGTCGATTGCAAGGACCTCGTGGCGGAGGAAGTCCTCGGAGAACGTGGGCACAAACTTCTCGCAGCCATAGTGGTGATGGATGCCGCTGGCGAACCACACCTGCTTCAGATAGGTCTCGAAACCGAGGAAGTCCTTCGTCGTGCGGTCCCCTTCGTAGTGGCGCAGCACCGCCTCCAGCGTCTTGCGGATGAGGAGGTTGTAGCGTCCGAACTGGTCAAAGGTGATGTCGCGTCCGTAGAGCGTGGCCTCGGAGAGAGAGTAGATATAGAGTTTTTGCTGGAGCGTGAGCGTCTCAAAACCCAGGAGCGGGTAGCGGAGCATCTCGATGTCAGCAAATCGCTCGTCGTTATAGATGAACTTTTCTGTCATGATTATCTGTTTTTATGGGTGACATACCATCCGTGGATGAGGAAATGATAGACCAGCAGCGCCACGCCGATGAGTACGATCGAGCAGACGACGACCGAGTGGAGGTCTCGGTGGAGCAGGCCAAATCCCGCGTACAGGCCCAGCCAAAGGCCCAGTTCCCACGAGAGGAAGAAGGAGCTCTGCACCGTGCCACGTTGGCAGTGCTGCGAGAGTTTGATGAAGAAGAGCAGAAAGCGGCTGCCCAGCAGTCCGAAGGCGAAACCCGCCATCACGGCCACATAGGGCGAGACCCAGTCGAAGTTGCGCGTCAGCAGCATCAGGAAGCCCACGAAGAGGACGATCAGTCCCGTGATGGCCTCGCTCTCCAGTTCGGCATTGGCGAAAACGTATTTCTCCGCCAGCAGGGCCAGCAGAAATCCCGGCAGCATCAGCGCGTAGAAGGTGAGGCTCAGGGGCAAGGAGAGGAGCAGTCCGAAGGTGGCCGTGATCAGGATGGTGTTGACGACGAGCGGCGTGCTCTTTGGCAGAAAGAAGCGGTCGAGGCTCCAGGGCCTCACCACCTCGTTGGGCGCGCGGAAAGGGAAGGGAATCACGTACATCAGGATGACCGAGAGCAGGGCGCAGCCTGCGGAGGCCAGCGGCAGGATGGAAACCCCGAAGACCTGGCTGATGATCATCGCCGCGAGCGGACCCAAGGCCAGCGAGCAGCGGCCCGTCCAGGAGAGCACATGGCTCGCCTCCGTGCGGTAGAGCGACTCGCAGGTGTCGAGCACGAGCGTGCTATAGACCACCATTTCGGTCAGTCCGTAGCAGAAGCCCTGGAGGACGCGCACGGCCAGCGTGCCGGAGAATCCGATGTGGAAGACCTTCTGTACGTCCGCCTCGTAGAGAATGGCCGAGAAGACCACCAGGAGGAGGATGGAGAGCAGACAGACCTTGTTGCGGCGAAAGCGCTCGATGAAGTAGGAGACGTAGGGGCCAGGGATCACGATGCCCAGTCCAAAGGCCAGCATGACCAGTCCCACGTCCCTCAGCGTGTAGCCGTCAGCCTGCATCTGCGCGGGGATATAGGGCAGAAGCATGAAGACGGAGACGCCCAGCAGCAGGTTGGCGAGAACCAGCATCCAGAAGTGGCGGCTCCAGATGCGTATGTGTATCGGTGTGTTCTGTGTGTCCATAAGGGAATATCAATAGCTTTCACTTTCGTTGGGAAACTCGTCGCCCTTGACGGCCTCGCAGTAGGCCCTTACGCCGCGGCGCAGTTCCTCGCCCATGGCGGCAAACTCGCGGAGAAACTTCGGTTCGAAACCTTGTGTCAGGCCCATGGCGTCGGCATAGACCAAGACCTGGCCGTCGCAGTGGCTGCCAGCGCCAATGCCGATGGTCGGCACGCTGAGCAGATCCGTCACCTGCTGGGCCACCGAGGCCGGTATCTTCTCCAGCACCACGGCGAAGCAGCCCGCCTTCTCCAGCGCCTGGGCGTCGGCGATGAGCTTCGTGGCCTCCACCTCGCTGCGTGCGCGCACACCGTAGCCTCCAAACTTATGGATGCTCTGCGGGGTGAGCCCGAGGTGGCCCACGACGGGGATTCCCGCGTTGACCATACGCTCGATGGTGGGCGCGACTTCCTCGCCGCCTTCGAGTTTCACGGCATCGACGCCCGTCTCACGGATCAGCCTGACGGCGTTGCGCACGCCTTCCTCCGGCGAGACCTGATAACTGCCAAACGGCATGTCGCAGACCACCAGCGCCCGTTGGCAACCTCTTGCCACGCCGCGCGCATAGACGATCATCTCGTCCAGGGTGATGGGGAGCGTGGAGTCGTTGCCCAGCATCACGTTGGAGGCCGAGTCGCCGACCAGAATGCTGTCAACGCCCGCCTCGTCTATCAGTCGTGCCGTCGTATAGTCGTAGGCCGTGAGCATGGCTATCTTGTTGCCGTCGCGCTTCATCTCTACGAACGTCTTGACGGTAACTTTTTTCTTTTCTGTTGTGAGATATCCCATTTCTATTAGATGTGATTCTAATTGCAAGTGCAAAGGTACAAGATTTCACAGACATAGGGAAAGAAAAAGCGGACAAAATGGGGTCCTACGCGCAATGCGCGCAAACCATAGGATCTTTCCACAGAAAAAAATGATGGGGGACGGAACGCATTCCATCCCCCACCAAGGAGTTATGACCGTGTTGATCAGTTCGTCTTCTACGCTCCGCAGAAGAATAGGACGACCACCTGGGCCGCCAAGATGCGGAGGAACATCGACAACGGATAGACCGTGGAATAGCCGATGGCGGAAGCCTCACCCTGGCAGACGCTGTTGGCGTAGGCCAGTGCGGGAGGATCGGTGTAAGTACCTGCTATCATACCCATTACGGTGAAGAAGTTGAACTTGAACTTCAAGCGGGCAATCGTACCTACGATCAAGATCGGGATGATCGTGATCAGGAATCCGCAGAGCACGTATTTCAGTCCGTCTCCGGCCACCACCGTCTCCCAGAATCCTGCTCCGGCCTTGATGCCGACGGAGGCAAGGAAGAGGGCGAGACCAAACTCACGCAGCATGAGGTTGGCCGACGTCGTCATATAGGTGATGAGGTGGAAGCGTGTGCCCCAGCGGCCGATGAGGATGGCGATGATCAGCGGACCACCGGCGAGACCCAGTTTCAAGGGGACTGGCATGCCCGGGATGGCCACGGGCAGGCTACCGAAGATCAGACCCACCATGATACCGATGAAGATCGTGCCGAGGTTGGGGGCGTTGAGCTTGCGCTCGGAGTTGCCCATCATTTCGGCCACGCGGTTGACGTTGTCTCTCGGACCGACCACGTTGATGCGGTCGCCGACGTGGAAGTGGTGGTTGCGGCTGGCAAAGAGGTCCATGCCCAGGCGCGAGATACGCGTGACGTTGACGCCATAGACACTGGAGAAGTGCATCTTGCCCAGCGTCTTGCCGTTCATGTCGGGATTGGTCACGATGATGCGCTTGCTGATGAGCGGCTGCTTCTCGTCGTCGCTGTCCATCCACTCGCCGTCGATCTCCGTACCGATGAAAGCCTTGATGGCCTCGGCGTCGGTCTGCGCGCAGACGATCAGCACCTCGTCGCCGAGCTCAAAGACGGTGTCGCGGTTGGGGACGCACATCTTGCCATCGTGGACCATGCGCGATGCCACGATGTCGCGGTTGAGAAACTCGCTGATCTCCTTCAGGTTGCGTCCACAGATATGGGCGTTCTGCACGCGGAGGTACATCTTGTAGGGCATCTCGGCAGGGTTGCCCTTCTCAGCAGCGGTCAGCTTGGCGTTCTCCTCGTCGAAGTTGCTACGCGTCAGCACCTTGATGAGCAGCGTCGTACCGATGATGCCGAGCACACCGAGCGGATAGGCACAGGCGTAGCCGTTGGCGATGGAGGGCGGGTTGCCGTTGGTGAAAACGGACTGCAGGGCCTCGTTGGCGGCACCAAGTCCCGGCGTGTTGGTCACGGCTCCGTAGAGCGTACCGACCATCATCGGCAGGTTGTTGGGGTCTTTGGTGTCGAAGAAAATGTAGTAGCAAGCAAACATCACCAGCACGTTGAGCACCACCGTGATGGTGGAGAGCATGTTGAGCTTGATACCACCTTTGCCGAAACTCTCGAAGAATCCTGGTCCGACCTGCAGACCAATCATAAAGACGAAGAGGATCAGACCAAAGTCTTGCAGGAAAGTCAGCACGGGCACCGGGCCTGTGAATCCGACGTGACCAGCGAGGATGCCCACGAAGAGCACGAAGGTGACTCCCAAGGAGATGCCGCCTATCTTGATCTTGCCAAGATAGACTCCCACGGCAATGACAACAGCGTAGAGCAAAGCAATGTGCGCCACACTGTCAGGGGTCGTAAATAGTTTTACTAACCAGTCCATTTCTGTTTTTTAATTCTCTGATTTTGATAAATTAATGTTTTGCGGGTGCAAAGTTACAAAAAAAAGCCGACTTACTTACTGTTTTTTCGGAAATAATGCGTCCGCCCTCTTCTTTGCTCGTTTTTTACCCGCGGTGACAACCCTTGTCCCGCTTCCCCGTTTACTTGCAAAATCAACGAAACCCCCCTCGCTTTTCTTTGAAAGGCAAAGAAAGGGTAGGGGATAACTTGTGAAAGCCACGAATAGGAATCCAGCAACGCTCCGCCAGAACCGCGGGTGCGGTCTCCCAGATGAGCTGGTCAAGCGGGAGGTTGTCCATCATCCAAGCGAACCATTCGCGCCCCGTTTTGACGTCGGGGACAAAGATGTCGGTTCCGACTGCGAAAGTCCGAAAGAGGGAAGTGGGAAAGTGAAAACGTAATAATGTAATAATGTAATAATGTAATGTTGTAAGGTTGTAAGGACAGGCTAACACCATTTCTGAAAGGATACGATTACGAACTTTTGGTTACGAAGACCTATATGCCAATCCACCAGCAGATGGATCAAGCTATGACTATACTCTTGCCTTTTGTCATGTCTCTTTACTATTGAAACAGAATCCTGTTGGAGAGATAAATTTTTTTATCGTTTATAGACGACAAAAATATATCTTTTTTATCGTGTATAGACGACAAGATGGCAACGCTATCTGCCCAAGAGAGAGGTTTGCAAGCACAAAAACACCTACAAAAGACGGCAAATATCGCCGTTGGGCGTGAGAAAACCTGTATTTTTTTGTGGTGGTAAGACCCTTCGAGGCTACTTCTGAATATACGGGTTGCATTCCATGAAATAGTTATGTATCAGATAGTTACGATTCGTTTGCTTGATTTTTACCTTGTTGAGGACGTGGACTCCAGGGATGCTGAAAACGAGGGGTTATCCTTGGTTTTGCAGTTCAAATGGCTGCCGCAGGGCATATTTTGGCTTGTCGATGGAGTCAAAACGCCCCCACAAAGCTGCGCATTTACTTCGGACTGTCTTTGCTTCTCCCTTGGGTTTTGAGTTGGAATAGAGCGGGAGGAGGGATTTGCTTGATTTGTTAACGAAAGCAAAATGTAAGGAGCAAGCGTAGGACGAAGATACCTGCGACACTCTTTAGTAGGCGTTAAGCAGTTGACGCTTAACGGTTTATGCACGATATTTGAACTAACAGACAACTTGTTTGGTTCCATTGGACCTTACATCATTACATTATTACATTATTACGTTTTCATATTCTGAACCAGGGGAAAAGTGGGGTAAAAATAGGTCAAAGAAATAGTATATATAATATTAATATTATATATACTATTTCTTTGACCCCAACCACGCATCCATTTTGAAAACGTAATAATGTAATAATGTAATGTTGTAATGTTGTAAGTTAGGTCGTCATGTCCACCTTACAACATTACAACATTACATTATTACGTTTTCATTTTTCCACTTTGCTCTCCATTTTTCTCAATGCAATATATCTGTAAATGATATTCAGAAGATAAGTCAGTAGTTCACATAGCTTTGCTATGTGCAATTTCTCGGAAGATGAAAAAAGTTGGAAAATATTTGTGATTTTATTTGGA
>ULWI01021770.1_pt1 | contig 13637 bp, 13 predicted proteins | sample 1960301 | NCBI WGS metagenome assembly ULWI01 (sample SAMEA4835811, study PRJEB28245) | human gut metagenome | biome: gut microbiome; material: fecal sample | place: Denmark | collected 2008 | reverse complement strand
TCCGCGCAGGTCGGCTCCGTACAGGTCGGCTCCGTACAGGTCGGCTCCGCGCAGGTTGGCTCCGTACAGGACGGCTCCGCGCAGGTTGGCTCCGCCTTTCAAGGCCTCCGTTACCGTTTTGGCAAGCGTATTGTCAACGCTCGAATACTCGAAAAGGATAGAACCTGTCCAGCGGTTCTTGATCGATATTTTAATCTCTTTGTTCATGGTTGCAAAAGTCAAAGTTGAATTTCCCGTATTATAGTCAACTTACCAGAGTAACCTCTGGCTTTTAACTCCTCAATGAGTTCGCGAGGTTGAAACCTTGCTAATTCCGGATTGCCCCCCCCCGTAATCTTCATTTGCTTATTACTCCTGCGTGTTTTTGCGCACGCTTTGCAGATATTGGCATAACCATCGGAGGACAGTGCCGTTCGCCTAAAGTGATCCAGCGTGTAATTACTTCCGCAGACCGTACATTTTTTAACCGTGTTATTCATGTTGTTTGGTTTATTTAGTGCAAAGCATCAGATCGTTATCATGCGGCTGCTCCAACTTTGTCGCACGGCCTTTCGGCGTCCATGTCGCCACGAAATCGTAAGCCGGAAAATGAATCACTCCGACAATCGGATAGGCCGGAAACCGCCGGCAGAAGGTGTATACCGTTGCAGGATAGCCAGCGCGTGTTGTCAGAGCTGCCCCGGCCTTCGCCTTTTCAAAATCGAAATCTTCGTGCTTCATTGTTTTGAACAGTAAATTCGTCCAGATACTTTTCATGGTTCACGGGATATAGCGCATTCGAAGTGATCCAGTCTACCGTATGAAACCATTCATAAAATTCAACCTTGCTCATACCGGGTATATTTTCTTTCGCCACATGGCACGTCCGTTAATCACAATGCGTTCGAAATCTTCTCCTTTGGCGCGAATCGGAATTTCACTGCACATCTCCTCGTAGGTGTAATATTTCACTCCGGGGCGTATCTTCAGGGATTTGTCGAGTTTAGCGTAGTTCACGAAGGTTGCGTAAGCATTCACGTTGTTCAGGTAGGCTTGCTTGCTGTGCATCGTGAAGATCAGGCGCCGGATGTCCTCCAAGGGGTATTTGTTCAGCATCCAGCCAGCGTTCGTCTCGGTGATAGGCTCGGGCATCGAGGCAATGGTCGGAACATTCTCGTTGATCCATGCCACCAGCTCTGCGGCGTTGTTTCCCCCTACAACCCCCTTCTCTGAAACTACTGTGTGTGTGTATCCTTCTTCTCTACTTTCTTCTACTTTACTTTCTTTTACTTTACTCTTGTCGGAATTTATGCCAGTTCCCTCTGAATTTACCGTCATTTCTTCTGAATAAACCATATTTTCTTCCGAACTTTCTATTATTTCTTCCGGATTTCTCCGACATATTCCGAACAATTCAGACGAATTTCCGGCGTTTTCCGAATTAATTAGGGAATATTCCGGATTAATAGACACTTTCCGTTTGAGTTGCCGGATCGTTTCAGCATATCGCCGCTGAATACCGCGAGATGTAAGGATATGGTACTTGTCCTTCATTTCCCGGCTGAACAAGCCCACATTATCACTCATACAGAAATCCATCATTTCGTCTATTTCTGCTTCTGCAACGCGCATATCGTCCGCAATATCAAAAGCCGTCCCGTCGTCAATTGGCATATAGTATCCCTTGTCTGAATAGATCGCACACAGTAAATACAGGTAAAACTCCGCGCCGCGGGCATATTTGCGTGTCAAACGACGTACTTTCTTATCACGGAGAATATCTACATCCACCGGAAAATATCGCAGATCTATCTTATTGTTTCGCCCCATTGTACAGTATCATTAGCGGTAATTCTGAATTATTTTCCCGGATATACCGCGCGTGCAGCGTTATAATACTCCTTGCTGCTGCGGTCGATATTGCCGTTGTGCATGTTGACCTCGTACACCGACCCGGACGATACCGCATGTTGGCGCCTGGTCCAGAAATGATAGTCCCCAATCGGTCGCTGTCCGGCAGCTCTCAAGGCGTCATTGATTTCGGTTCGGTGCTCACATAGTACAAGCGCCTGTTCAAGTGTCGGCAATATACCGGCCTGATCACGGACCCACTGGACAGCAACGGCATATTTCAACGATGATTGTTCATAGAATCCAACCATGAATCGCTGATAGCCGGCCTGGATATATATGCCCTTCGGCCGCAACTCGAAGGAAAATTCTTTGTACTCCATAGCTGTTTACGAAACATGAAAACATAGATAGCCCAACTGACGCCATCTGTACGCCATATCTAAACTATCCTCGATGACGAAGGCAATATTGGCTCGATCGGCTTCGGTGGTCTCTTGAGTGAAAGCGTCGATCTTCGAAATCACATCCGGGCGATGATCGGAATCCGAGCGCATGATGAGCGTATAATCTTTGGGAGACATGCAGAGATTTCGCTGCAACCAAATCTGCGTCTTTTGACGCACAGTCTCCCGGCGAGAAGTGCAAAAAAATATCTCGTAATGCTTCGACAGATTCCGCACGAAATCGCAAACTGTACCTATCGGCAGATCGTCGAAATCATCCCGGTAGAACGCATCCCAGTCCGGCTGGTCTTGTTCCATGTATTTACGTCTGTCACCGACAACGCACAGCGTGCCGTCGATGTCAATCACCACTATTTTGCGATTCATATAGAGATCATATTAAAGAGCCGCCCTCCATTATGACTTTAATTCTTCTTTGATATTTTGAGGAGCATAATGCCTCTTGATGAACTTTGATACGTCATCGGGGTCATAAAGGAAAGTCCCGTCGTTCATCACACTGTATTTAAGCCCCGCACGACGCCATTGTGCATGCGTCTTTTCGGCAGTTACGCCTGTTGCCCGGCCCAGTTCATCGCTTCCTTTGAGAAACAACACCGGAACATCCCGATTAACTTTCCGTTTCATAGCCTATTCTGGCAAAATAATGTTACGAAATCCGAGTTACGATAACCTTCTCTTGCGAAGATGTCACGCTATAACGCTGCCCCGTGGAGAATTTCAGTTCACTCAACTGGGATTTGACCGCCGATCTGGTCGAAGGCGGAAACGACAGGCTTTTACCAATTCCAAGATTGATTAATTGCTGCCTGCGACTGCTCTTGTTCGTTGTTGCCATATAGTTGAAATTTGATTTCCGTAAAAAGCCCCTCCCCGCACCAATAACAATCACCCAAACATGCCAACCATGAAAACACACAGTAGGGGAGGGGCTCATTTGAATTATTTTACGTATATTTGTTTATTGATTTATTTTATATGATATGATTGATGACCCTGAATATCGTAATTGGACGAAATTCGAAAAGGAGCAATCCTCTCTCGCCGACTGGCGGTATCGCGTTGTATCAACACTGCTGGTGGCGTCGGCGGCGGTTCTTGCTCTTTCATTCGACCAGCCTCTATCCGAATTTGGCAATCAATACATCCGGAATTTTCGGCGTGTTGCGCTAATTGCAAACACAGTTCACATCCTCGCTTGCGTAGCAGCATTAGGACTTCTTTTGTATACTCGCAAGAATCGGGTAGACACGATACGGATGGGACTACAACAACCAATTTACAGTAAATGGGCGATTCTGGAGATTCGAGGGCGACGAATTGACAAGGCTCTGAAAATATCCGTGATACCCTCATTCGTAGCATTCGCAGTCTTGGCTTTAGCCTTAGCTGCATGTGGCTTGATCGCATGACTTCTGATTATTTTATGTACTTTTGTTTATTCACTTGTTTGCTGATGCAGATATAGAATAAATTTACATATACGGCAAATGAATATGGAACTTTTTTACATAAAAAATTATGAGACGCATTGATAGATTCGATAAATATATGAAGCACAGAGGGCTAAATGATAATAAAGTAACCGTTCAGTTAGGCCTAACAGTAGGAGTTATCGGAAAATCTCGTAAAGAAGGGCGTGATTTGTCGGACAAAGTAATAGAAGAAATATTGAACTATTACACCGACATCAATCGCATTTGGTTGCTTACCGGCGAAGGTAATATGCTGAAAGAGCAATCGGTTTCTACAAATTTTGAAAATACTAACCAACAGTCAGAAAATATGACTATACAGGAGTTATTGGAGGCAATTAAACGCCGGGATCAGCAGATGGACGAAATGTTGTCGCAACAAGGACGGTTGATTTCCATCATAGAAAATATGTCAGGCACAACCATTAAGCAAAGCCATGTCGGTTAATGCGCTTGCCGAGAAAAGTTACAACTAAAAATACAAAAAATAAGTCCAAAAAGCAAATGCAGCTTCAAATAAAATTCAAAGAGGCTATTAAAGGGTATAAACTCTTTTAGAATTAGAAATTTATTTACATTATTCTTAATCAATATTATATATGAAAAAAACTGTTTTACTAATTACATTGTTCTTTATTAGTCTATCTGCTTGGGCTCAGAATGAGCATCTATTCAAAAAAGAATTTCAAACTAATTTTCCAGGAGTAACAGAAACCCGATATTTGGACATAAAAACCGGGAAATATGTCAGCAAAAAAGAGTTTAAGAACAAGTATGGGATATCTCCATCTACATATTATGCGCACCCCGGAGCAAACTTGCCCGTAAAAACTAATGGTCCATATAAATGGAAATTGAAAACCACTAACACCGTAGTAGGCTCTTGTTTGATCGGAGGTTCAGTAACCATCGCATTATTATCAAATGCAATCTTGTCCCAAAAGGCCGAGAATACATATAATAATTATAACAGCTATGCAGACACACAGCGAATCATATATTATTCATGCGCAGGCCTCTCTTTGGCAGGCGTAATCGTTATTCTAACCGGGCTTCACAAAGAATGCACTGATGGAATAGCATTGTCTGATAATTGGACGATTAAAGATTGCGGAGGCGGGTTAAGTTTGTCGCATAAATTCTAAAAGACGATAGAAGGCAAACCATACAATTATTCGAGGAACGCAAAAGGATGGGGACAAATTGTCCCAGGTAGCAATGGCGTCAGAGTCGGGAGTCAAGTGTAAAACACTGGCTGGTGACATGAAAAATTTGAAACAATACGATATATGTCTGAACTCATTAAATTAAGCGATGTCCGCGACAAGGTCGTGCGACTACGCGATCAGGACGTTCTGTTGGACGCCGATGTCGCGGAACTATACGGAGTAGAAACCAAGCGGGTGAACGAGGCTGTCCGAAACAACCCTGAAAAATTTCCAAACGGGTATATATTAGAACTGCAACAGTCTGAAAAACAGTATGTGGTCGAAAATTTCGACCACTTGCAAGGATTGAAGAAGTCGCCCGTGACACCCAAGGCGTTCACCGAAAAAGGCCTCTATATGCTGGCGACAATAATGAAGAGCGATAGGGCTACGCAAACGACCATTGCAATCATCGAAGCGTTCGCCAAACTCCGGGAACTATCCCGAACCATCGGTGAAATGTCGGCTAACCCCGACGAGTTCAAGCAAAAGACCCTAATGCAAAAAAGTGGTGAAATCATGGCCGATCTTTTCGGTGAGGATATGCAGACGACGGATACGGAAACAGAAATTGAATTGAACTTTGCCGTATTGAAGCTGAAACATACAATTAAGAGGAAGAAATAATGCAATCAATATTCATATACTTGCAAATAATTTGCAAGTATATGAATATTAGCAATAAATCATTGATATTATATCTTTTGTCTTTAATTCATAATCATGAGGTCCCGAGTTCAAGTCTCGGACCCGCTACGGAAGGAAACGGAGGTCTAAACGATCTCCGTTTTTTCGTTATCCGGAAAAACCGGGCGAATTACCGAAAAAAAAGCCTATTCACAGAAACAGCGGCTATCATGGAAAAGAAAACGATACTGGCGGCCTGCGCGGCCGCAACGCTGGCGTTCGCCGGATGCTCCGGAGGGTTCAGCGCCGCAGAGGAGGAGACCATTCACGCCGGGAAGGGAGAAATCATGCGCATACTGACCGTCGGAAACCCGGCCGACTCGCTCGTCCTGCGTCAAAAGGCCGCTCCGGTGACCGGGCGGATGCTGCGGACGGACGACTACGCCGTCCTGCGCCGCAGGATGCTCGCGACGGTGCAGGACCCGCAGAACTCGGGCGTAGGCATCGCCGCCCCGCAGGTGGGGATTCTCCGGCGGATGATCGCCGTGCAGCGTTTCGACAAGCCCGGAGAGCCGTTCGAATTCTACCTGAACCCGGAGATCGTCGAATCGTCGGCCGAAACCGCCCCGGGACGGGAAGGATGTCTCTCGATTCCGGGATTAGCGGGCACGGTGGTGCGGGCGCAGCGGATCGTATTGCGCTACCGCGACGAGCGGTTCGCCGAAAAAACGGAGACGATCGACGGATTCACGGCCGTAATCTTCCAGCACGAAACAGACCATCTCGACGGAATTCTCTACACCGACCGGACGGACGAAGCCCCCACGCCGGAAGAGTAGCCTCGCCGCACCGGTCAGACCAGTTCGCAGAGGTGTTTCAGATTGCTCGTGGCCGTGGCCACGGGCGCGACGGTCATGTCGTCGCACAAGACGCCGCAGATTTTCAGCCGGCGGTCGGAGGAACGTCCGGTCGGAACGTTCGCGCAGCATCGGAAGCAAGGTCCGCAAGGCGTCCTCCACATCCCCGGCAAGCCCCGGCCCGCGCCCGGGCGCGGCGGCCGATGCGCTCGGGACAGCGTACTGCAATGCGGCAGGCAGCATCGTCGCGGAAGCGTCCGGGATCACGACCGAAGCCTCCGAAAAAAAGTTCCGTCCGCAACGCATTCGGGCGCTGCGGACGGAATGGCGTCCGGAAAGAATGGATCGTGTTATTCGATCTCCATCAGAACGGCGTCGGTAGCCACGGTCTGCCCCTGACGGACCAGAATCTGCTTGACCGTACCGGCGAAATCGCTCGTGATGGCGTTCTCCATCTTCATCGCTTCGAGAACGGCGACCTCCTGTCCGGCCTTCACCGCGTCGCCGACCTTCACTTTGAGTTCGATGATGCGGCCCGGCAGCGGAGCCGTCACGACGTTGCCCGTGATCACGGCCTGCGTCTCTCCGGCGGGCGTCTCCCCGGCCTTGGCGGCAGGTTCGGCCGGCTTCGAAGCCTCGTAGGCCTTCACCTTCATATTGGTCAGGAACGTCTTGGCGACCAGCGGGAACAACTCCAGCAGCAGCACCTCCTTTTCATCGGCGGCGAGCTTCACGCCTCCGGCTTCGGGAAGCTCGGGATTGGGCTGCATCTGGTATTTCGAGGTGTCGTAGGGAGTCTCCTCGCGCACGCCGCAGATCTTGAACCGGAACTCGGGGTCGATCTTCACCGGCGTCTTGCCGTACTCGCCCTTCACGAGGCCCACGAACTGCGACGACTTGTTGGTGTACATCGGACGTCCGGCCTTCTCGTCGAGGGCGCAGTTGACGGCCTGCGCACCCACGATCTGCGAGGTGGGGGTCACCAGCGGCGGCAGACCCGCGGCCAGGCGCACCGAAGGGATCAGCTCCATGGCGCGGGGCAGGATCTCCTCGGCCTTGAGCTGCTTGAGCTGGGCCACCATGTTCGAATACATGCCGCCGGGAATCTCGGCCTTCTGCACCAGTTCGTTCGGAGCCGGGAAGCCGAAATAGGCCTCGATCTTGCGGCAGGCGTCGATCGTGGCGTTCTCGTCGTCGTGCTGCGCCGCGGCGATCGCCCGGTCGAACAGGGCGTCGATCTCGGCGGGAAGCGTGTCGGTCACCGGGTTGAACGCCTTCGGCTCGGGTTTCTCGACGCCGAAGACCGACTGGTTCAGCTCCTTGCGGATGTCCCGCAGCTGGGTGTTGATCTTGGCCACGGCCTCCATGTTCACGCCCGTTTCGATGCCCAGCTTCTTGCAGAAAACATGGATCAGCTCGATGGCCGGGGCGCCCGTGCCTTCGGCGAAGTACCAGCAGTTGGTGTCCACGACGTCGACCCCGGCGATGATGGCCGAAAGCACCGAAGCCAGTCCGTAGCCCGGCGTGCAGTGGGTATGGAAATCGACGGGAACCGAAAGGTTCTTCTTCAGCAGGCGCACCAGCGTGGCGACGCGGCGCGGCGGAATCAGACCCGACATGTCCTTGATGGTGATCATGTCGGCGCCCAGTGCGGCCATCTGGCGGGCCTTGTCGAGGAAATAGGCGTCGGTGAAGACCGGTTTGGGGGCCGATTTGCCCGTCAGCCTGGCCCAGAAACCCGGTTCGGGGTATTTCGGGTCCACGGTGTAGCAAACCGCACAGTCGGCGATGCCGCCGTACTGCTTGACGTATTTGACGGTCGATTTTACGTTGTCGACGTCGTTCAGGGCGTCGAAGATCCGCATGATGCCCAAACCGCTCCGGATCGAGTTGCGGCAGAAGCCGTCGATGATTTCGTCCGTATAGGGCGAGTAGCCGAACAGGTTGCGGCCGCGCGAAAGGGCCGTGAGTTTCGAGACATCGCCCACTGCCTTGTGGATGGTTTCGAGGCGCGTCCACGGATTCTCGTCGAGATAACGCATCACCGAGTCGGGGACGGCGCCGCCCCACACCTCCATCGCATAGAAATTGGCATCTTTGTAGAACGGCAGGCAGCGGTCGATCTGCTCCTGGTTCATACGCGTCGCGAAGGACGACTGCTGGCCGTCACGCAACGTAAGGTCTCTGATTTTGAGATTTCTCGCCATTTTATAATATCATTTAAGGGTTCTTTGGCACGAATCCATTGTTATTCGAATAACAAAGGTAATAAACCCTCACGAATATGCAACTTTTTTCCGGGGAATTTTCAGGAAAAACGCCCCGGCCGCTTTCTTTCCGTAAAAAAGACGGGAAACAGAACGATCATCCGCCCGATCTGCCGCCGGGCTGGAACAGTTCCCGGTCGGGAAGCCCGTCGAGGTATCTGCGTTTGAAGACATTGACGCAGAAGACAAACATCGCCAGCATCAGCGGCCCGAAGATGACGCCCATAAAGCCGAAGAGCGACAGACCGATGAAGACCCCGAAAATGGTGATGAGCGGGTGCACGTCGGCCATCTTCTTCTGCATGACCATCCGCACGAGGTTGTCCACCTGCGTGACGACCAGCGTGCCGTACATCACCAGCCCGACGCCCTGCCCCCAGTTGCCGTCGAGGCTCATGTAGGCCGCCAGCGGCAGCCACACGAGGGCCGTGCCGACGATGGGCAGAATCGTGGCGAAGCAGGTCAGCACGCCCCAGAAAAGCGGCTCGGGAACGCCGAAGGCCAGGTAACCGACATAGGCCACCACGCCCTGCGAGACGGCCAGCAGCGGAATGACGATGGCGTTCGAGCGCACGATCATGTGGATTTCGCGCATCACGCTGCGCGCCGCGCAGCGGTCGAACGGCAGGATTTCGCGGCAGTAGGTCTCCATGCGCAGGCCCCCGATCAGCATGAAATAGAGCACGAAGAGCAGCACGACGAGGTTGACGGCGAAATTCACGATGCCGCCCACGAGCCACTGCCCCGCCCTGGGAAGGTAGCCCAGCACCGATTGCAGGTTGCTCTCGGACCAGAGGTCGTAGCCGGTTTTCTGCTGGATGAGTCCGGCGACGTGCCGGACGGGCGTGATGACCGACTGCGGATCGAGGGCCACGCCCTGGATTTTGTCGACGACCATCCAGACGATCAGGCTGATCGGAACGAGGAAGAAGAAGATCGCCTCGCCGAGCAGCAGCGACGCCGCAAGGCTCCGCCGCCACCGCCGCCGTTCGCTCAAGAACCACATCTGACGCCGCAGCAGCACGTAGATCGTCACGGCCCCCAGCAAACCGCCCAGAAACGGCGTCAGCTCGACGAAGATCGTAAGGCCCAGCCCCGCGATAAGCACGAAAAGCGAATAACGCCAGTATTTTTCACGCACCGAAAGCATACCCCGGCCCCGCGCAAGGAACGTGCCGCAGGCTTCCGGACCGGGAGGCCGGAATGTTGAAATATCGTCGACTGAAAATTTGCGCTATTCTATTGCGGCTCACAAATATTTGATATATATTTGCGTCATGGAAAGAATGGCCGAAATCGTCTGCACAGACACCCCGGAAATGAGTTCCCACGATTGGCGAAAAGCTCTTTCAGGACACACATACGACTGACGAGGGATGTTCCTGCAACGGGAATGTCTCTCGCCGTTTTCTCAAAACGGCCGAATCCGGAAACCGAAACGCCGCGAAAAAGGAAACAAACGATCCATCTACAACGAAACCCAAAAAAATCCCTTATTCACAAAAACCAACGTTTATGAAGAAATTTTTCCTTCTCATGCTCTCGGTCTTCGCATTTTGCGCAGCCGATGCGCAGGTGACGACTTCGGGAATGAACGGCACGGTGACCGACGCCGACGGACAGCCGCTCGCCGGCGCCACGGTCATCGCCGTGCACACCCCTTCAGGCACGCAGTACGGCGCCGTGAGCGACAAGAACGGCGACTACAACCTGCAAGGACTGCGCACGGGAGGTCCCTACACGGTGACCTTCTCGTTCGTGGGCTGCCAGAGCGTCGAATTCCCGGGACTGATGCTGTCGCTGGGCCAGACCCTCAAGCGCGACGCTTTCCTCAAAGACAGTCAGGAACTCGAAGCCGTGGTCATCACGGCCGACGGCAAGAACAGTTCGATGAACGTCAACCGCGCAGGGGCGGTCACCAGCATCTCCAACGAGCAGATCGAACTGATGCCTACGGTCAACCGCAGCATGAACGACATCATGCGCCTCACGCCGCAGGCCTCGTCGACCACCTCGGGACTGGCCATCGGCGGCGGCAACTACCGCCAGTCGTACGTGACGGTCGACGGCGCGGCGTTCAACAACATGTTCGGCATCGGCGGCAACCTGCCCGCAGGCGGTTCGCCCATTTCGCTCGACGCGCTGGAGCAGGTATCGGTGTCGATAACCCCCTTCGACGTGCGCCAGAGCGGATTCACGGGCGGAGCGATCAACGCCGTCACCAAGTCGGGAACCAACGACCTGAAGGTCTCGGCCTACCTCTACTCCAAGAGCGACCAGCTCCAGGGCGACAAATACGACGGCGGCAAACTGTCGCTGAGCGAGATGCGGAACAACACGCTCGGATTCAGCGTCGGCGCCCCGATCGTCAGGAACAAGCTCTTCGTGTTCGCCAACTTCGAGCGCGAGTGGAACACCACGCCGGGCAACTCCCGGCTGGCCCGCACGAGCGAAAGCCAGGATTTCGGCAAAGCCCTGCAATACAACCGCCCGACGACCGCGAAACTCGACGAGATGAGCCAGTTCCTGATCGACAACTACGGCTACAACCCCGGCGCCTACCAGAACTATTCGGTGAAGACGCCCGGCTACAAGCTCATGGCACGCGTGGACTGGAACATCAACCGCAACCACGCGCTGAACGTGCGGTTCAGCCGGACGCAGAACAAGTATTCGTCGGCCCCGTCGTCGTCCATTTCGCCGCTCAACGCCGGCAAAGTGTACGACAAGGACGTTTACGGCCGCACCTCGGTCTACGCCATGTATTTCGGGAATTCGCGCTACTATCAGGAGCAGAACTTCACGTCGGTGGCCGCCGAACTCAACTCCCGCTTCATGGACAGCCGCCTGACGAACACGCTGCGCTACACCTATTCGCACCAGTACGAGCCGCGCAGCTACGACGGCGGCATCTTCCCGACGGTGGACATTCTGGAGCCTGCCGAGAACGGCGCGAGCGCCCTGTACGCCTCGTTCGGACTCGATCCCTTCACCGAAGGCAACCTGCGCGAAGTGTCGACGCACATCCTAACCGACGAGATCGGCTACACGCTGGGCAAGCACCGGCTGGTGGCCGGTTTGCAGTTCGAGCACAACCTGACCACGAACGGCTACTTGCAGGGCGGCGCGGGATACTACGTCTACGAAAGCTGGGACGACTTCAAGAACGACAAGGCCCCGCTGGCGTTCCGGATCGCACACGGCAACAACGACGACCTTTCGCAGGCGTTCCCCCAGTTCTCCCACATGCAGTACTCGGTCTACCTGCAGGACGAGATCAACGTGAGCGAACGTTTCAAGGCGACGGTCGGAGTGCGTTTCGAGGTTCCGGTCTATCCGTCGATCTCGGGCAACGAAAATAAGGACTTTACGGAGATCTTCGCCGACCACGGCGGCTACAAGACCTCGGATATGCCCAAGGCGCGTCTGTCGGTGGCTCCCCGCGTGGGCTTCAACTGGGACATGACCGGCGAGCGCAAGTATATCCTCCGCGGAGGTACGGGCGTGTTCAACGGCCGCCTGCCGTTCGTATGGCTCGTATCGGTGGCCGGAAACAGCAACACCATCCAGAACGGACTGACGCTTTACAGAAACGAAAAGGGCGACAACATGCCCAAATTCCACACCAATGTCAAAGACATGCTGGAAGACGTGTACAAGGGAACCTACAAGGGACATGACCTGGCGGCCAACACGCAGCCGACCATTCTGGACAAGAACCTCAAAATGCCTTCGACGTGGAAAAGCTCGCTGGCGCTGGACCTGAAACTTCCGGGCGACGTCAACCTCAATATCGAGGGGATCTACAACAAGGACTTCAACTCGGTGACCGTCACCAAACTCGGCATGGTCGAGAAAGAGGGCGGCATCCGGCTCCCGGGCGAACCCGAGGCGCGCACCTATTGGGAAAGCGGCAATATCAGGAATAAGGACGGCGAGACCGTCAATCCCTACCTGATCAACAACACCGACGACGTGGACGGCTACTACGCTTCGGTCTCGGCGCAGGTGTCGAAAACCTGGGGCTTCGGTCTCTCGCTGACGGCGGCCTACACCTATTCGAGCGCCAAGAACGTGATCGACGGCATCGGCGACCAGGTGACCTCGGCATTCAGCACCAACACGTTCAACAAGAACGGTTCGAACGTGCCCGAACTGGGTTACGCATCCTACGTGTCGCCCCACCGCATCCTGCTCAACGTCGGCTACCGCCTCGCGCACAAGAGCGGCGCGTCGAACTTCGGGCTTTACTACGAGGCGTTCCGCCAGGGATATATCGGTTCGTACTCCTATTCGCGCTACTCCTACACGATGTACGTGCAGAGCGGCAAGTACCAGAACCCCGTGACGAACGACCGCGGCGCGGTGAACCTGATCTACATTCCGACCCGCGAGGAACTCGACGGCATGCCGTTCACGTCGGACGAGAACAGGGAGGAGTACTGGAAATTTATCCAGAACGACGACTATCTCTCGAAGCACACCGGCGAATACTCGAAGCGCGGCGGCGCCGTGATGCCCTGGCAGCACATGCTGAACTTCCGCTTCTCGCAGGACTTCTACGTCAACGTCAAAGGCCGGCGCAACACGATTTCGCTGGGGCTCGATGTCAACAACATCGCCAACATGCTCAACCGCGACTGGGGCAACGTCAAACGGATCAGTACGACCAACATCCTGAAATACGAGAACGGCGCCTACACGTTCAACAAACCCACATGGTCGAAGTACGCCGGCACGATTTCGACCTGGTCGGCGATGTTCAGCATCCGCTACACCTTCAACTAATCTCCCGGAAGAGGCTCAAAAAGGAAGAGACCGGTTTGCGCCGGTCTCTTTCTTTTGTTTATATGCAGTCCGATTGCAACAACCGCCGGCGCAGGGCGTCGCACGCCGCGTCGGGATC
>ULWI01032951.1_pt1 | contig 13711 bp, 9 predicted proteins | sample 1960301 | NCBI WGS metagenome assembly ULWI01 (sample SAMEA4835811, study PRJEB28245) | human gut metagenome | biome: gut microbiome; material: fecal sample | place: Denmark | collected 2008 | reverse complement strand
GGCCTGGACATCTGGGGCCGCGCGACCATCAAGACCGATGCCGGCGAGCAGGAGTTTCCGCCCGAGGCCGTACGGATTCGCGGGCTGTAGCGCGAGGCGCCAGCGCTCAAAGACAACGATGACAACAAGACCCTCCTCGGCCTGTGCCGGGGAGGGTTTCGCCTGTCTGAGGAATGGGCTTGGCGAACGTTTGCGGGGACTGTGGCATCGGGCGCGCTCGACTTAAGCTCCTGCTCTATCCCAGCTCCTGCATGCGGCGGTAGATTTCGCAGATACCCTTGATGGTGAGCTGTCCGTCGACCACGTCGAAGGCATCGGTCGAATCGGCGACGATGCTGGCGAGACCGCCCGTGGCGATAACGGTGGCATCCTCGCGGCCCAGCTCGCGCTTCATGCGCGCGACCAGGCCCTCAGCCATGGCGGCGGCGCCCGTTACGGCGCCGACCTTGATGCACTCCTCGGTATCGCGGCCGATGGCGTGCTCGGGCGCCTCGAGCGGCACGCTGGCGAGCTTGGCGGCACGGGCGGCAAGCGCGTCCATGGAGATGCGAATGCCCGGCGCGATCGCTCCGCCAATGTAATAACCGTCCTCATCAATGACGTCGATATTGGTCGCGGTGCCAAAGTCCACCACGATTGCCGGCGCGCCGTAGAAAGTTTCGGCCGCAACGGCGTTAGCGACGCGATCGGCGCCTACGGCCTGGGGACGCGCCGCGCGCAGCTTGGTCACCGCGGCCGTCTGCGGTCCGATGACGATGGCGTCTGCGGCAATGCGGTCGGCCACGGCGTGCCATTCACGCGAGAGCTGCGGCACCACGCCCGCAAAGGCGATCGCGTCGACCGCGTCGAGCGAGAGATCGTACATCTTAAAGAAACCCATCAGGCGCACATGGATCTCGTCGGCGGTATAGGAGCGGTCGGTGGGCATACGCCACGACTGCACCAGCTCGTCTCCGTCAAACAGGCCCATGGCCGTCTGCGTGTTTCCCATATCGATAGCGAGCAGCATGTCTACTCCCGGTGTTGGCATAAAAGGACGCGCACCATTGTATACGCGCCGTCGACGGAGCTCGGCTGCGATTCGTTTGCGGCGATAGGGGCTGAGGGGTTTAAATATGAAGGAATTATGCTCTACGAGATTTTTCTTGCCGTTTGCCGAACTCCCGCGTAATATTCTTTCTTGCGCACATGAGGCGCCCAGACATTGCGGGGTGGAGCAGTCTGGTAGCTCGCCGGGCTCATAACCCGGAGGTCGTAGGTTCAAATCCTGCCCCCGCGACCAAGAACTTGCAGCTCGTCGGCCTAGCCGGCGAGCTTTTTTGTTATTGCGGGACCGTGTTTTCGGTCCAATTCTCGGCCTCTCAAACAAAATCTCGATCTGTAACATCTAGGCCCGATTTAGGCGGCTAGGTGTTACAGATCGAGAAAAACCCGCTGTTGGGCTCATCCCATCCACCTGCTGCCACCTGATATTCGCCGATTTCCGTTGCGCTGTTGTATTCCCATGCCATATCCTCTAGACAACTACGCGGCATCATCGCCGCCGCGCCTACAAGAGAGGAATGTCCATGACCGCACCTGCATCCAAGCTGCTCCAGCCCATTACGGTTGGCCCCCTTGAGCTCAAAAACCGCATTATGTTCCCGCCGCTGACCACCGGCTACGAGGAGCGTGACGGTTCCATCGGCGAGCGCAGCCTGGCTTTTTACGAGCGCTTGGCCCGTGGCGGCGTGAGCTACATCGTCATCGGCGACGTTGCTCCCGTCATGACCGCAAGCCCCACGCCCAAGCTGGCAACCGACGCCCAGATCCCCACGTTTAAGGCGCTGGCCGATGCCGTCCACAAGCACGGCGCCAAGGTCGCGCTGCAGCTGTTCCACCCCGAGTACGATGTGCCCGGTGTCGGCCGCATGGTCATGGGCTCCATGGCTGCCGCCAAGGCCGCGCAGGAGGCCAAGGCCGCCGGCGACGAGGAGACCTTTGCCGCCAAGATGGCCGAGTCCAACGAGATCCGCAACCAGGCCTACGCCAAGCTGCATCACGACATGCAGCACTTTGTGAACGAGGCGAGCGTAGAGCAACTCACCCAGATCAAGGAGGCCATCGCTGCCTCGGCCGCCCGTGCGCGGCAGGCCGGCATCGACGCCATCGAGGTTCACGGCGACCGCTTGGTGGGTTCGCTGTGCTCGGCCATCCTCAACCAGCGCACCGACGAGTACGGTGGTTCGTTCGAGAACCGCGTTCGCTACGCGCTGGAGGTCGTCGCTGCCATTAAGGAGGCCGCGCCGCAGCTGATGGTGGAGTACAAGCTCCCCGTGATCATGGAGAACCCCGACGGCACGCCGCGCGGCAAGGGCGGCCTGCAACCCGACGAGGCCTGCGAGTTCGCCAAGCTGCTCGAGGGCGCGGGCATCGATATGATCCAGGTCGCACAGGCCAACCACACGGGCAACATGGGCGACACCATTCCGCCCATGGGTGCCATGCCCTACAACTGGACGCTGCCCGTGGCCGAGCGCGTCAAGGTCCTGGTCTCCGTGCCGGTGGCAACCGTCGGCCGCGTGGTCTCGGTCGAGGCCGGCGAGAAGATTCTGGAAGACGGCGCGGCCGACATCATCGCCTATGGCCGCTCGCTCATGTGCGACCCCGACATTGCGCTGAAGGCCGCCACGGGTGAGCCCATCCGCGAGTGCCTCAACTGCAACAAGGGCTGCGTCGACGCGATTCAAAACCGCAAGTACATTTCGTGCGTGCTCAATGCCGAGAACGGCGACGAGGCGACCATCGCCATCAAGCCGGGCGAGGGCGACAAGAAGATCGCCGTGGTGGGCGGCGGCATCGCCGGCCTGGAGGCCGCGCGCGTGGCGGCCAAGCGCGGCTACGACGTGACCGTCTACGAGGCGAGCGATCACTTGGGCGGCCAGATTGTGCTGGCGGCTGCGCCTCCGCGCAAGGACGAGATCATGCGCTCGGTCGAGTACTACGAGAAGATTCTGCCTGGCCTGGGCGTGAAGGTTGAGCTCAGCCATGCCGCTACCGCTGAGGACCTCAACGCCGCCGACGCCGCGATTGTGGCCGTGGGCGCGCACGACGTGGCCATCCCCGTTCCGGGCGCCGACTCGGACAAGGTCGTCTCGAGCTGGGACGTGCTGGCCGGCAAGGTGGAGCTCAGCGGCCGCGTCGCCGTCATTGGCGGTGGCCTGGTGGGCACCGAGACTGCCGAGTATCTGCTGCAGCACGGCTGCGAGGTGGCGATCGTGGAGATGCTCGACAAGATTGCCGCGGGCGAGTCCGAGACCATTCTGCCGCTGATTATGAGCGACTTTGCCGAGCACAACGTGGAGCAGCACGTGAAGACCCGCCTGACCGCCATTACCGACGAGGGCGTGGAGGCTGTTCGCACCACCGAGGACGGCGCCGAGGAGCCGGTGAAGATCGCCTGCGATTACGTGGTGATGGCCGTGGGCTCCAGGGCCAACGCGTTTGACCTGGATGGCGTGACGGTGCCCGTGACCTGCGTGGGCGACTGCTCGGGTGAGCGCACCGCCGACATCGCGAGCGCCATTCGCACGGCGTATCACGCGGCCAACGAGCTGTAGTTGAACATCGCGGCCAGGCGGGGCGGTAGCACGGATCCGTCTCGCCCGGCTGTGTCCCGTCGGGTGTCAACCGGTGCGGGGCCTGCAAGCGCAGCAGGTCCCGCCCTTTTTGTTTTGCTCCGGTGGATGGCAATGCGCGGTAATCATGAGGAGTGAGGACGTCTACTGCCTTGCAGATCACTCAAAATTATTGGGGGAGGGGTTAATAACCATATCCTCTATACCAAAGGACATAAAGAGACGCCAATTTTGTTGACAAGCGAATGACGATTAGCTGCGAGTCAGCTACCAGCGTAAATAATCGATAAAGAAATGTCGTAATTTGGTGCCAAATGCCCAGATAACGCCGCGTCTATTTTAATTAACTGCTTTGAGCAAACAGTAAAATGCTACTATCTAACTTGCACATAAGAAAGCAGATTAACGGTTAAGGCTAAGAAGTGGCAGGTATGTCGGAAGCAACTAGGACTCGCACGCATGCGCCTGAGGTTAGGCAGCGCGCCGTCGAGATCCTCCAAGAGGGGGTCGGTCATCGCGCCCTCGCCGCGGAGCTTGGCATTCCCCAGGCCACGGCTCGTCAGTGGGCCCGCGCGTATGCCGTGGGCGGTGCCGACGCCGTTCTCAATGCCGGTTCGCATCATCACACCTACTCGTACGACGTAAAGCTCGCTGTGGTTAAGGACCGTCTGGAAAACGGCTTGACGGTTCGCGAGGCCATGATCAAGCACAAGATTCCCAGCGAGTCTTCGGTCAAGGCTTGGTGCCGTCAGTACCGCGAGAGCGGTGAGGCCGCACTGGTCGATAAGCCGCGCGGTCGCAAGCCGCGCGTTAAAAAGGCGGAATAGCAAACGGGATGGTGCGCCCACAGGGGCGCATTTTTCTTGCCGCGCCAACTTTTTGGACCGGCGCGAGCCTGTCGGGACATCCTCCAAAGTGGCCAATAAACCGCGCGCAGTGGCCCGCGCGCCTGTCGCTGCGATAGGGGAGCGTCGTCTCTCTGCTCCAAAGCGGACGTGCCCTTGCCCCGTACGCCTAAAACTCCCCAGTTGACCGAAAACCTGCCACCGCAACCCCGTAATTGAGCTATAACGTTAAACAATTGCAGTGTTTTTGCATGGGGGAGTGATGGTATGACGCTACTGTATTTCCTTACCCTGTTTCCGCTGGTACCGGCGCTGGGCATGTTGCTCGCGCGCGGCGACCGCGCCCGCGATGCGGTGGGGCTCATAGGTTCCGGCATTATTATGGCGGTGACAGTTGTAGTCGCCGTCATGTTTTTTGGCGCGGGCCCGCAGAGCTTTGAGGTTGCCTCCGACACCTCGCATGTGCTCTCGATCATCAGCTCCGCCATCGATGTCATTCTGTGTGCCGTCATCCTGTACAACGCGTACAAATATAGGAACGCGCTCACCACGGTGCTCGGCATAGTCCAGCTGGTGGGCTCGCTCGCCTTTGCAGCCATGACGTTGCCCGCGGCCGAAGCCGTCACGGCAACGCCGCTCTACCTGGACTACATGAGCGTGATCATGGTGCTCGCCGTCGGCATCGTCGGCAGCCTAATCTGCGTGTATGCCTTGGGTTATATGAAGGACTTCCAGGCCCATGACGAGCACGAGGCCGCGCTGCGCGGGCAGACCGCGCCCGACCGTCGCCCGCAGTTCCTGGCGCTTATGTTCCTGTTCCTCTCGGCCATGTTCGTCATCGTGACGAGCGACAACCTTGAGTGGCTGTTCTGCGGCTGGGAAATCACCACCGTGTGCTCGTTCCTCATGATTGGCTACACGCGCACGCCCGAGGCCATCAAAAACGCCTTCACCCAGATCATCCTCAACATGCTGGGCGGCATCGCGTTTTTGGCGGGCCTTATGTTTCTGCACGTCAACGGCATGCCGCTGACCATCTCGGGCATGATCGAGCTTTCCGGCGCCGGTACCGCGCAGTCCGCACTGCTGGTGATGCCGGTCGTCCTGCTATCGCTCGCCGCCCTTACCAAGGCCGCACAGATGCCGTTCCACACTTGGCTGCTGGGCGCCATGGTTGCCCCCACCCCCACGAGCGCCCTGCTGCACTCGTCCACCATGGTCAAAGCTGGCGTGTTCCTGATGGTCAAGCTGAGCCCGCTCTATGCCATCTATCCTGTGACCGGCTTTATGGTCACGAGTGTGGGTGCCATCACGTTTTTGCTCGCTGCCCTCATGGCCATCTCGCAGAGCAACGCCAAACGTGTGCTCGCGTACTCCACCATTTCCAACTTGGGCCTCATCAGTGCTTGCCTGGGTGTCGGCGCACCCGAGGCCGTGTGGGCCGCCATCTTCCTGATCCTGTTTCACACGGTGGCAAAGTCGCTGCTGTTCCTGTGCGTGGGCACGGCCGAGCATCATATCGGCAGCCGCAATATCGAGGACATGGACGGTATGTTCAGCCGCATGCCGCACCTGACGCGTCTGATGATGTTGGGCATCATGGGCATGTTCGTGGCGCCGTTTGGCATGCTCGTGTCCAAGTGGGGCGCCCTGGTGGCGTTCGCACAGACTGGCAACGTGCTCATGATCATGGTGCTTGCCTTTGGCTCGGCCGCGACGTTTTACTTCTGGGGCAAGTGGCTTGCCAAGCTTTCGGGCGTCGACCCCACGGCTCAAAACGTTGAGGTCAATGTCCATAAGACCGAATGGATGGCCCTCAACACCATCGCCGCGCTGCTGATTCTGTGCTGCGTGGCCTTCCCGATTATCTCGAGCGGTCTGGTGTCGCCTTACTTGGCCATGGTGTTTGGCCGCGTGCCGTACGTTATTGGCAAGGACGCCATGTATCTGATGGTGGTTATCGTGGCGTTTATCGCCGTGGTGCTGCTGACGTCGTTCCGCGTGAGCAACAAACCGCACGTAAACGTGTATCTTTCGGGTGTGGGAACCGACAAATATCGCCATTTTCGCGGCTCGATGGGACACGAGGTGAAGGCTGAAAAGCGCAATTGGTACTCGGAGGACGCCCTTGGCGAGAAGCGTATTGGCCCCGCGGGTAGCGTCGTGTGCTGCAGCATTATCTTGTTTGCGCTGCTGTGTTGCGCGTGGATTGGGCCCGAGCGGCTTGCCATGAGTGCGCCCTCGGTGCTGCGCGGCAAGTATTTTGAAGGCTCGGGCGTCGTGGGCATATTTATTGGTACCGTGGTGTTTGCCCTGCTGGCGCCGCTTGTGGGCGGCCTGATCGATGGCCTTGACCGTAAGCTATCGGCTCGCATGCAGGGCCGCGTGGGCCCGCGCCTGCTCCAGCCTTTCTACGACGTTGCCAAGCTGCTGCGCAAAGCCCCTGCCAGCGTAAACACCATGGACGATACCTATATGGCGTGCGCGCTCATCTTTACCGTGGTGGGCGGCGGCATCTTTGTGTCGGGCTCCAACACGCTGCTGTGCGCTTTTATGGTGACGCTCGCCGCGATCTTTGTGGTGCTGGCGTCCGCCTCGACGCAAAGCCCGTTTGCCCAGGTTGGCGCCGACCGTGAGCTGCTGCAGGTCATGAGTTACGAGCCCGCCGTTCTGCTGATGAGCGTGGGCCTGTACCTTGCCACCGACAGCTTTGATTCCATCGCCGTGACGGGGCAGTCGGCCCCCATCGTCGTGTACAGCGCGCCCATTTTCCTCGCGCTGCTCGCGGTGCTTACCATCAAGCTGCGCAAGTCGCCGTTTGACCTTTCGTACTCGCATCACGCGCATCAGGAGATCGTCCAGGGCGTCGCCACCGAGATGAGCGGCGGCACGCTGGCCAAGATGACCCTTATGCACTGGTGCGAGACCGTGCTGTTTTTGATGTGGGTGGGCATGTTCTTTGTTTGGGACAACCCGGTGAGCTGGGTGGTCGCCCTGGTCGTGATGGTCGCGACGTATTTTGTCGAGGTACTGATCGATAACACCTTCGCACGCAGCACCTGGCGCAGCTGCTTTAAGCTCGGATGGGGCGTGGCGCTGGTGTTTGGCCTGCTCAACCTTATGCCCATCCTCGTTGACGTGTTTATTTAGGAGGCGGCATCCATGGATCATAAAATGTCGCGCTCGCCGTGGGTTATTCATTACGACGGCTCGAGCTGCAACGGATGCGATATCGAGGTGCTGGCCTCGCTCACGCCGCTGTTCGATGCGGAGCGCTTTGGCGTGGTCAACACCGGCAACCCCAAGCATGCGGATATCTTTTTGGTGACGGGGTCGGTCAACGCTCAGAACCTGCCCGTCGTGCGCCAGATCTACAACCAGATGCTCGAGCCCAAGTGCGTGGTGGCCTGCGGTATCTGCGCGTGCTCGGGCGGCGTATTCCGCGATGCCTATAACGTGATCGGCGGCGTAGACCGCGCGATTCCCGTGGACGTGTACGCGCCCGGGTGCGCCATTCGTCCCGAGACCGTGATCGATGCCATCGTGGAGGCGTGCGGCATCCTGGACCAGAAGGAGGCCGTGATGCGTGTTGGCGGTGACCCGCTTACCGTGGGCGGCGCCGCAACCTGGGATGGTGGCGTCGAGCTGGGCGAGGACGGGTTTGTGGCTGCGGCTGAGGCCGGGGCCGGTGTCGACGCAGGCGCGGCTGACGGCGCGCCCGCCGCTGCAAAGGAGGCCGAGTAATGCAAAAGGCAATCTACACCACCGTCGGGATCGATGAACTGTTGCCGCGTGTGCAGGCGCTCAAAGGTACCGGCGCGCGCTTTGTGCAGATGCATGCCGAGCGCTGTGTGGACGACGGATCGTATCGCTTGGTCTATACGTTTATCGACGTTCGTGCTGCTCAGGAGCATATTGCGCAGGACGGCAGCTATGCGATCGAGAACCTGGTGGTTGAGGGCATCGACCAGTACCAGGAGATTCCGTCCATCAGCTCGTACTATCCGGCGGTATTCCCGTTTGAAAACGAGGCGCACGACCTGTTTGGTCTTGCCATCACCGATATGCAGATTGACTTTAAGGGCTTTTTCTACCAGGTCTCGACTGCCGAACCCATGAGCGTTATCACGCCCGAGGTGAAGGCCGCGCGCGAGAAAGCCATGAAGGTGCGTGCCGCCGCCGAGGCCAAGGCGCGCAAGGCCGCTGCCGAGAAGTCCGCCGCGGCTGCGGCTGCTGCAGGGGAGAGCGCTGCGAGTGCCGGCGATGCTTCGGCTGCGGCGAGCGCCCAGTCCGCTGCGGCTGCCGGCTCCGATGCTCAGCACGATGAAACTGCTGCGAAGGCCGCGCTCAAGGCTGCCGAGATGGAGGCAAAGCTCGCCGCCATGGATCCCGAGAAAGCGGCCAAGGTCCGCGCGGCGCTTGCCGCCAAGGTCGCCCGCGACAAGCAGAAAAAGGAGGCGTAAGGTCCATGGCACATCGCTCCGTTATTCCGTTTGGCCCGCAGCACCCGGTGCTGCCCGAGCCGCTTCATCTGGACCTGGTGATCGAGGATGACCGCGTCATCGAGGCAATTCCTCAGATCGGCTTTGTGCACCGCGGACTCGAGAAGCTCACCGAAAAGCGCGACATGCACCAGTTTGGCTACATCGCCGAGCGCATCTGCGGCATCTGCGCCGTGGGCCACAGCTGCGGCTATGCCAGCGCCTGCGAGCGCATGCTCGGCATCGAGGTGCCCGGCCGCGTGCAGTATATCCGCACCATTCTGCACGAGCTTTCGCGCATTCACTCGCATTTGCTGTGGCTTGGCCTGCTTGCCGATGCCTTTGGCTTTGAGGCGCTGTTCTATCGTTCGTGGACGCTGCGCGAGCAGATTCTCAAGATCTTTGAGAGCACTTGCGGCGGTCGCGTGATTCTGTCGATTAACGAGATTGGCGGCCTTAAACACGACATTGAGGATTCCGAGCTGGCGGGTATTGTCCAGACGCTCGACGCTATGCGCCCTGACTACGAGGCCGTGGTGCATACGTTTTTGGACGACAACAGCTGCGGCGAGCGCCTGCATGGCGTGGGCGTGATCAGCAAGAAAGACGCGCTGGATCTGTCGATGGTCGGCCCGTTCGGCCGCGCCTCGGGCGTGGATTACGACGTGCGCATGTTCGGCGACGGCGCCTATGCGGATCTGGCCGCGTTTGAGCCCATCGTTGCTACCGATGGCGATTGCTATGCCCGCTGCCAGGTGCGTTGCGCCGAGGTCACGCAGGCCATGGACATTATCAAGGAGCTTGTCGGCAGGATTCCGCACGACGGCATCGGCGGGCGTACCAAGCTCACACCGGCCGACGGCGCGCGCGGCGAGGTTGTGATTGAGCAACCGCGCGGCGAGGCGTATTACTATGTGCGCGGTAACGGCACCAAGAACCTGGACCGTTTCCGCGTGCGCACGCCGACGTCGCAGAACCTGGCGGGTCTGACGCATGCGCTGCAGGGCGTGCTCCTTGCCAACGTGCCCATGATTATCCTGACCATTGACCCCTGCATTAGCTGCACGGAAAGGTAGGCACGGCATGAGTTTGCTGACATTTGCCAAGACGGCCTTGGGTTCTATGGTCAAGCAGCCGGTAACGGTGTGCTATCCGCAGGAGAAGCTCGCGGCACCCGAGCGCTTGCGCGGGCATATCGTCAATGACATGGATGTGTGTATCTGCTGCGGCATGTGTGCGCGTCGCTGTCCGGCGGGCGCGCTCGCGGTCGATCGCAAGGGTGGAACGTGGTCGATCGACCCGTATGCCTGCGTGGTGTGCGGTGAGTGCATCGAGAGCTGCCCCAAGCACTGCCTGACTATGGACACCGCCCGCACCCCAGTCGCAGCGGACAAGACTCCCACAGTAGAAACCAAACCGGAATAGCGCCGGAATAGAGCTGGAATAGGGGCCGGTGGGGCAAAAATGCCCCACCGGCCCCGCGCTTAAACGCGCGGCTGGGCCGCCGCAAACAAAACTATGCCGGTTTACGGGGCTGGATGGCGAACCTCCGACCATACGGAAAAACACAAAAACAAAACCGCAGGTAGATAGCCTGCCGTTTTTCAAAAAATGAGGGTATGGATGAGGGTCCCGACTTTTGCCCCGTAATCCGGCATAGTTTTGAAATGGCACCATATCCGTAACAGCCTTTGATCTTCCGTGGACGGAGGAAAACGAGCCCTTTTGTCCCGTCGATCTTGAGTCGCATCCGTTTTCCTGCGAAAACCCTCGTGTCTCAACTTTGGTGAGACATTTGTCTCACGCCCAAAACCGAATCTGGAACGTGTGTCACCTGCCCAAATTGTGTCTCATTTCGTAACTTTAGGCTGTTGCAAGGTCTGAGACCGCGAGAAGGGAGACGCGATGAGTAAGTACACGAGGGGTCTCTTGGCGGTGATACTGGCCGTAGTGCTGGTGTTGCCAGCCGCAGCATTCGCCATGCTGCCCGAGGCCAACGCCAGGTCCAGCACAGGAATGGACGGACCGACAGTAAACGGGACGGTCGTCGACCCCGATACTAGCGGACGCTGGGAAATCTGGGCAGCCGGCCACGGCGGTAATAAAGTAACAACCCAAAACGTCGGTCGAATCTGGACCGACAAGACGGTCAAGGCAACCGAGGAAAACGAAGAGTCGGACTTTTTGACCACGCTTTCGGCGATGTCCTCGACGTCTAATTCAACCGTGACGGTCACCACGCCGCTTGACATCGTGATGGTGCTGGATGCCTCTGGCTCTATGGATCACGCTATGGGCGATACTGACGACACTAAGCGCATTACAGCTCTGAAGAACGCTGCCTATAGCTTTATTGATACCATCGCCAAGCAAAACGAGGGTATCGAGGGTGTCGATAGGCAGCACAGGGTTGCCATTGTTAAGTTTTCGGGTGATAAGACCGATAAGATCGGCAACGACATGTACGATAAATGGGAATATGGCAGAACTAATACTTACAACTACTCCTAGGTAATGGCGGGCTTGACCAATTGCTCTGGCGCCGGCGTGACTGATCTTAGGGAAACAATTAAGGCAATCAAACCCGCCGGCGCCACGCGCGCCGATAATGGTCTGCAGCTGGCAGAGGGCATCACTTCTGGTCGCGCAGATGCCAAGAAGATCGTTGTGTTCTTTACCGACGGCAAGCCAACGAGCTACGACGAGTTTGATTCTAAGGTCGCTAACGATGCCGTGACGGCTGCCAAGAACATGAAGGACAGCAAGGCCACCGTTTATACTATCGGCATCTTTGATGGCGCGGACCCCAGCGCTGGTATCCAAGATTCGGGAAAAAGCCAAAAAGAGAACAAGTTCATGCAGGCCGTTTCGAGCAACTACCCCAATGCCACGGCATGGGATGCTCATGGTGCACGCGCTGAAAACTCCGACTACTACAAGTCGGCGACCAATGCAGAAGAGCTCAAGAAGGTCTTTGACGACATCTCACAGGCCATCACATCGGAGGCGCCTTATCCGACCGAAATCCATAAGGGCTACGACGAGACCAAGTCCGGCTACATCACGTTTACCGACGAGCTGGGCGACTTTATGCAGGTCGACAGCTTCACCGAGGTCGTCATCAACGGCACGCCGTTTACCAAGACGGACAAAACGGTCAATAAAGAAACCAATACCGACACCTACGAGTTCACCGGCAAGGCAAAAGACCTGCTCATTACCGTGCAGCGTGCTGGTGATGACAATCCCCAGAAGGGCGATGTCGTAACGGTCAGCATTCCTGCGTCGTTGATTCCGCTGAGCCACTTTAAGACCGTAGACGGCAAGCTTTCGGTCGACAGCGCTCAGCCTATCCGCGTGAAGTACACCTCGAGCGTGAAGAGCACTGCGCTCGACAACCTGTTTACGCCCGAGAAGGTAACGGGGCTCAAGGATTACATCGAGAACAATACGACCGTTGCCAACGGCGCCAAGACCGTGAATTTCTACGCGAACAAGTGGGCTGCCGGCGATCTGGGCAATACGGTTGCGACCTTTGAGCCGGCCGACACCAACCGCTACTACTACTTCCAGAAGCAGACGCCCATTTACACGGACAAGGATTGCACGCAGCCTGCAAAGAATTCGCTGGCAGATACCGGCACCTATTACTACAAGGATGAGTTTGAGGAGCAGGGCGAAAACGGCGAGGCCAAGCCCGCCTCTGCCGTCATCGAGTTTATCGGCGGCGACGCTGCGAAGTTTGACGGCGCTATTGTTGCTGACGAGGACGGCAACCTTTCGTTTAGCGTGGGAACCGCGCGCCTAGCCTTTATCGACGAGCTCCACACCACCAAGGAGAGTGTGGGCGGCAACAACACTGGTACCGCGACCGACGTTCTTAATCCCAAGTGGAACAACATATCCGCCAAGGCGACCGCGACGCATGTCAACTTCTACCTGGGCAACAACGGCAAGATCAGCTATAAGTACGACATGACGCCGGTAACGGTGGATACCAAGGATGCCAAGGCCGGCTTTGGCCTGACCAAGGTACTCGAGGGCCGCGACTGGACGAAGGAGGACACGTTTGAGTTTGGGCTGACGTCCGAGAACGGTGCCCCGATACCCGAGTCCGCGACAGCGCCCGTGACCGCGTCTGTGACCAAGGACGATCTGGACGACAAGGGTAAAGCTGTCATCGACTTCGGCACGATCAAATACACCGAGCCCGGCACGTACGTCTACAGGGTCAGCGAAAAGAACGCCGGGACTACGGTTGACGGCATTGCCTACAGCAAGAACGTCGCGGAGGTCACCGTGACGGTAACGCCCAACAAGAGGGGCGAGCTCAGCGCCGCTGTGAAGGTGACATGGAGCGAAGCCGACGAGACCGAGTTCAAGAACGTCTACACTGCGGAGCCTGTTGAGTCCAGCGTTACCGACAAGATTGACGTGACCAAGTCTCTGACCGGGCGCGACCTTACGGTCGGTGAGTTCAGCTTTGAGCTGCGCGAGATTAAGGATGAGGACTCTGAGCTTATCGAGACCGTTAAGAACGCTGCCGACGGCAAGGTGACGTTCAGTGCCATCAAGTACACCGAGATCGGCCAGCACACCTACAAGCTGCATGAGGTTAAGGGCAACGCCGGCGGTATTGACTACGATGACGCGGTCTACACCATCGTGACGACCATCGCCGATAACGGCAAGGGCCAGCTGGTTGCCACACACGAGCTGAAGGACGCCAAGGACGTCAAGAGCATCGAGTTCAAGAACGCCTACACCA
>ULWI01019259.1_pt1 | contig 13859 bp, 8 predicted proteins | sample 1960301 | NCBI WGS metagenome assembly ULWI01 (sample SAMEA4835811, study PRJEB28245) | human gut metagenome | biome: gut microbiome; material: fecal sample | place: Denmark | collected 2008 | reverse complement strand
GGGCTAGGAGCTTTTGGGCCTTCAGCCCGTTCTTGAACCACCTGCGAAACTTCAGTATAAAGTTCTTATACTCCCAGCCAACTGCCGAGGAAGAAGCCCAAGGCGTAGAGGAGGCCGAAGGCCATCTGTAGCTGCGCCGTCGTCTGGTCGAGTCGCTGAATGCCTCGGTAGGGCAGGTCGTCTTCTGCCTCGATCATCGTCCGCACGTTGCGCAGGGCGAGGGGCAACGTCAGCACGACTGCCAGCAGCGTCCATGGCTGCCCCAGCAGGACCACATAGAGCAGGGCCAGGGCGTAGGGAGCGAAGATCTCGAAGGCATAGATGGCCTTGGCGTTCATCAGCGAGACCGAGGTCGTGATGGTGCCCAGTCCTGCCAGTCGGTCTGTCTTCACGTCGCGTGTGTTGTTGGCGTGGAGGATGGAGACGGTGAGCAGTCCGATGGGCAGGATCATCAGCAGCGACTGCGTGTCGTAGGCCCCCACGGCCACGAAGAACGTGCCGAGGGCAGGGAGCAGGGCGAAGCTGCAGAGGATGTTGAGGTCGCCCAGGTGGTGGGACTTCATCCAGGGATAGACCAGCGAGAGCAGGACGCCCGCCAGTCCGATCCACCATCCCGACCACGACGAGTTGTAGAGCAGAAACACACCGATGGGCACGGCCAGCGCCACGAGCACCAGTCCGTAGCGCAGGATCTCCTTGGGCCGGAACGTGCCGTCGTGTATCCACGTCACGCCATTGCTGCAGGCTTTTGTGTCCACGCCCCATGTGAAGTCGAAGTAGTCGCTCACCATGTTGCCGCCCGAGTGGACGATGGAGAGCAGCGGGAGGCAGAGCAGGGCGTTGAGCCAGTTGATCGGTGTCGTGTCCTCGCCTCCGCCATGGCTCTGGCAGTAGAGGTAGGCCCACATGATGAGGATCGGCATCACCGAGGCGGGCAAGGCCCACGGGCGGGTGGCGATGATCCAGTTTTTCAAAGTTCTTCTTTTTTCCATGTCTTAGTTAAAAGGTGGACCCGTGGGGAGAACAGCCTCCGCCACGGACTTCCATGAATAGTTTGATTTAATATCGATCGTTGATCGCCATGCGCGGCCGAAGGCAGCGTGTGGCAATCTGGTGCAAGTGCAAAGGTAAGAAGAAACATTGAAATGGGGCAGCGTTTTACCCGATTTTCTCGGCAGAAGTTTTTTGTGTGGGGGAACACCTGAGGTTTCTCCCTCTCAAGCATCAGAGGCTTCTCGCTCAAACACCAAAGGCTTCTCGCTCAAACAGAAATGGACGAAAGCCAACTAAAGCGGCTTTCGTCCATTGATCTAATTATAATATGTAGTCGTTGCCGACGGTCTTAGGCCGCGCGGACTACCAATTCTCGGGTTTCCAAGGATTGTAATCGTGCTCGGCGAGATCCTTGTCCGTAATGACTCTGCCCATGTCGGAGGCGGGATTGTCCATATCCACCTGGCCGTTGTCGTGGAACTTCTTGCCTACAGTCCAAGACGTAGCTTGGCAGTAGTTGTTCTGCGTCTCCACCATCAGCACGGTAGTTACGGGCTTGATATATTTGCGTTTCATTTTTCTTAAGTCCTTTTTTGAAATTTGTCTGATTGGATTATCTTACCACATGCTTGCGTCCGTTGACGATGTAGATGCCGCTGGGCAGCCCCTCGGTCGTATTGCCGACACGCTGTCCCTGGAGGTTGTACACGCCATTGTTCTTGCCGTAGCGGTTGGCAGCCTCTGGGCCTACGATCAGCTCGCCGATAGACGTCAACTCTGCATCCTGCTTCACGCCGTCGAGATAGAATGCGGTCACCTCGTTGTTGATGGGCTTGAACCAGCAGGAGAAGCCGCGGAGACCGCGCTCCTTCGTGTCAGAGTAATAGACGTTGCCATTGTCGAAGAAGTAGCTTCCCACCAGCTTGTCGTAGCCTGGAATGATTTCTCCCCTTCTGCTGGAGAAGCTCCATTTGCCGGAATCGTCCTGTTTGGCGTCCGGGTCGAAAGTGCGGACGAAGGTGCCGTAGGCCGTGATGGCTCCCGCTTTGTGAGTCAGCTTCGTCGTCCAGTTTGCCTCCATGTTGGTGAGGTCGTTCTTGTTCTCGTTAGTCATCTTGAACGTGACGTTGGGGATCTCGAAGCGCTGACCCTGGATCGTTACCTCGTAATTGTCGCCAGTTCCCGTCGTGGTGATGGTGGCGGTGTAGGGGCTACCATTGTTGGCCTCCATCGTCTTGGTTGGGAAGATGATGTACGGCCAATAGGCTTCGAGGGCAGTTACCTTGTCGTTCTCGTCGAGGTTTACGGTCTCAAACTGCAGCTCGGTGTCCGTGAGGGCCTTGAGCTTGGCAAGGCGCACGTTGGCACCAAAGGCTGCACGAACCTGGCTGACCGTGAGATCCACGGGCAGTACGAAGGAGTTCCAGCGGTCCTTGGTGAACGTCTTGGCAAGGCGGAGCATGCGGTTCTTGTAGGTGATGCCATCCTCCAGATACTTCAAGTCGCCACGAAGCTCGTCAAGGATCAGGTCCTCGCTCTTCACGTTGCTGGCGTAGAGCACGCGGAAGTCATCGAACACCGTCCACTCGTCGGCGTCGGGCGTCTCGTTGGCGTCGTTGGGGTTGCCGATGTAGAGGCCGAAGGCGATGCAAGCACCTGCGTCACCAGCATTGTCGATCATCTTCTGCGTCACCTGTACGATCACGCTATTGTTATATTTGTTTGACTCGTAGAACTCCTTACCCGCATAGTCCATGTTCTGCTCTGTTACATGGAGGCGAGACTTCTCGGCCTCGGTCATGTAGCTGACCTGGTTAAGCATGATCGTGCGTCTTGAACGGTCAAACAAGCCCTCGCCTTGGCCATCCTGGCCTGCAACACCTGCGAAGAGGTGGGCATTCGGCGTGTTGGAGTAGCCCTTGCACTCTACGACGTAGGTGCCCGCGTGCTTCACATACATCTTCTGATAGATGTAGCCATGCGTGCCATGTACGTCCATGCAGAAGAACTTACCCATGAATCGACGATAGTCGTTTTTGTTGGTGATGGGTTTGGAATCGGTGTTCAAATAGGGGAAGTTGTATGTATAGGGAGATGACGTTGTAAACTTACCATTGTTATGATCTTCGCCCGTGCTGCGTGACAGGGGAGTGGCCGAAGTCGATTTCGTCGTCCTCGTCTTGAAGTTGTACTCCTCCAGACCGATACGGGTGTACGATTCCGGTGCGACGGAAGAGGTATATACATACCATTCGTTGATATCCGTTCTTCCACGCTCGAAACCAGGGCACTTCAACTTGAAGGAAAGGTCAAGCGGACCATCCAGATCTTCGCTATTCTCTTGCTGTAAGGTGTAGACGTCCTGCAGAGTGAGGACGCGCCATTTGTGAAAGTCGTCATTCGGAAAATCCTGTGAGAGATTCTGCTTTGTATCTGCTCCACAGTTTTTGTCGGCCGTGCCCAGTCCTTGGGGGTAACCGAAGAGATAAAGTCGGCTACTTGTTAATCCTACTGTCCTTGTGCTATAGGTGTAGATCCTGTAGGTGTTCTTTTCGTCGCCCTCTACTTTTTCAAAGAACCAGCCATCGTAACCGTTTGTGTTGCTATTCTCAGAACGGTCGCAGAAAACGCCAGCATCGGTCGAGCTTCCCGAATTCACCCATTTTATCAGGTTGCCCTCCGTGGTAGCGATGTTATGGGTGAAGTTGAGAGAGGGCGTTATGCTTCCATCAGTCGCTTCCGCATACGATCCTTTGCGTGTCCAAAGTGGCATCGGGTAGTCTTTCATAGAGGCATGCGTACCCCAGTAGCCTCCCATGTTGAGAAACTTGCCCGTTCCCACGTTGTAGAGGAAGTACACTTTGCTCGGATCATCGTAGGAACAGCTGGTGGTGATTCCCGCCTGGAGCTCCTCAAAGGTCTCTCCTGGTAGGTCCTCTACGCCCTTGTAAGTAGCGATTGTGTTTTCGCCACCCGTTGCGTCGTTGCCTTGTGCTGATGCTACAAAGGGTGCTGCGGCGAGGAGTGCCGTGGCGATTCCAACACTCCAGCTGCGCCGCCATAAGCAGCGTTCGCCGTGTTGTGATTTAGTTGTTTTCATCGTTTTAATGTTCTCTTTAGATAATTAGTAATGATCACAGTTGTTTTTAGTGCCTCCATGCTCAGTTCTAACCCAGTATGTTCGTCGTCAGATAGGGCGATAGGTTGATTTTGACAGGAATGCACAATCTATTTGGGTGCAAAATTACTAATCATTGTAAAATTAGGGGGGTAAAGCGTTAAATAAAATTAAAGATTTGTTTTTAACTTGCTTTCAACCCCCTGTGTGGCAGATATTTACCATTGTGTCAACGCACAGCCCCCTTTTAGCGTGCGTCTTTTGCTGCAGGTTTTGTCCTGGCGAAGCATTGTTTGTGCTGTGCTGCCTTCCGAAAACAAAAACGTTAAACGTTATAACGTTAATGCGTTATCAAAAATCAAAAACGTAACAATGTAACAATGTAACAATGTAACAATGAGAATTGCCATTCCGCTTTTCTCATGACCGTTATGATGACAAAGCAGCCCACAGGGAAACAGGCAAGTGTCTGTTTTTTCCCGTGGGCTGCAAATGTTGAATAAGGCGATCGTTGAATCAGATCAACGCAAGTTGCAACTACAGATTGGGTCTCAACCGCAGCGTGTATGTATGGTCGCCTGAGGTGGGACACTCATATTTCGGCAGGACCACGTCGCCTTGGCAACTGTTGTTGCCCAGTCCGCGCTGCCAATAGTCGATATGGGCAAACACCTGGGGCTTACGCACGAGGTCGTACCAATGAGTGGGTATTTTCCACAGGTTGCTGCCTTCTTCTATCCACTTCGACTCATCGAAATGAGAGAGCGAGAATGAGGCTTGGCCATCAACCTGGACTGTGAGCGTGAGTCCTTCCTCCTTGTTGCTGAGCAGCAGTTCGCGCAGATCCTCATGGTCGCCGTAGGTCTGTGGGTGGATTTGCTCCTCCACCATATCATCGACCGTGGTGGTGAAGCGTCCGAGATAGGAACCTGTCTTTCGGTCGGAATAGTTGGAGCGCGGACCACGCGCATAGAACTCCACATTCTCAAAGCCGGAAGCCAGTTGCAGGCCGAGACCCAGACGGCGTGTAGCTCCCGAAGGAGAGAACGTCGTCTCCATGTCAACCGTGGCATCTGGATAGAACGTGTAGCGGATGGTGTACTGGCAGTTTTTGGCATTGCCCTGCACCGTCATGGTGGCGCAGTCCGAAGCATCGTCTTTCGTCAACGCCTTGATGATTTTGGTCGAGGACGAATTGACACATCCTACATTTGCGGTACCGGTACTCTCTTTGTCGTTGTCGATGTTTCGGCAACTATTGAAGTCGGGCGCAGCTCCCGAAGCAATCGTTCCATTGGCATTGGTGTGCAGAATCTGCTTGCCCGCATAGGTCCACGCCGTCATCTTGCCGCTGTCGTCGAAAGCCATTTGGTAGGCGTTGCCCTCGGCATCGGTACCCGAGACGGTGTTGCCGCTGATGGTCAGGGAACCTCCATCGGACGTGTGAGCAGTCCAGGCTGGGCGCGCGGTCAGGGCAAATTGCTCATCTGCGATATTGTAGCCAGCCTCCGCCCATGCGCAGGCCTCCTTGATGCGCAGTTCGATATTGACGAGATATTCGCTCGCCTCATCAGTCTTGGTCGTCAGCGGCAGGGTGATGCGTGCTGAGGCTCCAGGCGCGATTGCGTCGAAGTGCCCAACGGTTGCCTCCTCCACCAGTCGTCCATCCTTGAACACACGGAAGGCGAGGTCGTAGCGGTCGGGAGAAATGGTGGTGAAGGCATACTTGTTGGTGAGGGAGACTGAGCGTGAGGGCGCGTCGAAGTCGGAGAACGCCACATACTGATAGACCTTCTTCGCCTCGGTGAGTTTGGACGTCCAGGCGCGGTCGGGCGTGATGAGGCCGTTGTTGAGGAAGTTGCCCTGGAAGCCAACTCCAAACAGCGCGATGTCATTGTAGTCGTAGCCCGAGGTCCAATTGTGAAAACCATTCTTGGTCTTGTCGGCCACGACGCCAGAGCCACTTTCCACGCGGTAGATGGCTTGGTCCACCCAGTCCCAAATGCAGGCGCCAATGATGCCGGTGCTACTCTCGATGACATCCCAGTAGTCCTTCAGGTTGCCTACGGCTTGTCCCATGGCATGGGCATATTCGCAGATGAAGTAGGGACGATCCTCGACTCCATTCTTATTGCTTGCAACATAGTCCACCGTGGGATACATATTGGAATAGAGGTCCGAAGTGCTGGCGTTGCCCCAGTTGGTCGTACCCTCATAGTGGATGGGGCGGCTGTCGAGGGCCTTCACTGCCGCATAGGCCTTCTCGAAGTTGAGGCCGCTTCCCGACTCGTTGCCCAAAGACCAGAACGTGACGCAGGGGTGGTTGCGGTCGCGCGCCACCATGCGCACGTTGCGGTCCACATACTGAGCGGTCCAGTTTCCGTTTTTGGTGAGTTGGTTGAATCTCCATATCCAGGCATAGTGGCACTCCACGTCGGCCTCGTCCATCACATAGAAGCCCAGGGCGTCCATCATGGCGTACATCTTCGGCTGGCGCGGATAGTGGGACGTGCGTACCGTGTTGACATTGGCCTGCTTCATCATCGTCAGGTCCTTCATCATCGTCTCCACGTCGATGGCCCGTCCGTATTCGGGATGCGTGTCCTGGGTGTTGACACCCTTGAAGAAGACGCGCTGGCCGTTGACATAGACGAGGTGTGGATTTTTCGTCAGCGTGATGGTGCGGAAACCATACTTCGTGTTGAACGCCATCTCTTCCGTACCGTCGGCAGCACGCTGGCTCACCGTCACATTATATAAATAAGGAGACTCCGCACTCCAAGGATGCAGGCCCTTGAGTCCCGGAAGGCTCACGGTCAGGGTCTGTCTTCCGTTGTTGTCTTGTTTGCTTTGGTATGCAGCCGTGCCAGTAGCTACCACGTTGCCCTCCTTGTCGCTGAGCGTGACGGCAATGGTCTTGTTGGCACCTGCCACGCGGTCGCGGTTGTCGATGGTGAGCGCTACCTGCATCGTGCCGCTGGTAGCATCTGCGGCCATGTGGTCGGTGGTGATGACGTGGTCGGCTACAAAGACCTTGGGTGTGGCGACGAGATAGACGTCGCGGTGGATGCCCGAAAGGTGCCACATGTCCTGCCCCTCGAGATAGGATCCGTCGCACCAGCGATAGACGCGCACGGAGAGCTGGTGGACGTTGTCTGCCGAGCTGCCCGTCCGGATGCTGCCGTCGGCCTGCTTCTCCAGGGCTGCGGTGATATCAAACTCCGCGTCGGTATTGGATCCCTGCGAGTAGCCGACATAGTTGCCATCGACCCAAACGGCAGCGGCACTATAGACACCGTCGAAATGGAGGAAGACGCGCTTGTCGCGCCACGAGTCGTCGAGCGTGAACTGGCGGCGGTAGAAGCCCGTGGCATTGTTGTCCTTCTCGTTGGTCTCGCGCTGGCTGGCCACGGCCTTTGGCGGATTGTACTCGAAGGGATAGCCGATGTTGGTATAGACAGGGCGTCCGTAGCCCGCCATCTCCCATGAGAGCGGCACGCGGATGGGCTTCCATTGGCTGGCTACATAGTAGGGCGACTGTTCGAAGTCCTTGGCGTAGAACTCGCTGGCTGCGGGTCCGCTCGTTGTGCCCTTGATATAGCAGAACTGCCACTCCTTGCCGTTCTCGCTGCTGTTGAGGCTTCTCACCAGCGAGCGCGTCTCGTCCGTGGGAAGCCACGGAGCGTCGTAGTGGGTAGCGTCGGCACGAAGCTGCGCTGCGGAGGGATAGGGCAGGAAGGTGGTATGAGCTGCCTCCTTGTGGTCCTCAAACTTCTGTGGGTTGCTGGTCCAGGCGGCGATGCGGTCTGTCTTCATATCGACATAGTCTATCAGGCGCACGTGCTTGCAGACGGCATGGCTGCGGGTCTCCCCCTCGGCGCTACCTATCTGGATGGTGGAAGACCCGGAGGAGAACAAGGCGGAAATGGCCGAGCCGGAAGCCTGCTGCAGTATGCCGTTGACATAGAAGCCATCCTTGGTCAGATGGATGGTGAGGAGCTTCGTGTCGTCATCAAGCTCCACGTCTAATGGGGTCTGCGTATTCTGCCACGTGTTGACCCAGCTTCCGCGGAGTCGCTCGTTGAATGTTTGTCTCCTGCTGGAATAGTAAGGAAGCTGGAATTTGGTTGGGATATAATAAAAGTGGAGGTTGTTGCCTTTCCAGTCCTGTATCTTCTTTCCGAAGGAAATGATGTTCTCCAGGGCGGAGGTGCAAGCGGAGACGTCGAGGACTATCTCCAGGCTCTTCTTCGAGAAATCGATGGTGAAATTTTTGCCAGAAGCTTTTCCGTTGGTGGAGAGCATCCACAGTTGGCCGCTGGGAATCTTGGAGACGTCCAGCTCGGAGAAGTCGCTCCCCGCTTTGATAAACTTCGTTTCTGCATCGGTGTGTGCCGCCAGGGTATGGACAGCGGAGAAGGCCCACAGCAGAAGGCACAGTAGGATGTGTTGTGTAGTTTTCATTGTGTGAGACTTATTTGACGATGATTTTAATGCCATTGACGATATACAGACCGGGGGCAAGAGGTTCGGCAGAACCCTTGCGGCGCACCTGTTGGCCGGCAGCGTTGAAGACGGTGCCATCGGCAGGGCGTGAGACCACGGGAGCGGTTTGCGGGACGGAGGTGACGTCCTGGTCCTCTACTGTCCAGCCGAGGTCGCGAACAGCAGCCTGCGGATCGTTGCTTTGGAAATAGCCACGGAAGCCATTGGCTCCCATGTCGGTTTCGAGACGGTACATCCGGTCGCCGTCGCCGAAGACGTAGGCATTGGCCGGAACCATCGTGGGGCCATAGAAGCCGACGAAGCGGGTGCCGTCGGCAACGGTCTCGCGAGACCGGTTGCCGCGGTCCCAAGAGATGATGTCAATACCCTCTACCCGATAGGTGTTGTCTTCGCTGACCCGCTCGGGATTCAGGACGTAGGGCACGCCCGCCTCGATGTGCTCGCAGGTGCTGAAAAGGAGCTTGGCACCTGTGTCGCCCGTGTATTCAGCCACGCGGGTGCCCTCGCCCCAAAGTGCGCTGACCTGATCAGCGTGCAGCGGGAACGGCAGGCAGAGGGTGTTCCACTCCTGCGCGACCAGGCTGCGCTGGAGCGTGACATCGACATGCTGCTTGTAGAACTGGGGACAGACATAGTCAGCCGTCTCGTCGAGGAAGACGGGCTGGCTCTCCTCGCCCGTAGATACCGCCCACTGGCCATCGAGGAAGGTGGCGTCGGGCTCTTCAAACGTGGTGGCCATGGCGCCCGAGCGCACATAGACAAAGGTGGTGGCATTGGCTTCTCCCACCTGATAGCCGAGGGTGTAGGTGTGCTCCGCGGAGGGTTTGAGAATCCATTTCATGCCCGTGTAGTCGAGATGGATGCGCCCGGCGTCGGCGACCTCGTCCACCCGTGTGACGTCGAGGCTCACGGGTGCGTCGGAGAGCATGGGAGTGCCGTCTTCGCCGATGCAGAGGTATTGCCCCTGCGCGTTGAAAATATAGACTGACGACACCAACAGAGATAGAAGTATGTTCATGTTAGTTTGTTTTCGGTGATTGATTATTTGGGGCGACCATAGACTGGCTTTGTCCCATGCTAAAACTCCCAAAGAGTTGCGTCGGTCCTATCCTCGTTTTCTTCTTCCTCTTCCTGCGTGAAGGGTGAGAAGCTGTCGGGACGCTTTTGGATGCGTATCGTGCCCGGATTGCCTTTGCCCCCAGGCTTGCTGAAGGCAATGATGTCCATCATGTTTCCTGACACGTCGAGCGGGATCGTCTGGGACTGGGGTGGGGTATATTTCTTTCTCATATAAGGTGATAACTGTGATGATGCAAATGATTGAAAAAACAGCCTTCTTGGATGAAAAAGTAGCCTTCTTGGACAAAAGGACGATGCGGAAACGTTTCCCAATACGAGACGGCGACTAAGTCTGGATAGAAGCCCAAAAACCATGGACGTATGCCATTGCTGGTTTCCGTCCATGGTTCCTCAAGTCTCGTAGGTAGTTGTTTCCGACGGTCTTATGCCGCACGGACTACCAGGTGTCGCTGTTCCAAGGATCGTAAGTGCTTACATTTTCGTCCTCGTCCGTGAGGACATAACCCCTGTCGGCGTCGGACTGTATTGCTCCGCTGGCGTCGCGTACGCTCCAGGAAATAGCTTGGCAGTAGTTGTTCTGCGCCTCCATCCTCACCACGGATGTGGTGGGCTTGATATATTTACGTTTCATTTTTCTTAAGTCCTTTTTTGAAGTTTGTCTGATAGGATTATCTTACCACATGCTTGCGTCCGTTGACGATGTAGATGCCGCTGGGCAGACCCTCGGTCGTATTGCCGACACGCTGTCCCTGGAGGTTGTACACGCCATCGTTCTTGCCGTAGCGGTTGGCAGCCTCGGGGCCTACGATCAGCTCGCCGATGGCCGTCAACTCTGTCTCCTGCTTCACGCCGTCGAGATAGACTGCGGGCTTCGTGCCGTTGTTCGTGTTGGGCTTGAACCAGCAGGAGAAGCCGCGCAGGCCGCGCACCTTTTCCGGGTTCTCGGTATAATATACATTGCCATAGTCGAAGAAGTAGCTTCCAACCAGGTTGTCGTAGCCGTCGCGGATTGTGCCCCTGCTGCTGGAGAAGGTCCATTTACCCGTGGTCTTGTCCTGTGTGGCCTCCGGGTCGAAGGTGCGGACGAAGGTGCCGTAGGCCGTGATGGTTCCTGCGTCCTGGGTCAGCTTTGTTGTCCAGTAGTTGTCCATGTTGCTGAGATCGTTCTCATTGCTTGCGTTCGTCGCGAACGTGACATTGGGGATCTCGAAGCGCTGAGCCTGGATCGTTACTTTATAGGGATTATCCGTGCTTCCATTCTTAGCGATGGTGGCCGTGTAGGGGCTATTATTGTTGTCCTCCATCGTCTTGGACGGGAAGATGATGTACGGCTGGTAAGCATCGAGAGCGATATCCTTGTCGGCTTTTCCGTCGAGGGTTACGGTCTCGAACTGCAGCTCGGTGGCCGTGAGGTTGTCGAGCTTGGCCAGGCGCACGGTGCCACCAAAGGCATCGCGAAGCTGCTTAACCGTAAGATCTACGGGCAGCACGAAGGAGTTCCAGCTGTTCTGCTTGAACGTCTTGGCAAGGCGGAGCACACGGTTCTTGTAGGTAATGCCATTCTTCAGATACTCCAAGTCGCCACGAAGTTCGTCGAGAACGAGGTCCTCATTCTTCGTGTTGCTTACGTAGATCAGACGGAAGTCGTCGAATACGGTCCATTCGTTGAGGTTGGGAGTTTGGCTGCCATCGCCAATGTTGAGACCGAAGGCGATGCTGACACCCTCTGCACCAGCTTGGTCGATCATGGCCTGCGTCACCTGTACGATCACGCTATTGGTATATTTGCCTGACTCGTAGAATTCTTTGCCCGCATAGTCCATGTTCAGCTCGTCCACGTGGAGGCGTGCTTGCTCGTCCGCCGGCATGTTGCTGACCTGGTTCAGCTTGGTCGTGCGCTTGGTGCCCTCGACCAAGCCGTCGCCATTATTTTGTCCAATACCGGCAAAGAGAAGGGCTTTCGGCGTGTTGGAGTAGCCCTTGCACTCGATGACGTAGGTGCCAGGCTTCGTCACATTCAGCTTTTGGTAGATGTAGCCGTGCACACCGCGTACGTCCATACAGAAGTATTTGGCCATGTGGCGCTTGTAGTCCTCACGGTCAGCGAAGGTTTGGAGCTGGTCTCCCTTGTACGGGAACTCGTAGTTTTTGTCGAACGTATTGTCGTAGTTCTTGTCGCTACCGCGCGTCAAGGACTCTGTTTTACCATTGGGTACGAACTTGTGGAAGCATTGCTCCAGTCCGATTCTTGCGTAGCCACCTGTGGCGACCGCTTTCCAAGCATCGATGTCCATATGGCCACGATCGAATCCGGGGCAAGCCAACTTGAAGGTAAGGTCAAGCGGGTCGGTCAGGTTCTCGGACGCTACAGCCATCAAATCCTGAATCTCCTTCAAGGAAATGATACGCCACTGGGAGTGCTCGTCCCACAGTCCGCTGTTGATAAGGTTGTCTTTCGTGTCCGCATCACAGTTCTTCTCTGATGCAGCGTCTCCAAGCGCCGAAAGATAGACCTGAGTGCTGAGCGGACTTATGCCTTTATAGGTGTAGAGCCTATAAGTGTTATGCTTTGCGTCGGTTGGATCCTTTTCGAGGAACCAGCCGTTGAATCCGGTATACCACTGCCCATAGCTACTTCCTCGGTCAAGAAATACGCCCTCGTCGGTGTCATTATCATTGCCGACCCATTTCAACAAAGAACCCTGCTTGGTTTTTAGGTCTTGGGCAAAGTTGATGGCGTTTTTAAAAAGTTTATTGCCATCCTGAGCCCAAAAGGCGGCGGGGGTGTCCTTTAGCGAAGCATGCATACCCCAATAGCCTCCCATGCTGAGGAACTTGCCCGTTTTTACGTTGTAAAAGAAAAAGACCTTGTTCGGATCGTCCAGCGATCCGACCAATTTGTCATTTACTTTGGCCGCAAGAATCTGATCTTTAGTCTGACCCTTGAGGGTGGCTGCTCCGACCATTCCGTCGTTTCGCGTCGCGTTGCCCTTTTGAGCAGATGCTACAAGGGGAGCTGCTGCAAGGAGCGCCGTGGCGAAACTACTACTCAGGCAGCGCCACCAAGTGCAGCGCTTGCCTTGTTGTGATGTAGTTGTTCTCATCGTTTTAATGTTCTCTCTTGGTGTTATTTACTATGTTTATTGATCACTATTTTTTTTCTTAGTGTCTTCTTGCTCAGATGCGTGTCCCTTGTGGTCGCCTTCAGGTGGGGCAAAAGGTGCGCAAAGCGAGGAGAATGGTTGCTTCTCGGGTGCAAATTTACTAAACATTGCAAAAATGGGTGGGCTTCCGTTAAATAATCTTAACGAGACGTTTTTTCTTTGTTTTCATCCCCTTTTGAAGGGCTTTTGCTTGGCATGACGGGATAGTTCGACCCCTTTTGGAGGGAGACGCGAGCCTTGTAGCGAAATAATTTTTTGAATCGTCGGTTCTAACGTATTGGACTGGTGGATTTTGCCTAAACAATCAGTCTCTTTTTCCTTCTTTTTGCTTCCGTTTTTGGTGCTCTTGGCCAGGGACCTTGCCGAGGGTTGCTTACGTCCGTGCTTGTAGATAACTTACGACTGCGTTTGGTCGTAACTTACGCTTGCCTCAGCTCAAAGTTGCGTTGTTACATTGTTACATTGTTACATTGTTACATTGTTACATTGTTACGTTTTTGATTTTCAATCAGCCCAGGTTTGCGGAGACACCCCTGTTGTGGAGGTCCGTTCTTACATGATAACGTTTAACGTTTAACGTTTTCGAAAATGACATTTAGTTTGAGGCATGAGAAAAACAGTTTCCTTAGTATAGGATAAATTATGTATAATACGAATAATACTATATAGTATATATAATATTATAATATAAATATATACCTATATATTATAATATATAAATATTATATTTATCATAATGTCTTTGGAGGAGGGGTGTTTGTAATTTGTATTAATGGGTCTTACCGCTTCGTCCTTTCCCTTCTTACCGCTTCTTTCCCTTTTCTTCCTGTCTTCTGTCCTTTCTCTTCCTGTCTTCCTGTCTTCCTCCTTCGCTTGTCGCCTTCGAAAAACAAAAACGTTAAACGTTAAACGTTAAACGTTATAATGTAAGGATGTAATAAGGTGGAAGAGGAGAATTGGCCGTAATATGCTCACTATTAACGTTTAACGCTTAACGT
>ULWI01009572.1_pt1 | contig 13927 bp, 23 predicted proteins | sample 1960301 | NCBI WGS metagenome assembly ULWI01 (sample SAMEA4835811, study PRJEB28245) | human gut metagenome | biome: gut microbiome; material: fecal sample | place: Denmark | collected 2008 | reverse complement strand
CCGCCGATGGTCGCGGAATCAAGCATGAGAGGCAATGCCGCGGCGGCGGTGCCGAACATGTCGTTCGTACCGTTGTCATTGCGGTGCGCGGCCAATGCCTGCGCCCACTTGCTTACCGGCAATGCCCGCAACGTGAGCTTCAGCGTCTCCGCATCCGCCTGTTCGCGCAGCTCTTCGATGCGCCGCGCGGTGGCCTTCGCCTGCCGGTTCGTCCCAGCCTCCGTGATCTGTTCGCGCGTGGTCTCCTCGGCCAGCGCATCACCCAATCTGGCGATGTCCTCGGCTGTCTGCTGGTTGAGGATGACATCGACCTCGCGCGTGCGCCTGACGACTTTAAGCATTGTTGTTCCTTCGCTCTAATATTCATGTTCCTTTGCCGGAAAAGAGAAAAGAGGGTCCCGCACCGGCGAAAGGGAACGAAAGTCCGGTGCGGGAAGAATCAATCAGGCAACCTTCACGTTCTCCGCCCAGCCTGGAGCGCGGACGGAGAAATTGACCTTGCTGCGCAGCACGCTGTTCGCGGCGATCGCCATCTTGGCGCTCATGCCGATGCGGACCGCGTACACGTTCACAACGTCGCCGGCGACAAAAGTCTGATCCGTCTGCTTGCCGTAGCGTCGCACGAAATAGCCCTCCGCGCCCTCGATCAAAGTCTCCATTGCCGCGTTCTGCGTGGAATGCGAAGTGTTGGTGTTGTCGATGACCTCGACGTTCGGCCCACTGATCTTCTTGCGTCCGGGATTCTCGTAATCCTGCGCGCTGTTCTCACGCTGGTCGGAGATGGACTCCTGCGACGGCGAGCACGACCAGCCGCCCAGGGTAACGTAGTTGGACAGGTCGGTACCTGCGTTGATCTCTGCAGCGGTCGGCTTCTGGATGTTTTTGATTGACGGCACCCAGATCGTGTTGACCAGACCGTCCGCCGGTGTGGAAGGAACTTCGGTTCCCAGAGTCAAAACCATGACTCCTCCTTAAATATTTGGGTCACATGCGTGACCAGTTGAATTTGAAAGTAAGAAGACGGCACTGGTAAAGCAGGCTCGTTTCCTCTGCGGTAAGTCCGGCCGCATAAGCGCCGGAATCGGAGAACAGGGTCAGACAGCCGGTGTCGAACCCCTGCGCGACGAACCGTTTGCCAGCAAGTCCTGGAATCATGAGGTCATCGGCCAGCACGTTGACGGAATCGGCCGTGGTGCTCACGATGCGCACCAGCAAAGTGCCGATGCCGCAATGCACATGCTGAGTTTCGCCGACGATATGACCGTTGGTCGTGACCGTTTCGATCACCCACGGCGGCTTCTCCGTCGGGGTCGGCGTGGTCTGCTTGTAGACCTTCCACCCATCCGCCGGCTTCGGAATATGGTCGAGGATCGTGGCGGTCAACGTCATGATCGACTTCATTCAGACCACCTCCACGGCGGCACGCGCCACGTATTCCGCAAGCTTCGGCAATTCTTCCTCGCCATGCTCGTAGAACCGATGCGTTCCACCGCCCCTCGCGGTGCCGAAGAACGCGATGTTCGCGAGCGAACCCGCTCCGCCCTTCGTCGGGCCTATCTCGGCGGTGATACGCCCAGCACCCCCCGAAACGGTGTAGGTGATCGGGATACGCCTGAATGCGGCATTGCCGGAACCGTTCAGGTCGTCGCGAATCGAGTTCTTGACGTTCTGCGCGCCCTTCTTCACCGAAGCGGAGATCAAGGTGCGGCGAGCCATGCCCTTGGCGAGCAGCGCATCGCCGAAGGCCGTCAACTGCGAAGCGTCGAACAGTCCGCTCATGCGTCCTCCTTCACGTTCCAACGGCAGGCTGTGGCGTGCGTCTTCTCCGATTGCGGGGAGACGAGACGGAGCCGCCTGCCCTTGAGTAGCGGATTAGCGGATTCCGTGACTTCCACCACGTCACCGGAGCGAAGGCCTGGAGTGCCGTATGGAAAATGCACGTACAAAGACCAGACCAACGAGACTGCGCCCATGGCTTGGGCCGCGCTGCCTTCGGTCTGCTCGCTGGCGAGGCCGCCGCTGGTCTGCACCTTGCAGCTGCCTTCGTACACCTTCTCCTTGCCGGTGGCCGTCAGGCCCGTGTCCGGATCCGTTGTGGTGGCTCCGGGGCGGGTGACGACGCACTGGTCGGTCATGAGGCTTTCGGCCATCTGGCGTAGTTTCGGAAGGGCTCCGATGAGAGGTGCCATGCTTGGCATGTCAGCCTCCTCAGTAGTCGTAGGGGTAGTGCGGCAGTGGGATGGCCACGGGTTCCGGAGCGATGACCGCCGTGGCGAGATCGCTGCTGACACGTTTCAGCAGCATGTCCCATTCCTCGTCGAGGATGGAGATCTCGCCGCGACTGCGCGAGCTGTCGATGCTGGTCTGCATGTTACCGTCGTCGATCTGCAGCATGGTGCTGCTCACGCCCTCCGGGTTGAGCGCTTTGCGTGCGACGGCGGCGGATTCCACCTCGATGACGGTCTCCTGATATCTCTCGTCCATGCACCATTCGTCCAGCACTGGGATGCGGTTGCGGATCATCATTTCGGCGCGGCGGAGCCATTTCCCGATCTGCCTGCCTTCGGTGCTGTCGGAGGCGATGTCGCGGCCGAGTTCGACCGCGACATCGTCGATGTTCGCCCAGGTCATGGAATCACTTCGCGATGATACCGGCGTTGCGCAGGCTAGCCAGCAAAGCGTTGATGGTGGCCATCTCCTGACCTGTGGTGGCGTTTCCCACCGCAGCAGCCTGCTTGGCGGGCATGCCGGACAGCACCGTGTCGAGCGGCTTAGCTGCGCCGCCCGGCTGCGGCACATACACCGCGCTTGCCGGGATCATGCCCTCGTGACGTCCGTTCACGGTCTCCCTCATCATTCACCATCCTTCGCGCTGGTCTTTTTCTTCGGCGTCGCGGCGTCGGCGACCGTGCTCGGTTCGTCGGCCTGCACCTCGGCCACCGTGTAGCCGTGACGTTGGAAATAGTCGGACGGATCCGCATCGGTCTCACCGACGCCACCGACGAAGGTCACGCCGGCGGTGACGCCGTTGTACTCATTATTCGGAGCTTCGATTCGCCACATCATGATCACCTGACCTTGATCTTGCGGAGCACGCCAGCGGCCTTGGTGGCCTTCAATGCGACGCCGACCGGACCAAGTTCGACCTCGCCGCGATGCACTGCGCCCGGCTGGGTGAAGTCAGGCAGCCAGGTCTTCACGAGGGTGCCGTCGGTGGTGGTGATGCCGCAGAAGCCGTCCAGGCCGACGCGGTACGCGTACAGGCTGGTGGTGCCGTCGGAGGCGATGGGGATGATCGGATCGTTGCTGCCGGCCTTCTCGCCGGCGTCGGCGAAGAGGATGCCGCCATAGGATTCGCGGCTGATCGGACGGCCGTCCGCGTTGGCGAGACCATCGATCGGCTCGCGCACGTACATGCTGGTGCGGCGCACCATGGCACGGACGCGGGCAAGGGCCTTCTTGTTGCCGACCACGATGGTCGGCGTGCCGTCAAGCAGGTCGAGGAACTCGTCGAGCGTGTCGATGGCCTTGTTGCCCTTCTCTCCTTCGAGGTCGGTCCAGTCGTAGGTGCCGGAGGCGGGCTTCATCTCGGTGCTAGAGCCGGTGAGCGCCTTGTCCAGGCCGTCGAAGGCCTTATCGTTCACACCGGTATCGCCGTTGATGACGGTATCCTGGAACAGGGTTATCGCGGCCTTCACCTTGTCGTTGATGTTGCGGGTCACCTCGTCGGATCCCTTCGGACCGACGTTCGCGAGGATGCGGTCGATCTCGAAGGCGCCGCCGAGCACGGCGAGCGTGGTGCTGTACTTCCTGGTCGTGGTGGTGCTCGGCGAGTATTCCGTGTTGATGGCGCGGAATTCGGCGGTGGGCTGGGTCTCCTGCCGACGGTAGGAGTAGTCGAGCGTCGCGCCGCCTCCTGCGGGGTTCACGGCATCATCGAAGATGAGGGAATCAAGGATGACGCTGGATTTTCGAAATTCGTCGATGACGAAAGGGTCGTAGTCTTCGAGGGCGTTGTTCTTCGCCTCTGCGAGAGTGACAGCCATAAGGTTGTCTCCTTCCTAAGGAATCGGTTACTTGTAATATGCGGAAATGGCTTCGGAGAGACTGTGCGGCTTCGGGTCGCCGCCCTTGCCCTGGCTCGGGTCGGGCTTGACGTTCGGCTTGTTCTGCACGTTGACGAGCTTCAGCAGGCTGTCCGCATCGGCTTCCAGCTCCTCGCGAGTGGATCCCTGCAGACGTTCCGCCAAGGCCTTCGGCAATTGCTTGTCGACGGCGACTTCGTATCGCAGTGCCTTCGCGGCATTGCCGGTGTTGGACTTCTCCAGGCTGGCGATCCTCTCGCTGGCCCTTTCCGCGTCGGTCTTGTCGCGATCCTCGAACTCTTTGATTCTGGCGTTCGCGGCGGCGAGCTGTTCTCGCAGCGACTTGTTGGCCCGGCGCTCGTTCTTGAGCGCGGTCATGCCGTGTTCGCCGAGCTTCTCGTCGCCTTCGCCGCCGGTATTCGCCTGTTGGTCGGATTGCGGCGGCTCAGGCTGCGGCGGCTCTCCGCCGCCCGGTTCGGCACCGGTCTCGATGGTGCGGATGCGGATGAGATTCCACCATTTCCTATGCATTGTGTTTTCTCCTTGTGGTTTCCTTGGCCGTCACATCGCGTGCCGGCGCCGACACCATCGCGATGCCGGTGAAAAATTCGATTTCGGCTAGAGGATCCAGCCGTACTTGTAGAGCATGCCCAAGGCCTTCTCATGATCGTCGCCGCAGCGTGCGTAAATGGTCTCGGGCATGAGACGCGGCCTGTCGACCTTTGTGTACCGGCCGCCGTTCTTGACGAATTCCTTGGCGTATCCGGAGTCGATCATGCGTGATGCGGCGAGTCCGTGGCGCGTGGTGCCCTCAGTCGTGTACTTGATGTTCCGCCCGTCGATCTGGGCGGTGCGGATGCCGCGTTGGGCGTTAACCAGCTGGTTGAGGTCGGCTCCGTCCGCGTAGGCTCGGGCGTTGGCCCTGCTGCCAAGGACTTTGGCGAGCTGGTCGTCGGAGAGACTGTCGAGGTATTCGTTCGGACTGGTGCATGCGTTTGCCGGTGCTTTCGGACCGGTGTAGACGGCGATGCAGTCGCAGTGCGGATGCCTTTCGAAAGGCGTCTTGCCGCATGGCTGTCCGGCGAGGATGACGCATCTTCCGCAGCTCGGCGGTGTCAGGCCGCGCACGTAGGTGGATTGGTAGCAGATGCCGCGAGCGGTCATGCTTGTGGCCGACCGGTGAGTGTCCGCCAGCATGGTGCGCGTCCTGAGCACCAAGGTCACGCCTATGCGGTCCATGGCCACGTCCACCGGAGCGCCGTTGGACACGGCCCGCTTGCCGATGGTGATCGCCGTCCACATCGTGTCCACGGTATCCATGCCGTTGCCGTTCACACCGACCCACTGCCATGGGTCCGGCCTGTATTCCGGGTGTGCTGCGTTCACGTCGAAGCGTTCCATGATTTTCGGCGTCGATGAGATCGCGTCGGCGGCGGTGTGGTATTGCGCCGTGTCCAATACGCGGAAAAGTTCAGGCATCATGTCCGCGAAGGCGGTGTCGAAGTCTGGTTGCGCGTGCTTATGCCACAGTCTGAGCACCGTCGCGGCCAGCCGGTTGCTTCGGCTGCGCAGCAGACGGTTCTGCGCCGTCGCTTCCCGTGGAAGCGTCTGCCCCGCCATCGTCGCCGCCATAGTCCACGTCCTTCATGAATTGGCCATAGGATTCGCTGATCTGCTTGGCGAAGTACTCGCGCTCCTTGTCCTTGCGGGCCTCGCTCCAGCCAAGCTCGTCCCATGCCCCCTCGCGGGAAAGGATGCCGGACGCCATGAGCTTCGTGATCGCATCAGCACGCTGAGCGTAGGTAGGCGTGTTCGGATCCTCCCAGTCGCAGCGCACCAGGTTCGCGTTAATGTCGTCGCTGGTGGCGAGCTTGTGCGCCACGGCCATGACCTGCGACCACGCATCGCCGTCAACGGCGTTCTTCAGCTCGACGTTCTTCACCAGTCTCAGCTCGTCGGCGCGGATGGCTCCCTCGGCTGCTGGATTGGCGGTGTTCATTCCGAAATAACGCATCGGAAGACCGGTGATGGCGCTCATCTGCTCGCTCAGCAAGTCGATGACCGTCTTGAAGTTCGACAGGTCAGATGCCGTGAACTGGCCGAATTTCGCGTTCGCGTTCTTGGAGGTGAGCATCGAGTTGAAATAGGTCTTTATCGCCGATGCCTGCTGTCCGGTCTTCGCGTCGATAAAGTCGTTGTGCGTGACGCCGATCGCCCATTTGCCTGGCACCGCGTGAGTTTCCATGGCGATCTGCAAGTCAAGGATGGCGCGTGCGGCCATGTCTGTCGGCCGCACCACGTCGGCCATCTCGCTCTCGCCAAGGAAGTCGCCGGCGCGCGGACGGTTGAGGAACTGCACAACAGGGACGACGCCGAGGTGGTGGTCGTCGCGGCCGGTCATGACCCACTTGCCGTGCTGTTTCTCCAGCCAGAGCGTGTATTCGGGCGTGTACAGCGTCGCGTAGTCCGGCGTCCCGTTCTCCCAAGGGTCGAAATAGACGCGGAGCGCTGATTCGACGGTTCTCGTGCGCGGGTCGATGCGTGCGATCATGTTCCTGGATGATTCGACGGTGATCAGTGGATGCCGTCTGTCCTTCGGGTTAGCGCCTACGCATACGAAGCCATGGCCCTGCACGCGTGTCTCCGTGTGCAAAAGCACCTGCTGCGATTCCATGTTGTTGTATTCCCAAAGCTCGCGCAGCTCGTTTGACACCCTGTCGTCATCCGGCACGGAGAAGGATTTGACCTGCTGGCGCTGCACGACGCTATCGACCACGATGCGCGGCCAATTCAGCGGAAAAACGAACGAACGGAGTTCAGCCGGCACGGCGATGCCGATGCTCTGGATGACCTGCCGTCCGCGATAATAATCATCCCACTGCCTATGAGGCTTGCGCAGTCGTGCAAGCCGGTAGGTGAGGCTCCTAATGAGCTTCGCGTCATCGTCGGAAAGCCTCGATGCCTGTATCAGCTCCACAACAGCCTCCTTACCAGCCGTACACCATGACCGGTGAGCCGCCTGCGCTCCAGCCGAGCGCCCTCATGTCGGACGCCGCCTCGTGCGCGAGGATGTCGGCCATGGTTATATCGATCTTCTGATTCTCGCTCGGCTTGCCGAGCACGTACTTGTCGCCTGGCTTCGCGACCTTACGCGCCGCCATCATGTGCAACCGAGCCATGCGATCATTGGAATGCGTCGTGGAATGGTCGGCGGTATCCTCCATGAAGCGGGTGAGCGCGTCATACATGCGCCCGATGCGATTGGTCGGCCAAGGCACCACGATGTCCTCGCCAAAGCGGCATGCCCACTCGTCCACCTGCGACTCCCACGGATGCGGATCGCAGTAGAAGCGCTGCACCTTGTACCTGTCGAACATTTCTGACACGCAGGCGTCGACCTCGCTTCGCGGTATGCGACCCTCCCACTCAACCGGATTCCAATACGCCGGACGATTTGACGGCCCGTACGTCGGCGTCCAACGCCAGCCATCCACGGTCTCCGCACGCAATGCCGTCCAGTCACCGGATTGCGAACCATCGAAGCCAAGACAAATCTCAGCCCCCGGCTCGGGGGGCTGACGGTCAACCATCGTGCCATCGTAAAGCGGCTCAGGCATATACGAACCCAAACCCTGCACGATCTCACAACCGTAGAAACGTCGAGCCTGCGCCGGGTCACGGGCCATAAGCTCGGTCGCGGTCGCTTCGACCTGATCGAGCGGCACCCACGGCGAACCGGAATAGACGAATTCAAGAATCTTCCGCCTGTCCTTCGGATCCGCGAAATCCAATAAGGGGTCATGCTTCGGAAAGAACTTCATGATGTCCGACGCCGTGCTCTCGTAGGTCAGCTGGCCAAAGCTGGCGTCCATCGGGTCCCATGGATTCGTCAACTCCAACATGCGTCCATCCATGGCCATAGCGCCACGCATCACCGTGTCACCAACCTCGAACATGCCGCTGCGCCTAGTCCAGATGCCGGACTCGTCGCCGAGGACGAAGTTCACCGGATTGCCCAGCTTGGAATGCGCCGAAGCCGTCACAGGGTCGATGCGACCGCCATTCGGAAGGCGGATGAAACCTTCACGAACCTTCATCAAATCGGACAGGTGGCCATTGCGCACCATCGACTGCAAAGGACGGTAGACGTTCGCCGTCTGCTCTTCGGAAGTGGCGAGCAGCTGAATCAAAGCGGTACGACGCGGCATGCCCATCGGCTCACCCGGAGAATACACGTATTCGAAACCGCACGAGCAACCCCAGTCGGAGCAGCGGAACGTCTCGCCGCCACGCGCCCATCCGCAGAACACGCATGGGCCAACACCTTCGAACGCGGCCACAGCAGCGCCGAACGGAGACTTGCCTAGCTTCTGCCCGCCGACGATCTGACCTCGACGCCATTTGAACGCCGCAGCCTGACGAGGCCGAGCCGGATCATACACCGCATCAGGCTTCACCCGATAGAAATCGATGGCGTTATCCAGCTGCCAGCCCACAAGCTCAAACGGCTTGCCAAGGTCAAAACCGTTGGGGACGACACAATGCGCGGCAATCCAGTCAGCAAAGAGAAAACCAAGGGACTTCGGAACAACCGGCTCTTTCTGCTCGCTCATTCCGCATCCTCTTTCTGATTCTCAAGCCACCGCTGCTTAGCGCTCTTGAACGGAATGATCTTGTCGGAAGATTCTGCCGAGCGTTTCGGCTTCGGCTCGTCATCGACAATCGCCCAACCATTCAAACGAAGGCCTTGCGGAGTCAAACCGATGGTGTCGGCATATCGTGCAAGCGCGGTACGGTCAGCGGCCTTCGCCTCCGAAGACTCGCACAGTACGAACTGGCGGACATAAAGCGCGATGGTCGTGAACATGTATCCATAACGCGGCATATGCCATGCGATAGCCTGCGGCAACCGCCACAGGTCACGCCACAATTCACGCTCACGCCGATTCCACGCCTCCGTAGCCTTCTCGTCACGCTCCTTGTGAAAACCGTCATCATCCTTCCAAGTGTCCCAAATCGTCCACTCGGACAGCGGAAAAGCCTTCGGACGGTAATGATAGCCGCGAGCCGAAAGCGGAAGAATATCAGCGCCAAGACCACGCGCGTCCGACCGTGCGCTGGAAGGATCCGGCATCGGACCGGAGCGTGTGCGTGCGCCGCCATGCGTCGCCATGCGACCTCCAATCCTCGAACCGGAAAAATTACAGACTCGGCCAGTCCGTCAAATCTTGAACTATCCGCGAACTTGCGAGTCCCCTCACCGGCGGTCTTGCCTTGCCGTTCGGGGTACCCCCCTAGGGGTGTTGGCGGGTTGGTTGATCGTATTTTTTCCTGTTTGGTGTGTGTTTTGTTGTTTTTGTTGCGTGTGCTTGTTTGGCTTGTCCGCTTGTGTTTGGTTCGTTTGCGTCATGCTTGTGCTTGCGTTTGCGGTTTGCCTGTTGGCTGCGCTTGCGGTTGCTGCTGCGGCTTGGCTTAGCGTCGCGTCCAGTGTTCGGCGCTTGCGGTTGCTTTGTGCTGTCCGTCTTTCCTGTTGCAGCTGCGATGTTCTGGCCCTGTCCAGCTTTGTCTGTTGTCTGTGTGGCCGAGGTCCCATTGGTCTGTGGCCGTGACTGGCTGTCCGCATTTGGCGCAGGTGTGTGTTTCGCCTGTGGCCAGTCGCGCCTCCCATGCCCTGCGGAGGTGGCGGTGTGCCGCATCGTATCCTCTTGCTGTTGAGCTGCCACGCTGCTGGTTGTATGCGTGGGCATGGGCGTGGCAGAACCTTTGTCCTTGTGGCACGAGCTGCGGGCAATTGTGCCAGGCGCATCGACGAAGGCTCACTGTGAAATCCTCCAGCCTCTGGTGGTGTGTGTGGTGCTTCGTGCCGGAGTCGGACCGGCGTGAGGTGGAATGCGTTGTTGTCATCATGGTTGTGTGCAGTATGGCGCCATGGTTGGTTTGGGGTCCGACCGTTGGTATTTATGCTGTTCCGCCTGCTCTACCGTTGAGCTATCGAAGCTGGATATGAAAAATGGTCCAACCATTTTCTGGCTGAACCATTCTACGAACATACGACAGTATAGCATTTCAACGGTGACAGTCAAGTAGGGCGGCCAACTCGCCGAGGTTGAACACGTACTGCCGCTTGTGTTCCGTCGGCGTGGCGTGTGACAGTTTGCCACGTTTGAGCCATTGGCTGATGAGGTTGCGTGATACGGTCAGGCCGTATCGTTTCAGCTCCTTGGCCGCATCGCTGGGTGTGCCGGTGATTTGCATTTGCCATAGTCTTTCGTCTCGGGCTGCTTTGATTGCTGGCGCGGCCCATTCCCTGTGGCAGCCTTGGCATGTGACCGATTCGGCTTCCGGCGTGCCGGTGAGCATGCTGTGGCAGTTTGGGCAGGTGCCGAGGATTATGAGCTCGTCTTCCGGGGTCAGGGCCTGTTCGTTGCGTCTGGTGATGTGTTCCAGGGCGGCGTAGTCGTCGGCTGCGGTGCTCATCGTCAATATGGTGTGTTTGTTGCTTATGATGGCGTACCATGCTTTCCGCCAGTCGTACGCGGCGTATGCGGCGCGTATTTTGCCTGCCTGTTCGGCCAGCCATGCCTCACTGTCTGCGATGAGGTCTTGCGCGCGGGTGTCGATCGGCAGTGGCGCGTTGCCCTTGTTCGGCGTGTGTCCTGTGGGCCCGATGTGCGCCTGACGGAGCATGATGCTTCGCAGGGTCGGGAGCTGGATGTGTCCGAGCTGATAAATCATGGTCCAGTAGTCCGTGCGGCATGATGTGCAGAGCATGTTCGCCGCCGCCGTTTTCATGGGCTTGCGGCAGTGCTGGCAGTCGGTCAAAGTCGAGCCTCCTTGTCGTACTGGTGAATGATGGCCGCGATTTCCGCTTTGGGTACTTGCGGCACGAGCGGTGCGATTTCGTCGAGTGCATAGCCTGCCTGATGCCATTTGACGATCATGTCCATGAGGGTTTTCTTCACTTTCATTTCGTTTCCTTCCTTGTTCTGGTTGTGAATGCGGCCAGTCCGGTCTCGGCATGGAACACCTTGACCGGCTCGCCAGTCCTCAAGGACACGGCCTGCGCGTAGTCGCCGGCATCGTCGATGTTCTCGAACGTTCTGACGCCTTCCTGGGTGACGACGTTGTAGCTCATCTTGCCGGCTCCTTGTCCGCTCCGCTCACATGGCTCCAGTCGCATGACAGGCCGCCCCTCTGGTAGCCCGCGTAGACGACGCACTCCACTTGCCTCGTGTCGGACAGCGTGACGATGCATTCCTTGATGTCGTCGCTGGACCTTTTGGAGCATGTGGTGCCGGTGGCGGCGATGGCGGGGGCCGGGGCCGACGTCTTGGACGCGCTCCCGCATCCCGCGAGCGCGAGGAGGAATACCGGTGTGAGCAGGAGCATGGTTATGGCGGTCAGGCCGATGCCGGCTGGCGCGAGTGGTTTGCGTTTTCTCATTTCGAGTGTTTCCTTCATTGTCTGGCGGTTGACGTTGCCACTCATTTTTGGAACTCCTTAACTGATCGTGAATATGATGATCGGGGCGACGCACAGGCAGACGGTCAGCACGATGCCGAACGCGATTTCAAACGGGTTGTGTTTCATTCGATGGTCTCCTTGTATGGGTTTTCGCTTGTATATTGCGGGAAGTCGCATTCCTGGTCTTTCCATCCGGCGGCGTAGCCTTCCTGCCATGCCTTGCGGCGCTCGTGTTCCAACCATTCCAAGCTGCACATGGTTTCCGGTTTATCGTGTTTCATGATTTCTCCTTGTTGAGTCGTTTCGCCATCTGGCAGGCTCGTTGGTCTGGCGTGGCGGTTTCCTTGTCGCGTCCGAGCGCTTGCAGGACGTGTTCGCACTGCCATGTGTGTATGTGTCGTTTCGAGGGTGGGATGCCGCTCATGTTGGCTCTGCGTTGGCACCAGCCTTTCCACAGGCGCGTCCAATCACCGATGGCGCGTGTTTCGTCTTGGTGGCGGTCCGCGAATGCGAGCCATGCGGATTCGAGATCGAGGTTCGGATATTCCACGGCCAGCGTCTTGTCCGTTTCGCCGCACTCCCGCGATTCACCGAAATCCTTCACGCCGGTTTCTTTGGAGAAAGAAGAAGAATATTCTTCTTTCTCTTTCTTTTGGGTTCTGGTGTTCTGGTGTTCTGGTGTTTGTCCCGATTCTGTTTCGATTCTGCCGGCAGTCTGCGCACTTTCTGCCGGCAGACTTTCGGCAGAATACCGTTCGCGCTCACGCTTGCGTTTGGCCATGACCTGCTGGCGGCTCCGGTTGTGCTCAAGATAATCGTGGATGACATAGCCGCCATCCACGCTCTCGATCAATCCGACCTGCCGCAATGCGTCAAGCTCCTGCACGGTGATGTCAAGCACGAATTCCGCAGTATCATCGTCCACGTAACCGTCCGTGAGATTGTCACCGCAGTAGGAAAGCATGACGACGAATGCGCTGATGGCAGAGGGCATGGTACGGCGCAGACGGCGCACCTTACGGTTAAGGTAGAAGCCGTTCGCCAACTGCACGTAGCCTCGTCTGGCCATCACAAGCTCACGAATCGCTTGTAGAATTCGCTGTCGGTCATGCCATACAGCGGATCCATGCCAGTCGGCTTGCGCACGGCCAGCTTGTATCCGCAGTACGGGCAGGTCACGTAATATGTGCCGACAACCTCTCCGCAGTGGGCGCATTCCACATACTTGATCGTCTTGCTCATTCGCTTACCGCCTTCCGTGCGATTTCGAGCATTTCCCGAGCGTCCCTGATGTAATTGGCTCGCATCTCCGGCTCGGCCAGAGTCCAGAAGCAGTCCTCACTGGGCATGACGTCTTCCCAGGCTGGCGCCATGTCCCACCACAACAGTTTTTTCGCCACGGCTTCGACCTCGGCTTCAGCCGGTGGAGCGGAACGTCCGGCCATGTACGCTGTACCAGCAAGCTCCCGAACCGTCTGAAAAGTCAAATCATCATCCATGCCACGCTCGTAAGCGTTGGCCTCGTCAAGCAGGATGCTCAATTAGTCCTCTTTCCGTTCGCCTTGACCATGGCCCAGAGGATTTCGCTTGCCGGACGCCGCCTGTATGACATGTCGTGGTTGGACTGCACGTGGCCGAGAATCAGTTTCGAGCCGGTCGAATCGGGGGTAAGGATCGCGTTCACGCGCTCGGGCACCATCTTCTGCCATACGATCTCGTCGCACAGTTCCTTCGTGCAGACCAGGTAATTCTGGTCGCCGTAGAACGTCAGGCCGTTGCCGCTCGTGAAATCAGCCATGCATGACTTGACCTCGTAGAACCCGAAGCAGCCTTTCTCCACGCTTGCGGGCACTGGCTCGCCGTTGATATTCCACGGTTTGAAGCCCACGTAGTCCACTCGCCTATCGTCAGGCGTGTTCCGGTCGAAATTGACCTCACTCGCCCAAAACGCGGTCTGATTCTTCAATCTCTTCTCGACCAGCTTGGACAGCATGGCAGTGGTTTCAGTCCTGCTCATTTCGCATCCTCCTTAATGAAGACGATCCAATGTGTTCCGGTGCGGTTCGGCTGTTTGTTGCCGAAGAGTGGCTTATGGTCGGTGAGCTTGAGAATCTGCGAGACCGGTATCTGCGTCTCATTCCATTTGAAAATCAACACGCCATGCTCTTTCAGGACACGGAAACACTCGCCGAACATGGTCTTGATATCTGTTTGCCATGTCTCTTGATCGAGGCATCCGTATTTCTGCGCCATGTAGCTCGTCTCTCCCGCATTACGCAAGTGCGGTGGATCGAGCACGACCATACGGAACGTCTCGTCAGGGAACGGCAGGTCGCGGTAGTCCATCAGCATGTCCGGCTTGACCTCGAATCTGCGTC
>ULWI01012309.1_pt1 | contig 14815 bp, 10 predicted proteins | sample 1960301 | NCBI WGS metagenome assembly ULWI01 (sample SAMEA4835811, study PRJEB28245) | human gut metagenome | biome: gut microbiome; material: fecal sample | place: Denmark | collected 2008 | reverse complement strand
CCGCAGGCACACGCATATGTAATTGAAAGACTCGGAACATACCATGTAACATGGTCAACAGGACTTCATGTAAAAATTCCGTTCATCGACAAAATTTCAAAGAAAGTTTCATTAAAAGAGCAAGTGATCGACTTCCCTCCACAGCATGGAGTGAATAAAACGATACCTTCTTGTAAATCTTAAAAGTAAGGAAATATCGCAGAATTAGAAATAATCAATAACAATTACTTATTTAATATTTTTAACATCTGAGCCATTGGGCTCTTTTTTTATGCCTAAAATTCTTGTAAACTCATTTTTCGTGTTGCAAGAATGGGTGACAAAAACGGTGGACTTCGCAAGCTTCATGCTCAACCAAGCTCCTTAATATCTCCGACCTTCAGATCAGCTATATCACGAATGTCGGCGCAGGACAGGGGCTTCTCAAGGCCGGCAGTTCTCTTGTGCCGTTTATCAACAAGTTCCCCTGCAATACCGAGCTTTACAAGCTGATGACGACTAAGTTTGGAGAGGTATAAAATGCAGAAATTGCGGTGTTCATGTCGTATCGTGAGGGGTTAGCAAAAATAATCGTGTTGATTAGCGCGGAAATTCAAGAAAATCTCATTGATTTTTACACGAATATCTGCTATACTATAGTCAGTACCTTTAAGGAGGACTGCTTATGTATAGAAAGATTATGGGCTTCTTGGAAGCGTGGAAAGAAAGCGAACACCGCAAGCCCCTTATTTTACAGGGCGCAAGACAGGTCGGAAAGACCTATTCCATTCTGGAGTTCGGGCGCACCCATTACGAAAATGTGGCATACTTCAACTTTGAAACCAATCCAAAGCTGAACGAAACCTTTGAGGAAAACATCAGCCCCGATTATCTCATACCTATTTTATCTCATATTGCAGGTCAGACCATCGTAACGGAAAAAACTCTGATAGTCTTTGACGAGGTGCAGCTCTGCGAAAGGGCGTTGACTTCGCTCAAATACTTTTGCGAGAACGCTCTGGATTATCACATCATCGTCGCAGGCAGCTTGCTCGGTGTTGCGGTCAACAGAGCAAAATTCTCTTTTCCCGTAGGAAAGGTCGATATGAAAACGCTTTATCCTATGGATATGGAGGAATTTATGTTGGCTCTCGGTGAGGACGATTTGGTAGAGCAGATTAAAAAATGCTTTCAAACCGATACGCCGTTGCCGTCTGCTTTGCACGATGCCGCAATGCAGCTTTACCGTCAGTATCTTGTGGTCGGCGGTATGCCGGAGTGCGTGATGCAGTTTGCCGAAACAAAGGATTATATCCTTGTCCGCCATACGCAGGACACGATACTTGCAAGCTATCTCAATGATATGAGCAAGTATAACAACTTGAATGAAATCAAGAAAACCAGACTTGCCTACGATAACATTACCGTTCAGCTCTCAAAGAAGAATACCCGTTTCCAATATAAGCTGATTAAGAAAGGCGGACGGGCTTCCGAATTTGAAAATGCGATTGAATGGCTTTGCCTGTCCGGTATCGTGTCACAGGTCTACAAGGTGGAGCAAATCAAAAAGTCGCTTGAAAACTACCGTGATATTGATGCGTTCAAGATTTATGTGTCCGACTTAGGATTGCTTTGTGCCAAGAAAGATTTAGCCGCCAATGACATTCTCTATATGGTCGAGGAAATTAACGACTTCAAGGGCGGTATGGCGGAAAACTATGTCAATGTGCAGCTTACCATTAACGGCTACCACACCTATTATTGGGAGTCCAAGCGTGGAGCTGAAATTGATTTTATCATTCAGCGTGACGGTCAGCTCATTCCCATTGAGGTCAAGTCTGCCGACAACACCAGAGCAAAGAGCTTGAAAGTCTATATGGACACCTACAAGCCCGCTTATGCAATCAAGCTCTCTGCCAAAAACTTCGGCTTTGAGGATAACAAAAAAATCGTCCCTCTCTATGCCGCATTTTGTATCTGAAATCAATATTGCAGCAGTAACGCTCACAGAAAATGTGGGCGTTATTTTTTTCTAGTCTTTTTTATGCCTAAAATCTCTGTGAACTTAGAAAAAGGCGGTAAGAGCAGTTTGTTGTTTAAAATAAAAATGCTATGACTGGTTGTTAGAGGGTAAATTAGAATTTATTCCGATTACGGAGGTAAAGGTTTTTGTATCATTATCAAATTTCATTTCTAAATTCCCATTATATTTTGCAACTACTCTCTTAATGCTTCTTGTACCTATTCCGTGCATTCCGGGGGTGTTTTTTGATGAAACTAAAATATTGTTTATATATTTAGGTTTTCTATAACACGAATTTGAAATTTTTATGATTACAAAGTTTGAGTTTCTTTTGCATCTTAATTCTTTTAATAAAATATCTTATTTTTTCCGAAGTGCATTGCTTATTCCTGTTGTAGTTCCGATTGCTTCTCTGATTTGCGTGTGGCAATTAGTTTTTGATGATTACGGTGCAATCAACGGATTACCTAATTCATTTGGACTTAACTAAGAATAACTAGCAGAGGAGGTGAAATCATGAAAAAATAAATATTAATGAATGTTTAAATGAACTTAATATTGTTGAATCATCAGAAGAAACTATGAAAAAAATAAATGGTGGTTGTACAATTACAGTTGGTTGTTGCTTAAAAGATGGTTCATATTTTACTTTCAATTATTAATGAAGTGAATTTAACTCAGTGCATATTAATTTCGCTACTTATCCGTATGAATTAACAAGTAGAGCGTTATTTTTGATTTAAATAATAAAAATTCAGATGGACTACAGATTAATAATTTAGAATTATGTTAAGACATATAAAAAATCACAAGGCGAATCATTATGAAAAACAAAATTGCGATAATTTTAACATTACAATTTATTATTACAGTGTGTGCTTTCAGCGGATGTGGTGAAAGTACAGCTTCAAGCAATTCCTCAAAGCTTACATATTGTGCATACTATGAGGATGCTATTTGCGATATTATTAAAAGGTATAATAAATATTGTACAAAGCATTACGATGAGTCCTATCAAATTGAAATTGTGGAATTTGATTCGGAAGATACTATGCTTACAAAAATATCAACGGAGATAATGGCGGGGAAAGGACCCGACATAATTTCATTGAATCAAAAATTACCTTTTGAAAAGCTGATTGATAACGGTTCATTTGCGGATATAGATGAGCTTGCGGAATTATACAAATCCGATATAGATTTTGATGACTATAATTCAACAATAATGGATTGCGGAATTTACAATGGAAAGCGATATATTATACCTATAGCTTATTGCCCCAATATACTTATAACAACTCAGGAAATATTAGATAAATATAATCTGGAAAATACTAACTTTTCATTTAAAGAGTTAGAGATACGGTTATCTGACAAAGACCATAGTTATGCGCTTTTTGGAAATAAAGATGAAACATATAAGTTCTTCCTTTCCTATGTTAATGAATATGTGGATTTTTATAATAAAACTACAGAATTTTCAAGCGATGAATTTACCGAGAGCTTAGATTATATTGGAAAAATGATTAGGAATGATAATTCAAGAAAAGAAGGAACTACATGGGATATAATAGGTAATTATTTGTTTCGTACTTCACAATTATCTTTCGACGGTTCTATGATGAGTACGCTAAATTCTTATTTTTATATTTATAATAATAACAGCACGCCGGTTATTATTCCAAACTACAATAAAAAGGCGAATGCAGTATCAGCATTTGTTCAATGTGGTATTGCATTGAATAATAATTCAAATAACAAAGAAAAAGCATTGGCTTTTATTCAATATGTTTTAAGTTATGATATTCAAAAATTATGGAGTGAAAGCAGCTCATCATCATCAATAGTGGTAAGGGCACTGCCTGTAAATAAAGCTGCTTTTGAATATGTAATTGACCATACGTCAAAACGTGTATATGATATTAATGATGATGGAGAGTATGAGAAATCTGAGGAAGAATATTCAGATGAAATAAAAACTAAGTTTTTTAATGAATATTTAGATATGATTAACAGTATAAGCAGTTGTACTTTATATGATTATCTGGAATTTGAAAATACTTATTACAACTCCTCGGTTATCGGAGATATTGTGAACGATTACTTAAACGGGGATATTTCAAAGGAAAAGTTTATACGTCAGCTCACAGCGGCAACGGAAATTTATTTAACAGAATGAAGCTGATAAGTAATCATTAACCTCTAAATTACCTATACTTGCTATTGCACACGTGATAATTGATGATTCCATATTGCATTATGTGGTTATAACTAAAGTTAAGGGTGATACTATAGTAGTTTTTGACCCTGCAAAGGGAATTGCAAAGGATTTATACGTTACTTTCAATTATTAATGAAGTAAATTTAACTCAGTGCATATTAATTTCGCTACTTATCCGTATGAATTAACAAGTAGAGCGTTATTGTTGATTTAAATAATAAAAATTCAGATAGACTACAGATTAATAATTTAGAATTATGTTAAGATATATAATCACAAGGTGAATCATTATGAAAAATAAAATTGCGATAATTTTAACATTACAATTTATTATTACTGTGTTTGCTTTCAGCGGATGTGGTGAAAGCACAGCTTCAAGCAATTCCTCAAAGCTTACATATTGTGCATACTATGAGGATGCTATTTGCGATATTATTAAAAGGTATAATAAATATTGTACAAAGCATTACGATGAGTCCTATCAAATTGAAATCGTGGAATTTGAATCTCAGGAAGAAATGAAATTAAAAATGTCAACAGAAATTATGGCAGGTGAAGGACCTGATATTTTTTCTTTGAGTCAAAAGCTTCCATTTGAGAAATTAACAGATAGCAAAACTATTGCAGATGTAAACGAGCTTATAAGTGAATTTAGTTATGATATAGGAATAGATAACTGCGATTCAAAAATTATGGATGCAGGAGTGATTGACGGTAAAAGATATTTTATACCTTTGTTCTATTCACCTGATGTTTTTATAACTACAGAGGAAACACTTAATAAGTACAATTTAACATCATCTGAATTTTCTTTTAAAGCATTATCTGAGAAACTTTCAAAAAATAAAAAAGAATATTCTCTTTTTGGAAGTGCCGATGATAATATTGCCTTTTTTTATTCGTTTTTAGATCAATATATAGATTTTAACAGCGGAAATACAGAATTTAACAGCGATAAGTTTTCGGAAGATTTGGATTCTATCTATAGCTTGATTAAGAATGACACTACCGACGAAAATGTTAATTATTTTTTATATGAAAATATAAATAATGGTGCTTCTATTTTATATAAGGAAATGCCTGCTTTTAGTGGTATAGTAAGGACATATTCGTGTTTAAAATATTTAGGATCAACTCCTGTGTTTGTAAATAATTACAATATGGATGATGATTCAATTTCTGCCTCTACAGATGTTGGTATTGCCGTTAATGATAATTGTAAAAATAAAGAAAAATTACTGCCTTTCATTAAGTACTGTTTGTCCTGTGATGTGCAAAAAAATATGAGTGAAGAATGTATGTATTTGCCTGTAAACAGCGATGCTATGGAAAAATGCATTGATTCAATAGATGAAGTAATAGATTTTGAAGATATAATTGTTAGTGATAAAGAAAAAGCTATTGTTGAAACTGCTGAAAGTGCGGCGATAAGAGATTATAAATATATTATAAACAACATAACAAAATGTAACTTATATAGCTTTAATTGTTTATCGGATACTTATTTTAATTCTTCGGTAATCAGTGATATAGTTGATAAATATTTAAACGGGGATATTTCAAAGGAAAAGTTTATTCATCAACTTACAGCAGCAACTGAGATTTATTTGAAGGAATAGATTATGTTAAAATTTTATTATATGTAATAGAAAACTTACAGAAATTTTCTTGTGTATGAGAGATATAAGAGGGTAGTATGAAAAGAAATAAATGGAGGATGTTCGCGCATTACCATTGGTCGTTGCCTTAAAAATGGTACATATTATGTTGCATCAGTTTCAGGTAAATGTTCAAGTTATTCAAAGCATTTAAGCAAAGCTTACTCATCAGCTAAAAACTCAAAAATGTCAAATGGTCAGTACTATGATTGGCCTGATGGAAGTATACACGGATAAGGATAAAATGTAATTATGTTCACACGCTTTTTATTTAAACCGCATGAATCTACTAAAGTCATACTAGCTATACTTTTAAGTGTTATAATAATTACTTCATTTTCAAGTTGTGCAATAAAAAATAACAGCGAACAAAATCATCTTGTTTATTACACATTAAATGATGAAGACTCTCTGTCTTGGATTATAGAAAAATACAATAAATACTGCATAAACAGTAATAATCCGTCTTTCCAAGTTGAGATAGTTAAATTTGATTCTGAACAAGAAATGTCAACGCAGATATCAACTGAAATTATGGCAGGAAGTGGACCTGATATTATTTCACTTAGTCAAAAATTGCCTTTTGAAAAATTAATTGAAAGCCGTTCATTAATGAATATTTATGATTTGCTAAAAGATGATAATTCTTCAAATGCAATAAATCTTGATGATTATAACGTTAACATACTCAACGCAGGAGTTTATGATAACGGTTTATATATTGTACCGCTGTTTTATGGAGTTGATGTATTGGTATCTACAGAAGAAAGATTGAAAAATTTCGATATCAAAGAAAATAACGGCTTTTCTTTGACATACAGTAATTTTTCAGATGTATTTGAAAATTATTTTTTAAATGATGAAGGCTATTCATTTGTATCTAATGAGTTGTCGGATTTTTTGTGGTTTGATTATCCAATGCAACTCTTTTGCAGATTTTTAAACAGCTATGTTGATTTTGAAAATAAAGCTGTGTATTTTGATACCGATGAATTTAAAGATAATTTAGATGTAATGATGCAGATGTTGACGATTTCTCAAAAAAACAATACAAATGAATTGTTTGACGGATTGTATATAAATCGGTCATTTCCGTTGATGGCAGGAAGTTATTCTTATTATCAATCTATAAATGAAACACCTGTAGTCTTTCGTGGATTGACAAAAAGCAAAGATGTTAATTCCGCACACATACAGGTTGGATATGCAATTAATAATAATACGCAACTAAAGGAGCAAGCACTTGCGTTTATAAAATATACTCTTAGTGATGAAATTCAAGAAATTGGTGCAACAGCATCAGGAAGTTTGAGTTTTCCTGTGAATATATCTGTTTACGATAATGCTAAGCTTGTTGCCGGCTCAAGAACGGATGATAACAATAAAATTATCGGGATTGACAACGATTTTATGAAAGCATACATTGACATTGCCGATAATGTAAACGCTTGCACTTTGTATCAAGATGTGTCACATTCATATTATAATGACAATGTTATCGGTGACATAGTTGATGATTATATAAATAAAGGTATATCAAAGGATAAGTTTATTCGTCAGCTTACATCGGCAACTGAAATTTATTTGACTGAGTAGGAATAAATTATGAGAAAATCTAAATTAACAAGAAAACAAAAAGAGCATATAGCGGCATACCTGTTTATATTACCGTCTTTTTTAGGCATAGCGGTGTTTTATATTGTGCCGTACATAATTTGTTTTACCAAAAGCCTGTATGTCGGCGATACTTTTGTGGGCATAGAAAATTACATACAGCTTTTTCAAAATAATACATTTTTGCTTGCACTTAAAAACACGGGTATATTTACAGTTACGGCGATACCGTTGTTAATGGTGATTTCGTTTTTGATAGCGTTGTTTCTTAATTCTTTTAATAAAATATCTTCCTTTTTCAGAAGTGCATTGCTTATTCCTGTTGTAGTTCCGATTGCATCTCTGATTTGCGTGTGGCAATTAGTTTTTGATGATTACGGTGCAATCAACGGATTACTTAATTCACTTGGATTTAATACTGTTGAATTTTTTAATTCGGAATGGTCTATGGTGATGATCGTTTTTATTTATGTGTGGAAGTACTGCGGATTTTGTGTGATTCTTTTTACGGCAGGCATTGCCAATGTTTCGCAATCTCTCTACGAAAGCGCAAGGCTTGACGGTGCAAAATCACATCAGCTTGTGACTAAAATTACTATACCTATGATTGCGCCAACTACATTTTTTGTTTTTCTGATGGAGCTTATTTATTCATTTAAAATTTTCCGTGAGGTATTTGCTTTGTTTGGCGATTATCCAAACACCAATGTGTATTTTTTGCAGAACTTCATCAACAACAATTATTACAATCTCAACTATCCAAGATTGTCGGCGGCATCAATTGTCTTATCGCTGTTTATAATTATTGTGCTGTTTATTTTCTTCTGCTTTGAAAGGAAACACAGCTATTCTTGAGAGGTTTGTTATGAAAGATACGGTTATGAAAATACTAAAATATATTTTGTTGATTGCTGTAACTGTGCTGTTTTTGTTTCCTGTCATTTATATGCTTGCTTGTTCATTTATGACAGGTTCACAGGTAAGTGAAATGCTTAATTTTTCTGACGGAAAATATAAAGAACTCAATATGATTCCGAATATGGCAACTTTGGAGCAGTTTTATCAGACTCTTTTCAGAAAACCCGAATATTTGTTGAAGTTCTGGAATTCGGTTGTTTGTACTTTCCCGACAGTAATCGGTCAGGTTGCAGTATCATCATTGGCGGCTTTTGCTTTTGCAAAATTGAAATTCCCGTTCAGGGACAAGCTGTTTTTCATATACATAATTTTGCTCATTTTGCCGTTGCAGGTAACACTTGTTCCTGATTATATGATTCTTGAAAATATGAATTTGCTGAATAATTTTCTTGCGGTAATTTTACCCGGAACTTTTTCTGCATTCGGAATTTGTCTTTTGAGGCAAAGTATAAAATACATTCCCGATTCCGCAATTGAGGCGGCAAGAGTTGACGGTGCGTCATATTTGAAGATATTTACTAATATTATTCTTCCGCAGATTAAGGGCGGACTCATAACACTTGCGTTGCTCTGCTTTATTGATAATTGGAATGTAGTTGAACAACCGCTGATTTATTTTGATAATGAGGGTATGTATCCGCTTTCCGTAACGCTTACTGATGTTGGTAGTTCGGATTACGGCATAATATTTGCCTGCGGAGTTATATTTATGATTCCTGCATTGCTTATTTATCTTTACGGACACAGGGATATTGATTCGCCGTTTGTCGGAACTGATAAGGGATAGGAGAGAGGCTTTTATGAAAAAAGATAAGCTAAAAAGCGTAGTGTTGAAATTTTCAATTGTATTTTTTATTGTGATTGCATTACTTACATATTTTTCAAAAACAATCAATAATATGCTTCTTCCAAAGGTCAAAGTGGTTTCGGTTCAAACAGGTGTAATTGACGATACCGCAGGTTCAAATGATATGAAAACACATTATCTTTTGCCTGCTTCATCGGTGGATGGGGCAGGCAATACGGGAATAGTATTTGTTATAAATAAAACCGAAAACGGTGATGCAACAGTTGAAGAGGTTTCGGTGGATATATGTAACAGTGACGAGTTGTATTGCGAGGTGACATCGGACTCACTTTTTGGCGACAGTCAAGTTGTATATAAAACAACCAAGAGTATAGAAAACGGTTCAAGTGTTTATATTGAGGAGGAAACAGTGTGAGCAAAAGAAAAATTGTTTCGTTTCTGTTACTGCTGTTGCTGACTGTGAGCGTTTTTATTGCGAATATTATAATTATTGAAAATGCAAAAGGGCAATTACCTGATGTTACTCAATTAACTTATGATAAAAATTCCGAAACTGCTCCAAAAACGGTTTCTGAACTTGAAAAGCTGTTTGAACGGATTACTGACAAAGGCATAGCTTTTTGTTCCGAGGGTAAAGAAACAAAAGTTAAGGAAGAAACCGTAACTACGGTACTTGTGAATGAAAACTGGTTTTCGGATTATAAGACCGAAATTAACGGCGAAAATATTTCGTCCAAAAACATAGATAACAGAGATAAGGTTGCAATAATCGGAAGATCTCTTGCTCTCAAACTGTTTTTTACAACAGATGCAGTCGGTAAAAAGATTTGCATTGACGGAAACCAATATACAATTTGCGGTGTGATATGTGAAAACGAAAGTTTAATAAATAAGTTTTCTGCTGATGACAAACAGAGAGTGTATGTTCCATATACAACATCCGAAAATTATGGTGACAGAACGGTTGATATGATTGTTTACGATAACTCGGTATATACGGGAGCAATTGTTGAGCAAATGGATTTGCCGCAGTATTATTCGGTTAATCTGAATGAGAAAAATCAAACGCTCTCGTCATTTGAACATATTTTATACCTTGCAATATTTATCGGATTTAGCATTATTGCATTGAAGTTGTGGTATAGGTTCAGTAGAAAATTTTTTGAGGAGATAAAAGAAAATCTCAAATTAAACTACTTTCTGAAATCGCTAAAAAATATTCCGCTGAAATATGTTGCACTTGTGCTTGTTTTTGCAGGAATACCTGCCGTGCTTTTGATTGTATTTAATATTTGTGATTTCAGCATTTTTATCCCCTCAAAATATATACCGAATGATAACATTTTTGACCTTTCAAATTACCTGAATGTGCTTGTCGATAATGCACAAACACTAAACTCTCAAAGCCTAACAGGAAATCAAATGCTTGTAAATCTGTTCTCTAGAACATTTACAGCGTCACTGTGGCTGACAATAATATTTTTGATTAGTATTATAACCGTGCTTTTAAATTTGACAGAATTAAAACTTCATAAACATAAAAACACCGACAAGCAGTAACTAAACTTGTCGGTGTTTTTGTATTTTTAGTAATGAATTTTATATACTCATTCATTAAGGGTAACTTGACCGGTTTCAGAAACTGAGTATGCGGTATTCCAATTATGGGTTCCTTTTTGAATTTGTGATTTTTCCAAATACTTTACTTTGCGGTCTGTTGTTTCTATATACAAATTATGAAGTCCGCCTCGGAAAAATTCGCAGTCGGGAATAGGAATAGTATCAATAATATTGCCGTTGGTGGACATTACAAAAACTTTGTAATTATCCGATGAAACCTTTTCGTTATCCCAGTTAGTAAGATAGAGGTAGTCGGTATCTCTTATTATAAGTTGTGAATTTTCGGGACTGTCTGCAATTTTAACGCTTGAATCGCTATCAATTGTATAGCAATATAAAGCGTTTGATTCAAGATAATAGATTTTTCCGTTTGCAACAGTGTAATCATCAGGCATGTCCATCAACTTTTTAGTTTTTAAAGTATTGATGTCGAGCTGATTAATATATCCTGCCCAATTTTCATAGTTCTTATCTTCCGAATACGAATTTGAAAAGTATAAATAATCATCTGAACCGATTAAGCTGTGAATGCCTGCCGCAAGTTCGTTGCCTTCAAAAATTTTTTTAACTTCAGTAGGCTTATCAATGTTTATAGCGAGCAGTTGTGCGCTTTTGTCTGTGTTTAACGACCAAAACGCATAACCTTTATGTACAGCAAAAACAGTAATACTGTTCAAATCAGATACACTGATTAATTTTGCAACTTCTTCTCTTGTACTTGCATCTTTGCTTATTTTGTAGAGTGAAACTGATTTTGCATCCTTACTGCTCTTTCCAAGCAAATAGATGCTGTCGTTGTAATATGAAAAACCTTTGTCGTAATAATATTTATCCTGAGGGAAAAATGCGTTACAATCGCTTTCTCCATCGTCAACATTAGTTATATGATCGCAGTCAGGTTTGTTACAAGCTATTACAGTAGTGTTAGCGGCGTTATCATGAAAGTAGAGTGTATTTAGATAGAACATATAATCTCCTGATTCATTTGAAGCGCTCATACCTGCTCGTGATAAATTAAACGGTTGATCATCTACGCCAATCTTAAATGAAGTATCATTAAGTGTAGTATTTTCCCCTGAATTAGAATTGTTGTTTGAAGAACTGCTATTGTTACTTGAAGCATTATTGCTTGAATTACTGTCAGTACTTTCCGAAGCAGAAGAACCTTGCGAGGGCGTATTAGCCGAGCTGCATGCAACAAATGATATGGATAATAAAAATATCAAAATTGATAAAGTTAGTTCTTTCATAGATTACCTCCTTAGTAATGTAGTTTAAACTTTCTTTATTGCTTATACTTATTATACTTTAATATTTTGCTTATTGCAATACAAATTGCTAAAAAAATACAAATGTTTTTTAAAATATATATCACTGTTGGCGGTTTTTGCTTTTTGTAATTCATCTATTTATGTCATAAACATTATAATTATCGAAACTTGTGTATAATTTAACAAAACATAGCAATATGCACAAAATTTACCGCGAAAATTTGTAGTGTAGAATTAGGATATTTATTGCTAAAAAAGATAACATAAGATATAATATAGTTAAAATATAAACATTAACTATATATAAATGCAGTAAGTAAATGGTGTATTTGCGACAAAAATCATATCTGCAAATGTTATACATCATAGAAACAGAAAACAGTTACTTCTAAATTTAATGTGTTTTTTAAGTTAAGTAACCGTTATATACTCAAACTCCCTATAAGACGGAATTGTTTTAAACCAATGAGAATTTTACGCTATGGAAATTAAGAGAGTACTGATTAACAAAAAAATAATTATATCGTTTTTTGTATTACTTGCAGTTTGCATAGGTTTTTACATAAATGATCAATACAGAAATGCCGAATACAATGGTGTTCAACTCAGTGCGGTTTGTTCGGAAGAAAAAAATCTGATGTCCGAAATCCGTGACTTGCCTGCAGATCAAATTGAAGATAAGATTTCACGACAGTATGAGTATGTCAGTGTGATTGAGCAACTTTTATCTTTTAACGAAAGCAAAAAAGACGATTACGATATGTATGTCGAGGTTTGGCAGGATCAGGAAAAAGAAATTCGCAATCAATATCCTGAAATTGCGTCTGAGTTTGATAAGCATAAGGAGAGCTATAACGCTCAGGAACTGACAAACAAAGATTATGCTCTCAATAATATTGTCAAAAGAGCTGAGTATTTAAACGGATATTCCGATTATATTAAGAGCGTAGAAAGCAAGGCTCAGCAGATGAATTCGATAAGCATTTTCTCTCAGGACAATTCACTTTCTTCTCAAAATATACAATTGACTGCGGAGGCTTATAAACCGCTTGAAAATCTGTCGCTTAAAGTAGGAAGCGATTTTTCCGTTACAACAGTATTGAACTATGACTTGATTCATTACATAATACTTGTACTGAATATAATTGTTGTTCTTGCCTTTGTTGAAGAACGAAAACGAGGCTTTTGGAGCATGGTGTATGCAACACCAAACGGAAGATTTAACCTTGCTGTAAAACGGTGCGGAATACTTGCAATCAGCACAACAATACTTTGTTTCGTTATGTATTTTGCCCTGTTTGTGACTTCTTTTTCAATATACGGCGGAGTATCGGATTTGTTCAGAAATGTACAGTCTATAGAGATGTTTCAAAATTTTGTATTCCCGATGAGCGAAATACAATTTCTGTTTGTATATGTTCTGATAAATGTTCTTGCACAATTAGTGCCCGTGTATATGATGCTGTTCATCGTTGTGATAATGCAAAACACAAATCTTGCATTCGGCGTTTGCGGAATAATATTTGCGGCAGAATTTCTTTTATATACTTTTTTACCGTCACAAAGCAATTTGGCAATTTTAAAGTATATGAATTTGTTTACATTCATCAATCCGACAGAAGCAATTGTAAAGTATTACAACATCAACTCTTTTGTCATACTTGTGAACCTGTTTTCATTGTTAATTATTTCCGCAATAATATTCACGCTCTTGTTTGCAATTTTTTCAATTATCGGTGCAGGCAAGAAATATCCTAATAAAACTCCAGGCAAAATTGAAAGTGTCTTACTGCGATTTTCTTCAAAAATTCGCACAGTATATTGGAAATGCGTTGAAAAACTCGGCGCTACAGGTACTGAGTTGTACAAAATACTCTTCATGCAAAAAGGCATAATAGTTTTGCTTGCTTTTGTTCTTGCGCTGTTTAATTCATTGAATTTAAGAACACTTAATATCAGCGAAAAAGATAGCATAGTTAACGAGTTTTATGAAACTCACAGCGGTGAACTTAATGACGATGTTTACAAATATGTGGCAGATCTTGAAAATGAGATTAATGCTGTTGATGAAGAACTTGCCAATGCGCATGAGGATTACAACAACGGAAAAATTTCCGAAGATAAATATTACAATATCAGCCAAAAATACGATGCGTATGACAGTAAGCGTGAAGCATTGAAAATTATAAATGAAAGAATTTCATATGTTGAAGATGCGAAAAAGAACGGGGAAGATGCTTGGCTTGTAAATCCCACCGGATTTGAATATTTGCTTGGCAGCAGCGGATATGACAGACAACAAAATTTCGCTCTGTTATCGGTTTTCTGCATCATAATTATAATGTCAGGAGTTTTCTCATTTGAAAAAAGACAGCTCGTTTCAGATTTGTTAAATTCAACAAGTGGCGGTAGAAAAAAACTGCTCAGAAAGAAAATCCTCTGTGTTTCATTGATTGCGACAATTGTGTGGATTTGTGCATCTGTGTTTGAATTTATCGAAGTCTGCTCAAAATATACGCTGTCAGAAATTACGGCACCGGTAAAAAGTCTGGAGTTTTTGAACGGCTTGCCTTTTAATTGCAGCATATTGATGTTTATGATTTTTGTGTACGCAGTGCGGTTGTTGTTGATTTTGGCGATTACATATGTTGTTTGTCTTGTATCGGCAAAAACAAAGTTTGAAGTCAGCATAGTTGTTGCATC
>ULWI01034727.1_pt1 | contig 14935 bp, 9 predicted proteins | sample 1960301 | NCBI WGS metagenome assembly ULWI01 (sample SAMEA4835811, study PRJEB28245) | human gut metagenome | biome: gut microbiome; material: fecal sample | place: Denmark | collected 2008 | reverse complement strand
AACATCACCCCCGCCGTGCTGGCGAAGGTCAACGAGCTGTATGCCGCCGACAAAAAGGCCGAGAAGAAGTAGCCCCGCCCGCGAAAAACAAAAAAACCGGCTTCCCCGCACGGCGGAAGTCGGTATTTTTTATATCTTGGGCGTCGTAACGACACTGTCGGAAAGTCGCGGCGTTTTGCCGAATCGCATGCGGTCCGGTTTTGCAGCGGCCCAACTTTTTCGTATCTTTGTCCGATAACTGAAACCTGATAAATTTTCTGATACACGATGGGATTCGTTCCGTTCACATTCGTCGACCTGATAGACATCATTCTGGTGGCCGTGATCATGTACTGGATTTACCGCATGACCAAGGGAACCAATGCGCCGTACATTCTCTCGGGAATCATCGCCGTCTACCTGCTGTGGGTGGTCGTCCGGGCGCTGAACATGGAGCTGCTGTCGACGATCCTCGGACAGCTGATCTCGGTGGGAGCCATCGCGCTGATCATCGTCTTCCAGCCCGAACTGCGGCGCTTCCTGCAGATGATCGGCATGCGCCAGAAACATTTCAACTTCATCACCCGCATCTTCTCGACGGGCGAGGACACCGTGCAGACCAACGTCGTGCCGATCGTCACGGCCTGCCGCGAGATGTCCGAGACGAAGACCGGGGCACTCATCGTCATCGGTCAGCAGAGCGACCTGCGGCTGATCGCCGAAGGCGGCATCGCCCTCGACGCCAAGGTGTCGACGTCGCTGATCAAGAACATCTTCTTCAAGAACGCCCCGCTGCACGACGGCGCGGCGCTGATCGAGGGCGACCGGATCGTGGCGGCCAAGTGCATCCTCCCGGTGACGCAGAGCGACGTGCCCAAGTCGTTCGGCACGCGGCACCGCGCGGCGATCGGCATGAGCGAGATTTCGGACGCCATCATCGTCGTCGTCTCGGAGGAGACGGGCGACATCTCGATCGCACAGGGCGGCGAAATCCGCCTGAACATCGACCCCGTGCGGTTACAGCAAACCCTGCAACGCTACCTGACGATCAACACGCGCAAACGCTCGAAAAAGGAGGTCGCCGAATAAGCGGCGCCGGCGCAAGACGCCGGATTCAGGGGCGGCGGAAGGTTTCCGGACCGGCGATTCCGTTCCGCGCTTCCGCGACACTCCCCGAACACCCAAAACAAGCAAGTATGCTTTACCCGTCCCGAACGGCCCGCCTCGCACTGCGCGCATGGCGGGAGGAAGACCAGCCGGCTTTCGCCGCCATGAACGCCGACGAGCGGGTCATGGAGTATTTCCCCGCGACGCTCACCGCCGAAGAGTCGGCCGACCTGCTCGACCGCATCCGCGACGAGTTTTCGACCGAAGGATTCGGTCCGTATGCCGTCGAACGTCTTTCGGACGGAGAGCTGCTGGGATTCACCGGACTGCACCGCGTGACGTTCTCCGGCGGGCTGGAGGGCCAGGTCGAGATACTCTGGCGGCTGCGGCACGACGCCTGGGGCCAGGGTTACGCCACCGAGGCGGCCCGGGCATGCATCGCACACGCCGCGAAACTCGGCATTCCGGAACTGGTCGCCTTCACGTTCGTCGGAAACGGGCGTTCCCGGCGCGTGATGCAGAAGCTCGGCATGACGTGCGTCGGAGAGTTCGACCACCCCGCCCTGCCCGAGGGGCATCCCCTGCGCAGGCACGCCCTCTATCGCATCCGGACCGAACAATGAAAAAGTCCGCGACCTGTCAGAGGTCGCGGACTTCTCCTTTCCGGCTGCGGAATCATTTCAACTCGAATTCCACCGTGCCGCGAATATCGTCCGACGCGGCGCCCACATAGGCCGTGAACGCGCCCGGCTCGGCCACCCACGCACCCTTTGCGTCGTCGTAGTACTGCAACATCCCGGGGGTGATCTCGAAAGTCACGGTCCGCGTCTGCCCGGGATTCAGCGAAACTTTCTGAAAACCTTTCAGCTCCTTCACGGGACGCGGCAGCGACGACTGCTCGTCGCCGATGTAAAGCTGCACGACCTCGGCGCCCGCACGGTCGCCCGTGTTGGTCACGTCGGCCGAAATACGGATGCTGCCGTTCGGGGCGAGCGTCGTACGGTCGGCCTTCACGTTGCCGACGGCGAAGGCGGTGTAGCTCAACCCGTGGCCGAAGGCGAACAGCGGCTTGAGCTGCTCCTTGTCGTGCCAGCGGTAACCGACGAAGATGCTCTCGTTATACTTCACCTTGTCCGAGCCCGGGTATTCGCCCAGCGCATGCGCGCCGTTGTCCTCCAGCCGCACGGGGAACGTGAAGGGCAGCTTGCCCGAAGGGTTCACCGCACCGAACACCACGTCGGCAAGCGCATTGCCCGCCTCGGAACCCGAGAACCACGCCTCCAGCACCGCCGGAACACGGTCGATCCACGGCATCGCCACGGCGTTGCCCGAGACGATCACCACCGCCAGATTGGGATTGGCTTCGGCCAGCGCCCCGATCACTTTGTCCTGCGCATACGGCAGGCCGTATTGCAGGCGGTCGTCGCCTTCGCAGTCCTGGTGGTTGCTCTTGTTCAGCCCCCCGACGAAGATCACCGCGTCGGCCTTGCGGGCCGCGGCCGCGGCATCGGCGATCAGCTGCGCCTCGGAACGGCTCTCGCTCAAATCCTGCCCGGTCTTCACCCCGTTGTAGTCGCCCGTCACGTCGCCGACGTAGCCGCGTTCGTAGATCACCTCGGCTTTGCCGGCCGCAGCGGCGCGGATGCCTTCGAGCGGCGTATATTCGTGCCGCACCTTGAGCGACGAGGAACCGCCGCCCACGGTCATCATCTTGATCGCATTCTCGCCCACGACGGCGATGGTCTTCGCACGCCCGAGGTCGATGGGCAGCACCCCGCCCTCGTTTTTCAGCAGCACCATGCCCTCGCCGGCGATACGGCGTGCAGCGGCCAGATGTTCGGGCGAATTGAGCGACCCGAACGGTTTGCGGGTGTTCATCGCCGTGCGGAAAATCAGCCGCAGCACCCGGCGCGCCTTGTCGTCGAGCGTCGCCGTCGAAGCCTCGCCCTTGCGGAGCATATCGAGGTAGGGGGCGGCGAGGTAATAGTTGTCGTAGGCGTTGCTGGCACCCCAGCTCAAACCGTCGGTCCACGAACCGAACTCCATGTCGAGACCGTTCTCGGCGGCCTGCTTCGTGTCGTGCGTGCCGCCCCAGTCGGAGACGACCACGCCGTCGAAGGCCCAGTCGCGTTTCAGAATGTCGTTCAGCAGGTAGCGGTTGTGGCAGCAATGCTCTCCCTTGTATTTATTGTAGGCGCCCATGACGGCCCATGCGCCGCCCTCCTGAACGGCGGCTTTAAACGCCGGGAGATAGATCTCGTTCAACGCACGGTCGTCGACCTCGACGTCGATGCCGTGGCGGTGGGCCTCCTGATTATTGAGTGCGAAATGTTTCACGCAGGCGGCAACGCCGTTCTTCTGCACCTCCTCGATGTAGGGAACGACCATCCGCAAGGAGAGGTAGGGGTCCTCGCCCATGTACTCGAAATTGCGGCCGTTGAGCGGCGTGCGGTAGATGTTCACGCCGGGTCCCAGCAGGATGTCCTTCTCGCGGTAGCGCGCCTCCTCGCCGATGGATTTGCCATACAGCGCCGACATTTCGGGATTCCACGTCGCGGCAAGGCACGTCAGCGCCGGGAAAGCCGTGCAGGAGTCGTTCGTCCAGCCGGCCTGGTCCCATTCGTCCCACAGGACCTCGGGGCGGATGCCGTGAGGGCCGTCGGTGCACCACACCTCGGGAATGCCCAGGCGCGGAACGCCCGCCGACGAGAATTTCGACTGCGCATGCAGGATGGCGACCTTCTCTTCGAGGGTCATGCGCGAAAGGGCGTCTTCGACCCGCTTTTCGATCGGCTGCGACTCGTCGAGGTAGACGGCGACGCTGCCCTGCGGCCCCGGCCCGCCTCCGCAGGCGACCGCCGCCAGGGCGCACAGCCCGGCGAGACTCTTCAACAGAATTTTATTTTTCATGTCTGGAATGGATTAGTGCATATTCACAAACGGAGTGCACAGTCGAGAGGCCGCGCACTCCGTTTGCAAAATTAACGATTATTTCTTAACCAGCGACAAAACGGGGTTGTCTTTTCCCGCCGTCACGTCGAGTGTCAGACGATAGGTCGCGCCCTCCTCAAGGGTGACTCCCGAGGCGATCTCGATGTTGCCGTCCCCGGCGATCGAGAAGAACGCCTCGGCGCCCGGCGCCAGCGTGAAGGCTCCCAGACCGTCCCAGCCGCGGTTCCGGAAGAACTTGCCGCTCCAGCCGCTCACGCGGAAACGCTGTCCGAAGGTCGTGCTGCCTTCCAGACCCGCCTGGGCCGTCATCGTGTAGATGCCGGGAGCGGATTCGGGCACGCAGACGCCCTTTTCGGTGGTCCAGCCCGGTTCGTTCACGGCCGCGGGCGAACCGATGCCGTAGCCGATGAAATAAACCGCCCCGTGGCCGTCGTCGCTCAACGTGGCAAGCCCCGAGCCGTCGGCGTTGAGCACCAGCGCATCAATCACCCGGGTCGCCAGATTGGCCGTGATGCGGTATTTGCCCGTGACGGGGACCAGCTTGACGCTCGTCGCGGAGGCCGCCTCGAAGAAGTCGGGATTGATCCACGCCGGCGTGAAGGCGTCGGCGCCGCCCAGCGTCAGCGTCTGGCCCTGCGTCAGGTCGAGGTCCAGCTGGTAGTTGTCCACGTCGAGCTGGGCCATCGGCGTTCCGTTGACGGTGATGTCGGCGGGCGGAAGCTCCTGCTCGCCCACTTTCTCGACGGTCAGCACCGCGGCCATCGTGCCGCCTGAAACGTCGATCGTGAAGCGGTAGATACCGCCCAAGTCGAGCGTCTTGCCCTCGGCAAGCCCCAAGTTGCCACCGTCGGAAATCTCGATCAAATCGCTGGTAGTGGTCAGGACCCCGTAGGGATTGGCAAACGAGGCATCCGTCTTACCCAGGAATTCGCCCTTGTCCCAGTCCTTCGGCCAGAAGAACTTGAAGTCGAAGTTCGAAGCGTTGATCGAAACGCCGGCCACCAGCGAGATCTGGAATTTCTTGTCCGCAACGCGAGCCAGACACAAGCCCGTGGAGCCCATATCCCAACCGTCGCCGTTCTTGATGACGGGTTTGCCGATACCGGCTCCGACCGTCCAGATCGCATTGCCCGAACCGTCGGCGGCGAGCGACGCATACTCCGTGGCCGACTTCATGGCCTCGATACGCAGGTAGCTGTGTTTGAAATTGGCCGTCACCTTGTACATGCCCGTCATCGGCAGGAAGGTCAGCGTCTCGGGATCGGAAACATCGGCGCGTTCGAAGAAGTCGCGGTCCACATCCCAGTCGGCGAAGTCCGAAACGCCCGTCAGCGTGTAGGTCCGGCCCTCGGTCAGCGTGGTGACGATGCTGTAATTGTCATTGTCGACCATCGTCATCTCCGTCTCGCCGAAGAGCAGCTTGATGAAAGGAGACCCCTCGAAGGTCAGCAGGTTGAAGGTGATCGTGAACTCCCCGGCATTCGAATTGGCGAAGGGAATGGCGTCGGTGGAATCGGAGACGATGCCGCCGGCCCCGGAGTCGTAGCCGAAGGTCACCACCGAGCCAGCGGCGTCGAGTTCGGGCGTCGCGATGTAGCCCTGCGGCTTCTGCGGGAACTCGTCCGTCACGGCGTATTCGTAGTCGTTACCCGTAGGCTCCATGCGGTACTCCGCGTCATCGAGGAAGAACGTCAGGTAGGCGGGCTTGGGACGCGATACGGCGAGCGGCCGGTCGACGGTCGTCGTTCCGAAGCGCACGTTCTGCCCCACAAAGCGCAGCGTGGCCTCGCCGTCGGGAATGTTCTTGTAGAAGGGAAGCGTCACAGCCCCCGTGTAGGTTCCGTCGCTTTTGGTGCGGATCACCTCCTCGGCGACCATCTCGTCGTCGAAGAATACCTGCGCCTTGAGCGTCGAGAGCGCATAGCGGTCGGTCATCGTCACCTCGAAGTCGACCTTGCCGCCGTAGACGCCCGACGCATCGGCCGAAACGACGGTCATCTCGGGACCGACGTCGGTGGTGAGCAGTTCGGGATCGTCCTTGCACGCCGTCGTCGAGGCAGCGACGAGCAGCGACAGTGCGATGTATTTCAGCGTTTTCATGTTCTGCGAATTTTAAAGGTTAGTTTTCGGCTCCGGCGCCCCAGCGGAACGAGGCGATCGACTTGGCCGGGATGGTGTATTTGAACGAACGGTCGGCGTTTTCATACACGGCGACGGTCTGTTCGCCGGCGCTCCTGTTGAGCGCCACGAAGGCTTTCGATCCGTCGGGATTCCGGAAGGCCAGGTAGGTCAGCCCCGACGCCGTGTAACCCGACGCGCCGATGCGCACGGCACCCGGCCGGATGACCTTGGCGCACTGGGCCAGGTCGTAATAGTGGCTGTTGTACTTGAGCGTCTTGTAATCCGACGAACTGATCTCGATGGCCCCGTAGCAGGTCGTACAGCCTCCAGGACGGTTCGGAGCGCCCTTGTCGTCGAGCATCAGGTTCCACAGCAGAACCCCTTTGCCGTAGCGGCTCAGCGTCCCCAGGAAGATCGACTCGAAGTCGTCGATCACGCAGCTCTCGAAATTGTAGTTCCACGTGCCGATCGAGGCCTCGGTGAAGTAGATCGTCTTGTCGGGCGCGGCGGCGCGGATGTTGTCCAGCTCGCTCACGCTGCCCCCGTAGTTGTGCCAGGCCGAGCCATCGACCCACTGCGCAGCATCGGCGTCGGCGTAGATGTTGAGCGGGTAGTTCTGCTGGCCGGCGACGTTATCGTAGTTGTAGTTGTGGTCGTAGCAGAGGATCTTGGTGTCGATGCCCGCCTTGCGGAATGCCGGGCCGAGCTTCTTGACGAAGGCCAGCTGGTCCTCCCACGGCATGTAGAGCGACATCGAATTGCCCTTGTTCAGCGGCTCGTTCTGCATCGTGATGGCGTAGATCGGGAATCCGTTCTCCTCCATCTCGGTCACCCACTGCACGAAATACTCGGCGTAATCGTCGTAATAGGCGGGATTGAGACGCCCGCCGGTCCACGAATCGTAGGGTTTCGAGGGGTCGGCGACCGTGCCCTTCATCCATTTGGGGCACGACCACGGCGAACCCATGATCTTGATTTCGGGATTGATCTCCAGAATCTCTTTCAGCACCGGAAAGATGCCATCCTTCTCCACGGCGGGAATGGCGAAGAATTCGATGCCCTCCCGGTCGCAGCAGGTGTATTCGTCCATCGAGAAGTCCGAGCCGCCGATATGCACGCGGATAAAGCTGAAACCGGCTCCGGTCTCGGGGTCGAAGCACTTCCGGAGGATCGCCGTGCGGTCGGCCTGCGACATTTGCAGCAGGTTGTAGCACGTGGCGCCGGTGATGGCCGGGCCGAAACCGTCGACGGTCTGGTAGGTCGTCGAGGGGTCGATCGTGACCCGGTAGGGCGACATCGAGACCTTCGAGTAGTCGAGTCCCTCCTCCGTGAACAGGCGGTTGCCGTCGGCCGAGGTGACGTAGGCGAGAACATCGCCCGTCACGGGCGAGGGATCGGGGCCAGGACCGGGAGCCGGCGTGTCGCCATCGTTCCCGCTGGAACAGCATACGGCTCCGGCGAGCAGCAGCGGGCAGGTCAGCAGGCGCAGGTTGTTATTGATCGTAAATTTCATGGCAGAATCGCAATTTTAAGGTTAATAGCCCAGGTTTTGTTCGATGTTGGTGTTATCCTCCAGCACTGAAGTCGGCACCGGCATCAGCACGCGGTTGTCGTTCATCGCGCGGCGGGTCTGGAAGTAGGAGTCGTAGGACGCCGAGCCTTTGATGTTGACGCCGTCGCAGATTTCGAACAGTTTCGAATAGTCGTCGCCGTAACGCATCAGGTCGAACCAGCGGAAGCCCTCCATGGCCAGTTCCAGACGGCGTTCGTGGAGCACGGCTTCGCGCATCAGGTCGGCCGACGCGCGCTGCGCCGCAGTCAGCTTGCCAATGCCGGCGCGGCCGCGGATCTCGTCCACGATGTCGGCGGCGCCTCCCGGATCGTCCGTATTGGCCAGCGCTTCGGCATGCAGGAGCCGGATCTCGGCCAGACGCATCAGGTAAACCGGGGTCACGTTGGTCGGGAACTTGTGCATGAAAGCGTATTCGTCGCTCGGATAGTGGTACGACCAGCCGCATTCGTCGTAGACGACCGACGCATTCTTGCGCTCGGTGTCGCCCTCGGCGTCGTAAGCCTTCGTCAGGTTACGCGACGGCGTGCACCACTTGGCCCACGAGAAACTGTCGCCCGGGACATAGGCGTTGCGGTGGAACATCATCCACATCCACGAACCCGAGGTCTGGCTGGTCCACTGCACCTCGAAAATCGACTCGCGGGTGTTCATCGCAGCCATGCCCGTATCGCCGGTGGTGTAGGCCCACAGGTCGCCGTACTTGTCGCAAAGGCTGTACCCCATCCCTTCGACCGCTTCGCAGGCCGAGACGACCTTCGACCAGTCGCGGAACTCGCGCATGGAGTAGAAACGGGCCATCAGGCCGTAGGCGAAACCCTTGGTGATGCGGAACTTGTTCGAAGCGTCCATGTCGGGGGCGTATTTGCAGGCATACTCCTCGATGTCCTTGACGATCTGCTCGCCGACGGTCTGCTTCGACACGCGGGCCGGGAAATAGAGCGGATAGACCTCCTCGACGTTCCCGGCGTTGATGGCGGGCGGGATTTCGGTCAGCATCGGGATTTCTCCGAAAAGCTGCATCATGTTCATCCAGATATAGGCACGCCAGCAGAGCGCTTCGGAGAGCCACTCCTGATACTCCTTGTCGGTGAGCGACGGATCGTTCTCCTTCACCAGATCGATGTTGCAGATGACCTGGTTGGCATAGTCCACGGCGTTCATCGAGTAGTTCCACAGGTTCGAGGCGAATTCGTTGTCGCTGTCGATGTGGTTCGACTCGACGCTGACGACCTTCGTCTCGGCCATGTTGCCGCCGTAGGCATTGTCGGCGCGCGCCTCGGCGAGCGTGGTCAGCTGATACCAGTAGGTCTGAAGGTCGCCCTTCATGTAGTTGTACATGGCCGTAAGCTGGCCTTCGAGCAGTTCGCGGGTGTTGATGGCCGTCTCGCTGTCGCCCGTGCCGGAGGTGTTGTTCTCGGCATACATCGTCTCGGGGAATTTCTCAAGGCTGCACGACGTGGTGGCAACCCCCAGCGAGAGACCCGCGGCAATTAAAAATATCTTTTTCATAATCGGTTCTTTTTTCAGCGGTTAGAAAGTAAGATTCAGACCCACGACGACCGTGCGCACGTTGGGATAGGTTCCCCAGTCGATGCCCATTTGCGTGGCGCTTTCCGACTGGCTCACCTCGGGATCGTAGCCCGAATAGCCGGTCCAGGTGATGAAGTTCTGGAGCGAAATGTAAGGCTGGATGCGCGTGATGTTGATGCGCTTGAGCTTCGGCGAGGTGATGTCGTACGACAGGGTGATGTTCTTCACCTTGAGGTAGGAGCCATCCTCGACCCAGTAGGACGAATTCTTCACGTTCCAGGCGGGGTTGTCCGAGCGGAACACGTCGGTCTGCTGGCCCGGAATGCGCCAGCGCCGCAGGACCGTGGTGGTCTGGTTGTTGGCCGAAGCCATGCCCTCGGTCTCGATGCGCGAGGCGTTGAAAATGTCGTTGCCGTAGGAGCCCGTGATCAGAATGTTCAGGTTAAGCCCCTTCCACGAGAAGTTGTTGGTCATGCCGAAGGTGAACTTGGGATTGGCGTTGCCGATCCAGGTCTTGTCCAGCGGCGTGATCTCGCCGTCGCCGTTGCGGTCCTCGTAAACCAGGTCGCCCGTCTCGGGATCGACCCCCTTGGAGACATAGCCCCAGAACATCGAAAGCGGGTGGCCCGGAGTCATGCGCACGACGTTGTCGTTGGTCGCGTCGGAGGTCGTGGCGTAGTAGTATACCTGCTTCAGGTTGAGTTTTTCGACCTTGTTGCGGTTGAGCGAAACGTTCAGGTCGGTCGACCAGTTGAAATCCTTCCGGGCGATGTTGACCGACGAAAGGGTGATCTCGAAGCCCTGGTTCGACATCTCGCCGTCGTTGCGGTAGATGCTCGGATAGGGCGACGGCAGCGGCACGTCCATCAGCATGTCCTTGGTGTACTTGTAGTAATAGTCGAGCGACAGGTTCAGGCGGTTGTTCAGCAGCGCGAAATCGAGTCCGACATTGGTCTGCGAAGAGGTCTCCCACGTAAGGTCCTGATTCTTGATGTTCTTGCGACCGCCGACCGTCGGCACGGCCTGCGCGTTCTCGGTCAGCGTCCAGTCGTAGTAGTTGGTGCTGTACTGCTGCATCCAGCCGTACTCCGCCAGGCCCGCCTGGTTACCGGTCTGTCCCCAGCCGGCGCGCAGTTTCAGGTCGTTGATCCACGACACGTCGCGCAGGAACTTCTCTCCCGAGATACGCCACGCGGCCGAGAACGAGGGGAAGTAACCCCAGCGGTGGCCGGGAGCCAGCTTCGAGGAACCGTCGGCGCGGAAATTGGCCGTCACGAGGTACTTGCTGTCGTAGTTGTACGACACGCGCGCCAGATAGGACATGATCGACCACTCCGATTTGCCGTAGCTCTGGCCGCGGACGCCGCCGTTGTTACCGCCGTTCAGGTTGGGAATGGCGTTGTTGTTGGTCGAGGAGAAATAGGAGCGCGAGCCGCTCAACTGCTCCCACACGGAGGTCGTGGCCGACGTGCCGGCCATCACTTCGAGGCTGTGGCGGTCGAACGATTTGTTCCAGGTCAGGATGTTGTCGTAAATCATGCGCATATCGTCGGAACGGGTGTCCGAGGCGGTTCCGTGCTGCGTCCGTCCGTAGGAGGTGCGGATCGGGTCGAGGAACGACGACGAGTGGACCCAGCGGCGGTCCATCGAAACCGTCGACTTGAAGGTCAGATCCTTGGCCAGGTAGAACGTCAGGCCGCCGGAGAGCAGCAGGCGGTCGGTGACATCCTGGTTGTAATCCGTGCGGGCCATGTTCTCACGCGGCGAGGTGAGGTTGGCGCCGTAAAAATTATTGTAGAACTGCTGGGGATTCTCGGGGTCCCAGATCGGCGCGTAGGTCGGGGTCGTGATGGCCGACACCACCACGCCGGCGCGGTTGGCGCCCTGACCCGAGATGATCGTGCCCTTGGTGGTGTAGTGCGAGAAAGTCGTCGAGGCGTTGGCCGAAACCCATTTGAAAATCTTCTTGTCGAAGCTGGCCTTCACGTTGTAACGGTCCGAAGAAGTGGTGTTGATGATGCCCTTTTCGTTGGTGTAGCCGCCGCCGAGGTAATAGGACGAGTTTTCATCGCCGTTGGAGACCGAGAACTGGTAGTTCTGGTTGACGCCCGTCGAGTAGGTTTCGTCGAACCAGTCGGTCCGGTCGGTCAGATCGGCCGGAAGCCCCGACACGGCGCCGTTCTCCTCCATCAGGTCGCGGTACTGCCGGGCATTGAGCACGTCGTAGCTCTTGGTCACCTTCGAAATGCCGACGAAGGTCGAGAACGAAATCTCGGGGCCCCGTTTCCGGCTGCCCTGCTTGGTGGTGATGAGCACCACGCCGTTGGCGGCGCGCGAACCGTAGATGGCGGCCGACGAGGCGTCCTTCAGCACCTGCATCGACTCGATTTCGTTGGGAGAGAGGTAAGCGATGGCGTAGTTTCCTTCGCCCACGGGAACGCCGTCGACCACATAGAGCGGGTCGTTGCTCGACGAGATGGACGAAGCGCCGCGGACGCGGACCACCATGCCCTGTCCGGGCGAGCCGTTGGGCTGGATGACCTGCACGCCGGCGGCTTTGCCCTGAAGGGCGCCCGAGGCCGAGGTGATCGGGCGGCGGGCCAGGTCGTCGGTCTTGACGACCGAAACGGCCGTCGTGAGGTCCTTCTGCTTGACCGTGCCGTAACCGATCGCCACCACGGCGTCGAGGGCCACGGCGTCTTCGGCGAGTTTCACGTCGATCTTCGTGCGGCCGTTCACGGCGACCGTCTGCGAAACGAATCCGAGCGACTGGAAAATCAGGTTAGCAGAATTCCCCCCCCCTCGCAGTTTGAGGGAATAAGAGCCGTCCACGCCCGTCGTAGCGCCGTTCGTAGTTCCCTGCTCGATGATCGTGGCTCCGATAACGGGCTGTCCCGACTGGTCGGTGACCGTTCCCGTCACTGTCGGCGCCGACTGGGCGAAGGCCGCCGGCGCAAAGACGATCAGCATCGCCGTCAGTGCCAGCATCCACCCTCTCCGGCAGTCCGCTTGCAGTTTCTTGCAAAAATGTGCCATAGGAATTTAAGGTTTTTAAGTTTTAAGTTAATATTATAAATAGGTAAGGCGCAGTTCTTAAAAAATCGACACTTCATCGCCTTATTTCCGTTTAAATAAAAGTAACTATCCTCCGCGACATGAAAAAAATTTAAACAGCAAATTGTAAACTCAAAACCCGTTTATAAAAATATACCTACTTGATATTCAATATATTAATTATTTGACGATTGCAAAAAAAAGTAGATTGATCGGAATTTTCACAACCGCCTCGGAACCCTGGAAACGGCATATAATAAAATATTTTAAATAAATCCGGCTCCCGGAGCACGTTCCGTTCGCCGGGCCGGCCGCCTGTCCTGCCGGGAAAAACGGCCGGACGGTCCGATCGGCGGAAAGCGCGCCGCCCGGCATTGATTTTCCCGGGATTATTCCTATCTTTGGTGCCGTAACGACACTTTTATCAGCCGGAAAGTACCGCACCGTACCCGATTCGGTCTTGGAACCATCCGTCCTTTTTCCGATCTTTGTCAGGAACAAACCGTGAACCGTCCGCACATGAGAAACCTTCTGTCAACCGTACTGCTGCTCGCCGCAACGCTCGCCGCCTCGGCCCAAAACGACCTGAAAAGCGTGCTTTCACAGCTCGACGCCACCCTTTCGCACCGGGACTCCTACATCGCCGGACGCGAACAGCGGATCGAATCGCTGAAAAACATCCTCCGGAAATCGGATTTCTCGGACGCCCAGCGCTACATCCTCAACCAGCAGCTGATCGACGAATACACCCCCTACCAGGCCGATTCGACCATCGACTACCTCTACCGCAACATCGCCCTGGCGACACGCATGAACGACGCGGGGCACCTCAACGAGAGCCGTATCCAGCTGGCCTACCTGTACAGTTCGGCGGGTATCTACCTCGAAGCGGCGAACATGCTGAAACTGGTCGACACCACGGCGCTGGACCGCAGGCAGCTGGTCGACTACTACATCGCCCGCCACAAACTCAACGACGAACTCCAGCTCTACTCCCACGACTCGGCGCAGGGACACGAATCGTGGCGGCTTACGGTGATCTACGCCCAGCTGATCGTGGAGAACACCGAACCGGAGTCGGTCACGCACCTCAACTTCCGGCTCCGCCAGGCGATCGGCGCCCGCGACTACCCGCAGGCCGTGGAGATTTCCGAACGGCTGTGCAGCACCCTGCAACCCCTTTCGCGCGAATATGCCGAGGCGTCGTACATGCGCGCCCTCGTGGCGGACCTGATGGACGACACGCCCACGGCGCAGGTGTGGTTCGCACGCTCGGCGATGACCGACATCCAGCTGGCGATCCGCGACAACGCCGCACTGAAAAGCCTCGCCAACACGCTGCTCGACGACGACAACATCCAGCGCGCCATGCGTTACATGCGGATCGTGATGGACGACGCACGGTTCTTCAATTCGCGGCTCCGCCCGTGGCAGGACGCACTGGCGCTGCACGTCATCGAAGAGGCCTACCGGGTCCGGCGGCAGCGGATGGACGCCATGTACAACATCTTCGTCGTGTCGATCGGCTGCTTCATGCTGCTGGCCCTCGGGGGCGTGGTCTTCGTCCTGCGGCAGAACCGCAAGCTGAACCTCGCGCGGCTCGAATTGCAGCAGGCCAACAACCGGCTCAACATCTCGAACAAAGACCTCCAGCACATCAACAAGCGACTGGCAGGACTGAACAGCCAGATTTCAGAGGCCAACGAAGTGAAGGAGGAGTATATCGGCATCTTCCTGACGATGTGCTCGGAGTACATCGACAAGATCATCGACTCGCGCCGCCACGTACGCCGCCTGCTGCGCGACGGCCGCGTCGACGAACTGCGGAAGGAGTACTCCCCGACCGACGGCGACAGCCGCGAACTGGAGGAGTTTTACCGCAACTTCGACACGACGTTCCTGCAACTCTACCCCACGTTCATCGAGGATTTCAACTCCCTGCTGGACAAGGAGGCGCGCATCGAGCCGAAAAAGGGCGAGCTGCTGACGACCGAGCTGCGCATCTTCGCGCTGATCCGGCTGGGCATCAACGACTCGTCGAAAATCGCCGCGCTGCTGCGTTACTCCGTGAGCACGATCTACAACTACCGGTCGAAGATCAAGGGGCACACGCTCGTCTCGCGCGACGATTTCGAGGAGCGGATCAAGACCATCGGGGCTTTCAGTCCGCAGCATCTCTGACCGTTTTCGCCCAAGGGGGGGGCATCCATGAGTGGTCGGAAGATTGTAATCGACAGATATTCAGAATAATCCAACGCGTGGGGGGGGGCCTCCCGGAGCGATTCGAAGCGGCACAAAAAAAGCCCGCGGAGCATCCCGCGGGCTTTTCCAATACATGAATCGGAGAGGTTCCGGCCGGGCGCAAAACACGGGCGGGAATTCACCGTCCCGTTCCGGGAGGCAAACAACCTCGGAATTTCCATTGCAAGGCGCCCCTCCGGGGTCTCTGCTGCGGGACCGTTCCGGCCCCCCCGATGAATCGTCCCATGCGGGACCTCCTCCGGACGGGCGAAAAAAAGACCGCGGAAAGAATCCACGGTCTTCTATAACGGCGAGGTCTCCCCCCCTCCGGCGTTTCCGGACGGAGCGCGGAGGCTACTCGGCCTGCTGCTCGGTCTG